>Ga0065721_10048734_pt1 | contig 104693 bp, 93 predicted proteins | sample Mesricmetagenome_FD_59108 | JGI IMG/M metagenome (GOLD analysis project Ga0065721, IMG submission 59108) | Mesophilic microbial community from rice straw/compost enrichment Sample: eDNA_1 v2 (version 2) | ecosystem: Engineered > Solid waste > Grass > Composting > Bioreactor | place: USA... | reverse complement strand
TACGGCGGGCCACTGGCACATGGACCCGCCGCTTGACAATAAATTCACCGTGGTAATCCCTTCGGGAGATATACGCTGGCCTCCCGCGGGGCACATCATCCGCGATGAGGCCGTGGAAACCGGTTGGCGAATTGTCGCTTACCGCAACATAGCAGACGAGCTATATGAGGTGACCATCAAACGCGACAGTACGGAACGCATGGGCGTTTGGGATGCCGGGCCGGGGGACTGGCGCTGGAAACCTGAGCACCATTACATCCGCTGCCTGAATCTGCGCCAGGGCTATTGGACTTTTAAGCCCGGCAAAGACAGCCTCTACGGCTTGTACCATTTACCGTCGGATCGCGTCGTCATTCCGCCGAAATACCACGACATGTCGGCCGATGGCACGGTATCTTATTACGATAAAAAGCTCGAATATGCCCGGTTTTGTGTAAATTGGCAGACGCAAGAGGAATTCCGGGAGAAAAGCAACTGAAATGAGATGGTGGTTTGGTTTAATGGCATTCATTACCCTTTCGTATGCCTGCACGCAGCACGGGCGGAAGGTCGAGCCGGCCTTTTATTACTGGAAGACCGTGTACCAAGCCGATGATACGGAACAAACCTACCTGAGTGGGTTAGGCGCAAAGCGGCTTTTCGTGCGGATCATGGATGTGGACAACCAAGGACCGAACGGCGAACCGATTCCGGTCTCTCCCATCGTGTTCAAGGATACGCTGCCCGATTCCCTCCAGCTGGTTCCGGTGGTGTTCATCGCCAACCAGGTGCTCAAAGACCGTACGGAAGCCGAGCTTGACGGCCTGGCTGAGCGGGTAAGCGCCTTCGTGCTGGGCAAAATCAAGCAGGCAGGTAAATCGGAATTTGATGAGTTGCAAATCGATTGCGACTGGACCGCCAGTACCCGGGAGGCTTACTTCCACCTCCTTGACCGGATACGGCAGCGGATGCCGGCGGGCACGCTGCTCTCGGCCACGTTGCGCCTGCACCAGGTGCGCAATCCGCACAGCAGCGGCACGCCGCCGGTAGACAAAGTGCTGCTGATGTGCTACAACATGGGCAACCTGCGTAGGTTCGGGCCGCAAAATTCCATCCTGGACATCAACGAAATGCGCGTATACCTGAAGGGGCACCTGCGCGCCTATCCGCTGCCGATGGATGTGGCGCTTCCGCTCTTTAGCTGGTCAGTGGTGTTCCGTGACGGACAATATGCCGGCATCAGTAAGCGCCTGGACCCCGCCCTGCTTTCGGACACCGCCTTGTTCAACCCGCTGGACGACATTCCGCTCTTCCGGTTGAAGGCACCGCTGCCCCAGGCCGGTCTCCGGAAGGGAGACATCATCCGCCGTGAACATGTCGGCTATGCGGACGTACGCCGGGCCGCCCGTTTCCTCGCCGACGAGCTGCCTGCGGCAGACTTCACCCTGCTCTACTACCACCTGGACAAAAATTTGCTGGCTGGCTTTCCAGCTGAAACGCCACCGGCATCATCACATGTACCGTCACAACAGCTATTCACCCATGCATCGCTTCAGGAAATTATCGATTGTTTTTAGTGCGTTTGCCGGCGCTTTCTTCGGCGAAATCGCACTCAATATCGCCTGCGGTCCCGAACCCGACCCGTACGACTATTACGTAACGTACTTTCACAACAACGTGGCCGGCGATGGGTATACGCCCTTTTCGTTTACCGACCTCCGCTTTCTCTACGATGAGGAGGAACCCGGGAGCGAGTCCCGCATCAACAGCGCGGAGTGGGCTGAATACTTAAGTGACGGTGTGCGGCCTGCTGATGTACACGCCGCGATGTACCGCACCGATGCCGCCACGGACTCCGCTATACGCGCTTTTCTGGAAACGCAGGCCGCCCCGCTGCCCGACAGCCTTTCGGGAAACACCTACCTCCGGGCGCTGGCGCGCAACCAAAATGCCCGCGCGCTTTACTTGTTTGCCAAGACCGTGGAACCCCATGCACTGGCTGCCCATGCGGGTTATGACCATTACTGGAATCCCGAACCGCGTGATACCGCCAGCATGAACGTATTGGCTGCACAGGCGGAGGCATTGGCAAGGCAACACCGGAAAGCCCCGTTTTTTCGCTTGCGCTACGCCTACCAGGCGGCACGCATGTACCATTATGCCGGCGATTATGCCAACTGCGTCCGCATTTACGACCGGTGGATTGATGAGGCACCCGCCACGACGGCCCTGAAAGGCTGGGCGTTGATGCTGAAAGCAGGTGCGCTGCGGCGCCTCGGGGAGCCCGCGGAAGCGGCCTACTTATTTGCAAACGTATTTTCCAGTAACCCCGAAAGGCGGGTACAGGCCTATAAAAACATCCACTACATCGATGTGCCCATTGAAGAAATACTGGCGCATGCGCAGTCCGATGACGAACGGGCAACCATCCACGCGGCGCTGGGCTTCCGGAATGCGGACCTCGATACCGCAACCCTGAAAACGGTGTACCGGCTGGCGCCGGGCAGCCCATTGGTTGCCACGCTCCTTGTCCGCGAAGTGAATAAGCTGGAATCGCGCCTCACGGAGCAGTCGCCCTACTACCGGGGCCGATGGGGCGGGTGGGGGTTCTACGACGGCAGCACCCCGGCATCAGCCGCGCAGGCACATGCACGGGCAATCATCGGCTTTTGCCGGCAGCTGTCGGCCGATGCCGCTTATCCCGAACCGGCGCTCGGCACCGTCGCAGAAGCCTACCTCCATTGGCTGCTGCACGAGGATACCGAAGCCGTGGCCCTGCTGGGCGGACTGGCTCCCGGGACACTGTCGCCCCGGCTGGCCGACCAATACCGCACCGTCGACCTGCTGGTACGTGCACGGGCACTGGAGACGTCGCAGCCGGCCGATGTAGCGCGGTTAACCGAGACCTTAAATTGGCTGGATACCAAACGCAGTGAAGAACTACGGGAAGCCATGGAACGTGCGGGCGACGAACCGGGCTATGCATTCTGGGCGCAGAAAGACCTGCGCTTTACCCGCACGGCTACCAATTTTTACCAATCGCTGCTTGCGCCGCACTTCATGGCGTCCGGCGATACCGCCCTCGCCGCAATGGCCATGCTGAAGGCGGATATCCCTTCCCCGGGCCACGCGGGAAGCGCCGGCAAGTCCCTGCTTTCGCGGATATCGTGGAGCGCTGCGACGTTCTGGCAGGAGCAACTGCCCCCCACCGCACTGGAACAACTGGGGCGCTGGGCTACCGAAGGCATGGATTCGCCATGGGCGCCCCTCTTCGGCAGCCTGCTGGGCGATCTCATCGGCGACGACTACTGGGACCTGCTGGGCACCGCCTACCTGCGCACGCATGCGTATGGCGCAGCATCCCGCGCGTTTGCAAAGCTCTCTCCACAATTCCAGCGCGAATCGCCGGTAGACTGGTATGGCGGGGAGGAACAGCCGCTGTACCCTGACCCGTTTATCACTGCCATCAACGACTACCCCAAACGTTTCGGCGGCACACCGCTCACCAAAGCCGGATTCGCGAAGGCCATGGCCGACCTGCAGCGGCGCATTGCCGAAGACCCCGGCAATGCGGCCTCCTATTACTTCCAGCTGGCCAATGGCGTGTACCAGACCGGCGCTTTCGGCAACGCATGGCAATTGATCAGCTACCACTGGACCAGTACGCACAATTACATCCGGGGAAATTACTACTATGCCGGCGATTACCACGATGCCCGCCAGGCGGCAGCATGGTACGAGAAGGCGCGCGAGCTGAGCAAAGATCCCGAATTCCGCGCAAAATGCACGTTCATGCTGGCTAAATGCGAACAGAAGCGGTACAGTTACCCCAGCCTGAAAGCGTATTACGACGGTGGCTTCTCATACGGCAATAGGCCCGACCCCTTCTGGCTGTTCAGCCAACAGAACAGGTATTTCGGGGAATTGGCCACCGGTTACCGGCAAACGGAATTCTTCAAGGAAGCCGTTGCAGCGTGTTCGTACCTTGCCGATTTCATAAACAGGCCGTAGTGCAGGCCGATAATGGAACGCATGAGAAGCATCGTCTTATCATTCACCTGTTCGTTGGTATGCTGCCTGGCCGTGTTGGTTTGCCGTGCACAGGACGCATTGGATGCCGTGGCCAAGGCCTATCAGCAGGCCGGCTATGAAAACGGCGAGAAATTCCTGAAAGCCGGCCCCTATGTCCGCGCATTGTTTTTCAACGAACGCCGGGACGAAGCGATAGCCGTTCTGGAAGAAAACATCCGGTTAGCGCGGAAAAGGCAAGACGGCAAATATGCCGCGTACCTATACGGAGTACGGGCACTCAACACGTTCATACTGGGCGATTCGGCACAGGCTGCCCGGTACATCGACAGCGCATCGGTTTTTTCAGTCCGCACGGCCGACCGCAAAATTAAGGGCTACGTGCACTATTGCCGGGGGTGGTTGCTGGCGCGCGCCGGCCGCGAGGTGGATGCCGTAACCACCTTTGTGGAGGGCCTCCGCCTGCTCGAAAACACCGGCGCCCACACCTACCAGCGTTCGATCTACAGCGAACTATATGCGATATACGCCAATTGGCGGGCTACCGACCTTCAAACGAAGTATGCCTACCTGAATCTGGGCCTGGCCGTAAAATGGAAAGAACCATCGGCCCTGTTCGATGCACACATGCGCATGGGGCACCTGTATGAGACGCTTACCTCAGAAACCGGAAACCCATCGTTTGCCGACAGTGCAGTGCGCTATTACCGGAGCGCGATAGCCCTCTTCGAGGATAACCCGTCAACGATGGGAACCTCGCCCACCGATTTGGCGCATGTAGCCATTAACCTGGCAAACCTGCACCTCAACAACGCCGATACGGCTGACCGGCGGCAGGCAGAAAAGTATGCGCGCAAGGCGATTGCAATCGCCGACCAGTATGGGCATACCCAATTCAAGGCCGCTGGCTATGGTATCCTGTCTGCCCTGGCACGGAGCAGCCATCAGCCTGAAAACGCAAAAACCTACCTGCTGGCCGCTCTGGCTGCCGCTTCGCAGGAGACGGCCATGAATACCGAAACGCTTCCCCTTATTTTCCGGAACCTTGCCGAGCTGTCGGAGGAGCAGCAGGAGCATACCGAAGCGCTGCATTATTACAAGCAGTACGTAGCCGCCGCCGAGGATCGATTCGATGCAGAGAAGTTGGAATTGTCTGCACGGCTGGAAGCCCAATACGAGCGCGCCAAGCAACAACAGGCACTGGGGCAACTGCGCCTGGAGTCCGCGCAAAAGGAACAGCAACTCAAGCTGATGGATGCTCGTGCTGCCGAACAGCGGCAAGCGATTGAAGTGATGAAACTCAACGAAGAAAACCAGCGCCAGCAACTGGCGTTTGCTAACCTCCAAAATCAGCAGAAGGAGCAGGAGCTCGCAGCCGTGCAACGCGAAGTGGCGCTCAAGTCGCGCATCAGCCAGACCTACATTATCCTCTTTGCTGTTGCATTGTTCATGATGGCGCTGCTGTTCTACGCTTACCGGCAGCGCTCAAAGACGTTGACCCAGCAAAGGCATCTTCATCGGCTGGAAATGGAACAGGTCCAGCAACAACACGAAATATCCAACCTTACCGCCATGCTCAGCGGACAGGAGCAGGAGCGTTCGCGGTTGGCGCGCGACCTACATGATGGCCTTGGCGGACTGCTTTCGGGGACTAAGATTGAGCTTTCCGCCGTATTTTCCCGCGTGAACGACGCGGCCGCCCGGGAAAAAGTCACCCGCTCACTGAACCAGCTCGATGCGGCGGTCAATGAGCTCCGCCGTGTGGCGCACAACCTCATGCCCGAGCTGCTTTTGAAATATGGACTCACGGAGGCCATCCGCGAATACTGCAACCGGATGTCTCACGGCGACCTGGAGGTAGCGGCCGAAATTGTCAGCTACACCGACAGCCTCGACACCAATCGCCAGGTGGTCGTTTACCGCATCATCCAGGAGCTGGTAAACAACGCCATGAAGCATGCCGAGGCCAAGCACATCCTGATTCAACTGGCACAGGCTGACGGCACCCTATACCTGACCGTAGAAGATGACGGCAAGGGGTTCGACATCGTCACGCTGGATGGGCGGAAGTCGGCCGGCATACACAATGTGCAATCGCGGCTGGATTACCTGAAGGGGCACCTTAACCTCATCAGCGAGCCAGGCATGGGTACCACAGTGGAGATTGAATTTCCCTTGGCACAACCGGCCAAGATTATCCAGGCGAGCGGGTCGTGAACGAAAGCACCTGAGTGACTTCGCTTAAATTCCCTTTTTTCAGGGATTTATTGCCTATGCAATATTGGTGATATTTGTTCCGGTGAACGCGCCAGCACAGGCGTGTCCATCGTTAAATAAACACTATGCGTATCCATCATGAATATCATTAAAACATCCATTTATAACCTGTTATTGGCATCACTGATAGCACTCGTTGCCCAAGCTTGCGCATTAGAAGGCGGCAGCAGGAGCGCCCAACCAGCAACACGTGTTTCCGTTGAATTGAAACCCACCGCATCTGCGATCGACACCGCGCACTTGCTAGACGAGTGGAAGGCACTGGCCAGCCTTACCCAACCCGCTGGAGGTCCATCGCGGTCGTTTGACGTTTCCATGGTGGTGAGTGATACGGCCGTCACTGCCGAAATCTGGCCGAAGCTGTCCGACCGTCACCGCCAAAACTTTATCCGGTTGTTGGACACACTAACCCGGCATCCGTCACCTATCCCACGGACACTGAGAAATCAGCAATTATCCGTCAATGAAACGGACACCAGCCTGCTGAGACTGCTTGCACTTACACCTGACACGACGTTTGCATTGCTTCCCGACCTTGGCAGCGCGCACTGGACGTATACCCACCGTGAAGTACCGGGTTACGCCGGCATGTCGCAATCGTATGTCACGACCTACCTCACGTACCAGCTGCGGCAGCCGATCCCTTCGCTCCAGTATAGGCTCGGGTTTGCGCCTTCAGCATCGGGGGAGGAAAACCCGATCCGCGAATCGATGGAAGCTATTATGCAACAGCTGCCGCCTTCTTCGGCAGACTACTCCATCGGTACCGGCGACCCCATTGCCGACAGCCTATGGCAGCGGCTGCGCGGCAACCAGCGGCTCACTATCGATTCCAACACCATGCAAATCCGGTGGACATCGGTCGATTTTAACTTTAGGCCATTTACCCCCATACTCGATCAGGACACGCTTTTTACCGTCAGTGTTGCGAAATTACTGGAAGAAACAACTCCTGAAGTGTATCACCTGCTGCTTGCGCCGGAGCTGACCCGCATCATGGCCGCTTATCGGATGGACGACGATGAATAAGAACTTCTTTACTACGTTACTCGCGGTATTTGTCCTGCTTGCTCCCGTTGCAGCTCAGGAGAATTCGGGATTTATGTTCCCAAATCGTTTCGGTTTGTCCATGCAGAAAAAACTGGGGGTTGATGTCGGGCTGATTTCGTTCAATCAATTTACTGATTCTTCTCCGATGACCTTTTATGACATCTCTCTGGGTGTTGAATCCTATGTGACCAACCCCTTTACGCTGGCGCCAAAACTCAGCTTCGATTTCGGCCTTGGCGACATGATCCTATTTGGCGGAGGTATTGATGTGTCTCTGCCTACCGATTTTTCCAAACACACGTGGATGTTTACCCCAAAAGTAGGGATAAGTTTAGCTTCTATTATACGGTTGTATTACGGCTATAATCAGTTTGGAAAAGAAAATGGCTTTCCAAACCTGGGTAACCACAGGGTGTCATTGGAAATTAACCTGGCGGCTTTCCACGACTTCGGGATTGGCTTATAGCAGCCCGGTTGAAGCCCGTCTACTCCAAGCTACTCCGCAAAAACGTGAATCTTCCTTTGTATACCAGGTACTCCACATGCACAGGCGTTTGCAACGGATCCAGCAGCCCCCGGTCGGCCGCAGCGATGTCATGCTGAATGTGGTGCAGTCCGCCGCATAACCGGACCCAACCATCGAACACCGATGTTACCGCATTGTTTCCGCGGTACCGGGTCACCGTCAAGTACCATTCTGTTGCGGTAGCGCGATAAATCTCGACGTACGTATCCGGATTGTGTTTGTTCAGCCACGCCCGGATTTCCGGCCAGCTTACGAGTGCATGTCCTAACATAAGCAGCAACACAGCGCCATTGAATACGACGAGCATCTCCCCGAGGTATTCCCACCCCCCGCCGACCTGCCATTCGATAAACCAGCAAATCCCTACTAGCAACAGGGAAACGAACAGACAGATGCCAGCATATAATTTCAACATACCGGAAAGGCTACCCCCGATCACCTCCCAATCTTCGGAACTTACCGGCCTACGGATGGGCTCGGTCACATCCGAACCCGGATAAACCGCACCTGCAATCAATCCACCGGGCAGTAGGTACAGTTGGATCGGCAGCCGACCCCGTGAGATCACCTCCACGATCCGGGTGTTCTGGAATGCCCTGAATCCCAAAAATGCCAAGGTACCTTCAATGGGGCGGCCATCGATCACATAGCGCACCCGTTTCCCTTTGAGGCGCTGGATGCCATCCAGCCTGCCACTGATCAGCGAAAACCCCTGGTTGCTGAGGCAGTCATCCAACACCCGGCGGCGTTTGCGATGATAAAAAACAAAATACGCCGGGATTCCGAAAAACACCATGTAAAGCAATACGAGAAGAACCTGTAACCCGGCTTCTTCATCCCGTAAACCGCCATTCCGTAAACTCCAAACGATGGCAATAAAAACCAAAAAGAACACAGCCGTTACAGCCACAAACGTAGCATAAAACCGGTGGTGATACCCCCGCCGCTCTTCGAGTATTCTGCGGATTGCTAGCGGTAAAGAAGAAGAAGCGTTCTCGCCGTATGCTTGAATCATTAGTGATTTAATAAAGGTTGTAGCCTATATTGTTTCCTTTGTGTATCCCACACGACTTTGGGCAGCGGCAGGCGCAGCATCGCCGCATTGGAAACCAGTGCCAGGTCATACCGACGATCCACCATGATGATTCGGTATTCATAGTCGCCGGGGCTGATATCCGATGGCAGGAACATGCCCCCATCCGCTGCTCCGTCCAAGACATAAGCACCATCTTTCCAAACGACGAAATTATCCGCCCACATCGCCACTTCCCCTGCGCCGGGGATAGGGTACGACTGCTTATGGCTCGATACCTGCCACACCCGGTACGCTTCATCACCCGCTTTTGGCCGGTAGAGGAGGTATACGCCTTCGGCTTCGAACGTTTCGAGATGAGTGCCCGAATTTTTTGCGCCCATATACAGCAGTGCGGCATAAACGCTATCCGTATCGCCAGCCATGCCCAGATCGCCAACGGTCAATTCGAGTCCATCGTTTGCGGCAAACACCTCCTGGTAAAAGTCCAGCCGGTTGCTGCTCGCCTCCATCACGGTGATGTATTTGTCGATGTTGCCGCGTGTCGGGTTCACATACCGGATTTTCAGCCAGCCTTTTTCCACATAGTCCAGCACTTCGTAATGGTCGCCCTTAACCAGGTACATCGCCGACCGGCGTTCGGGTTGTGGGGCATCGTGCAGGTACAGCCGCTCCTGCTCCACCGGCAGGATGACCGGCTCCATGTCGTCTGTCGGCGAAAACAGGTATACCGCCCCACTGTGCACCGTATCCCCTGCCCGGTTGAAGACGGTATGCACCGCAGTGAGCGGCACGAGTGCTGTCCAGGGAGCATCCCGTCCGACGGGGCGGAGCGACTCAGCCAGGTAGACTTCGCCCTGCGGCGTGAACTTCCAGCCTTGCCGCCGGTACATTTCCCGCTGGTCCTGCAGGACTCGTGTGTAGTCTGCCTGGACAAACAGGATTCCCTCCTCCTCCAGGAAATATGGGTTCAAAAAGCCCGTTGGCCGGCCCACATGCCCATTGCCCTCGGGCAGCGGCACTTCCCTGAAACGGCCCGCCGAAGGCTGGAATAGAAAGATGCGCCAGCGGTGCGGCGTATGATACCTATCGCCCAGGAATTGCACCGAAAAATCGGCATAACCATCACCATTATAGTCCGCTGCCTCCACCTGAGCCGTTGCGACCATTTCGCCGAGCACGACCGCCTGGGTATCGGTTTGGTTCTCCGATAGAATCATCACTTCCATCGTGTCGCCCCGGAACTCCACTAAAGCACGCTGCTGGCCGCTGACGGCGATGGCATGCCGGTCCTGTGCCCGCGCACCAACGATGCAGACGACCCACACAGCACCGAATAGGATGGGTATACGAAACATCATTTTATTGCTTTTCTTTCCGCCTGACGGTTAGCTCATGGAGTTCATCGGTAGCGGTATTCCATTGATAACCGCACGCAACATCGCCCATGAAAAGCTGGACTTCCCATAGGTTTCCATCCAGCCGCCGGGCATACACCTCCTTCCCAAGCAACCAGTCCGCCGCCCAATCATAGCCCAGATTATCGGAAGTCATCACGTACGTTGCCGTCGTCAAAACCTGCGAATATTTCAATTCATTGATGGAAATCGATTCAGGCAGTATTTGGTCCTCAAACGAGTCAAACAACCCGAGGTTGGATCGCATTTTTTCCGTCAACCCCGGGTCTTCGTGCGAAAATTCGGCCCAACGTTCCCGTTGGATTGGTGGATAGCGACCGAGTACCGCATTGCGCAGGGCGGTATACGCCCCGCGGTTTTCCACCAGAAATTGCCGCTGCCTTTCCTCGATTTCACGGTCGTCAAAATCCGGATAGAAGTCGTCATACAACATCCATTTAAACTCGTCTACCTTGTTCAATAGTTTCTGCTGGGGGGTGGACGCCTTCGGTAACCGTCCGGCCAGCCACCCCGGTTGCTGCTTTCCGCCGGTATAGACCAGTACTTTCAGCAGTTCGATGCCGTTCGTCGCATAGTCCCAGCTGTATTCCATGACAAAAGCCCGGTTAACCAACACCACTTTCCATTGCGTGTCCTTTATGGGATCGGCAAAACACAACCACCCCAACCCATAAAGCCGAACGTAATCCCGCCAGCGCATCCCCTTTTCCTGCGTCAGGTAGTCCGACACCGCGAGGTGGATCAGGTTTACGGAAGATAGGGTTCCTCCCGGGCCGAATGTCCGCGCTGCAGTCAGCACACTCGTCAGGTCAATTATTTCCCGCATCGAAACGCTATCTTGCTGAAAGTATTCGTCCAGCACCTGCAAATCCATCACTTCATAGCCGGGAAAAGTCTCCGGCGCAGGCGGCAGCGTTTCCAATCCCGCAAGGCGCAGGCGGAGATAGCGATCCTTGTTTTTTTCAATAAATGCCTGCATATGCCGGGTTACCGGGTGCGCTAAAGCGGCCTCCGGATTATTTTCCCCCGCCGCCATCCAGTCTACAAATTCCGCTTTCTTTTCATCGCGGTAGGGGGCCATCCAACGGTCCAGTTCCGCGCTCAATTGCTGTTCTTCCGTTTCGGCAGTTGGTTGCGTCTGGCAAGCAGTGGAGCTGCTCAACCACAGTAAAAAGACGACTAAGTATACCTTTGGTGTGTTCATCATCCAAAACAACACAAAATACCGCTTGCATAAAACCCCAATTTTCAGGGATTTTCTGTCAATTTTTCCGTTTCAGCACTCGCGCTGCTCGCCGCAATTTCGGTGTTCGGACAAGTGAAACCAAGCTTTTGGTCGGTGTGTACCGCATTGTTGAGGTCCTCACCGCACTCCAATCGCTGCATATTCAACCTAAATACATGTCCCTCGGCGTCCCGGAGTTCAAGCGTTTGTATCGGCTTCTCGAGCGGATCCCAGATAGCAGTCGTGTCCACTTGCATCCGGCTAAACACGGTGCGCAGTGGAAACGTGCGGTTGTAATGCCCATGGAGGTGGGGCGACAAGGAAGCTGTGTCACTTGCTGCCACGAAACCATCCCACCCGCCCTGGCCATCTTCTTTCAGGAAGAGATACGGCTGGCCGTTATTTTCCCGCCCGCAACTGACACGCAGCAGCTCTACAGGACGTTTCCAGTCCGTTACATCCATACAAAACAAGCCGTATCCTACGGCATTACCTGTTAAAAAAATACCATCATGGTGCAATCCACCCAACGTCCCGCTTACGGCATCCTCCCGGTATTCCACTTGTGTGCCCGGCACGATGATACGGCTCACCTGACCGGAATCGGGGTGGTACAGCACCACCTCGTAGCGGGAACTTATCACCAAAGTCTCCCCATCCGCTGAAAGCTTCAGGCCGATCATATCACCATCCACCCATCCGCCGTCGCCCATACCCTGCTCAAAAGGCAAATCCACGATATACTCCCTCCCCTCCCGGTTAACATAAAGTTGCCGCCCATCAAGATACCTGTATTCCGCGCCCGGGACTTCTACTGTGGATTGCGCCAACGTAACAACAGAAGCCGATAGCACGAGTGTATAGGTGAGCAGCACGTTCATGTTGCAGTTATTTTTCTTTTTTCAAAAGTATATCGGATAACAGCGCGGAAAAACCCCTACTTTTAGGGATTTTGCCGTTTCTTCATTTCCGCTATTATTGCATTCAAGTAACTGATGAAGATTATTGAAGCCGAAATAACGAAAGAAGAAAAGCGAAAAATCGGGACAGCCGTTATCGGTAGGACGATCGTTTTGGTGGTATTCCTTGTCCCCATATTATATGCCGCTATTTTCGTTTTACGCAATGCCTTTTCAAGCGTTATGAACGGCAAACCGGATACCCTCTCCATGATTTTTTCCGGAGTGTTTCTCCTGATTTTCCTGTGGGGAAGCCGGTTTATCGTTCCCTTCTACAAAAACAGTGTCCAATACGCCGGTGCCCGCACCAAACAAATCATCGAGACCACCATACTGGAAATAAATCACCGCGTCGGCCTCAGCGTAGGGCTGGTGTTCTATATCAAAACAGACTACTGCCACATCAATACAGGCAAACAAGTCATCCATTTTCAGGATGTATCGTTCATGGACCTCCGCAAAGGAATGAAGTTGTACCTCCATGTTATTCCCGGGACGAAGAACGAGTTTCTCCGGATTTCGGCGCATCCGGAAAAACCCTTGTAGATCATCGGTTTTTCATCCTCCTTCTTCCCATTTCAAGTCCATTGCCTCTCTGTTAAAGACCAACAAGCGCTGCGCTTCCCCGTCCGTAACGATGTAATTTTCCCGGTTTTCATCCATATTCCCCCGTTGTGAGCTGAGGCCCAACAGGCAACTATCCATTAAATAGTCTTCCATACGGAGCAGGCGCCCGTTTTCATCCAATTCCAGCCAAAGGAATCCCGATTCGTTGCCGGCACCGCAATGCCCCAAAGCGTAAGCTTTAGATGGGCGGTCATAGGAAAGCACAATCCGTAGCTTATCGTCCACCACGTTGTATCCAGCAACGGAATGATCGCCCCGGTAGAACAGGGGAAGGCCTAATGCCTTTAGATTTACCTGGAAATCGTGGCCTTGGCACTTAATTTTCAACAAACTATGATGCTGCAAAACATCCATATCGTCCCGGTGGATCCGCAAGGGCAGGCGCTTTCTACCATCGGTCCATTCCCCGCTCACCATCCTTGCACTTACCGTACGATTTTCAAACGTCCCGTACTCATATGCAATGGTTATTTTTTCCAGAAAGCCCTCCATGGAATGATACTTCTCTATCATGTCAAAAAAGGAATAGCTATCATAGTCGTCGTATAGGAAATGGACGAGCGTATCCGCTGGTTCTGGCTGTTTGAAGTGGTACAAGGTCAACTGATTGGCGTAGATACCCGCCAGGGCGAGGGGTTTCTTATGACGGTCGTATTGGTACCAGCCTGATACCGAATACCAGCCCAAATGACCGGATGACCTGTCTTCCACATTCAGACAAAAGGTGACCGGCATCTCCGTTCCCTCGCCGATATGACCGGAAAAGACGAGGCTGCGGATTTCGTATTCTTCCAGCTCCACGAAGGTCTGGCCGATAGCCGGACAGCTCCATACTACTACTAATAACGTAAGTCCCATCCAGTAAGCCCGCTTGGTATTCATAGCAATGCGCGTTAGACAAGTAAAATAATACAAAAAAGATTCACCACAAAACCCCTGAATTCAGGGATTTATTCCTCCGCGCAAAAAGGTAAACTTTGTAATCAATATGATAGAACGAAACTATGCAATAATAAAGACTGCACGATGATATCTATTATATTATTGCTGTCAACGGCTGCCATTTACACAGAGCAGCCGAAGGAATCCATGCCAAAAAAATACAGTTGGCATCCCGATGGGCTCATCATCTATGCAGCCCCTTCGCTAACCGCCGACTCAATCGATCGTGTCGGTTATGGGGAATTTATCCTCGTTGAGGAGTTATTGGATGGTGAGACCGTCAACGTGGCCCTCTACCAACACGATGAAGACAAGTGGATTTCAGACGAATACCTGAAACTGTACCAGCATGCATCCCATTGGCTGCGGATAAAGCACGGCGGCCGGTCAGGCTTCATACTGGACACTTACCTGGCGCCTATTCCACCGCTGGACACGTCGCACAAGTCCGGCTTGGTCTGGGAAGAATACCTTAAAAGCCTGTCGGTAGTAACGTTCGAAAAGTGCGAGGGCCAAACCGAGGATTTTTGTGCAAGAAACACCCTTCATTTTGAGAACGGCATCGTATACACCTATACGGACTTTGGGCCCTGTGAGCAATGCGGTCATGTGCAAACGCAGCTGTACGTCCCCCTCATCGGTAAAGCCGAGGCCATGATGATGGGGTTGCATTTCTTCCGCTGCTATGGCCTTTTCTCGGGAGCGAACAGCGTTTTGCTCAAGCGTGAGGGTGAAGGCGTAGCATTAGAAGGATATATGGAGTCTGGCCAAGTAACGATCATTTCGTTTAGCAAGCAACAAGATGGCGTGTGCCTGATTGAAGACAATTACTTGTAAGCGAATCGCCAATGAAAGCTGCCTAGGGAGCGGATTTCATTCTAAACAGATAAATCACTAACTTTGTATGTATCAAAACTCGAGTGCTATGGAAACATTTATTGTCCACACGGAAAACAAAGCGCAAGCGAATGCGATAAAAGCAGTGCTTAAAGCATCGAATATTACGTTTGAAAAGACCACCGAGAAACCATACAACTCGGAATTTGTGAAGAAAATCCAAAAAAGTGATCAAGAATACAAAGCAGGCCAGTTTAAAACCATAAAAACCGAGGACTTGTGGAAGTAGATTATTCCGAGCAGGCTTTGGTCGACATTGCTTTTAGGAAGAAATCAGGCAACCTTTCCGTTCAGAAAAAATCAGCCGTTTAATCCAGTCAATCCAAGAAACACCCTTCCAAGGTATAGGCAAGCCAGAACCCCTCAAATATGAGCTGTCGGGCAAATGGTCTCGCCGCATTTCAGATGAACATCGGATCGTTTATGAAGTATCCGAAGGCCGGATTCGCGTACATTCCCTACGAGGGCATTACAGGTAGCCTTTTACCCTCCTCAAGCACTGCAATCGGTAGTGACGCGGTCAATCAATGTTAAATACCATTTATCGGCGATCAGCGTAAGGTTAAAAATTAACTCCTCATCTTCCTGGCCTGTGAGTACAATCCGTCGGCTCTGCTGCGCAAGGTCGCGGAAACGTGCCAGTTCAGTCTCCGGAATGGAGTCCCCGCGATACTTGACGAGATTCTGCGCCATTTGAGCGAGCTTATCGTCGCTCCGTGTGGTATCGGCAAAAAGTCCGGTTTTATCCCATACCATCTCGCCGCAGTCATAAACAGGAAGTTCCGCGTAGTGAACCGAATCGGGTACGGCAACCATATCCGGATAACCCAAATATGCCGGCACCGGTTGCTCAAAATCAATCGAATCGACGAGCACATACTCATCAAATACACCGATCCGGTAAATCACCGCGAGTCCGGTTTCCTCCGATATCAACCCGTTGAGCGTAGCGCCATCCCGGTCATGAAACGCGTGGATAACCTTCATGACGGTCGCCTCAAAATGATCCGGTTTGACGGGGGAATTACAAGAAGAAAACGACGCAGGCACCACCAAGGCAACGGCACATAAAGCGCTCCTTGCTTTTAATTGCAGGTGTATCACCACAAGCCAGTATTTACGGTAAACGTTCCCGAGGGTACGCCCTCCACCTGCAACACCTCGCCCTTGTCTGTGTAATATTGCCATTCTCCGTTTTTATAACACAACATAGGAAAGGTAATTTCCGTTCCCTTTTCGTATCGGTTCAGCAATAGGTTGTCGAATTCCACCGGAAGGATAATTTGTCCGCTGCGATCGGCAATGCCGAATTTGTAACCAACCGAAAGCAAAAAATATGCCCCGTTGTTGAACACCTCCACGCCGTCATATTTCGGAGGGACCAGCACCTGCCCGGTACTGTCGGCGATACCGGCCCGTAGTTCACCTGTATTTTCCTCCACCCTCCGGATGACCAGGTGCCGCCCAGTAAAATAATCCATCGCCATCAAAAACTCATTCGGAGCGGTATACACTTCGCTGGAAAGCGGTCGGCCGTCGCGGCCGAGGAACTGATAGGCTACATATCCCACTTGGGAGCGCCAGTCGGACGCCGGAAAATACCTGGCGCCGACGGCGATGCCGTGCGCGTTGAAGTCCAGTACCCGATCGTACACCGGTTCCGTCACCCAATTGCCTGCCGTATCCAGGAGACCATATCGGCCATCAACCCGCACCCAGCCAAGGCCGAACGGCGAAAACCGCTCCAGCAGGGCATCTTCCGTCCTGTCGTCATACGCGTAAGCAAAGGCAAATTTGCTGTTTGACACCGACTTCCCGAGCACCGGGCTGTACAGCTGTGCGCGCACGGAGTCGTCCGAAATCAACACCAAACCGGGGTACCTGACCGATTGGGCATACCGGGCAGGGAGTTTGGTTACCACTCCGCGCCGGCCATCGATGAGGATGGCTGGGCCACCGTTCCGGGCGCCGGATAACAAGGCAAACGTCCCGCCGACGCTATCGTACACCGTGTATTCGGCAGGCACAGCCTCCTGCCCGTCCATCCTGCGTATACCATATCGATAGTCGCCGTAATCGCCGTTTACCGTCAGCACAATCGGTCCCGAGCCGGGCAGTTTACGCAACTGATCGAATGCAGGCGGGATAATCTCCCGCTGCAACTCCGCATCGTACAGGCCCTGCTTACCGGCCTTGGTCACGACAAAATACCGCAAGGACGAAGTGTCCCATAGCGACCACGATGCATAGCCGAGCGGCAGCAGCTCCCTGCCCGTGAAATCGTATACGGCCTGCTCGCCCTGATGCTCGCCGACCACCACAGCATCGGGGCCGTCGTACGTAAGCGAAGCCAGGTCGATTTCGTGAAATTTCGGGGAAACCACTTGGCCGGTTTCCGCAAAGTACAGGCCGTACAGCGCCTTTTGCCGGGTCTTGAAGATGGTAATTCCCTTGCTGCCCGACGAATAGAAATAATCGTTCACGTGGGTTACTGCGGTATACGATGGCGCCAGCAGTTCACGGCCCGTCGTATCATAGAGTCCTCAGCGACCGTCTTTCGCAAGGGCAAAGTAATCATCGTATACATTCACGTCGTCCCATTGCGGCGGAATCAGCACGCCTTTACCCCGTTGGTAGACACCTTTGCGCCCACCCTTCTCCACAATGGCATAGGGACCATGATACCCGCGGAAATCATTGGCATTGGGCACGGTAATGCGCTCGTATTCGGCAGGCAGTATTTCATTGGCATCGTGATCAATCAATCCGTATCGGCCGTTTACCTGGACAACCAACTCGCCGCCGGCGAGTATTTCAAGGGGATCCCGGCCGTCAGCAGAAAACTCCCTGCCCGTCGGGATATGCACCACTACCGGGCGGCCGTTTTTCGAAAACGAGCGCACCCATTCGTCACTCCGCATGCCCCAATGCTCGTGCTCGTATGCAAAGGGCACCCGTACTTGGCCGTCGAAACCCATGATGCCCCATTTTCCATCCCGCTGCGCATACACATAATCCGACTTCCGGCCGCATCCCCCGCAATAGTCAAAACCATCGTACTTCGCCGGAATGGCCAGCTGCGCGGCCTCCCGATCATAAACACCCCACTTTGTTCCGGCTTTGACATCGAAATACCGGCCATCGAGGTAACCCACGTCATCAAAAAAAGGCAGCAGCATTCCCTCTTCCCTACTGTACAAGGAGTGCTTGCCGTCTTTCATCACCTTCCAGAACGCGCCGAACCGGGTATCGATCTGCTGATATTCCGGGGGTAACACCCAACCGCCCGATCGGGCCAGTACCCCATATCGCCCATCCTTGGCGACGACGCCGAGTGGTTGAGCGGCGGTATCGGCACTGCCGATATCTTCGATGTAACTATCAAACAACCGCTTGCCGGCGCGGTCGATGTAAAACGTACGGTCGCCAGCGGTTATCTGCGCAAAGCCATGGCCGTTGAAGCGCTCCGCCCGCGCCGATGCCCCCTCTTGGGCATTGGCCGGCATCGTTGCGCCGCCCAGTGTCGCCGCCAAGACGCCATACCCTACAATAGCGGATCTAAAATTGTTTTTCAGCATCACCTGTAACATCGGACTAAAGGAAAAACAGGTAAACCAACAATCCGGCCAAGAGCGTCAACGCGATGGAAATGGCAAAATAAACAGCCACCATTTTCCAATACGCCCCAGCGGTGAGATGAGGCAAGCCCGCGGCTATCCGTTTCGCGTCTGTTATGGTGACGGGCATAAAGCTGATGGTGCCGACAAAAAAGATCAATCCCAACTCCCACAGATAGATACTGGCGTTTCCAACGCTGATGTAATCATCGATATCAGCAAAGACCAGCCTGAGCGCAACAGCCAGCAGTCCCCCCAAGGAAATGATGACTGGCCAACCGCCAAACCGGTCTTTCTTGAAAGCCTCCTGCATTTTAGCAGCGTACTCCTCATCCGTATCTTGCCGATTTCCATTATGGTCGTTACTCATACTCCTTATATTATAATTTATATACACAAAACTAACGGCCAACGCCATGTGCTGCAATCCCTGAAAACCGGGCTTTTCACCTTCTATCGCTTGGTCAAACCCGTTTCAAATTCGCGGTCGATGAATCCTTGGGTGTCCACGCCTTTTTCCCGCAAAGTCGTTCGGACGATTTCGGCCGCTTTAGCAAAATCTGCCCGCGTAAGCCCATGAAATTGCGACGACGCCAGGTAAAATCGAACACTCGGAAAGCTTTCCAAGAACCAGCTCAAATCCGTCAAATTGGTATATCCAAAACTACCGACCATTTTTTCGGGAAGTTCTTCCGGATGTTCGTATTCCAGCATCCACATCAGCGTGAACGGCGCACGGGGCCTCTCCCCGGTCATCCCGATTCGGAAAAACGACGACAGCTCGGCCCGTTCGTCATACAGGAAAAAATAGAGTTTCTTGGATTCGCGTGCGGCTGCGTGGGGGTGATACTGGATCTGGGGAAACTGCAGGGAATCACGCCAAAGGTAAATGCGGTAGCCGAGCGAATCTTTATTGCGGATAAAATCCTGCATGATGCGGCTGTCTTCAGCCACGTCCAGCACCGGAATACCGGTCGGCACGCGTACGCCATCGTTCGGTATCAATACGGGTTTCAAGTTAGCCGAGGGATCATTGCTAAACAGGTACACCGCGCCCTCACCCGCGATGGTACGCTGAAGTGCATTTTGCTGTTTGCGGTATTGCTTAGCGGTATTTTGGTGCAGGTTCGCCAAAGGGTCTGTTTTTAGTTTCTGCACGATATCGGGCATGCAGGTTCTGATAAAAAGAAACACCGAAAAGACCAGCGATACCGGAATGACGATGTTCCTGGCCCGGTTTTGCCGTTTCCGTGCTGCTTCCAGCGCTTCCCTCGCTTCGGCATGGGCGGCGGGGGCTGCCTTTTTACGTGGAACAGGCGCCGGAACAGGAACAGCCTGTGGAATGCCTGTATCGCCGGCAGTCAGCGTACTGCCCGTCTTTGTGTTGCCAATCTCCGGACCAACCCCCGCATCCGGGACCCTCCCGTGCCTCTGCCAGGCATCGATATGACTGACAAACGTATCGAGAAAAGCCATGTAGCCCTCAATCTCCTGCTCATATTCCTTCACGTGTAAATCGAAGCGATACCTTTTACCGGCTTTGGTGAATACCAATAGCGACGGAGCCGGTTTGTCGAAATTCAGACGGGAAAGACCTTTCCGGATTTCGTAATGCTCGATATCATCGTACCGTATCGCACCGAATATCTTAGAAATAAATCCGCCTTCCACAAAGGTGATTTCCTCTTTTGCATTCCGTGACCGGGTCTGTTTTACGGCAAAATAAACGATGCTTCCAAACCAAACGGCCATTCCGAAAATAAGGCATATGGCAGCGTACCGTGTGTCCACACGGTAATGCTCCAGGAGTAGCGCAACGGGAACGAGCACCAGAAACCCCGCAAACAAGGTGATGAGGATGGCGTAGGTGTAACGTACTTTTATGAAATAGAAGGTGTAAGACCGCCGTGTATGCATCTGTGGTTTCTTCCTGTTTTAATACCCAAGCTTATCCCCCGCCGACACCGGCAGTTCCGTACCGTCGGCCTGCACATAGGTCCACCGCCCACCCACCTTCACCCGTGCCGGAAAATAGCCCGCATGGGAGTCATTCAGCCGGACCTCCTCATAGCGGGGCGCCACGAGCACTTTCCCCGTGCTGCTCGCGAAGCCGGACTTTCCGTCCTTTTCCACGCGAAGAAGTGAATCACTTATTAAGCGGATATGATCGTATTCCGTCGGCAATACCGTAGCACCGTCAAGGCCCACCAATCCCGCTTTGCCATTCAGGCGGACCTGAAACAAGGCAGGCTGCTTCAGGTAATCCACCGCTTCGTACGCTGCTTCCAATATCACCCGGCCACGCAGATCGATCACCCCTACATTATCGTTTCGCCAGATTTTCCGCATTTCGCCGTTATAGATCTTGTCCATACCATGGTATTCAAGCGGCAATACCACGTTCCCGGCGGAGTCGATGATACCGATGAGCGCTTTACCATCCACGCTTCTCGATGCGGCGGCGAGGCCACCGAAGAAGTCATCCACGAAGTCAAACCCCTCAAAACGGACTTCCTTACCCTGCCGGTCCACAAACAGGTTCTTTTCAGCACCCACCTTGAGCAGCCCACCTTGGAAAGGCCGAACCTGTAGTAACCGGCTGATGCTATCGGGCACCAGTTGCTTGCTCAGCCGGTAGGGGGAGAAATCCCATTGCGGATGATGGTAAAGCTGTTTGCCATCGGCGTCAAACAGGGTGGTCGACCAATGGCTATCGTTCCGCGTTGTTACCACATAACGGTCCGTATCCACCGCATGGACAAGCAGCCTTTTGGTTGGCGGAATTAACGGGCTGCCGTCCGCCCGGAAATAAGCAGATACCGGATCGGCTGTGGCGTTGCCATTTCCCCGCCCGCTCGTCGCCTTGATGAAGCAACCCAACTGCCATTCCAGTTGCTCATATTCCGGCGGCAACAGGAGGTGCTTCCGCTCCAGGTCATACAAACCGATCGATTCCCCATCGGGAATGCGAATGATCGAAGCGGGGCCGGTACCCGAAACGTTTGCGCTGTAACCGCCCATGGGAAACCGGTAAGAAACCGGTAGCAGTTCTTTCCCCTGCAAGTCGGCCAATCCGTATCGTTCACCCGCAACGACATAGAGGCAACTCCGCGCTCCCGTGTTACCAAACTGTATACCGTCGTATTCTATCGGGAGCAGTTTCTTGCCAGCGCGGTCGAACAAATTGTATTTGCCTGCTGCCCAAGCCATGAAATACAGATCGCCGCCCGTTGTTTCTTTTTCGTTTCGCTGGCCAGATGACTTACTCGGGCTACCCGAAATCATGGGAGGCCCGTCGATGATTACCGAACCGGATATGGCCGGTCTGCCACGGTCGTCGAGGATTTTGATATCGCTGTATTGGCAAGGCACGATCAGTTGGCCATCGTCGGCAAGCACACCCCTTTTTCCATTTTGGGTCACGATACACCGCCCATCCACCCAATCTGCCGCATCGTCATATACCGGCAGAATCCGAACGCTCCCGTCGGCGGCCAGCCATCCGGTTTTTCCGCCGCGTTCTATCCGCACCAGTGGGCCGTCGGCGCTCATCCGGTCATACTGCTCCATCGTCAGCCGCTTGCCGAGCGTATCCAGCAAGAAAATCTCATTCCCCTGCTGGCCTAAAAGTAGCGGCCCGCCATCCAGCCGTATACCCATCAGATCATCATAAACAGCCGGCATCACTTCCCGCTTTCCATCAGGCGATCGGAGTCCCTTCTTGCCGGCGGCGGTTACCTCCAGGTAGCCGTCCGGCACATAACAACGGGTCAGATCGTCATAGGTAAACGGCAGTACCTCCCCGCCGTCGGTCAACGACAGCAACCCCCATTTTCCCGCTTTCTGGGCAGCCAATACGTATGCATTGATGGGGCGGAGGTCGTCATACACCGGTTCGGCAACTGTTTTGCCCAATGTATCGATCGCTCCCACCTTACCATCAAGCTGCACGATAGCCAGAAAATAATGATAGCTTTTATCCGCGCCCGGATGACGCTTATCGTCATATTCATAACGGATATCATCATAAATGAAATCCGCAATCACGTCCCCTTTGCTATTTATGGCACCGTATGCCCCATCGGTTACCGCGATGCACACCGGGGCACCGTATCGCACAGGCTTATCCACCACCACCTTTCCCGAGCGGTGCAGGTACCGGGATTTTCCGGCCACCCGTATTTCCGCAAAGTCGCCCTTGAACGGGCCAAGCGCATCGGCATGGAGCGTATCAGTCGGCAGATGGTGAATGGCGGGTGTAGCCGACAAAGGGGCTGATAAAAAGACCACACTGCCAAGCAGTGTAACAGCGATGAAGTAAACGAATCGGAACATGATAAATCACTAATCTTAACCCTGCAAAAATAGCCTTTGTTGTTCCGGGTATAAATACCGGATTTCAGGGGTTTTAAATGCCGAGCCTGACGACTAACTTTGTTTACAAAGCCAACGGATGAATACATATACATCACCTGATCAGAAACATCGCCTGACGTTTACGTACGAAGGTGAGATCCGTTTTGGACCTGAGTTTTACACCGTTAAGCTAGACGGTATGCCCATTTCCGAAAGAATATTTGGGGATTACTGCCTGTGGCAGCCAAATTCCCGCATGGTAGCCTTGCAAGAATGGCTCAAAACGGGGGCTCACTTAGGTGTCGTAACAGCGCTGACCTTAATCGATCTTCAGGAAATGAAATTGGCGCAAATACCAAAGGTGGATATGAGACGTATTTTTTCGGTCAGATTTGAAAATGAATCGATTCGTTATCGGGAAAAACAGTTGTGGACAACAGTGGAACGTGAAATCAAGCTGGATGACATTCATGACTGGCAAAACTTAACTGATGAGACCGGCACATGATAGATCATTTAACAGCACCATGGACATGCGGCGACAGGTTCATCTACCGAAAAAATCACGGATTTCGGCTATTGCCTGGCCATTGTATCGTTGGTAGTTTTGAAATAAGTGATTGCCACGACGATGAAAGAAAATATCCCGATGAAATCCAGCTTTTTTTACACGCTGTTTATAGGTGCCTTAATCGTCTGTGTCGGCATCTCCCCCGTTCGAGCGCAACGTGCAACCGGTTTTATGCCCCTCAATAGGCTGGGCGTATCGTATCAGAAAGCCGTTGGCGTAGACCTTGGTTTCGGCGCATACAATCTCCTCTTTGGTCGCCAGCTGACGCATTTCTTCGATATTTCGCTTGGCTCCGAAGCTGTCTTCGCTAATCAGTTGATATTAGTCCCTAAGGTGAACGCTGATATCGGGTTCGACATTATAGAGGCAATGACCTTCGGTGGCGGAATTGATGCGGGATGGCATACCGATTTCTCACAAGGTACTTGGCGATTTTCGCCGAAGGCCGGTTTTACGGCCGGTTCGGTAATCCGTTTGTATTACGCCCGTCACCTGTACGGTAATCCACAGCAGTTCGCTCATATCGGGCAGCACCGCATATCGCTGGAAGTAAACATTGCCGCCTTCCATAATGTGAAAATAGGTTTTTAATATCACTGTTATGAGCAATGCTTATCCATCGAAAAAAAAGCAAGTACTTACTACCTGGTCGTGGTTGTTCCTGGCATTGGCCGTTCTTTCGACGCTTTCGTGGACGTTCATTGACGTCCATCCGGATATTGGTATTTCGTTGGCCGTCCTAGCGGCAGCCATCGCAGCCATCCTCGGTGGAATCGGTGTCGCTACGAAACGAACGGTCAGCGTCGTGGTATGCGTCGTGCTGTCGGTACTGGTCATCGCCTTTCACGTGATCTTGATCATCGCGCTTCGCAACATGTGCGTAATCTGCTAGCGCAGTTACTGCACGTACATATCCGGGGCCATTGTTTCGAGCTTGGTTTCCTTTGCTTTCAGCTGCTCATACCGTTCCAGACCACGCGCCGCCTGCTTTGCATGGTCTGACACATCCAATGCCCCCGCTTGCACCCGGATTTCCTCACGTGTGCTGATCCGTCTCAACAACCGGTTTTTAAGCCTTTCGGCATTCTTCTGCGTGGGATCATACGGAACCAGATCGACGCGGGCGCGGGTCAGCCCTGACGTGACCCGCGTGTTGACCAGGTATACCCGGCCCGCTTCCAGGTCTGCGTCGATAAAACTCATGTTTTCGGATTTACCCCAAAGGACGTGGCTGCCGGGATCGCATTCATAGACCAGGTAACTGCCCGGCCCGATTTTACCGAGGTATTGGCCGCCGTCGTAATACTGAAACTGGATAACCGGCGCTTCCAATGGCGGGCGCGTAAAAATCACCAATGCCTTATCCGGCGCTGGGGCGGGCAGCTCGAAAGCGATAGGTGTATCGTCTTCTTCACTATCCTGCGCGACCACGTGGCGCTGGAACAGCAGCAACACGGCAAATAGCGTGATAATAGCTATGCGATTCATGGTGTAATTATAATTAGTTAAACAATCTACTGACCGGTCCCGCTTTTTGCATCCATTGGCTGACTTTGCCCTGCACGCCCGATTGCGCAGCGTGGGGTGCCACACGCTCAAAGGTGCCGCCATAGCTGCCCTTCACGGACTCGCCATTGTTCATCATCAGGTCGAATTCAATCTTATAGTTGTTTCCACTCCCGGCCACTTTGACGGTGCCCCCTGAAATGAAGGCGATTTCATCGGCATCCGCACTGCTTATCCGCATGTTCAAGATAAGGTATCCGTCGTCGAAATAATGTTTGCCTGTTACATCTTCTGCCTCGTAGTCGGCGAAACTAAAAATGCCCTGCTGGAACGTTTGCTCACTTGCCGAGTACAGGTCTAAAAACAGGTGTACCGGTACATTGTCGTCGTCATCCTCGGCAAATTGAAACAAGTAAAATTCCTGGTTGTAATGCGACCCATCGAAACCGTAGTCGCTATAGCCAGCGTCGTTAAGGCGGTAGGTGTGCCCCTTATATACGAGGCTGTTGGTTGGGTTGATGTCCGGTTCAATTCCTTCATCGTCGTCTTTTGAACATCCGCCGACACCCAGCGCTGCCACGATAAGGAGCAGCGTGATCTTGCGGCTTTGTTTCCATAGCTGTTGCATGATTTTTCATTATTGGTACTACGACAAAGGTCGTTACCTCGTTCAAATGAAAAAATCCCTGAAAACATGGATTTATCTGCCGAGCTTCGCCGCTTAATTTTGAAAACGATGACAAGCAACTCGTCCATACTTCCGTTAATCGGCCTGGCAGCTGTCCTATGGTCGTCATGCACCACAAAACGGCTGGCTACCGCTATAGAAATCCAACCCGCCACATTGGACTATATCGGCGATCGTTCCTGCGGTTGGCAGCGCATCCGTCAGGACACGCGCTGGGGTTATATCCACACATCGTCAAAACGGTTCATCACACCACGGTTTGATTGGGGAGACGATTTCCATGACGGCTTTGCCGTGGTGCAGCGCGGCGGCCGCGCCGGGTTCATTACGTCAACGGGGGGACGTTGGGGACGGCTCAAGTATCAACGGGCCGGCCATTTTTCCGATGGGGTAGCCCCGGTAAAAATCCGCGGTAAGTATGGCTACCTGGATGCAAGGCGGAAGTGGGTTGTCCGCCCCCGGTATGACTACGCGCTGCCGTTTCAGGAAGGCCGCGCCGTAGTGGCCGATGGGCTGCACTATGGTTTCATCGATCGCACAGGCAACCGGGTAACCCGGTTGGAATACGAGGATGCCACGCCATTCCGAAATGGGCTGGCCAGGGTGCGGAAAAACGGACATTTCGGGCTGATCGATACCCATGGCGTGGAGGTGCTGCCATTGGTGTACACCGCCATTGAACCGCTTGCCGGAGGGGGCTATCGCCTCACGGGAAAGGATGGCGTTGGACTGGCCGACGCAAACGGGCGGCTGCTGGTCAATGCGCGATACCGCCGGGTTCAGCTCCGGGACGACGGGAATTATTCCATCGAGAACCATTCGGGAAAAGTGGGCCTATTCCATCTAAATCAGCGGCGGTTGATTTTACCCGTCGTCTTTGACGCCATTTATGACGCCGGTGAAGGGATATACCTCTGCCACCAAAATAACAACCATTATGTATACGCAGACTCCGCCGGCCACCTGTTATATGGATTGGCATTTGAAGATGCCGGCACATTCAGCGAAGGACTCGCAGCCGTTAAAAAAGATGGCAAATGGGGATACATCGATACCGCCGGCCGATTGGCGATTCCCTTCCAATTCGATGCCTTTGACAACCGGCATTATGCGCGGATGCGGTTCAGCAGCAACCGGGCCTGGGTACGGAAAGGCGGGATGACCGCGCTCATCGACCGGTCTGGGCATACCGTTGCCTTAACCGACTACCCATCTGCCCTTCCGTTTACCTGCAATCGCGCCTTGGTGGTGAATCAATCCGGTCGCATCGGCTACGTAGACACGTTGGGAGCGGTACGTATTCCGTTGATGTATACCGGCGGCAGCGCCTTCAATACGTATGGCATCGGCTGGGTAACGAAGTCCCCTTACGACATACCGTCCTACCACACCATCAACACCGCGGGCGAAATCATCGACAGCCTGGGCTTTCAACCTCCCAAGATTTTTAATGCCCGATACTGGTATACCGACCGGCCGAAGCGGGCGCTGCTGGTCGACCGCCGCACAGGGAAGATCACGGATTATCCGTATGATAACATGTACCGATCATCGTATATGCCTGATGATCTGTTTCACGCCACCCGGGATCAACTGTCGGGACTGATCGACACTTCCATGGCCGTTGTGATCCCATTGCGTTACCGGACGGTCGAAACGTTTCACCACAACCGTGCCCGGGTAGTCAGCGATACCGGCGAGGGGTTTGTGGACCGACTCGCCCGCGAAATCCTGCCGTTGCATTACGAAAAGCTTTCCTATTTCCGTTATCCGGTCACCGTGGCCATACGCCATGGCCGGCGCGGCGTGCTGGACACCGCAGGACGCGTCGTCATACCGCTCGACTACGATGCAGTGGACATCGACTATGCGAACAACCGCATCATCGCAACCGACAGCCTCGGCGCGCGGATATTCGACCGGCATGGGTACCTGCTCAATGACCGGCAATACGACAGGGTATCTGCCTTCCATGCCAACCGCGCCACCGTGCGGAAAAACGGAAAAACCGGTGTTGTGGACTACCTCTTCGGGGAGCTGTGTCCACCCATCTACGACCGGATAGGCCCTTTTAAAGCCGATGGGATGGCCCGGGTGGTCAATGACGGAAAAATCGGGTACCTGGATTCCGCCTATCAGGTTTGCATTCCCATCATCTACGATGACGGAGACATCTTTATCCACGGCATGGCCAAGGTCAAACTAAACGGCGAGGAGCTATTCGTCGACCGCGCAGGGAAACGGATTTATCCGGATGAAGCGACTATCCAAGCCCGGGAAGCGGCCATCGCGGAAACCAAGGAAGATATGCGCTGGCTGGATTTCAGCGGTTGATGCGCTCATGACTTAAAGGCTAGCCCGGCTTCCGCCAATGCCTTGCGAAGCAACGGCATGGAAGCTTTCCCCATACCGTGCAAAGCTAAAATATCCTTTTCGCTGTAAGACGCTAACTTCGCCAGCGAGTCGATGCCCGCATGTTCAAGTGCCCGACGAGCAGGTGCACTCAATAAGGAAAGGAATCCTTTCGATGGCTTGCGTTCCGCCTCGCACGCTGGACAAGTTGGGCAATCGGTACTTTTATAAAAGCTGTGTCCATTTGGACAAACTTTCTTTTTCTTCATCAGGTCAATTACGTTCACAGATTTCCTTGAGCTTTTCCAGCGCCTTGGGGGTATGTATTCCGGAAATATTCGATCATTTGATCGTTCACATCAATATCAACGGTCACGGTAGTGGAATCGCCATGACTTTCCAAACGTATAGTTTTCAAACCGCTGCCAATCCTCTGCGATGGGCCCTTCGGTAATCTCGCTATCGCCATCCACAATACCCACATATTCTATGGAAACAAATTGGTGAGGTGTGTTCTCGCGGATGTAACCGACCATCCCTTCTCGTTTACCCTGGTTATCGGTACCCACAAACAACACTTTTGAACCTTTCTCCCAGTTCCCCTCCATATCGCCTCCTTCATAGTCCGAGCTGGGATTAAAATACGGATGTCCACTGTTTGAATGCCTCCTTGCCAATCATCTTGTTGTACACCGTAGCCACTAGTGCATTGATCGATGTGGCGAATTGCATCCTTTCCATATCAATTTATTTTTTATGTTTAAACTATACAACACAAAGGTACTATCCATTCGTTGATTTCCGTATTGGTACGATGCACCAATATGGAGGGGCATTTACAACAAAAAGAACAAATCGAGGCTACCTTCCAAACAGCAGGGCTATCAAATCGTCTTTCCGCGGTATGCTCTATATACCTGGGCTTTTCCTTTTGTCGAGCGGGAAACGTCGCTGCTGGCTTCGTCATCGTTGTCATTACCCATCCAATTCCGCTTTTTACATAGCGAATCCGGCCGTTCGCATATTTTTGTTGACAAAGAAATACCTGTACGATACCTTTACGCCCGAAATTAAGATATATTGAACGTAAAATCGATAATTGATGCTCATACCGCATAGCGCCTCCAGATATACCTATTTGCTATTCTTATTTATCTGTCTGTCTATTTCGATAACCGTCCGAGCTCAGCACACACCCAACCATCAAGCCATTGTGCCTTTGTCGGTCGATGGCGGTCGGGCGGTGCAGTATGTGGATGGCCAGTTTAAGGTCTCCACCGTTTTGGCGGGCGGAAAGACCACGGTGATAACCGCTCCTCATCGCGTAGCACCTTATTTCTGCATTATCAGCGATGACGGCCGCTGGTTGCTCTATTCCATTAAAACAAAGACGGAGAAAATCACCTATGTACACGATTTGACCCGTGATGGTGAAATGAAACAGCGATATCCGTTTGCAATCGAGTCTGCAGCCTTTATCCGAGATGGCAACAAGGCGTTTTTTGTCCATTCCAAGACATTCTGGGGAGCAAAGCTGGCGGCTTACGATACGCGACAGTGGCAGTTACTGGCCGTGCGTCCGATTACTGACTTAACCACCAGCATCACCGTGAATGCCGACGGTTCGCAGTTGCTGGCGGCAGCAGGGGCGGTTGTGCGGGAAATCGATACGGAAACGCTGGAAACCGAAAAAGTGCACTGGGAGACTTCTCGATTGCGTGGGCTGGTTTACAGCCCCACAGACCTACGCCAATATGCTAGTATCAACCATAAGAACCGGATTGAGGTGAGAGACCTTACGGAAGACCGCGTGATGCAAACCATCCGTGCCGGCCAAGGGCGGCTTACACAATTGGCTTTTGCGCCCGATGGCAGGCACCTGATGAGCCTAAACGACGCGGGCTACCTTGCTGTATGGGATCTGCGGGAGCGTTCGTGCGTGATGGCTCTGGACAACACCCTTGCCGCCGACGGGTTTGATGAGGGTAAGTTAACCGTACTTAACCAAGCGGGATGGCAATCCGTCCGAACCGATCTGGCGGAGGCACGCATTAGCGCCACTTCCGCACTGCCCGATTCGGCCTTTCTGAATGGGCCCACCAGCAAAGTGGGTATTGTTCCGATACCGATCATTTCCTACAGCCCGGAAACCAGCTTTTTACTTGGACTTGGCATGAGTTTCATACTCCCTCCAAAAGTCAATGGGTCTTCCGTTCCACCACGCTTCTTCCGTCCGTCTTCGATCACGCCTTCGGTGGCCTATGGCTTCAACGGCCAATTGCAGACGAGCCTGACGATAGATTATTTCAGCAAACGCGGATGGCACTATGTCAACCATGCGAGTTTTCTCCACAACAATCGGTCGTATTTCTTCGGATTGGGCAACGATGCCCAAAAAGAGCACAGCACCGTATACCACAACAACGTGTTTTCCTGGGAAGGGGAAGTGACCAAAGCCATCGGCGAACGCTTCTTTGCGGGCATTACCTATCAGGTCCGTAACGACAGCCGATTGGATTTCGATGAACCTGCCTCAACCGCGGTGCCCAACGGGGATGGTGGATTTTTAGCGGGCGCGGGTCCGGTCCTACGTTTTGATACGCGGAACGACCTGTTTTTCCCGACGGGAGGCTATTACGCAGACCTGTCCTTCAGGCGCTATGGCGGATGGCTTGGCAGCGACTTCGTGTACAGCGATGTCAAGCTCGATTACCGTGGTTTCCATGCGTTGCCGATATTGACCGAAGGCACCACCTTGGCGGTGCAGGCACTGTACCATGGTATATTAAGTGGAGGTGCGCCTTTTTACCAATTGCCCTATCTTTCGGCCGACCGTCTATTGCGCGGCATATGGCGCAACCTCTACATCGATAGGCAGGCAATTGCATTGCAGGGCGAGCTGAGATCGAATTTCAGCAATGTCGACCCGCGGTACGGCTATGTGGTGTTCGCGGGAGCGGGGGATGTAGCACCCAGTTTTTTTGAGGATTACAAACCCGGCATCACCGGCGTATTTGGTGTGGGGTTTCGGCAACAGGTTATCCCTAAACTCAAACTGCAATCGCGGATAGACCTTTCGGTGACGACCAAAGGAAATGTCGGTATCTTCGGCGGAATAGGGTTAACGTTCTAATTATGCCCAAGAATCCATTCAAGTCGATCATAGCGTTTCTGAAACGCAACCGCAAAAGACTTATTCTCTTGACGTTGATGAGCCTGGTGCTTCATGGCACCTTATTTTTTATGGCATACATGGCCAATCCTGAAAAAACCGTATACGATTTCAGCAAGCGATTCGGGCTTGGCATCAATACCTTTTTGTTTATCGTGGAGGCAGTCGTCACGTATTACCTGTTGATCTTTCATGTGATTTTGCCCCTGATGCACAAGGTACGAATCTGGCGTGCGCTGGCTGTCTTTTTTGTGATGTTTGCGTTAAAGTTAGCCCTTAGTTACTGGTGGCTTTTTTCGGCACCACAAGACCCCCAAAACATGCAGGAACGATTGTCCACCACCGCCATTCCCGATGATAGTGTTTACTGGTTTTTGCTGTGGCATGCCATGTTTAGTTTATGTGATTTGGTCGCGTGCTTTTCGGTGGCGTTGATGGCGGAATGGATACGCAAAAGCAAGCTGCAGATCATTTTAGAAAAGCAAAAGGCAGAGGCCGAACTCAGCGCACTTAAACATCAGATCAATCCCCATTTTCTGTTCAATTCATTGAGCTTCATTTATAGCAAAATCATGAAGCGCGATGAAAAAACAGCAGAGTCCGTGTTGATACTGGCAGACATCATGCGCTATGCACTGACCAAACGGGAAGGTCCACATGGCCGGGTAAACATCACGGAGGAAATAGCGCATCTAAAAAACGTGATCGAAATCAATCAGCGGCGGCACGACCATCGGCTGAATATTTGTTATGATGAAGACATTGCCAACCCTTCCGCAACCATCGTTCCCTTAGTGCTGATTACCTTGGTCGAAAATGCGTTTAAGCATGGCGACTTGCATGACAGGAATCACCCAATTTTGATAAATTTGCATACCAACGATAGAGAATTGTCGTTTTATGTAAAAAACCAGAAAGGCAAAGGCATCAAGGAGCTTTCCAACGGCATCGGCCTGCAAAACATCAGCCGGCAACTTGACTTAATCTATGGCAACCGTTATACCTTGTTATTGGAAGACGAGCCATCGACATTTGCTGTGCGACTAAAAATACCATTGAATTCATGATAGACTGTATCATTATCGATGACGAGCAGCATGCGGTTGATGTACTGGAACACCATGTGGCGCAGGTTCCTTACCTCAATTTAATTGCCGCAACCACCGATCCCATTGCCGGACTCGCGCTGCTGAATGAGATGGTGCACGGCGTGGTATTCCTGGATGTACAGATGCCAAACCTGACCGGGGTTGAAATCCTGAAACTGATCAAACGGGATATCCGCGTCATCATGACCACCGCTTATAAGGAATACGCACTGGATGGATTCGAACATGAGGTGGTGGACTATCTGCTGAAGCCCATTGGGTTCCCAAGATTCCTCAAAGCGGTGAGCCGGCTAACTGCATCCCATCACGCGCCACACGTGGCAACCCACGGGAACGGTTTTTTCCTTTTTGTAAAGGCAGAACAGAAGGGGAAACTGCTCAAGGTAGATATACGGCGCATCAGATATATTGAAGGGCAGGGCAACTATGTGGTCATTCATAGCGATGAGCAACCGTCCATCACAACTTACCTCAGCATCAAGTATCTATACGAACACCTGTGCGATAGGGGCTTTATCCGGATTCATAAATCGTTCATCGTATCTTTGGCTCACTTAACCGCTGTAGAAGGGAACATGGTCCGAGTGCGGGGTTACGACCGACCTATCCCGATCGGAAACAGCTATAAACAGGCATTCTTCAAATTGGTTAATAGCAAGTTACTTTCATTTCCAGCTAAGTAAAGGTAGCATTGTTCGTAAAGTTCAACGATTTTGCAATTGAAGTCCTGCGGCAATTGCTTGTGACGTTGATGTAGCAAATTTCCTGTTTCGCACTGCCATAGGGTTGTCATTAGCGTTGGATAGCTTTGCCGAAACAAACAAAAATGACGATGAATATCATTAAAGAACTATTGACCGAACTGGAAAGCGAAGGATCGATCACCCGCAAGATGCTGGCCCTTGTGCCTGAGGATCGGTTTGACTGGGCTCCGCATCCCAAAAGCATGACGCTGATACAATTAGCTACGCATTTGGCTGAAATTCCTTCATGGTATGCGTTTGCGGTGGATCAGGATGAACTGGATTTTAATGAAGGCGCGTATCAGCCTACACCGATAGGCAGCAACACCGAACTCCTGGCTTTGTTTGAAAAATCTTATCAAACCGGAAAGACGGCGCTGCAGCGGTTGCCGGAAACGCTGCTTGCCAGACCCTGGGTGATGCGTGGTGGGGATGCCGTGTACCTGGATACCACGAAATACGGGATGGTTCGCCACGCCTTTGCCCAAACCATTCACCACCGGGCGCAACTGGGCGTCTTTTTACGCCTCTTGGACATTCCCATACCGGGAAGTTATGGGCCAAGTGCGGATGAGATGGGTTAAGCACCTAGCAACGGGGCCAGGGGGAGACTATTCCTGTTCTGTTGCCGGAGCCAGCGTAATGGTCTGTAGGTCAGCAATAACACCGAATTTAACCGGCACATCAGCTACCGAAGTGGCCGCTAAACCGGAAGTGGCATCGGGCTCCGCAACCACGGTATAGTCTCCTTCAGGCAGGCCTGACATCAAGAAGAAGCCGTCCTCATTCGGAATGGCGGTGGCTGTGTCGGTTGCACTCATGGCTGTAACGATTACGGAGTAATCCGGAGACATTGGAGTCACGGTACCCTTAATCCGGCCGTTGGTGAGCTCGGTGAATACCCGGATAACCGGCTTCACGATATAGGCACCATTACCGGTCTCAACGATGGACTTTGCAACATCAAAATCGGTCCACACGGTGTATGAACCGTCAGGAGCAAGCTCTTGATTGACGTTGAACTTCAATCCGCTTTGTGGTCAGGACGGAATGCCGAACGGGATTTCCTCTCCGCCCACTACGAATGAATTTTCATCACCCAATATCACCCGTACCTGAGAAAGTCTCCCTGTCGGAAGCGTAGTACTGGCGATCAGGGAGTCCACTCCGTTCCGAAGTTTAAGAACGTCATAAATACCTGGAACGACTACGTCTGTGGTCTGCCATCCGGCCTCATCTGTATGGAACTCTATTCCCTGAACATCCAGGTACACGTGTTCAAACGGACCCGGCGCATCCGTCAACCGGAGATCCACTTTAGCCGTTCCCGATCCTCCGGAAGATTCGGTCTTGCTGCAGGCGCCGAAGAACATAACGGCACACAGCCCTGCCAATACGGGCAATACAAATTGCTTTTTTTTCATCTTAATTATAAATTATTAAACCAAAGCTTGTTTTTGCGCTGACCGGGTGCGCGATCGCCTGTCCCGGAGGGACTTTCCCGCTTCTTCCGGCGGTATGGGTATGCACCAGTGCCAATATTGTTGGTAACCTTTTCATAGTAGCTTTTGGCCGGTCGTATCAAAAAATCTGCCTAAATCTGTACACGACTAAAAATCAATATCTTGCACAGGCAAACAAAGATGCTGCACCAATGAAACCGGATATTGTGCTGTATAGATTTAACTACAACAGGGGTTTACGAGCGCTAATTGGTACGCGATTTGCCCGTGCCCTGACATGTCTTTGAAAAGCAGAACGACCTTCCTCGCGTTTGCCCTTTTTTATATCTTAACGGCCCGTGCGCAAAACACGGACCGCTTCAGTGAAAACCCCGCGTATAAGCCCGCTTTGGGAGGGCTCATCGGTACGACCGGCGTTGGGTTAGCCTTTTATCACCCGCTGGGCGTTCAGTTCGGCCTTGAGGTAGGTGCTGGCTTCATGCCGTACAATATACAGATCATAAGCACAGATGGGGATTACCCGACGCGGTCGACCGCCAGGGCCAGGCTGCATAACGCGCACCTGATATTCGGATGGGTACCATTCCATGGTGCCGGAAACGGTTTCCGTCACCTGACCATCAATCTCGGTGCGGGCTACCTGCTGAAGGCTCAAGGCACCATAACCACACAGTTCCGTGATCCCCAGAGCTATGGCGAGATCGAACTGCAGCCGGAGGAAATCGGCACCATGTACACTACTATTAACTGGGAAGAAGGCATGGCTCCCTATGCAGGGCTTAGCTTCAGTGATATGCGCATAGACGAGCATTTCGGTTTCAACATTGCCCTGGGAGGTTATTTGCTTTCCCAGCCCAGCATAATGGTCAGAGGCACCGGCATGCTTGAGGGCAATGAGATCAATCAGCCCATTATCGAGCGAAACATTCAGAATTACCGGTATTTGCCCAATCTGCAAGTAGGTATTGCGTATAGTTTTAATGCATACTGATATGAAAATCTGCCAACACCTTATTGTCCTGTTGACTGCCGCTGCGTTATTTACCATACAAGGCTGCGAACATCCCCTGAAAGACGTGGAAGTGGAGGTCAATACTGACCCATTTGCCTACGGCGCGTTGCTAAGGATTACCGATCAGTACGGCAATCCGGTAAGCGACGTCGCTGTGACTATCGGCGGTGACGACGCCGAATACATCTACAACCTGGACGGCTATAAGCAATTCGATATTGAAAAAGGCACGCTTATCTTGGGCATACATCCCCTGCACAGACCAACGGAGAACAAACCGGTTTCTTTTTCTGTACGACTGAGCGGGCCGGGTTACGTCACTGAGACGGTACCCATTACCATCACCGCAGCGCAGTACGCCACCACATATTCCATAGAAATTCAGCGGACCGGGGAATAAATTTCTTTACCTTCTGACAGAATAAAGCGCGTCATTTTGAGTTTAAAGTTATAGCATCTATTGCTTCATGCCATACTTAAGTAAGATACTATAAACAGGTACATGGACGTTTTTTTTGCCCTAGCAATACATTTTTTATCCGTACTTTTAAATTTCCACACCGGTTCAGACCAAGAAAAAAAAATCGCACAACGAACGGAAGCAGAGGCGGATGACACAGCATATATACAACAGTTGATCGATAACGCTCATCCCGGAGACACGGTGGTGCTCACCGGGCGCACTTACCATGTGCGCTCCCTGAAGTTGCGGAGTGGTGTCAGCATCTACAGTTCCGGCGTATTAAAGCAGATCCGGCCGGATAGCGTCGCCGATTTCACCATGTCCAAACAATATTCTCCGTACCCGCTGTTCCATGGCAGTAAGGTAAAGGGAATATCACTGACGTTCAAAGCCTCCACGTACGGTGAAGCATTATATTTGGATCATGCTGAAGACATCACGATCCGCGCAGTTGCAGCTACCGGCGATTCGACCAAACTTCAATCCTTTTCAGGGTTTTACTTGTTTGAAAGCAAAGGAATCGATATCTCGCATGTGGAGCTGGCTCATTATGGGGTAACACGGAAAAGCCCACATTATTACCAACGTGGCACCGGTATCCGCCTGCAAACATGCAGAGACGTCAGGATTGCCGGCAGCCACATCCACCATAACGGGGAGAACGGTATTTTCTCGCACAGCAGTACAGGCATCCACATTGAGCAAAACCGTATACACCACAATGGGATGAGCGGAATTCAGGTTGCCTTCGGCAGCATAGGGATGGAACGTGACTATAAAATCATTAACAACCTGATTTTCTCCAACGCTGCTGATGCCATCGACATTAACAACCCCAGCTTAGATAGACGGGTTGATCTGGCGGCTTTGATAGCCGGAAATAAAAGTTTCGATAATGGTTGGGTGAAAGGAGAAAAGACACCGGACGGTTCTGGTATTGCCACACTCGTAGGCCTGAAAAATGTTGAGATCAGAAATAACCGGTCAAGCAGAAGCAACAGGCCGGCAGTTTATCTGCGCGATTGCGACAGCATCGAAATCATCAACAATCAATCGGACAATTTTGCTGAAATCGTAGGCAGTCAGGGAAGCGTGCGTCTTTATAAGAACACGTTTTCCGGCCTCCGCCTATTAGCTGACCTGAAGGCGGAAAAGTTGCTGCTCGATTCCAACCATATCCCTTACTTGGCGATCCCGAATGGAATTATTGTCGACAGCCTGATATTTCGTGCCAATGAACTAAGAGGCAACATCAATGTAAATATGCAAGGGCAATTGATATTTAAAGATAATACACTACACAGCAGTTCGCCGTACGGGGCGATGATTCTTAGGAAAGTAAATGGAGCCCGCCTGTCAAGAAACCGTATCTCTACAAGCCAGAGCGACGCCCTATGTGTTCATGACGAGGCCGCGAATGTGGTTATTGAAGCGAACAAGATACGTTCACCGGCAGCCTGTATCAAAGATTCAGGGTCCTCTCGGCTCAAAATCATTAAAAACAGCTTGTCATCTGACACCTCCGGCGGCTCACCCGCGACGGCCGTCATATTATCCCGCCCGAAGGATCTTACTTTAAGTAATAACACCTATTATCTCGGCGACCATCCGATAGACAATACGGAAATCCGGAGTTTCATTGGTTTGGAGGGCGAAGGAACAGTCTTCATTAATGGAAAATCACGTAAGTTATAAAAAAAGCCCTGAAACGGGGAGAATCAGGGCTTTCAAACTAACCAATTATAAACCTAAATTATGAAAAGACAATCTTAAATCTTATGGTACAAAGATACGGCAATAGCTGACGTCAACTCAGTGCCGGGCTGTTAAGAAATGTTAAATTTTCTCTTCCTGCCTGAATGTGAGCCCCGCGTGACGCAATGATTCGGCGAGCACAGGCATGGACTTCTTCCCCATTCCATGAAGAGCAAGAATCTCTTTTTCAGTAAATTCTGATAACGCTTCCAGGCTATCGATGCCGCGATGCATCAGTGCCCTCCTTGCCGGAGCGCTCAACAGGGATAAAAACCCTTCAGAAGGCTTCTTCCTTGATTCACAGACGGGGCACGTCGGGCAATCGCTGCTTTTATAGTACCGGTGCCCTTTGGCACATACCTTCAATTGTTTCATACCTTTTTAATTTCACCGGTTTTGGAGTTCAAAGATAACGCCAGATTGCGTGTTTTGCTGCCGGGAACCGAGCCATTGTAAGGGGGCATTTGTGACATCTTCTCGCTTAAAATGACATTCTTGAATTTTGATTTATCCGGATAGTCACTATATTAGTACGGTAAATACCTTTATTAATTAATTATTTTTACCTTAAAAATCAGTAAACCATGGGAAAGTTTGTCATCTCAAAACGTGCGAACGGGGAATTCCAATTTAACCTGAAGGCAGGCAACGGGGAAGTAATCCTTGCGAGCGAAGGTTATACCGCCAAAGCTTCATGCCTTAACGGGATCGAATCCGTCAAGAAAAATGCATCCAACGATAATCGTTATGACAGGAAAGAATCGAAAAACGGCAAATTTTTCTTCAACCTGAAAGCCGGCAATGGACAGGTTATCGGATCCAGCGAAATGTACGAAAGCGCTGCAGGGCGTGATAAGGGAATCGAATCCGTAAAACGGAATGCCGCCGAAGCGACGGTTGACGACCAATCTGAATAAACCAGCCAACTGAAAAACAGAACTGCGGATTGGAGGAAATACTTCTTCCGGTCCGCTTTTTTTGCTAACTTGCGTGCCTAAGTTTTTCAATCATGAGCGAGGCAGCAACAACAGCAATCCGCGTGGAGCGCACGCCGCAGTCGCGGCTCCAGCAAGTCGATTTCAGTAACCTCAAATTCGGTCAAATCTTCTCTGACCACATGCTGGTGGCAGATTTTGTCAATGGTAGCTGGGAGGACGCTCGTGTCGTCCCTTATGGAAATCTATCGCTGAGTCCGGCCACTTCGGCCCTACACTATGGGCAAGCAATCTTTGAAGGCCTGAAAGCGTATAAATTTGCTGATGGAACGGTGAGTATCTTCCGTCCGGATAAAAATCTGGAGCGGTTCAATAAATCAGCCAGTCGGCTGGAGATGCCTGAAGTCCCGGAGGATATCTTCATCGGAGGCATGAAGACACTGCTGGATGTTGACCGCGCATGGATACCGTCCGCGATCGGCTCGTCCTTGTATATACGTCCTTTCATGTTCGGCACGGAGCCAGCATTGGGTGTGCATCCCTCTGCTTCGTACAAATTCATCGTTATTGCCGGACCGGTCGGAAGTTATTACAATAAACCCTTGCGATTGAAAGTGGAAACACACTTCACCCGGGCAGCCGAAGGAGGCGTTGGCTTTTCGAAAAACGCAGGTAACTATGCTCTGTCGCTTCACCCAACCCGTCTGGCACAGGAAGAGGGTTTCGACCAATTGATGTGGACTGATGCAACGGAACATAAATACATTGAAGAGGCCGGTACGGCAAACCTCATGTTCCGTGTGGGTGATACGATCATAACACCCTCTTCGGATACAATATTGCACGGCATCACACGCCGGACCATTGTTGAGATTGCCCGCCACTGGGGCTACCAAGTGGAGGAACGCAAAGTCTCCGTAAGGGAATTGATAGACGGCATCACAGCAGGAAAGGTAACCGACGCGTTCGCAGCTGGCACCGCCGCTACACTCACCCCTATTTCGGAAATCGGTTACGAGGGAGAGGTCTATACCTTACCTGATCCCGCTGGACGTGAATTTTCGAATAAGGTGTTGCAATACCTCAACGACCTCCGCTACGGACGCATTGAAGACCCCTTCGGATGGAATTTCATAGTCGCATAGTTTAGCGATTGCTGTCGATATACGTATGGATAGCTTCGGTTGCCGTTGACTCAAACCAACGGGTTGATTTATCCTTGCGGAACCAGGTGAGTTGCCTTTTCGCATATCGCCGGGTGTTCTGCTTGATTTTTTCCACAGCTTCCGCTAACGTGCATCTGCCGTCTAGGTAATCAAACAGCTCTGCATAGCCCACGGTCTGCAACGGCGGTTTTTCCCGGTAGGGCATCAACCCCTTCACCTCATCCAACAAACCATCTTGCATCATCCGGTCCACGCGATCATTGATACGGCCGTAGAGCAGTTCCCTGTCCATTTCCAAGCCGATTTTCAATATCGCGAAAGGACGTTCCGCAGCCTGTTGCGTCCGAAAATGGGAGAAAGGATAACCGGTGCTTTCATAGACCTCCAATGCGCGGATGACACGCTGCGGGTTATGGATATCCACTTCATCATAGTACAATGGGTCAACGGCTTTCAATCGGTCCTGCAGATAGGGCAGCCCCCGTTCACAATGAAGCTTGTTAAGCCGCTCACGCACACCGGGTAGCGGTTTGGGTAAATCATCCAGCCCTTGGCACACTGCGTTCACGAACAGCCCGGACCCGCCCACAAGCACAACCAGGTCATGCCCGGCAAAAAGCCGGTCGAGCAGCGCGAGTGCATCACGCTCATAGTCTCCAGCCGAATAGTCGTCGGTGATGCTGTGCGAATCAATAAAGTAGTGGGAGACCATTGACAATTCTTCCCGGGAAGGTTTGGCGGTCCCTATGGTCATCTCCCTGTAGAACTGACGGGAATCCGCAGAAAGGACTACGGTACGATAATGAAGTGCAAGTTCAATTGCCAAAGCGGTTTTACCTACCGCAGTAGGTCCGACAACACAGACAAGCGTCTTTTCCACGGCCAGCCCGATCAATACTCCTCTTCTTCGAACCGGCCTCCGTTTTCTTCCTTATTTCCTTCCTGTTCTTCTCCATCCAGCATATCCAGGTCTTCTTCTTCGTTGATCCCGTATTCGGTTTCCTGGAGAAAATCATATTCTTCTCCGGTTTTCTTGGCCGTCGTCTCTCCCGGTGTGACCGGAGCTCCAGGTAATTTAGGAACCTGTCCCACACTCTTGAACAGTGCCGGATATACTTTGCCTTCCTCCTCTTTTAGGATCTTGATAAGCTGCACATGGAAGTCGAACGGATGTTCGAAATTATATACGTAGTAAAATTTTTGGTGTGGATCATCGATGAACTTATTCAGCTTTGACTGCTCCATCAATGCAACGCCTCGCTCCTGTTTCTGTTTATCTGGCAGGTAGGCTATTTCATCACCCTTTTTCCAATAATCGTTACTCACATAAAATGAGGACGGCACTTCGGGATTGTAACCGGTGGCTGCATGCAGTGCATTATGCAGGTCCAAAAACGTCTGCTTGGGCAACACGTCGATTTCCCGAATCACGTCGTCATAATCTTCAAACGAAATCCTAAACCGGTAGATAGCCATGGCACTCCTTGTCTTAAAGTTGTCTTACGTGTATTTTATGCGAATATCCTAATTTAAATACGAGATACGAAATCAGTTTTCGCGTTTTAACCCGATCTCCTCCCCTTTTTTCAGCATAAAGCGGTATGCCGCCTCCCGGTCGTTAGGAATATCGCCCTCCAAAATAGCTTCCCGGATGGCGTTTTTGATCATCCCCACTTCCCTGCCCGGCTTTAAGCCGAACGCAGCCATTATATCTTCGCCACTGATAGGTGGTTGCCAATTACGGATCTGATCCCGTTCTTCCACATCCCTGAGCTTCTGTTTTACCAGTTCAAAATTTTGCCGGTATTTTTTCTTCTTGTACTCGTTTTTGGTGGTGACATCTGCGTGGCACAACATCATGAGACTGTCAATGTCATCGCCTGCATCAAAAAGGAGCCGTCTTACAGCCGAGTCGGTTACAATATCCTGAGCCAGCACGATAGGCCGGAGATGAAGCTGCACCAGCTTCTGTACAAACTTCATTTTGTCGTTGAGCGGCAGCTTTAGTTCGGCAAACAGTTTGGGCACCATCTTTGCCCCCCTGTCTTCATGGCCGTGAAATGTCCAGCCATGGCGCTTATCGAAACGCTTGGTAGCAGGCTTGGCGATATCGTGCATGATCGCTGCCCAGCGCAACCAGAGGTCCCCTCCCAGTCCGGCCACATTGTCCAGCACTTCCAGGGTATGATAGAAATTATCTTTGTGGCCTTTTCCCTCGATAACCTCTACACCCTGAAGGGCGGCCATGGCCGGAAAGATCAGGTGAAGCAGCCCGGTATCAAACAGGTAGCGGAAGCCCAAGGACGGCCGGTCAGATAATACGATCTTATTCAATTCATCACTAATACGTTCCCTGGAAATGATCCGTATCCGTTGCTGGTTTTCCTTGATGGCTTTTATGGCGGCAACGTCAATCTTGAAACCGAGCTGGGTAGCAAAGCGGACTGCGCGCATCATGCGCAACGGGTCGTCGGAAAACGTTTCATTGGGGTCAAGCGGTGTGCGGATGATACGGTCCTGAATATCCTGAAGTCCGCCAAAGGGATCAAGCAACCTGCCGAAGTCTCCCTTGTTCAGTGACAGGGCCATGGCGTTGATGGTAAAATCCCGCCTGTTTTGGTCATCCTGCAATGTACCGTCTTCAACAATGGGCTTGCGTGAATCCAGACGGTACGATTCTTTACGTGCTCCTACGAATTCGATCTGCAGCTGATCATGCTGCAGCATGGCGGTTCCGAAATTCTTGAAAACCGTCACCTGGCTTCCCAGGCGATCTCCGACCCGCATGGCAAAGTCAATGCCGCTGCCCACCACGACAACGTCGATGTCGTTTTTGAAGTCACGCCCCATGATCCGGTCTCTTACATACCCACCTACCACGTAACATTCTACCTGCGCCGCTTCGGCTACATCGCTGAGCAAAGAAAAAATAGGGTATTGTAAAAATTGCTTCATGGTCGTTTCCGGCTTCTTCCCCGCATAATAGCCGGCAAAAATACACATTCGTCAACTGAAATCTGCCACATAAGGGCAACAATCAATCCCTGTCCCGGGACAAACGCCTGGTGACCAACGGATTTGCAGAAAGTTCATCCTGCTCCTTCCTGCGCTCCACGATATGGACTGCCGCAAAGAGCGCTTCCCTGAAAGAAGTTTCGGAGGCCTGGTTCTTCCCGGCAATGTCATATCCCGTCCCGTGGTCCGGTGAGGTCCGCACCACAGGCAAACCTGCTGTATAATTGACACCGCTCCGCGAAGCGATGTGCTTAAACGGAATCAGTCCCTGATCGTGGTACATTGCCAATATACCGTCAAACTTCGTGTATGCATCGGAAGCAAAAAAGCCATCAGCGGCATAAGGTCCGAAGCAAAAAACGCCGGCCCCTTTAGCCTGTTCAATAGCAGGAACAATAATTTCCTCGTCTTCCGTGCCGATGAGGCCATTATCCCCCGCATGGGGGTTCAGCGCCAGCACGGCGATCTTCGGTTTTTGAATCCAGAAATCCTTTTTAAGGCTTGCATTCATTAAAGTCAGCTTGGAGACGATACGGTCCACGCTCAGGCTTGACGCAATATCTTTTACCGGAATATGCCCCGTAACGACACCGATCCGCAGATCGTCACTGATCATAAACATCAACACGTCATTGCTTCCGGTGCGGGCCTGTAAATATTCCGTATGACCGGGAAAATTGAATTCGTCCTGTTGGATGTTGTGTTTGTTGATCGGAGCAGTAACCAAGGCGTCTATCCTGCCCTCAATCAAATCGTCCACAGCGTGCTTCAAGGACAGCAACGCATATTTTCCGCCGGTCTCATTTTCTTCGCCGAGCGTAATCCGGACATCTTCTTGCCAGACGTTGATCATGTTAGGCCGCTTGCCGTGCGCCTGCTCCGGCGTCTGGATAACATGAAAGCTGAAGTCATTTATTCCCAATGCTTTACGATGAAACGAAGCAACTTTGGTATTTCCATAAACGACAGGAGTGAAATATTCCAGTATACGGTTATCCGATAGCGTTTTGATAATAACTTCAAGGCCGATACCGTTTACATCGCCAATGGAAATCCCTATTTTCAGTTTGTCGCTCATGTACATTTGTTTTGGGCTACCAAAAGTAGAAAAAAATTAACTGCTATCCTCCCGTTAGAACAACTTTCTTGCCACCCAGATAACGACACTGGCCACAGCACTTAACAGCAACATGCTGGTCAGCGGCATATAGAAACTAAACCCCGGCCGCTCAATGCGGATATCCCCCGGAAGGTTACCAAACCACCTCAATTTGTCTCCAACGAGGTAAATGACAAGCCCCGCAAGTAGAAGCAAGCCACCACTGAAAATCAATATTCTGGCTATATCTTTCATACGCTGCAAATCTGTTGGTGCTTTAAAACAAAACAACAAAAAAGCTATCTTTGCCGCAAATCCATTATTGATGAGCAGTGTCCGCGCCAAAAAGCACCTTGGTCAGCATTTTCTTACGGATAAACATGCCGCGGCAAGAATTGTAGGTGCGTTGCGCCCTCAGCTTGGTTACGATATTGTGCTGGAAGTGGGACCGGGAATGGGGGTTCTGTCTGGTATACTGTTGTCCAATGAGGCGTATGAGACCTGGCTCATTGATATCGACACTGAATCGGTCGATTATCTCCGGAGTAAATACCCTGACCTGGGAAAACGGCTCATACACGGGGATTTCCTGACGCTTGATTTCAGATCGCATTTTTCGGGGCAACTGGCCGTTATCGGCAATTTTCCGTACAATATTTCCTCACAGATCCTTTTCAAGGTTCTGGAAGAACGCAACCAAGTAGCGGAACTGGTTGGCATGTTTCAGAAAGAAGTAGCCGAAAGATGCGCTGCCCGGCCCGGAGGGAAGACCTACGGGATTTTGAGTGTGTTAGTGCAGGCCTACTACGAGGTCGAATACCTGTTCACCGTAAAAGCCGGTGCATTCAATCCTCCCCCAAAGGTACTTTCCGGCGTTATCCGCCTTACACGGAACAGCACAACTACTCTGGATTGCGACGAACCCCTGTTTTGGCGGGTAGTGAAAGCCGCATTTAACCAGCGGCGCAAGACGCTCCGGAATGCGCTTGCCGGCATTCTCCCGAAAGACAGAATGGGTGACCACCCTTACTATGACCTGCGGGCTGAACGCCTTTCTGTAACTGACTTCATTGAATTGACCAATACTATTGCACAAAGCATATGACGAACACCGCCATCAAACTGCTGATCGTTGACGATATCCATCCGGTCTTCCTGGAAAAGCTACAGGCCAGTCAGATCGCCTATGATTACCTTCCGGAAATCGGGAAAGAAGAAGCAGCGGAAATCATTCCCGCCTATACCGGGCTCGTGATCCGGTCCAAGTTCCGCGTTGATGCGTCTTTTATTGACATTGCCCCCCAGCTGACCTTCATCGCCCGCGGTGGTGCGGGGATGGACAATATCGACGAACAATATGCGCTGGACAAGAGGCTTGTACTGCTTAACGCGCCTGAAGGTAACCGTGACGCAGTAGGTGAGCATATGGTAGGTATGCTGCTTGCGCTGATGAATAACCTCCACCGGGCAAATTACGAGGTAAAAAGCGGGTACTGGCGCCGCGAACCGAACCGGGGCGTGGAACTGGGCGGGCGCACGGTGGCACTGATCGGCTATGGCAATAACGGGCAGGCGATGGCGCGTAAATTGTCAGGATTTGGCGTTCAGGTCATTGCTTATGATAAGTACCGGACCAGGTTCAGTGATGCTTACGCCACCGAAGCCAGTATGGAGGAGGTGACCCAGCGTGCTGACGTGCTCAGCCTGCACATTCCTTTAACCTCCGAGACGCGCGGAATGGTCGACGACGCTTATCTCGCCCGTTTCAACAAACCGATTTTTTTCCTCAATGGCGCCCGCGGGGAAATCGTCAATGTTCCTGCTGTACTCAACGCGCTTGATTCCGGAGCTATTTTAGGTGCTGCGTTCGACGTTCTTCCCGTAGAAAAATTCCCTCAACTCTCCGACCAGGCTTGGTTTCCGTCACTGATCAACCACGATCGGGTAATTTTAAGCCCCCATGTCGCCGGGTGGAGTGTGGAGAGCTATTTCAAGATTGCCGATGTTCTGGCTGACAAGGTGATCCGCTATCTCAGGGACCGGTAGCCGGACTGAGTGCATAAACCGCCAGAAACTGCAACATCAGCATGCCATCCAGCAATAGGAAATAATAATATTCGTTCTTCCTGGCCAAAGGAAAGACGATGCATGCCAAGCACAGCAGCGAGATGCCGGACAGTCCCAGCCGGATTCCAGCGGGGTAATCACTCAGCCCCGTCCATGCGGCATGTACCAGCAGCAATGATGCGGCTAATGCGTGCGCCTTACGTTCCCCGATCAGGATTGGAATTGTCTTTAGACCATAATGGCGATCCTGATATATATCCCGTACATCGAAGGGGATGGTAATGGCCACGACAAACATCAGTACACAGGTCATCCATTTCAGCGCCGCCGCCCAAGCAACGGGAAAGCCGTTGTGGTACGCTTCGGCAACGGGCAGCAATACCACGCTCATTGCCCACATCATACCGATATAGAACAGTTTGATACCTGTGATCTGCCGTAGCCCCGTCAAGCGGGGGCTTCCGGCAATGCGTATAAAAGGCAGGTTGTAGGCCAGTCCCATCAGTCCCATCAAAGCAAGCAAGGCAAAGGATAGCAGGTGAAGGCCCGTGCCCAGCACCGAAAGCAGCAGCAGCGCGACTCCTGTCCACCCCCACAGGGATCGTTCGTGCCTGAATACCCAGCGCACGCGGCGGTAAGGAGACGCCGCCGGGTCCTGCGGCCGGGCTAGGATCATACTGAAGTTATAAAGTGCCAGCGTTGCACAGCCCAGTATGAGCAATACCCTGCCGTTCACAGGTATGGCCAACACGCGGTAGGTCAGCATGGCCTGTGCCACAGCGCACATGGCGATGAACACATTGCTGAACAACAGGGTATCCAGCAGGTTCCGTAGATATTTGTTCAGCATTTGGCAGAAAGTTCGCTTTTCTTTAAAAAGTATGTAAATTAGCCAGCAATAAAAACCAAGTATACGAAACTAATCATGGACTTACAGATCAAATCATTTGAGGAATATCAGCGAATTTACCAATATAGTATTGAAAAACCGGAGGAATTCTGGGCAGAGATAGCGGAACATTTTTATTGGCGACGGAAATGGAACAAGGTGCTGGAGTGGAATTTCAAAGAGCCTTCCATCAAATGGTTTGACGGAGCTCGGCTCAATATCACCGAAAATTGCCTTGACCGCCATATTTATCAACTCGGGGATAAACCTGCAATCATCTGGGAACCGAATGATCCCAATGAGGCGCACCGCGTGCTAACGTATAAGCAGCTACTGGACAAAGTTGAGCAGTTTTCCAACGTGCTGAAGAATAATGGAGTACGGAAGGGCGACCGCGTCTGCATTTACCTGCCCATGGTACCGGAGCTGGTCATTGCCGTGCTCGCATGTGCGCGCATCGGTGCCATCCACTCCGTAGTCTTCGGCGGATTTTCGGCGCAGTCCATTGCAGATCGCATCAACGATGCTGATTGCCGGCTGGTCATCACTGCAGATGGCGGCTACCGTGGCACCAAGCAGATCGAACTGAAGAGCATTGTCGACGACGCATTGGTACAATGCAAATCCGTTGAAAGGGTCATTGTACTGACGCGCACCCGTACGCCGGTTTCCATGATCAAGGGCCGCGACGTCTGGTGGGAGGATGAAATCAAGAAGGTGGAAACGCAAGGTAATCCTGCCTGCCCTGCAGAAGAAATGAGCGCTGAAGATATGCTGTTCATTCTGTACACCTCAGGGTCCACCGGAAAGCCCAAAGGTGTCGTACATACCTGCGGAGGCTACATGGTCTATACCGGTTATACGTTCACCAACGCTTTCCAGTACCAACCGGGTGAAGTTTATTTCTGCACCGCGGATATCGGATGGATCACGGGGCATTCATACATCGTATATGGGCCTTTGTCCCAAGGCGCCACATCCCTGATGTTTGAAGGCGTCCCTACATGGCCTGACGCCGGACGTCTTTGGGATATCGTAGAAAAACATAAAGTAAATATTGTTTACACAGCACCAACGGCAATCCGTTCGCTGATGGCCGCTGGTGACAGTTTCGTGGAAGGAAAGGATCTAAGCAGCATAACGAAGCTGGGCTCCGTGGGTGAACCGATCAATGCGGAAGCCTGGCATTGGTTCGATCAAAAGGTTGGCAAGGGCAAGGCCCCTATTGTGGATACCTGGTGGCAGACCGAAACCGGCGGGTTCCTGATCTCTCCCATTGCAGGTGTTACCCCTACTGTTCCGGGATATGCCATGTTCCCGCTGCCGGGGGTTCAGCCGGTGCTGGTTGATGAGAACGGACAGGAAATCAAGGGTAATGGGGTAAGCGGCAACCTTTGTATCAAATTTCCCTGGCCAGGTATGCTCCGCACGACTTATGGCGATCATGAACGTTGCCGGCAGACGTATTTCTCTGCTTATGAAAACATGTACTTCACCGGAGACGGCTGCCTGCGGGATGAAAACGGTTATTACCGGATTACCGGTCGGGTCGATGACGTGCTCAATGTATCCGGTCACCGCATCGGCACGGCCGAGGTAGAAAACGCCATCAATATGCACAGTGACGTGGTGGAATCAGCGGTAGTAGGCTATCCTCACGCCGTAAAGGGCCAGGGCATTTACGCCTTTGTTATCGCCAGTCAGCACCATACCGACGAAGACCTGACCCGACAGGACATCAATAAGACGGTCAGCCGGATCATCGGAGCCATTGCCAAGCCGGACAAAATCCAGTTCGTAGGTGGATTACCCAAAACACGTTCAGGTAAAATCATGCGGCGTATCCTGCGGAAAATCGCTGAAGGAGACACCTCAAACCTGGGCGACACAACAACCCTGCTTGATCCGGCAGTGGTTGATGAGATCAAACAGGGTGCAGAAAAGCTGAGGGATTAATCCAATTCAAACGCGAATTCATCGTAGTGCTCCGTTCGCCAGGCGAGGTGCCGGGTTGCGGGGGAGATAGCGAAGAGCGGAGAGAAAGTCTTTACTTTTACCGTTTTGTCGTCCGGCAGAAATTCAAGATGCCGCAGCCATCCGTCGCCCCCGTTTCCGTGCCAGCCTCCGCCGAGCGCCTGTGCGTTGAACACCATTTGCTGAACCCGCTTGCCCGCTGCATTGGTATCTGTGCGGAACCCGATATGTCCAAGGACATCATCAGGTTTGCCGATGTGACCGCTGAATACCAATTGGATGTTTTTTGACGGTTTGACCAGTTTCTCCCAGATGGCGGCACCGTAATTGCCATCGGTGATGGGGTAGCCTTCTTTGACGATGTGCTGGCTTTCCGAGTTCAGGTACGAGTGCGTCAGCAGGATTACCGTATGCTCAGCATATGTCTCCTTGTTCACGGTCTCAAGTGCCCAGCGGAGCACTGTGTCGCGTGGCGCAAATTCCAAAACCATGACCAGAAACTTGCGTCCGTGAGGGGAAAAGAACTCGTATGTAGCATTCGTTAACGAAGGGTAGCCTTCTGCATCGATTCCTACATCGCGCAGCATTTTCTGGGACAGGGGGTTCTTATCAACCGGAAAGTATTGGTTGAAGTTGGTACGGCGGTATTCGATATTTTTAACCCCGTAGTCATGGTTGCCCGTGCCAGCCACATAGGGAACTTTTCCATCCAACCGTGAGAAGGCGCGCGCTACCGCCTCCCATTGCTGTTTGCCTGGCTGATTACCCTGTTTGCCGTCAGGATTAAGCCAATCATTGTGTTCTACCATATCTCCGGTACAGAGTACAAGCTCTATATGAAGCGGATCGATCTGCTCACTGATCCACCCCGTCATCAGCTCGAGAATTCCTTGATTGCGTTCAAACTTCACATAACTCTGGGGATCCGGAAGCAATATCAACGACCACGATTCGGGGTTACTTAATTGTGGAGATTGATAGACGGGGTTTTGAGCCCGCGCACTCAGCAGCGAAATAAAAAATATCAGTAGAAGACTGGGGAATCGGTTATATTGCATGTTCGTATCTGTTTTTCACATTTCTATTTTATCACATTGATCGGTTTTCCGATCATAAAGGCGGTAAGGTTGCCGATCACCTCCTCCATCAACCGGTTTCTTGCCTCCTTCGTTGCCCAGGCAATGTGCGGCGTGATCAAACAATTCTTTGCAGAGAACAACGGATTATCAGGCATTGGCGGTTCTGCGGTAAGCACGTCCAGGCCTGCGCCTGCCAACTGGCCGGCATTCAACGCTTCGGCAAGGTGTGTCTCATCCACAATCGGACCCCTGGCGGTATTGATCAGGAATGCCGTGGACTTCATTCTTCTCAAAGTATCGCGGTTAATCAGTCCTTCGGTCTGTGGGGTCAATGGGCAATGCAGGCTTACCACATCGGATTGTTCCAGCAGCTCTGCTATATCGGCCCATTTGAAGTTTCGGCGATGGGACTGATCGGTACGCGTCCGACTGTTGGCCAGGATTCGCATACCGAACCCTGTTGCAACATCGGCAACCCGCTGACCAATATCTCCGAAACCTATGATGCCCATGGTCTTGCCTGAAAGCTCAGTCAACGGATAGTCCCAAAAACAGAAATCAGGGGAGCGCGCCCATTTGCCGTCCTTTACCTTGTCACTGTGCCGCTGCACCCGGTGACAAAGTTCCAGCAAAAGGGCGAAAGTCAATTGAACAACAGAATCCGTGCTATAACCCGGCACATTAGTCACCACGATGCCATGCTGCGCGGCGTAGTCTGTGTCGATAATGTTATATCCCGTAGCGGTTACGCCGATATATTTCAGTCCGGGCAACTGTCCGAGGACGCTTCGGTCCAGCGGTACTTTATTGGTCAGCAAGGCGTCTGCACCGCACGCGCGATCAATAATCTCGGCGCGCGCCGTCCGTTCATAGACATCGTATGTACCGATCGATGCAAGCCCCGCCCAACTCAGGTCCCCCGGGTTCAGCGCGTAACCATCCAAAACCACGATTTTCATAACGCCCAAGTTACGGATCTTTCCGGAAATTTCAACGGCTGCTCCCCGGAAACAGCGTATGCATATTTTTTCTGCGCATAATCTCCTGCTTCAGCAACGACAATTCCCTGTTACTCTGCCCGGCTACGGCTGAATTCTCCGCCGCGCGCCTTAACAGGTATGGCATCACCGCTTCAACCGGTCCATAGGGCACGTATTTCGCTACGTTATATCCGGCCTTGGCCAGGTTAAAGCTAAGGTGATCGCTCATACCCAACAGTTGGGAAAAATACACATGGGGATGATCCGGAACAATGCCCATCCGCTGCATCCCCTGGGCTGCCATCAGCGTGCTCGCTTCGTTGTGGGTACCGATCACAAGCGCTACACGCCGTATTTTTTCAAGGCAGTGAACGACCGCTGCATCGAAATCGCGGTCCACGGCGCCCTTATCCGCGTGGATGGGCGAAGGATATCCCAATTGTTCTGCCCTGCGCCGTTCCAGCTCCATGTACGCCCCTCTGACTAATTTGGCTCCCAGAAATATGCCATGATGTTCAGCCATACGGCAGTCGTCATGCAGCGCGGCAAGCTTGTCATTCCGGTAAAGCTGGTAGGTATTGTAAATAATCGGACGATCCCGGTTGTACTCCAGCATGTATTGCCACGCCAGCCGGTCGATCAGGGGTTGTATCCAGGAATGCTCGGCATCGAACAGCAACGGCACGCCTTTGGCATAACTCTGCTGGCAGAGCGCGTTTACGCGCCCCACGATACGGCCGTACTCTTCTTTCTCGGAACCGCTCAGCGCCTGTTCGGCAGCAACCTTTTCAAGGAGGTCAAAACGTCCCAAACCGGTTATTTTGAATACAGCGAACGGCATATCGGGATCTTCTGATGTCCGGTCTATCACGCTGCATATCTCTTCGCATGTGCGATCGTACGCTTCCTCGGCTTCTCCGCTTTCAACGGAGTAGTCCAGAATGGTTTTGACTCCGAACCATCCAAGCTGAGAAATACTGGCGCTGCAGTCCCGGATATCTTCCCCACCGCAAAATTGCTGAAAAACGGTGTGGCGGATCAACGGCTTTATCGGCAACCCTATGGTCAGGGCGAAATTAACTGCTGGCCTACCGATATGGGTTATTAGTGGGTTAGACATGGCCTTAAAAAGCCAGTATGCGCGCTTGAGTTCCCGATCGGTCTTATACGAGAACGCCACTTCGGTATCTGCCAGCGATAGCTGGGTTTCAAGATGAGTCATAGCGATGTTGATTAATGGTTATTTCCCCCTTGGCGGCCGGCGTACCGTCTGCTGCTACGGTATACCGGCCTTACTGAGGGAATTTTGTCAGCGGGAGCGTCCGCGGACGGCCGAATGATGATAAATACCCGGCTGCAGTAGTTCATATTTGGTTTTTGCTTTTTCTTCGGCTACCATATTCCTGACGTCTTCAAGTAGTTGCTTCGCATCATAAACAATACCGTCTTTCACGGTATACCTGACCCCGCCTTTCCGGATAACCTCATTGTCATCAGTCACCTGGATGGCACCGGTCCCGTAGAGTACCTGGAGGTTCTCTAACGGGTTTGCTTCAACGAGTACGAAATCCGCCAATTTACCAATCTCAACGGAACCGATATCCTGTTCCATGCCCAGCGATTCAGCACCGTTCAAGGTGGCTGCTTTGATCACCTCAAGCGGATGGAACCCTGCCTCCCGGAGCAGCTCAAGCTCACGCGGATAAGCAAATCCGTAGAGCGCATAGATAAACCCTGCATCGGTTCCCACCGTTACGCGTCCGCCTTTGTTTTTATAGGCATTGATGAATTTCATCCACAGCTGATAGTTGCGCTTCCACGCGAGCTCCTGCTCAGTTCCCCAGTTGAACCAATAAGACCCGTGGGATTTGCGGTTGGGTTTGTAAAATTCCCATAGGGACGGCAGCGTATACTGCTCGTGCCATTCCGACCGCCGGGCGCGCATCAGATCCCGGCTTGCCTCGTAGATAACCAGCGTGGGAGATAGCGTGAAATCCAGGGCGACCAGCTCATCCATAACCTTATTCCAGTGTTCAGACTCCGGTTGGGCGGCCTGCTCCCACAACCGTCCCGCTTCACCAAACCGATCCTGCTCGTCTTGGTAGTTGTAAGAGAGTGAATAGGACTGTACGGTCCGGTCCGAAAACAATGCCTCGGGCAATCCATACCAATGTTCAAGTGATGTCAATCCGGCCCGCGCGCTGTGCAGGGCATTCCATCGGCCCACGTAAACCTGTGAATGATGCGTCTTGGACCGCAGCCCCAACCGCTTGTTTTCCCGGATGGCCACGTCCATGATATGCGGGTCCGCACCGAAGAACTTAATGCCATCGGCTCCCTTTTCCTCATTAGCCCGAACCCATGCTATTGCTTGCTCCGCTGTACTGATCGGTTCCGCTGCCCCCTGGCCGAAGCGGGCATAAGCCTTGATCCGGGGAGCCGTTATCTTGTTTGCGGCGCTCTTTGCCCGTTGCTCCAGCACCCATTCCAGGCCATTTCCGCAGCCTGGATCAGCAATTGTGGTGACGCCGTGTGCCATCCATAACTTAAAGACATACTCCGCAGATGGGGCCTGTGTCCCTCCGATATGCGCATGTGTATCCACAAAGCCGGGCATAAGGAACATGCCACCGGCATCGAGCTCTTCGCCGTTTTCAGCAAGTTTGGGACGTCTGGATTCGTCTATTGGTACGCCGGGATACCCCACCGTCACTATATCAACGATGCGGTTGCCGTGTACAACGATATCTACCGGCCCTATCGGGGGTGACAGGGTGCTGTTGATCAGCGTTACGCCGCGGATGATGAGTTGCTCCCAGGGACCGTCGCCCTCCGCTCGCGGCGGTGCCCCGCTTACACGGGCCTGGCCGATGCTCTCCGTTGGCAAAGCCACGTTGAGCATCAGTAGTACCCAACCTATTATGTATTTCCAATTAGTCATGGCTTTCTACTGTGTATTTCGCAGGAACGCCGTCCCCGGGTAATGTCTTTGCGATAAATGTCCGGAGGTCGTCATTGGCTGCCTCAAGATCTGCTTTGCGCAAATACATCATATGGCCGCTCCGGTATCCCTTCCAGTCCATCCGGGCTTTCAGTTTCCCGCTCGGGTCCAGCTGCCACAAGTTATATTGCGCGTTGAAATAGTCCGTAGCACCGTCGTAATAGCCGGATTGGACCAGCACATGCAGGTAAGGGTTCATGGCCATGGCCTGGCGCAGCTGTTCTCCAGTCTTGTTTTCCAGGTCAAACCGGTTCCAGGACGCATGGCCCGCCACATAATACTCCAGATCCGTTTCGTATTTCAGGTAGTTGCGGATGTAATAATTATTGGCGGGCGTAAAGGTGTGCTGCCATGAGGTATTTTCAGGCGCGTAGTCCGGGCGGTCACCGGCATCCGCACGGTCAATACCAAGGTACCGGGAATCCAGCCGGCCTATGGTGTACCCCTCTTTGCGCAGGAGCTCTTTCCAGAAAAAAGACATGGGGACGGAGAGGTTGTGATCAAGGATCACTTCCGCTGATATTCCCATGTAATCGGAGAGTTTGCTCGCCAGCGCTTGTTTCCGCCCCTGCTCAAGAAACCCGCCGCGCACCAACGCGGGGGTCAGGAAGTCAATAGCGAAGGCCTCTACCTCCGGCAAAAGCTCTTCCAGATCTTTTTGCTGAAGGGAGGCCTGCAGCTTGCCGTGGTACCAGGCTGTTGCCGCATAATAAGGCAGGAGGTTGGCATCCCCCACCGGTCCATAGCGCCAGATTCCCAATGTGCCCGGCGAGACCAGCACAACGCCGTTGACGTACATCCAATGTTTACTCTGCAGCTCGTGTGCCAGTCCCGACACCCGATAGGTTCCATAGCTTTCGCCTATCAGGTACTTGGGTGAAGTCCACCTGTTTTGCCTCGTTACAAACGTCGCGATCCATTCGGCGAGGTACTTCAGGTCATTGTTGATCCCGAAAAACCGGTTGGCGGGAGTGTCTCCCACAGGTCGTGAATAACCGGTATTTACCGGTTCCACATAAACCAGATCCGTGACGTCCAGGAGAGAGTGAGGGTTATCTTCGATACCGTAAGGCTGGATGGGATAGCCCTCCTCATCGATTTTTACGCGGTGCGGACCGGTATATCCTAACCGCATCCACAGCGCACCGGCTCCGGGACCACCGTTGAACGAAAAGGCGATCGGTCTATTTTCGGTATCCGGTATATCCGTTCGCCGGTAGTATGTAAAAAACACGCCTGCAATAGCTTTACCCTTTTCGTCCCAGACCGGTTGCATGCCGGTAATTGCCTGAAACTTCACCATCTTTCCCTTGATAGCGACCTGGTGGTCGGTAATAACCACCGAATCCGGATTGAATTTAAGGTCCTGGGCATTGCAAAAACCAGGCAAGATGGCAATGAGCAGGATAATGATAGCCGGTTTCATTGCTCAATGGTGTACATTGCAGGCTCTCCTTCTGCCGGTGTGGTTTGCGCAATAAAAGCCCGCAGGTCTTCATTGGCCGTCTCCAGATCCTGCTTCCTCAGGTACATCATGTGTCCGCTGCGGTAGCCTTTGAATGAGGTGCGGTCCAGCAGTTTACCGGAAGGATCCATCTGCCACAGATTATATTTGGCATTGAAGTAATCACAGGCTCCATCGTAGTAGCCGGACTGAACCAACACGTGCAGGTATGGGTTTTGCGCCATGGCCTGACGTAAATTAAGGCCGGTTTGGTCATTGCTCCGATCCCATGGATGCACCGGACCGAACAGATTATATTTGACGTCTGTCTTGTAATTCAATTCATTCCTAAAGTAATAATTGACAGCCGGTGTAAAGGAATGCAGCCATGAGGTGAGCTCGGCAGCATAGTCCGGCCGCTCTCCCCCGTCCTTCATGTCGATCCCTAAGTAACGGGAATCCAATCGTCCCACGGTGTAGCCCTTGCCCCGGAGCAATTCTTTCCAGAAAAAAGACGTTGAAATATCCAGGTTATGCTGGAGGATAACTGCTTCGGACAGGCCTGAGTAACGAGCCATTTTGGCTGCGACCTGCCGCTTCTCGCCTTGACTTAAGCTGCCGCCCTTGGCAATTGCGGGCAGCAATTCATTCATCGTAAATACCTCCACTTCAGGCAGCATATCGGTAAGATCTTTCTGCTGGAGGTCAGACGGCAGTACCTTATGGAACCACGCAGTAGCTGCGTAATACGGCCAACGGAGCGCCTTCTCAACCGGACCGCCGCGTTCCAGCCCCAGGTCGGTGGGCGACACCAAAACAACTCCGTTCAGGTACATCCATTGCGCGTTCTGTAATTCAAGTGCCAGCCCTGATACACGGGTAGTGCCGTAACTTTCGCCGATCAGGTATTTCGGCGAAGGCCACCGGTTCACGCGTGTCACGAACGTATTCAGCCATTCCGCCAGATATTTTATGTCTGCGTTTGTCCCGAAAAACTTCGTACGGTCCGCTTTCGGGTCTAAGATCCGCGAATAACCTGTATTGATGGGATTCACATAGATAATATCCGCTACGTCCAGGATGGAATACGGATTTTCCTTGACGCCGTAAGGCTGCACAGGATACCCTTCATCATCAATATTCAGCAGGCGCGGCCCGGTATAGGCGATATGCATCCATACCGACCCGGATCCCGGACCGCCATTGAACGATATGACCAACGGCCGGGTATTCCGATCTTTGACGTCCTCCCGTTCATAGTAAGTATAGTGTACCGTCGCAATGGGCTCTCCGTTGTCATCCCACACCGGCTGTGTACCGGTTGTTGCTGTATAGCCGAACCGGGTTCCCTTCACCGTCACCTCGTGTTTGGTTACGATGGTCGTGTCGGCCCATTGTTTGCGTTGACTAAAGCCCAGTGTGGCAATACAAACCAACGAAATGGCAAGTAGGTTTTGATAGATCGTTTTCATACGTTTTCTTCGTGTTAAATTATGGTGTTACGGTATACTTTGCCGGTTCATTTTCCCCGGGGGTGCTCAAGTTAATAAATTCGCGGAGATCTTCATTGGACGTGATGAGGTCTTCATACCGCAGGTACATCATATGGCCGCTCCGGTAACCTTTCCAGTGTAACCGGCTCCTGAGCTTCCCGCTGGGATCCATATTCCAGAGATTATACTGTGCATTGAAGTAATCGCATGCCCCGTCGTAGTAACCGGACTGTACCAGCACGTGCATAAAGGGATTCATGGCCATGGCCTGCCTCAAGTCTTCCCCGGCAGTTTCGGTCTCTTCACCCTCCCTCGGCCAGGGCCGGGTATGACCGGCCACGTAGTATTCCAGATCGGTATGGTATTTCAGGTAATTGGTATAGTAATAGTTATTTGCCGGAGTAAAAATATGTTGCCAGGTGGTATTCTCCGGGGCGTAATCCGGCTCCCCGCCCGCAACGGTCCGGTCAATGCCAAGATAACGCGAATCGAGCCGGCCCACGGTATATCCTTCCCTGCGCAACAGTTCTTTCCAGAAAAAAGGCATGGGCACTTCAAGGTTATGATCGAGGACCGCCTGGGCAGAAATGCCCATATACCTGGCCATCCGTTCTGCGATTGCGCTCCTTTCTTCCGCCGGCAGAAAACCGCCTTTGGAAAGTGCCGGAACGAGTTCATTGATCGTAAATGTCTCCACCTCCGGCAGCACATCTGTAAGATCCTTTTGCTGCAGATCAGCCGGAAGCTTTTTGTGGTACCAGGCAACGGCGGCATAATAAGGAAGTTTATTCGCTGCTGCTACCGGTCCGTCGCGCCGTATACCGAGACCCGTAGGAGAAACCAAAACCACTCCGTTAATATACATCCAATGCCGTTGCTGCAGTTCCAGTGCAAGGCCGGACACCCGCGTCGTGCCGTAGCTTTCGCCTACAAGGTACTTGGGAGAGATCCACCGGTTGTTCCGCGACACAAACGTGGCGATCCATTTGGCGAGGTATGCCACGTCTGTCTTTACGCCAAAGAAAGATGCAGCAGGCACGTCCTTAACCGGCCGGGAGTATCCCGTGTTGACCGGCTCAATGTAGACGATATCCGCCACATCGAGAAGGGAGTGCGGATTGTCTTCAATGCCGTAGGGCTGTATGGGAAACCCTTCTTCATCGATCTTGATCCGATGGGGTCCGGTATATCCGAGGCGCATCCACAAAGCGCCTGCGCCGGGCCCGCCATTGAATGAAAATACCAGCGGGCGTGTCTCCTGCCCATTCACATCCGTACGTTTGTAGTATGTGTAGAACACACCGGCCTGTACTTTGCCGTGTTCATCCCACACCGGCTGCATGCCTGCTGTCGCCGTAAACCGGACTGCCTTGCCTTTAATGACTACTTCATGTGACGTTGTGACGGCTGAGTCCGGGTTGAATGTCAGATCCTGCGCCCGCGTTATTCCATGGAGGCACCATAGCAATACGAGCAATTGAGTTATTGTTCTGCTTGTTTTCATTTCTTTTAGGTGGTTATTGGTAAGCTTCATTCTGCACGATGTTCGGGTTTGCACGGGTCTCAACCGACGGGATAGGCAGTACCTGTCTCCCCGGTTCGGTCAATGAGTAACTGGGCTGGCTTCCGGTGGTCCTGACAATGCCGGTGAACGTATTCAGTCCCAATCCTCTCCGGATAACGTCAAACCAGCGTTGCCCTTCGCCGACAAACTCCAGACGCCGCTCATCCATTATCGCGGAAATAACAGCATCTTTGCTGTCGGCGCTGCGGGGATCCAGTCCTGCCCTCGCCCTGACGATGTTGAGGTCAGCCAGCGCTTCATTCAAGCTGCCCAGTTCAGCACGGGCTTCGGCCCGGATCAGGTACTGTTCTGCCAGGCGGAGTAACTGGAAGTTATCACCCTCCTGCGGATCATCCCATTTTGTCGGATAGTATGTATTCATGGTCGGATTCCTGGCCAGCAGTTGTGCACGTACATCATCCGGATCAGCGGTTGTCGCACTATAGGTAGACTGATGAAGCGCAGTCCCGCCCCGTGCGCTCAGGTTGGAAGGGTAATACCAATTCCGCAGGCCATTGATATCTACATTATTGAATTGCACTTCAAATAAACTCTCTTCCGTATTCTTGCTCCGGAAAATTGTCATAAACGGCACACTCAGGGGTTTGCCCGCTATCGCTTCCGTAGCGTATTGTTCTGCCAGATCCCATTGGCGGTTATAGAGATAGTACCTGGCCAAAAGAGCCCGTGCGGCAGGTTTGGTTGCCTTGACTTTGGTCAGCACCGTCGAACTGCGGCTTTCCGGCAGCAATTGGAGGGCCTGCTGCAGGTCCGACTCTGCCTGTGCATAAGTTTCCGTTAAGCTGCTCCTTGGCCGCATGTCACTATCCGAAACACCGGAAGAAGGTTCCGTTACGATCACGGCGCCGAGCTCACCATATACCTGCGGATACCCCCCGAACAGACGGGCCAGATCAAAGTAAGCCAGCCCCCGTACCCAATAGGCCTGCCCCACCATATCGTCCTTCACCGATTGATCGATATCCATCTGCGGAACGTAGGTAATGATGTTGTTCGCAATGTCAATGCAGCGGTAATAGGAAGTATAAAGGTCTTCCACCTCAGAGTTGTCCACACTCCAGTTAAACTCATCAGCAGCGATGAGGGCGTCCCAGGTATCAATCTGCTGGGACATATCCGAAGCTACATCGGTAATCACCTGCACCCGCCACATATAAGGCGTCTGCAGGTTATTGTACATCCCGTTTACCGCTCCTTCAGCACTGTTCAGGTTGGAAAACGCCTGATTGCTGGTAATCTGGGATACCGGTTCCAGGTCGAGCAGATTACAGCCGGACAGTGAGAACACCCCCAGGATTATTGCGACTCTTGTCTTCATGTCTTTATCGATTTTAGAATGTAACATTGATACCACCCATCCATACCCGTGGTTGCGGCATGACACCCTGGTCAACGCCCTGTACCGTTTCAGACGGGCTTACCGAAACTTCCGGATCCAGTCCGGTATACTTGGTAAAGGTCATCACGTTTTGTCCCGACACGTATAACCGTATCTGTCCCAAACCCCAACGCTTCACCACGCCCCCAGGGATTGAATAGCCCAGGCTTACGTTTTTCAGGCGCAGGTATGACGCGTCCTCGATGTGCCGGGAAGGACGGTAATTGACGTTATAATTGATGTTCGCCATGCGGGGAATATCTGTCACATCACCGGGTTGCTGCCACCTGTCCAGTTGTTGGGCGCTATATCCGGTTGTACGCTCACCCCCGTGTTCGAAGAAATACCGATTATAGTTAAACACGTAATTTCCGTAACTGAACTGAAAGAATGCAGAGAGGTCGAAATCCCCATAACGGAAGGTGTTGGTCAACCCGCCCTGAAAATCAGGCCAGGCATTTTTATCAGATATGAACCGGTCGCGGTTCACATTGAACACCCCGTCATCACCTGTGCGCCAGATAATGTTACCGGTCTGGGGATCCACGCCCAATTGCTCATGCACATAAAAAGAGTACAACGGATACCCCTCTTCAAGACGGATGTACTCACGGGAGAACTGGTTGAATGGAGCTGCAAGTTTTTGGATCATGTTCTTGTTCCGGGACATGTTCAATCCGATGTCCCAGGTAAACCGTTCGCCGTTTATCGCCGTAGCATTGATACCCAGCTCAATACCACTGTTCTCCATTTCCCCATAGTTCTGCAGCATCACGCTGTAACCCGTAGACCGGGGTACTGGCACTTCCAGTAGGAGGTCTCTTGTCTGTTTGTTATAGTAGTCCAGAGAGATGTTGAGCCTGTTCTTAAAAAAGCCCAGATCAACGCCCGCGTTGAATTGTGCGGTTGTTTCCCATTTCAAGTCCGGATTCTCAAGCTGTACCGGATTGAATCCCGCCAGGTCTCCGTAAGAGGCGGCCCCGCCTTCGCCGGGAGTGGTTCCCCCTCCGCCACGGTAACCTCCGCGTTGCCCTCCCCATAATCCGAGGGATGCATAATTCCCGATGCCGCTCTGGTTTCCGGTCACCCCATAGCTGACGCGCCACTTCCACAGGGAGACGGAAGGCATCGATTTCATGAACGCTTCATCCGACATGACCCAGCCCAGTGAAGCCGATGGGAACAAACCCCAACGATTATTTGCCCCGAACCGGGATGAGCCGTCGTAACGCAGGTTGAAGCTGACGAGGTATTTTTGCTGGAAATCATAATTTATCCGCCCGAATACGGATGCAATAGCCCATTCGCTTTCATCTCCGCTGGAATTTTTGGTTGCTGCAGAAGAAATTTTCCGGAAGCTGTCACTGGGGAAACCCTGCCCGGTCGCTGTGACAAAAGAATTTCTGTTCCGCTGAAACGTTGTTCCCGCTAAAAAATCCAGGTGATGCACGTCATTCAGGTTCAAATTATACGTTAGCAGGTTTTCATTGATCCAGTTCAGATCATTGACGACGCTGCTGGTCGCCTCCCCGCCTACACCCGCTCCGGCAACCATCTTGGTGTTAGCGTAGTTATCTTCGTTTATGTAATTGTTATCCAGGCTCCAGGTCGTACGGAATACCAGTCCGTCAACGATTTTCCAGTCCGCGAAGAAGTTCCCGATAATCCTGTTCGTATTCATCAGGTAGTCCGTTTCGTTCACGATTGCCAACGGGCTTTCCCACACCGGCCGGTTGTACGTGCCGTCTTCATTGTATGGCGGAATATTACTTGGATAGAAAAACGCATTGGCCAGTGCGGAGTTGATATTGTTCCCATTCTGTATACGGTTCCTGCGGCTGTTCGAATAAAAAATGCTGGTTCCGAATTTCAGCTTGTCCGACGCCGAAAAGTCAATGTTTGTACGGAATGATTTCCGGTTGAACATCACCGGCTTCATGATGCCTTCCTGATCGAAGTTATTGGCGGAAACCAGATACCGGATCCGTTCGTTGCCTCCTGAGATGGAGGCATCGATATTATATAGGCCGCCGGATTGCATGATGGGATCCATCCAGTTCGTATTGATCGCGTTGCCGGGATTGGCATAAGGAGCCGCAAAGCCATTGCCGGAGGGATCCTGCGCATCCAGGCTTCCATAGCGGTCTATCCAGTTGTTGGCTGCTGCTTCATTCTGAAGACGTTCGAATGCCGGACCGTCCACCCGCAATTCATTGGGATCCTTCCAGGCCCTGGACGTACCTGCGTATGCCGCCACTGAAATGGTAGCCTTCCCTTCTTTACCTCGCTTAGTCGTGATCAGCACAACCCCATTGGCAGCCCGGGCGCCGTAAATCGCCGTAGCGGCCGCATCCTTCAGAATTTCCATTGATTCAATATCGGACGGATTCAAGTCCGCCAGTGGATTGGTGGGCTGGCCAAAAGTCGTGCGGGCAAGATTCTGTGAAACGATGGGCACACCGTCTATCACGTACAGGGGTTCTGAACTGGCGTTGATGGAAGTACTGCCCCGTACCCGGACCACGATGCCGGCCCCCGGTTCGCCTGACGCCGCTGTCACCTGCACACCCGGCGCACGGCCCTGAAGCATCTGGTCTGGGCTTGGCATGGGCAAATCCTTCAAGTTTTCACTGTCAACCCGCGTGATGGCACTGGTGACCGTGCGGCGGCTCTGTTCGCCGTAGCCCACAACCACCACCTCATCCAGTTGGGAAGCATCTTCTTCAAGTACAATGGCGTATGGCCCCGGACTAGCGGCGGTGAGCTCTTTTGTAAGATAGCCTATAAACGTTACCTGAATAGTGGCCCCCGCGGGCACTTTTAAAGTGAAGTTACCGGAAGCGTCTGTCTTGGTGCCTTTGGTTGGTTGGTTTTTAACCATGACGGTGGCACCGCCCAGTTCCATTCCCCTGGAATCTTTTACCGAACCGGATATCGTGATTTCCTCCTGCTTAGGTGCCGCTTCCGCTTTTTTTACGGCCAAAGCGCGGGGAAGGTTGATGATGACCGTTTCAGACATGATCTTATAGGTCATCCCGCGCTGGCGGATCAACTGGTCCAGTACCCGGTTGAGCTCCTCGTTCCGGACATCAATACTTACCAGCTCCGCCGCTTCAACCACTTCATCGCTATACAGAAAACGGAAATCGGTTTGCTTGGTGATCTCCTGAAATACCCGTTCAATACTGGTGTTTTTCAAAGACAGCGTAATCCGCTGTGCGCGGCCTTCAGCAAACGCTCCCGCCACGAATACCAATATCAGACAACATGTGATCTTTATCACGAGCAGCAATTGATGAGTTTCAGGGGTGTGGTATTTACAGAATGGCATACCATGGCCAAGTGAAAAGTATTTCATACTTTTGCAATGTTAAAGGGTTAATCAATAGACTAATCGCTGAGTATTAACTTTTAGCGTTCGCCGGGGGTGCTGCCAACACTCCCGGTTTTCTTTATCAGTAAAAGTAAGAATCCGGTGCCTTTCTCATTTTTGATCAGTTTTAATTATTAGATTATTGTACTGGTGGACGGCCAGGTTTTACCTTGACCCGCAGACCATCCACTTCAAACGTTGAACCGCTGACGTAAGAAAGCATTTCCAGCACCTCGGACAGGTTGACCGCGCGCTGGATATTTCCGTTAAACCGCTCTCCGGGAATCTCCCCGGCAAACTGCACCTCAATACCGTACCACCTCGATAGCTGCTCCATGATCTCATCGATCCGGTCGCTTTTGAAATAGAAATCACCATTCTTCCAGGCGACTGCTTTCGCTATATTGGCCTCCCTCAGGATAATCCGTTCGCCGACCTGAGCTTCCTGCCCGGGTTCCAGCAACTGCTTCTCTTTTCCGTTTGAGATGGCGACCGCGCCTTCGAGTAACGTAGCAGTAACCGACCCATAGGAATTCACGTTAAAATGTGTGCCCAGCACCTCAATCTGTGCGCCACCCACCTGTACGCGGAACGGTTTCTTAGCATCCCGGGCCACTTCAAAATATGCCTCGCCTTTCAATTCAACCACACGCTCCGTGTCGCCAAACCGTACCGGAAACCGCATTTCCGACATGGCATTCAGCCAAACCTTGGTGCCGTCAGACAATGTCAGTTGATAAGTTCCCCCACGCGGAATGACGACGGTGTTGTAAAGTGCCGCCGCTGCACCTTCATCGTCAGCTGCATAGGTCAGCGCGCCGTTCTTATTGACTATCTCCGTGCCGTCCTGTTCCTGAAGTCCGTCAGCCCGTTCTTGCAGCTGAACAGCCCTGCCATCAGACAGGATCAACTGGGCCTTATTGCCGCCGGGCATAACATCGTTATATAAGATATTGCCGGCTTCCGTCTTGCTCGGCTCCGGACGGTCTGAAGGGGCGTACCGGATCCAAGCCGCTATGAAGAGTGATAATACGGCCGCATATCCGGCGTAACGTAAAATATGCTTCAGTACTGACCGCTGCCTGCGTCTCTTAAGCCGTAACCAAGCGGCCGGCACATCTGCGCCATGGATAATCTCAAGATCCTCTTTCAACTGATGCGCTTGACGGAACGACTCCAGTACGCCACGGTTAGTTTCGCTTTCATCCAACCACTGCTGCAAGGCCCGCTCTTCCTCTTCTGTGAGTTGATTCCGGAGGAATTTTCCGATCAATGCCGCTATTTCGTACTGATTTGGTTTCATTTTGTTAGTCAATAGTGTAGACACACTCTATAAAGAAACCGAAAACCGTAATCGGGGTGACAAAAAAATGAAGTTTTTTTACTGGCCCAGCATACCGGTCACCAATAATGCCAGAAGTTCCGGATTCAACCGGTTTTTAACAATGCGCAGTCCCCGTTGTTTCTGGGTTTTAACGGTGTTGACACTGATATTCAGCCTTTCGGCGATCTCCAGGTTGGTCAGTCCTTCAAGGTATCCCAGGCGGAACACCTCTTTGCAACCGGCCGGCATTGACTGAATGATGGTATAGATTTCATTCAAGACTTCCGAACGGATGATTTTAGCCATTACCTCTGACTCTTCAAACGTATCAGGCTGATACATGCCCAAAAACCGCTGCACGACTTTTTCATGGCGGGATAGATTAAAACAAGCATTCCGCACGGAGCTGTACAGGAAATTCTTGATAGCCGTGTCGTCATCCGCTATCGCCTGCTGGTTGCTCCAATAAGCCATAAATGCATCCTGAGCAATATCTTCCGCCTGACCTCTGTCATGCACGAACTGCCACGCAAAATGACAAAGGCGCGGATAGTACCTTTTGAAAAGTTCTTCAGGTGACAAGGTGTAATTATCTTTCATTCAATCGAAATTGGAGATGATAACATGACTGATATCAATTAAAACCAGCACCGGCTCCAACCTCAATTAATTGTATGTTTACAATCGGATGGTCAAATATTAATATTAAATGCGAGAATCGCAAACATTATTTACCGTTTACACTGCAATCAACTATCGCTAGCGCACCAGTTAATAGGCTTTCTCCAACTTTTGTCGTCCACCATTGTTTAATTTTTATATTTTAGAGGTTTCCGAAAAAGCAAATATGTAACTTCATGCTGATCGCTATACTTGCCGGCTTCGTTTTTTCTGTTTTGTGCATTCCTTTCGGCAAATTTCTCAAAGGGCGCTGGGCATTCCTGGCGACAACCCTGCCGGTGGGACTGTTCGTGTACTTTGCATTCCAACTGGCAACAGTAAGCGGGGGATCTGCAATGGACTCCCATCACCCTTGGGTGCCATCGCTCGGAATCAACTTCGACCTCCGGCTGGATGGGCTTTCATTGTTATTCAGTTTACTTATCACTGGCATTGGTGCATTGGTATTCCTATACGCCGCTTCTTACCTGAAAGGGCATCCATACCTTCATCGCTTTTTCGCGTACTTAAGTCTATTCATGGCTTCTATGCTCGGGGTGGTATTATCTGACAATGTCCTGCTGCTTTTTATCTTTTGGGAGCTCACCAGTATCAGTTCTTTTTTCCTGATCGGTTTCAATAACGAAGATCCGGGCTCGCGGAAAAACGCTATAATTGCCCTGGCTGTAACCGGCGGTGGCGGTTTTCTGTTAATGGCCGGACTCATATTGATAGGATATCTTTCAGGCAGCTATTCCATCAACGATATGCTGGATTCCAATGAATTCCTGAAAGGCCACCCATTCTACCCCGTTATTCTGGCGTTGGTTTTTATGGGTGCGTTCACTAAATCGGCGCAGTTTCCGTTTCACTTTTGGCTCCCGGGAGCGATGAAGGCCCCCACCCCTGTCTCAGCTTATCTGCACTCTGCTACAATGGTAAAGGCGGGCATATACCTTTTGGCCCGGCTTTATCCGGTGCTGGGCGGCACTGACTATTGGACGTACCCGCTTATAACCGTAGGGGGGATTACTATGCTGTACAGCGCATTTCACGCGATTTTCCGTACCGATTTAAAGGGCATACTGGCGTATTCTACGATCGCCGCCTTGGGTATACTGGTTTTTCTTTTGGGCATTGGAACGGCTTATTCGCTGCAAGCGGCTGCTGTGTTTATCCTTGTACATGCATTGTATAAAGCAGCGCTGTTCCTCATTGCCGGTGTCATTGACCATGAGACCGGGACACGCGATATCTCGCGTTTGTCCGGGCTTCGTGCGGTGCTGTTTCCCTTGTTCATAGCAGGCCTGTTGGCAGGCCTGTCGAGCGCTGGCCTGCCGTTTACATTCGGTTTTATCGGTAAGGATCTGATCTATGAAGCAACGCTGCAGACGGATGGGATCATGTCCCTTGTACTGACGTCTCTGGCGGTGCTAACGAACATACTGTTACTGCATGCTGGGCTGCTTGCCGGCCTTAAGCCCTTTACCGGCCATTTGCCGGAGACTTATGGTTCCATTCACTTGCCACACTGGACCATGTGGATGCCACCGCTTTTACTTGCGCTATTGGGCGTAACGTTTGGGGCATTTCCTGCAATAGCGGATGGTTCATTGCTAAATCCGGCCGCAACCGCCATTATCAATGAGCCGATAGACTCGCCCCTTAAGATTTGGCACGGGTTTAATACCGTACTCGTGCTCAGCGGAATCACCCTTATACTGGGTATAATTCTCTATACCGTATGGAAACCGACGCCGCAAAAGGCCGCTAACCTTGACCGATTCAACAGGTTCGCTCCGCAGGAAATCCTCCAGACGCTGTTCGGCACATTTAAAAGAATCGCGACGATTTACACCAATACTTTGCATAGCGGTTTGTTGCGGTCCTACTTGCTGCGGATCATCGTTTTCGCCATTTTGCTGCTTGCCTACCGCTTGTTTTCCGGCGGACCGCTGCAGCTGACCCTTGCCAACGTCCAGCCGGTCAATGTCTATGAGATCGCGGTGGCGTGCATTTTGATCGGCGCGATATACCTAACCGTTACCACCGCTTCCAGGCTTACTGTTGTCGTTGCAACCAGCGTGATCGGCTATTGTATATGCCTGCAGTTTGTGTTCTACAGCGCTCCTGATCTTGCGATGACCCAGTTCACCATTGACACGCTGACAGTGGTGTTATTTGTGCTGGTGTTGTTCAGGTTGCCGGCTTTCCTGAATTTCGCCAACCGTCGGGCGCGGCTGCGAGACGGCATTATCGCCATTGTGTTCGGTCTATTGATCTCGCTGATTGCGATCCAGGTGTTGAACCAGCCAACGGACAATTCGGTCAGCAAGTTCTACGGCGATAACGCCTATGTCCTGGCGAAAGGCCGGAATGTAGTAAATGTGATTCTGGTCGATTTCAGGGGATTGGACACGTTGTTTGAACTTGTCGTGTTGGGCATCGCTGCGATCGGCGTATACAGCTTGCTGAAGTTACGGCTAAAACCGAACGAGAAAGAATAATACCGTATAGCACTATGAAACCAACATGATTAAAATAATCATTAAACCCACAGGGGAATGATTATTTTAATCATCAAAGGTTCCATCTGGCCATTGAAGATTAAATTATATACAGATGAAAAGTACCATATTAAAAACTGCGTCCAGTTATTTGCTGCCGATTCTGATGCTCTTTTCAATATTCATCCTGTTGCGTGGACATTATCATCCGGGCGGCGGATTTGTCGGCGGCCTGATCGCTTCCATCGCATTCGTCCTGCACGGATTCACAAACGGCACTGATGCGACACTAAGATTACTACGCATTCATCCGGGAACCTTGATCCCCATCGGTTTGGGACTATCCGCACTCAGTATGTTGGCACCGGTCCTGATCGGCCTGCCTGCAATGACCGGATTATGGTTTGAAGAGCCGCTGCCGGTCATCGGCATGGTCGGATCCGCCTTGTTCTTTGACATAGGTGTATACTTGGTTGTTGTAGGTGTAGTGCTGACTATTCTGTTCACCATTTCTGCTTATAGCGAATAAAATGGAAGTCGTATTAGTCATATTAATCGGAGTATTGTATGGGGCTGGGATTTTTATGCTCTTACGCCGGAGCATGGTCAAATTATTGGTCGGTATTTTGTTGTTGGGAAACGGCGCCAACCTCCTTATTTTCCTGTTGGGGGGCATTACCAAAGGGAAACCGCCTGTGATCGATAGTTTATCGAAAGTTTTCACTGACAGCTACGCTGATCCGGTCCCTCAAGCGTTAATCTTGACAGCCATTGTCATCAGCTTTGGCTTGCAAGCGTTTGCCATCGTGTTGCTCAAGCGGGTTTATGTACTGGTCAATTCAGACGATCTGGATGATCTAAACACACCGGAAGAAGAAGATATATGACAGCCAACGCCATCATTTTTCCCATTATCGTTCATCTGTTGACAGCCATTGTGTTACTCTTCCTCTGGCGGAAAACAGCCATTCAGCGTATCCTTAGCATAGGGGGTAATGTGCTCGCACTGGTGCTGGCGCTTTCGCTTTTTTTGGCCGTCCGTGAAAACGGAATCCTCAGCATGCAGGCAGGCGGCTGGAAAGCACCGTTTGGCATTTCCTTCGTCGCTGACATGTTCAGCAGCAGTATGGTATTGCTGACATCGTTTTCGGGATTGGCGGTTTCCGTGTTTTCCGCCGCTGGTATTGCGCGAGCCCGGATGTTGTATGGATTTTTCCCGATCTTACATTTTCTGCTGATGGGTCTCAATGGCGCATTCCTGACCGGTGACATCTTTAACTTATACGTTTGGTTTGAAGTGATCATTATTGCTTCATTTGTGCTGATGACCCTCGGCGGCCGGAAAGCACAGATCGAAGGCTCGGTGAAATACATGGCCATGAACATCCTGGCGTCAATGTTTTTTCTGACAGGCATCGGCATCCTATACGGTATCACCGGTACGCTTAATATGGCGGATCTGTCACTAAAAATCGAAGCCCTGGAAAATCGTACACTCGCCGACATCACCGCTATATTTTTCATTGTCGGGTTCGGGACCAAGTCGGCGATATTCCCTTTGTACTTCTGGCTGCCTTCCTCCTATCATACACCTCCGTCTGCAGTAGCAGCGATATTTGGGGGTTTGCTGACTAAAGTAGGCATTTATGCATTGTTCCGCATGTTCACGCTGGTTTTCGTCCCCGATCAGTTCCTCAGCAATGTACTGATCGTACTTGCGGTACTCACAATTTTAACCGGAACATTCGGCGCGCTGATCAAAAACAATATCAGACGGATGCTTTCCTATCTTATCGTGTGCCATATAGGCTTTATGATCGGGGGATTGGGGATGTATTCTGAGATTGCCTTAACCGGAGCGCTTTTCTATCTGTTTCATGATATGGTGGTTAAGACCAATGTGTTCCTTATTGCCGGTTTGATCCGCAAACTAGGCGGCACCATGAATATGGATAGACTTGGAGGACTCTATGGCAGTTATCCGCTGTTGTCTCTTTTGATTGCCGTTGTACTTTTCTCGTTGGCCGGTGTCCCGCCATTGTCCGGATTCTGGCCGAAAATATACCTGTTAGAAGCGGGAATTATGGACCAATACTACGTGTTGCTGTTGGCGCTGATTGTCGGAAGTTTTGCCACATTATACATCATTGCCAACATGTGGGCAAAAATATGCTGGAAACGCCGACAGGAAGCCGAAGATACTCTCCCAGACGAGTTCAGACCGCTCAGCAACTTCCGCAAGGCCTTGCTGGTCGGCCCTATCGTCTTTCTTGCTGCCATCTCCCTGTACATTGGCCTGGGAGCTGAAGACGTGGTATCAATAGTCAAACAAATTGCCAGGGAAATGAAAGACCCTTCACTTTATATCGAGGCGGTTTTAGATAGGAACTTATAAAAAATGACGTCATGGCTAAACAATTTCTTATGAATCTGTTGCTTGCCTTTATCTGGGTGGCTTTGACGGGAGCGGTGTATTACTCAAATTTTATGTTTGGATTTGCCGTCGGGTTCTTCCTGATGTGGGTAATGAACCGTGGCGAGAAAGATAATCGTTATTTCACCCGGGTGCCAAAGGTGATCGGATTTTTCCTGTACTTCCTGTACGAAATGATCCGTGCTAACCTGCAGGTGGCTTTCGATGTGCTGACACCCCGCTTTTTCATGACGCCCGGCATTGTCAAATATCCCATGAATGCACGGACGGATGCTGAGATCAATCTCCTTTCAACGATCATATCGCTTACACCTGGCACGTTGATCCTGGATGTCAGCGAAGACCGTAAGGTGCTTTATATTCACGTAATGTACCTAAAAGACAAGGAAGAATTTATACAGCAGATAAAAAACGGTTTTGAGCGCCGGATATTAGAGATTATACGATGACACTGAGTGACTACATAGACTACGTGATTTTACCCATTCTAGGGATTTCCCTGGTGCTGGTGTTTATACGGCTGTATAAGGGGCCGGATATCGTGGATAGGGTAATCGCACTGGATTTACTGATAACTATCGGAGTTGGTGTTATGACGGTGTACAGCATCAGCACCCAAAAACCTACTTTCATAGATGTAGCGATGATTCTGGCACTGATAGCGTTTTTGGGTACCATCGCGTTTTCCTATTACTTAGAAAAAAGGGGAAGAAAATGAATGAAGTCCTTATCGCCGTTCTGTGCACAATAGGTGCGTTGGCCATTTTGGTTGCCGCTATCGGCATTTTGCGTATGCCGGATTTCTATCTCAGGCTTTCGGTCACGGTTAAGGCTGCCACATTGGGCGGCGGGCTGCTGCTCCTGGGTGCCGCATTCTATTTTACTGATGAACTTTCCGTGACGACAAAGGCCTTAGCTATTATATTCTTTTTGCTATTGACCGCGCCGGTTGCAGCCCACCTTATCGGGAGGACAGCCTATTTCGTCGGCACCAGAAAATGGAAAGGCACGGTCCGCGACGACCTTGACGGCATGTATGATAAAGAGATCAATGAGCTCAGCAGCGATGACAGTCAGAAAAGCCGGGACACCGCCGACAGCTGACACTAGAACACAATACACACCGGCGAACCAACGGCTATACGATTGCCGCTATCGTTCAGCAGTCCCGTCCCGGGGTTCCGTTTAAATATTACGACCTCGTCGGTTTGCTGATTGGCTACCAACAAAAACCGGCCGTCCGGGGTTATTGCAAAATTACGGGGACCCTTACCCAGCACCGATTGATTGCCGATCTTGGTCAACCTGCCATCGGCTTCATTTATGCGGTAAATAGCCAGCGTATTGGCGTCTCCCCGATTGGAAGCATACAGGAACCTGCCGTCTGGTGAGGCCTTGATGTCGGCAGCTCCATTTTTGCCGGCAAAACCGGGCTCGTTTATTTCAATTTCCTGTATGGGGTTCAATTCACCGGCCTGCTGCATGTAAACCATGACTTTGGCCGCCATTTCCTGGACGACGTAGACGGTACGGCCGTCCGCCGAAACCGCCAGGTGCCGCGGGCCGCCCCCGGGCGATCCTGCCACAGAAGGCTGAACGGACGGCTCCAGCGGATTCTCCGTATTCTCCGGTTTATAGTCGTAAATGTTAACCTTATCCGTTCCCAGATCCTGTACATATAGCCGCTTTTCATCCGGACTGAAAAAGGCTGAATGCACATGTGGTCCTTTTTGCCGGTCCGGGTCAGGTCCGCTTCCTTCATGGCTGATCAATTGACTTAGCGGTCCCAGGCCGCCATCCTTGCGGAGCGGAAAAACACTGATACTGCCACCGGAATAGTTTGAAACAATAACATGTCTTCCTTTGCTGTCTGTCACAATATGACATGGGCTGTCTCCCTGGGTTAATTGCGTATTGATCGACGTCAACGTACCCGACCGTTCTTCATACCGATAAGCAGTGGCTGCACCGTTCCCGTCACCGTTTTCATTTACAGCATACACAAAACGCCGGTCGGCACTGACCGCGAGAAATGAGGGATTTTTCGCAGTAACGGAACTTCGCCGCTCCGCTTGTCCAGTAACGGGATCAAAGGCGTAAACATAAATACCGTCACTTTTCCCGGTGTTCGTGTAGGTGCCGATGAGCAGGTTAATCGGAGTATTCTGAGCATAAAGCATAACTGGGAACGACAACAAAATAACAATTGCTAATGTTTTCATCAATATGGTTCTTTTAAGGTAATCACTTCCTGCCGGTCTGAAAATGATAGTCAATAACAATGCCGTCCGCCAGCAATTTCGAACCCTGCTGCGTCAACGCTGCACCTGCCGGCACACATACGATGACAGCTGCGCGACTAGCGCGCAGCTTAATGCGCCCTTGGGTGTCATCTTTTGCCCTGGCGATGAACCGTCCCTGGCTGGCGTCGTACAAATCAACGGTGCCGCTGCCTGCCGGCAGGTTAAGGATCACATCTCGGGCCTCATCGTAGGGATTGTAACACAGGTAAGAAGGATAGGCTTCATCGCGGAAGAAATCCGTCGCCAAAAGGTCCAGTTGCAGGATTCCATCCACGTTCGTATGACGTATAATGCTGCCGAATATACCGACATGGGCACTTCCATACACACTGAATTGCGAGACATCCGGATTTTCACCCGGCACCCAGTTTGGTCCATCACCCTGTGCAACAGGTCCCATAAGGTGTGCGTATCGTTCAAACGTGGAGCGCCTCACCAACCCTTCGTAACCGATAACCCCTTTTGTGGCGCCTGCCAGTTGCGGAATTGTCTGATGCGCCTCCGGAATATACCCGGGGTAAAACAGCCTTGCGTTATTCGCCGCATGTAGCATCCATTTGCCAATGGCGTTTGCGAAGGACTGATCGTAACGTACCATGGCGACCAATGGCCATGCCGTATCGAACGTATTCATCAGGAATCCGTATCCACCGTGATCTACTGTTGAGCCCACGATTCCGGAAATATCCAGTCCATTCCATCTGCCTACCAGCACCCCCCACCCTTTACGGCAGGCCGATGTACCATCAAAGGTCCATCCAAGCAGCTTTCCAATATCGAAGTCTTCGCCCTTTTCTGCATTGAGGCGTGCCGCGGTATAAGCCCCGAATGGCATAAGGATCTCATAGAAACGGTTTTCAGAGTGGCCTTCCAGTGCGGCGAGCGCACGGCTGGCAGCACGCAGATACCGTTCATCACCGAACCGCCGGTAAGCGGCGTACAGCACCCAGGCATGGCCGGCCGCTGCATCCTGCTGCGCACATATCCAGTTCCTCATCGGCTTCATGGCCCCATAGTCAAAAAATGTCCAATTGTAGTTGCCATCCAGCACCGAGTCCGCTCGGTAAAACTGGTCCGCTATCGTGCGGGCGATACGGATAAAGTCTGTCTCATCTGAATATTGGTCATAAATTGCATAGAAGAGTACATTCGGGTAGACATCATACCACCAGTCCCTCCCGTATCCTCCACCCAGCAAGGCAACTTCAGGTGCCGTATTGTTCATCATGATATTCCAGCCCGTTTCACGGTTGAAGTAGTTCTTCAACATGCCCACATAGTTCAGTCCACCTTGCTTACGCTTGTCTATACCGACAAGCGTTGCACCCAGCACACCACCCATGGTGGCTAGTGCCTCGTGAAACATCCCGTTATGTTGTTCCGGGCCCTGCCGCACGTCTCCCATTGCGGTATAAAGGCCTACAACCGGCTGGTCGAAGTTCCGGCGCGTACTGTCCCACCACACCAAGGGCCAATAATCACCGGTTGCCTGAAAATCATAAACTGTACGATCAAACCGCTCAGCCAGCCCGTGCCAATCAATAATTTGAAGCGGCTGAGGCAAAGCGCTCATCGAATCCACGCGTGCAAGGCGCTGCTGAGGCACAGGGACTCCCTGTACATCAGGCTGGTTCTTACAGGAAACCAACAGAAAAAGGCCCAGTAACCACCCTGGCAGAATGCAATGATACCGATGGGTCTGTCTCATAAGCATCATGTTATTTGCGAAAGAATCTCCCGGATGGAAAACTGCGCACCGCAGACATACTCGTCTGCAGCTCCATAATAGACGGTTAATGTATCGCCATCCACAACATGGCCGTTTGTGAACACGACATGACCAAAGAAACCCCTGACTTCGTAAGGCGCCGTGGGTTCCATAATGGGTTCATCAGTCCGTCCAAGGACCTTGGATGGGTTCTCGAGATCCAGCAGCAAAGCTCCCAGACAATAACGGTTGCGTTCATCGGCACCGTGGTAGATTTCAAGCCATCCGGCCGTTGTCTTGATGGGCGCCGCCCCCGCTCCCACCCGGGCGCTGTCCCAATAACCTTTGCGGGAACGGGCAATGATGCGATGATTTCCCCAATGGATGGCATCGGGCGATTGGGCAAGCCAGATGTAGTTGCCGCCGAGGTCTACGCTGCTGGGGCGATGCAATGCGTAAAACATGCCGCCGATCCGCTCTTCAAAAATAGCACAATCCTTGTTGTGCGGCGGAAAGATCAGCCCATAATGCTCGAAATGTCGCCAATCCTCCGTGGTACGCATCCCCACGGCCACGCCATTCGGTGATACCGATGTGAAGGTGAGGTAATACCGGCCATCAACCCGGCTGACCCGGCAATCTTCAATACCAAAGGTTTCCAACATGCCCCGGCCGGTGAGCTTAGGGTAATTTTCAGGTTCATGAAAATGGATACCGTCTTCGCTGCAAAGCAAACGGAGATGCGAAAGGGTGGTAAGATAATCCTTGCCCTGGTAACGGATGACCCTTGGATCGGTCAAGTCCAAGCCGGCATCGTCCGCAGGCAAGCGGATAATCGCTATACCTCCATCTTCCTTAAGTACAGGAAAGGAAACGGCCTCTGCGGTTTGCGGAGGTCGTTCTGCCACCCGTACGATTAACCAGATTTTACCTGCAAACCGGAAGGCCCCGGGATTCAGAAGACAGGCGATCTGAAGCCCCGCCATAGAAGGCTTCAGATCGCCTGGTATTAATAGCGGATTCGCTGAAAATCGCTTCGAAATGTCGGCCATCTCAGGTTAAGCCGAGGAGCCGCCTGTTACTTTCTTCGTCAGCCATGCCTCCGGCGAAATCATCAAACGTTTTGTCCGTAACACGGATAATGTGGTCATTGATGAATACCGCACCCTCACGGGCACCGTCTTCCGGATGTTTAAGCGCACATTCCCATTCCATCACGGCCCACCCCTTAAAGTCATAAGCTGACAGCTTACTGAAAATTGCCTTGAAGTCTACCTGTCCATCGCCCAGCGACCGGAACCGGCCAGCACGTTCCACCCATCCGGAATAGCCGCCATATACACCCTGTTTGCCTGTCGGGTTAAATTCCGCATCCTTCACATGGAACGCTTTAATCCGCTCGTGGTAATGGTCGATGTACTCAAGGTAATCAAGGCATTGCAATACGAAATGTGAGGGATCATACAGCAAACAAGCCCTGGGATGATTATCCACTTTTTCCAGGAAGCGTTCATAGCTGACGCCGTCATGCAGATCTTCTCCCGGATGGATCTCATAACAAACATCCACGCCGTTTTCATCAAAGACATCCAATATCGGCTTCCAGCGCTTGGCCAGCTCCGTAAAGCCGGTATCCACCAATCCTTGTGGCCGTTGAGGCCAAGGATATACCGTATGCCACAACAGCGCACCGCTGAATGTCGCGTGCGCGTTCAGCCCCAGATTGCGCGAAGCTTTCGCCGCATATTTGAGCTGCTGGACCGCCCATTCCGTCCGGGCCTTCGGGTTATTGTGATATTGTTCAGGCGCAAAACCGTCGAACAGCTGATCATAAGCCGGGTGTACGGCAACGAGCTGCCCTTGAAGATGCGTGGACAGCTCGGTGATCTCCAAACCGATCTCGTCAGCCAATCCCTTGATTTCATCTGCATATGTTTTGCTTTCAGCCGCCTTCTGGAGGTCAAAATAGCTGGTTGCCCATGTGGGTATCTGTATACCCTTGAAACCTAAACTTTTTGCCCACCTGCAAATCGATTCAAATGTATCAAACGGCGGCTGGTCCCCCAGGAACTGCGCCAGGAAAATGCCTGGACCTTTTATTGTCTGCATAATCTATTGTCCTTTATGATCTGTGGTTATTCCTACTTCCCGTTATACGGTAAACGCTGTCCATTTTTCATTACTCTCGTTGCTACGGATGACGCAATCCAGAAAAGCCATTCCGCGCACTCCGTCGGCTACTGACGGGAAATCATATTCGCCAGCCTTCCAATCGGACCCGGACAGTCTTGCCCCCAGGGCCCACGCGAAGCTCTTATACAGATTCGCAAACGCTTCAAGGTAGCCCTCTGGGTGTCCCCCCGGCGTCCTGCAGAACGCAGCAACGTCCGGCGACATACCTCCCGCAGCTGTGCGGAAAACCTGGGTCGGTTGGTCCAGCCACTTTACAAGCAGCGTATTCGGCTCTTGCTGGCTCCATTCCAGGCCTCCGTTTTCTCCGTACACCCTTATTTTAAGTGCATTCTCCTCTCCTGCTGCGACCTGAGACGCTATCAGTACCCCACTGGCTCCGTCATCGAAACGAAGCAGCACATTTCCGTCATCTTCCAGCTTCCTTCCCTCCACATAAGTGTGCAGCGAGGCACAGATATGGGTCGTGCGCTGTCCTGAAATAAATTCCGCAAGGTGCAATGCATGCGTACCGATATCGCCCATGCAACCGCTCTTGCCTGATTTGGAAGGGTCGGTTCTCCATGATGCCTGTTTATTCCCCTCCTGTTCCGATGACCGGCTGAGCCAGCCCTGTGGGTACTCTACATAGATTTTACGGATCTTACCCAAAGCTCCGTCACGCACCAGCTTCCGCGCCTGCCGGACCATCGGGTATCCTGAATACGTATGGGTCAGTAAAAACAGCAGCCCCGTTTCTTCGACCTTTTGCTGCAACCGTTTGGCTTCATCAAGGTCGAAGGTCATAGGCTTGTCCAGAACCACATGGAAACCGTGGTCCAGCGCCAGCATGGCAGGTTCAAAGTGCACATGATTCGGCGTAACGATGCTGACGAAATCCATGCGTTCACCTTCCGGGAGTCTGCTTTCCTCTTCAATCATCTCCTTAAAACTGCCATATACGCGGTTCTCAGGGATAAAAAGCGACTCACCGCTTTCCTTGGATCGACCCGGGTCGGAACTGAATGCGCCGCAGACCAATTCAATTAAACCATCCATGTTTGCCGCGATGCGGTGTACCTCGCCGATAAATGCACCTTTCCCGCCGCCTACCATGCCCATGCGAAGTTTACGATTGATACTGTTGTTGATCATACTTTCGTGATTTGTTAGTTAACGGAATGCTATCGTTGGCATCGTCCGTGGTTTACCTTGTCCACAAAAATAGCACTATTGCTATAATAACGCAGCTTCACACTAAATATTTTTGATAAGCGCCGCCGGAATCGCCACAGGCGCCAACCTTGGGACCTGTCTATGCTGGCAAGTGTTAAAAATGGTTAAATCGGAGTCCGATTGGCTGCAAATCCGTACTTTAGCCCTTTGTAAGAACCAAGTGGTAACGCGTTGGATGGAACACGTAATGGTTAGGGCATCTCTTTTGGCTATCGTTGTCCTTACGTTGCTTTTAGCAGCCTGTCAGCGCGGGGAGCCACAGCCGGTGGCGCGATCGTACGACAAATATCTGTACCCCGAAGATCTGCAGGGCGTAGTACCCAGCGGGGTTTTGGGAGACGACAGCATCAAACTGGCGCGCGCCTATATTGAACAGTGGCTGCAGCAACAGGCGCTATTGCATCACGCGCAACGCAACGTCAATATCAATACGGAGCGCCTTGAAAGACAGGTAGAAGAATACAAAAACGGGTTGATTGTCTATGAATACGAGCAGGCGTTGGTGAGTCAAAAGCTGGATACGATGGTCTCCGATGAACAGATCAAGGAATATTACGATTCCCGTAAGGAATTGTTTATGCTTAAGCAACCCATATTAAAGGTTTCCTATATCCAGCTCAAGAAAGATTCACCTGAACTGGACCGCGTCAAACGCTGGTTCATTTCCCGTGAATTCCGGGACCGTGACCTGCTCCAAAAATATTGCGCCATGTATGCAACGCGGTATGCGTTGCATGACACGTCTTGGCACTATGCCGCTGCCCTGCAGCAGGAAATTCCCTTATCCCGTATCCGGGAGGAGGATTATGGTCAAACAGGCCGAATTTTTGAAATAATTGAAAATAATGAATTATATCTGATAATTTTGCACGATTCAAAATTCAGGGATACCCGCTCGCCATTGTCATTGGTACGCGATGACATCCGCCACCTGATTTTGAACAAACGCAAAATAGAGTTGATTGACCAAATGCAAAAGAGCATCGTCGATGATGCCCGCAAGAAAAACAATATCGAAATATATAACTAAATGAGTAGACATAGCTGCATCTTTCTGGTTCTGGCAATGATAGGTACCGCCAGCTTCGCAACCGCCCAAGAAGCAAGAGTTATTGACAAAGTGGCGGCCGTCGTCGGATCTAACATTATCCTGCAATCGGAAATCGAAATGCAATATGCCCAATACCTTGCCCAAGGTAATAAAGCTGATGAAGATTTTAAGTGCTATATCCTCCAGCAACAGCTGACCCAGAAACTTCTTGCCCAGCAGGCTGCAATCGACTCCATCGACGTAAGCGAAAGCGAAGTGGATGACAACATCAACTCCCGTCTCCGGTACATGTCAAGCCAGGCAGGGGGCCAAGAACGGCTCGAGCGCTTCCTGAACCGGTCATTATTACAATATAAAGAGGAAATGCGGCCCAGTGTCTATGAACAGCTCAAGGCCAACAAAATGCAGCAGAATATTGTATCCGGCATTGATGTGACGCCGTTGGAGGTGAAGCGGTATTTCGAATCGCTTCAGAAGGATAGCCTTCCCTATTTTGCAACAGAGGTTGAAGTAGGCGAGGTTGTCGTATACCCCCAGCTGACGCGGGAGGAGAAACAACGGTTCCGTGACCGCGCCGAGGAGCTGCGTAAGCAAGTTGTTGACGGTGCGGATTTCGCGACTGTCGCAAGGCTTTACTCTCAGGACCAAGGGTCGGCACCTTATGGCGGGGACCTTGGATTCAATACACGTGATGGTTTCGTTAAGGAGTTTTCTGCGGTGGCATTCCGGCTCAAACCCGGCGAAATCTCCCCGGTATTCGAATCCGAGTATGGCTTCCATTTTCTTCAGGTGCTCGAACGCCGTGGGGAGGAGGTCCACTCCCGCCACGTACTTGTACAAACCAAGCCCACGCCCGCCAGTCTGGAACGTGCAAAAGCACATATCGACAGTATCTATAACCGGGTTATCGAAAAAAAGCTTGACTTCTACACCGCCGCCACACTGTATTCAGACAATAAGGAAACGAAATACAACGGCGGGATGCTGCTCAATATGGAAAATCAACAGAGCCGCACCACGCTTATTCCCATAGAAAAGCTTGACGCGTCTGTCTTTACAGCGATTGACACACTTCAGCCAGGCGAGTATTCCACACCCGCCCAATTCACCGACCGGATGGGCAAAACAGGCTACAGATTCACCTACTTGAAGTCACGTACGCCGCCACATCAAGCCAATCTTGAACAGGATTTCGCCAAGATCAAAGAAGCGGCACTTCAAGACAAAATCAACCGGAAACTCAGCGAATGGTTTGAAGATAGGCGAAAGGTGACGTTCATCAGTATCGATGAAAGTTACCATGATTGCGATGAGCTGAAGATCTGGTTGCAGGATCGGCCCAATGACGCCGCAGCGCAGCCCTGATTACCCGCGTCGGATCAGCCGGGTCCGGGTTGACCGGCCGACTTATCGCTCGAACAGCATTTCAATCACTACACGCCACTGGAAATCAGGCTGCAATTGCCATATCCGGACGTAATAACACTGAAGCGGTTCGGTAGCCGTGGCTACCTTTGCCGTCCCATAAGAGTAAGCCATTTCACCGCTATAAGAACGGCTTGCCACAAGCGATTCGGCTTCAATTGCAATATCCTGCTTTTTTATGAATGCAAGAACGTTTTCCTTCCCTATGACGGGCGTGTGCCAAGGAAAGTAAAACCGTGCATCTTCAGCTAGGAACTCACCATAAGCCACCTCAGCGTTTGACTTCAGGACAGCAGACAGTAGTTGGTCGTTCTGCGTTACGATTTCCTTCCGTTGCTGTATACGCTCCTTAGTACGGAAATGGGTATACTCCTTGTCGTCCGGCTCTATGTATTGAAGCTCCGGCTCTTCCTTCCCACCATGATGCTCCACCGTTGCCCGGAGATCGACTTTCCAATTACCCTTGCGGTCACGCCGCCAAACCATCAGGTATTCACCGTACCGTTTCACCGCGCCTACACGCTGAAAGGACATCGGTCCGGCCGTTACTCCCCATTCCATGCTCTTGGCTACAGCAGCGAAAGTCGGTCTCCAAGTCAACACGTCAGGTATATTGGGTCGGTTATTCAGGTATTCAAGCGCATCTACCGGTCCGGGCGCAAAAAAGGTGGAGTTCTTATCCACTATGGAAAGCAGTGCGGCATGCGGGCTTTCCGTGGATGAGCGTCTTGCCGCTGCCCGGTCAGCTGATAAGAGACTTCCAACCTTCCCAAGCACTTGAGCTGAAACCGGAACCACCGGAATCACAAAACACAGCAAAATCCCGTATCGAATCATTTTTATCATGGTGTTCCGACTCATCAAATCTTATTCCAAAGCGTCCCTTCTTTACTGTCTTTCAGCTGAATACCTATAGAACTCAATCCTTCCCGGATGCGGTCCGAGGTTGTATAGTCTTTGTTTTGCTTCGCTTCATTCCGCAGGGCGATTACCACTTCCATCAGTTTGTCGAAATCGTCGGATCCGGTATAGTCGTCCACAAGCCCCAGAACATCGTAAACGAATTGCCGCATCAGGTTGTTCAAAGCCTCCAGGGAGGAAGCATCGATAGCCAGCTTCCCATCGTATACGCTGTTGATGATCCGCACACCCTCGAATAACTCGGCGATCAGAATCGGACTGTTAAAATCATCATTCATCGCCGCGTAACAGCGGTTCATCAATGCATCAAGCCCAATATCGGACTTCTTGGCCGTCGCTTTCAACTTGGCCAGCAGCCCCATGGCATTCATCAGCCGCTTATATCCGCGGTCCGCTGCATCCAAGGCTTCGTTTGAAAAATCAAGGGTGCTGCGGTAGTGCGCTTGCAACATAAAAAAACGGACGGCCATGGGCGAATAACCACGCTGCAATAAAGGGTGGTCACCACTGAAAAGCTGGTGGGGCAAAAAGCCGTTGCCGGCCGATTTTGACATCCGCGCGCCATTGACGGTAAGCATATTTGTGTGCATCCAATATTTAGCGGGTTGCGTATGGTTGCACGCCTGTGACTGCGCTATTTCGTTGGTATGGTGCGTCGCGGCAAGATCCATCCCCCCGCCATGGATATCAAACTGGTCGCCAAGATATTTTCTGCTCATAGCCGAGCATTCGATGTGCCAGCCGGGGAAGCCGACGCTCCAGGGCGAGGGCCAGCGCATGATGTGTTCGGGTTTGGCCTTGATCCACAAGGCGAAGTCCAGACGACCCCGCTTTTCGTCCTGTCCGTTCAATTCACGTGTATTCGCGAGCAGATCTTCCAGTTTTCGGTTGGTCAAAATGGTGTAATCATGATCCTTTACATACTTTTCAACATCGAAATACACCGTACCGTTCACTTCATAGGCATAGCCATGCTCAATGATCTTCTTGACCATTTCGATCTGCTCAGAGATATGTCCCGTTGCCGTCGGTTCTATGCTTGGGGGCAATGTGTTGAATAACCGCATCACTTCATGGAACCCCAGCGTGTATTTCTGCACGATTTCCATGGGTTCCAACTTTTCCAGCTTTGCCTTCTTGGAGAATTTGTCGTCCCCTTCATCGTTGTCACCTTCCAGATGTCCGGCATCTGTGATGTTGCGCACATACCGCACCTTGTAACCAAGGTGCCGTAGGTACCGAAAAATGAGGTCAAAGGAAACGAACGTCCTGCAGTTGCCCAGATGGACATCGCTATAAACCGTCGGACCACAGACATACATCCCTACAAAGGGTGGATGCAGCGGCTCGAATTTCTCCTTTTTTCTCGTGATTGTATTATAAAGCACCAATTGGCTATCCATGGGTGCGAAAATACAAATAAGTAATGAAAATCGGTCATCCGGCTATTTCTGCCGGAAATAGACTTGTATCGGGACGCCTTCAAAGTCGAAGTTTTCGCGCAGCTTATTTTCAACGAAACGCCGATAGGGTTCCTTGATATACTGCGGCAGGTTGCAAAAAAATGCAAACATCGGTGACCTGCCCGCCAATTGGGTCACGTACTTGATCTTGACATATTTACCCTTGATGGCCGGTGGAGGGTAATTTTCGATAATGGGCAGCATTACATCATTCAATTTCGATGTCGGGACCTTCTTCACCTTATTCTGGTAAACCTTGGCAGCTGCCTCTATAGCTTTGAAAATCCGCTGCTTTTCAATGACCGAAGTAAAAACAATGGGCACGTCGGTAAATGGGGCGATTTTTTCACGGATCTGCTCCTCGAACACCTTAGTCGTTTTGTTGTTTTTTTCAATCAGGTCCCATTTGTTGACCAGGATCACCACCCCCTTGCGGTTCTTTTCAGCCAGATGGAAAATATTGATATCCTGGGCTTCAATGCCCTCAGTGGCGTCCAGCATGAGGATTACGACATCGGATTCTTCCAGTGCCTTAATGGTCCGCATCACGGAATAGAACTCAATATTCTCGGTTACTTTGGCCTTCCGCCGCAGTCCCGCAGTATCGATCAGGATGAAATCGTGACCGTATTGATTGTAATGGATCCGGATGGAATCCCTAGTCGTGCCGGCAACGGGCGTGACGATATTGCGCTCCTTACCTACCAGGGCGTTAATAAGTGACGACTTGCCCACGTTCGGCCGGCCCACTATGGTATATTTGGGCAGTTCGTCCACTACCTCTTCCTCCGGCTCGAAGTGTTTTACCACCTCGTCCAGCAATTCACCCGTTCCGGATCCGGTCATGGAAGAAAGCGGGTAGATCTCACCGAGTCCAAAACTGTAGAAGATACTGGCTTCCTGCTGAAGGAGCGGATGATCCACCTTGTTCACCACTACAAAGACCGGTTTTTTGCTTCGGCGCAGGACGCCAGCGATCGCATCATCGAGATCCGTGATGCCGGTCGTGACGTCAACCATGAATAGAATTGCCGAAGCCTCCTCTATGGCAATCAGTACCTGTTCGCGGATCGCTGATTCAAAGACGTCCTCCGATCCATGTACATATCCCCCCGTGTCGATCACGGTGAACGTTTTCCCGGTCCACTCCGCTTGTCCATAGTGCCGGTCACGCGTTACGCCGCTGTAATCGTCTACAATTGCCCTACGGCTTTCAGTTAACCTATTGTAGAGGGTAGATTTTCCGACGTTCGGCCTGCCTACTATTGCTATGATGTTTGCCATACGGGTGCAAAGGTACGGATAACGAACGGTTTATTGATCATCGGCTTATATTATGGTAGCTGGCGGATCAAGCTTAGGATTTCGTCCAGGTAGGCGCGGTCATTCGCGAGCCTCGGCACCTTGTTCTGTCCTCCCAGTTTACCGCGTGATTTCATCCATCGGTAAAACGTGCCATCCGGCGCATTGTGGATAACCGGGAAACGCAGCGCCAGGTCGTTAAAACGCTTGGCGTCGTAATCCGAGTTTACTTCCCTGAGTGTCGTGTCCAATACCCGGCAAAAGTGATTGAAATCAGCCGGCTGTTCTTCGAATTCGATGATCCACTCGTGAGCGCCTGCATCACCTCCCCGGAAATAGACCGGTCCCGCGGTATAATCCCGGATTGTTGCTCCGGTTTCCTCACAGGCACGCTTCAGGGCATCATCAGCGTTATCCACGATAACCTCCTCGCCGAATGTATTGATATACTGTTTGGTGCGTCCGGTTATCTGGATCCGATAAGGATGCAGATTCACGAATTTAACAGTATCTCCCAGCAAGTACCGCCAAAGACCGGCATTGGTAGATATTACCAGTGCATAATTTTTACCAAGTTCCACTTCGTGTAAGCCTAATGTCTTTGGCTGCTCATCATATAGATTTTCTACCGGTAGGAATTCGTAGTAAATCCCGTAATCCAACATGAGCAATAAATCTTCAGTGTCTGATTGATCCTGAAGCGCAAAATAACCCTCCGAAGCATTGTAATTCTCCAGATAGTACATCTGGTCTGATGGGATCAGCTTCCTGAACTGCTCACGGTAAGGCTTGAAACTGACACCTCCGTGGCTGTAAAACTCCAGGTTCGGCCAGACTTCCAGTAGATTATCCTTGCCGGTTATTTCCAAAATGCGTTTGGCGAGCACTACGTTCCAGGTCGGCACACCTGAAAGGTTGGTCACGTTTTCGTGTATCGTGAGCTGGGCGACGTTTTCGATCTTCTCCTCAAAATTAGGATTGAGGGTTGTTTCAACATCCGGTGTACGGTGAAATTCCGCCCAAAAGGGTAGATTCCGGATGATGATCGAAGAGAGATCCCCATAATAAGAGTCCGAGTTAAAGCTGTTTATCTGTGAGCTACCTCCCAGCACCACCGCTTTGCCGGTCAGTATTTTAGTATCCGGCCGGTTATGGCAATACACAGTGAGCATGTCTTTGCCCCCTTGGAAATGACAGTCTTCCAAAGCCTCTTCGCTTACCGGAATAAATTTACTGCGGTCAGCCGTGGTACCGGATGATTTTGCAAACCACTTGATTCCTGACGGCCACAGAATATTCTGCTCTCCCTTGATCATGCGGTCTATGTAAGGTTTCAGGCTGTTATAATCCTGCAGTGGCACCCGTTCCTTATAGATCTCCGGAGTTAAAATTGAACTGTAGCCGTATTTTTTTCCCCACTCGGTGGCTTCCGCTGTCGAGATAAGACTCTGGAACCACTCTTCTTGGACTTCATGCGGGTACTTCATGAAAAGCTCAATCTGGTGAATCCGCTTTTTCATGATCCAGGTAAATATTGAATTGATTAAGGCCATATCCCCATAAAATCAAAGCTTTTTCCGGCGTAATTCAAAATTGTGCCCTAAATAAAACTTCCGTGCCATCTCGTTTACCGAAATCTCCTCCGGTGTACCCGCAAGCATAATTTTACCCTCGGTAAGCAAATAGGCCCGGTCAGTGATAGAAAGCGTCTCCTGTACGTTATGGTCGGTGATCAAAATACCTATATTCCGGTGTTTAAGCTTGGACACGATGCTCTGTATTTCTTCTACGGCGATCGGGTCAACCCCCGCAAACGGCTCATCCAATAAGATGAAGTTAGGGTTGGCCGCTAAGGCGCGTGCAATTTCGGTGCGGCGCCGTTCGCCACCCGACAGCAGGTCACCCCGGTTCTTCCGCACGCGGTTCAGGCTGAATTCAGCCAGTAGCTCTTCCAGTTTTTCTTCTCGCTGGGCTTTATCCTTATAGTGGATTTCCAGTACCGCCATGATGTTGTTCTCAACGGACAATTTACGGAAAACGGAGGCTTCCTGCGCAAGGTAGCCAATTCCCTTCTGCGCGCGCCGGTACATGGGGTCTTCGGTAATTTCTTCGTTGTCCAGATACACATGTCCTTCGTTGGGTTTGATCAGACCCACGATCATGTAAAAAGACGTCGTCTTTCCTGCTCCGTTAGGCCCAAGCAGCCCAACGATCTCCCCCTGGGAAACTTCAAAAGACACATCATTTACAACTGTGCGCTGTTTATATTTTTTGATGAGATGCTCCGCTCTAAGAATCATGTTGCTGTCCCTACTTGGCTAATCCGAACGTCTTTAACGTTCAATTGAATACTGCGTTTGCTGCGCCACACGTTTTCCTCTATGGTGTAGCACATATCGAACACCTTGCGGTCGTTAATGACAGCGGCAAGGTGGCCTAGTCCGAAGCCTATACATTCGAACGCTGCCGACCCCTCCTGCATCACCGTCATCTTGAGATGGCTTCCGCCCACCACCATAGCCTGACCGCAGACTTGCACTCCACGGCTTAAAAACAATGGTGCTTCATTCTGCGGACCAAAAGGCTCAAACTGCCGCAAAATACGGAAAAATTTCGCATCAATCACCGACAGTTCCAAGACGGCGTCAATCAGGATCTCTCTATGCAACATTTCCGGAAGGATGCTTGTTGACACCACTTCCTCGAACCGTTCCTGAAACAGGACAATGTTCTCAGGTTTCATTGTAAGACCCGCGGCGTATTTGTGACCCCCGAACTGATCCAACAGGTCACTGCACGCATTGAGCGCCTCATAAAGATCAAACCCCACCACCGACCGCGCGGACCCTGTCACATGCCCATTGGTCTGGGTGAGCACCACGGTGGGCCGGTAATATTTTTCTGTAAGGCGCGTAGCCACAATGCCGATAACGCCCTTATGCCAGCCAGGCTTAAACACCACCGTGGATTTCCGCTGCTGCAGGGTCTCGTCACCATCAATGATGGCCAGGGCTTCTTCCGTAATGCGCACATCGAAATCCTTGCGTTGTGCATTCTGAACATCGATACTGCTGCTGTAAACAGATGCTTCGGCCATCGACTTTGATGTCAGCAACTTTACCGCATCCTTGGCGTGATCAATCCGTCCGGCGGCATTGATCCGTGGCCCGATCTGGAATACAATGTCGTTGACGGTAAAAGTGCCGCTTTTATGCGTAGACAAATCAATCAGTGACTGCAAGCCACAGCATGGGTTACTATTGAGCTTCTGAAGCCCGAAGTGCGCCAACACCCGGTTTTCACCGGTGATGGGTACAATATCAGAGGCAATGCCTACTGCAACCAGATCCAGGTACTGGTAACATTGGGCAATATCCATATTGTTTTTCAGAATGAATGCCTGAATGATCTTGAATCCGATGGCACATCCCGGCAGTTCCTTATAGGGATACCGGCAGTCGGTACGTTTGGGATCCAGGACTGCTATGGCATCAGGCAGGTGATCGCCGGGCAAATGGTGGTCGCCGATGATAAAATCCACACCACGTTGCCGCGCATAGGCGACCTTGTCAATTGCCTTGATCCCGCAATCCAACGCAATGATAAGGGAAAAACCGTTTTCGGCAGCATAGTCGATACCCTGTGTGGAAATGCCGTAGCCTTCTGTATAGCGGTCAGGCAGATAATACTCCAGCCGTGAATGAAACTGCCGGAAGAAGCTGTATACAATGGCCACCGCTGTGGTACCGTCAACGTCATAATCACCGTAAATCAGCACCCGCTCATTGTGACCGATTGCCTGCTCAATACGGGCGATGGCTTTATCCATGTCGTGCATTAAAAAGGGATCGTGCAGCGATGACAAGTCCGGGCGGAAAAACCGCCGCGCGTCTTCAAAACAACTTACCCCCCTATTGACCAGCAAATCTGCCAGCACGGCATGGATGCCAAGTTCATCTTGAAGCGTTTGCGAAGCCGCGGGATCATGACATGAAGCGATTGCCCATCTTTTTTGCATATCTTTGTACGCTACGAAGGGGTAAAGATAAAAACATGCAAGCACATTCCTTATTCGAAGGTTCATTTTCCGTTGATTCGTCCAAGAAATTCATCCCATTTGACGCGAGCAAAGACAGTAAGAAGGACCGCCCAGGCTCATTGTTTATCCATATCCATCCATTTCTGATCGAGTCGGCCAGCGGTTTACTGCTCCTGGATACAGGTATCGGTCACACGATGTCTGATGGCACGCTACAGCTGCATCACAATATCCGCAAAGCGGGTTTCCATCCGGGTGATGTCCGATACGTTCTCATGTCCCACCTGCACAAGGATCACGCGAGCGGGATGGTGGTTGAGCAGGATGGGCAGCTCCGGCTGGCTTTCCCGGATGCAGAGTATGTGGTGCAACGGGGTGAATGGGAAGATGCTTATAGTGGCAAGTCGGACTCCTATAAGACCGAAGTGTTTGACGTATTGCAACGCAGCGGCAACCTGGTTCTCGTAGAAGGCGATGGCGCGCTGAACAATGAGATAAGCTATGAAGTGTCGGGCGGCCACACGCCCCACCATCAGGTGTTTCATATCAATACAGGTGGCGAACATTTCTTTTTCGGCGGCGACGAGGCGCCGGAACCGGAGCAGTTCTTCAGACAATTTGCCGCCAAATATGACTATGACGGACGTCGGTCCATGGCACTGCGTCAGCAATATTTCGAGCAGGGCTGCGCCGAAGGCTGGGTATTTCTGATGTACCACTCCACCAACATTGCCATCGGCCGGCCAGAGGCCAAAGAATCCGGTGGGTACCGGCTGGCGGACGCAGCAAAATAGTTTTTTTTCAGAAGATGTCCTATTCTTCTCCGGTGAAGCATTATATGGGTGTATTTGTTCACATTAACATATCACACCATGACACAACGAATCAATGGCTGGCAAAAAGCCCAGCACGCTTTCAAAGCACTCGGAGGATTTGGAATGTACCTCAGCAAATCCTCACTTGATCAGACCCTGCTGCACTTGGTTTACTACCGGGTATCGCAGATCAATGGTTGCGCCTTCTGTCTGGACATGCATTCAAAAGACCTTAAAGCATCCGGCGAAAGCGAACAGCGCCTTCACATGGTTGCTGCCTGGCGTGAAGCGCCTCAATACACCGCCCGGGAGAAAGCGGCGCTGGCCTATGCTGAGGCACTCACCCGCATAGCTGACAGCCATCTCGACGACGCGGTCTATGAAAATGCACTAACACACTTTTCAGAAGCAGAACTGATCGACCTGACCATCGGCATTATCGCCATTAACAGCTACAACAGGTTTAACGTGGCATTGCCTGGGGAAATCGGCAGCTATGTTCCGGGGCAATTTGCAAAAACCGCTTAAAAAGAACACAAATGAAAGAATTCGTTATGCTATTCCGGCAACCCGCCACAAGTTACAAAAAGGACTTGCCCAATGCAATGGAGGCATTAGAAAAAAAATGGAACGACTGGGCCGGAGGGATAGCTTCCCAGGGAAAATTGGCCGACCGCGGAATCAGGTTGGCCCATCACGGCCAGGTACTGAAGGCGGGCGGCCTTATTACCGATGGCCCGTTCGTAGAGGTTCGGGAAATCCTCGGCGGCTTCATGGTCGTCCGCGCGGCAGATTACGATGAAGCCGTCACACTTGCCCACGGCTGTCCCGTTCTTGAAAATGGCGGCAGTGTAGAGATACGGCCCATGTATGAAGACTGAACACCCTTCAGACACCCAATTCCTGCTGAAACAGCTGTTTCAGCAGGAATTTTCCAAAATGGTGGCGGTGATTGCCAGCCGTTACGGGCTGGATCATGTAGCGCTCGCTGAAGACATTGTGTCCGAAACGTTCCTGTCAGCAACGGAACGATGGTCAAAGGACGGTCTGCCACCCAACCCTGCCGCCTGGCTGTATGCCGTCGCCAGGCAGAAGACACTGGCTCAATTCCGACGGGCAAAAATCTATTCAGAAAAGGTCATGCCGGGCATCCGCACGGGAGAGACCCCGGCTATGGAAGAACCGGACATTGATTTCTCCCCTCAGCAGATAAGAGACAGCCAACTGCAGATGTTTTTTGCCGTGTGCACACCGATCATTGCCGCTGAAGCACAGGTCGCCCTAGCACTACGGGTACTGTGCGGCTTCAGTATTGACGAGATCGCCGCCGCCTTTTTGACCAGCAAAGAAACCGTTAACAAACGCCTCGTACGTGCCAAAGCGCGATTGCGGGCAGAAGGGATCAGGCTGGAGTTACCCCCTTCAACCGAAATTGCGGGTCGGTTGCACAGTGTCTTACACATCTTATACTTGTTGTTCAACGAAGGATACTATTCACGTACTCAGGACGAGGTCTTACGAAGAGACTTATGTTGGGAGGCCTTGCGCCTGGCAATCTTTCTTACGGAACACGAGTTGACCAATCTACCGCAAACCCAGGCGCTTGTTGCCCTGATGTGTTTCCACGCTTCACGGTTCGATGCTCGCCAGACAGTAGGCGGAGGTATCGTGCTCTATGGAGAACAGAATGAAAGTCAATGGAATGCGGACCTCATCGCGCAGGGCATCCGCTATCTTGAACTTGCAGCGCGCGGCAAAACCATCAGCGCTTACCATATAGAAGCCCGCATAGCCCAATTGCACTGTGTCCCCGGCGATAGCTTGGCCAAATGGGAACAGATTCTCCGAAATTACAACCAGCTGCTGATGCTCCAATATAGCCCCGCCGCCGCGCTCAACCGCACTTATGCGCTTTACCGCGCCAGGGGAGCTTCCGCAGCCCTGCCTGAAGCCCGGAAGCTGCAATTGGAAGCCAATCATTTCTACTGGGTATTGCTGGCTGAGCTGCAGCGCGAGACCGATCGAGAGGCCGCGCGGGAAAGCCTTGAGCGTGCGCTGCAACTGACAAGAAACAATCCCGAACAACAATTGGTAAAGGAAAAGCTGGACCGTCTTACCGTAGGCCTATCGCGTGATATAGGCTAATTATTCTTCACCTCCAAAACGGCCACGACCGGCCGGTGGTCCGAGGCGTAGGTCTCAGCCACCACGCGATGTTCGCGCACGCTGATGTCAGTCAAAGGTCTATAAAAAATATAGTCGATCACGCGCGTGGGGTTTTCCACGGGAATAGTCCCGGGGCAGTTACCCACACAAGTGCGCCGGAACCACTGATCCATGACGTTGATCGATCCGGCACCTGCGACCGCATTGAAATCACCTGCCACGATGACCGCACTGTTGTCTGCAGCCAATTCAGCTGTGATCTTCTGCGCCTGCAGCATCCGGTGCTCCTCCTTAAGGTCAAGGTGCGTACTTGCGAAAATCAATATCCGTCCCCCAGGCAACTTCACCTTCACCGCCGCTACCGCCCGCTGTTCTCCGCTAAGGCCGGGAGCCATGGGCAGGGCGAATCCCAGCGTATCTTCAATCGGAAACTTGGAAAGCACCGCGATTCCATATTCACCTTCCTGGTGATCGATGGCTTTCCTGAAATAATAATGCATACCGGTCAGTTCAGCGATTGCTTTCGCCTGATTCAGCTCCTTACCTGACCGCAGCGTATGCACATCGACTTCCTGCAATGCTACGAGGTCAGGCGATGCCGCTTGTATCACCTTAGCTACGGCTTCAACATCAATTACGCCGGGTTTGCTTGGCGGATTGCAATGATGGATGTTATAGGCCATAACCTTTAGCTCGGTACCGACCCATGCCGGCGGTGACGGTTTAGCTTCAGGTGCCGGATCATCTGAGGAAGCTGCGCAGGCTAACCAAGCCATCATCAGTATTGGAAAATATAATACCTGTCTGTATACTATACGGGGATATTTCATTGCGTAATGGTTTAAAAAAGCAAGGGGGTAAACGCCCCCTTGCAAAAGTATCAATTTATTAACCGTTACCAGCCCGGATTCTGCCCTAAGTTCGGGTTCCGGTCCAGTTGAGGCTGCGGCACCGGCCACAGGTAGTTTTTCGGATCTTCAAAACGACGGTTCCACTGCGCTACCAGATGCCCATCTTCACTGATACGGAATGAACTGCCTGGCGCGGTCAATTGCGGGAACCATTCCGCCTTCACTCCTTCAATGTCTCTGCCAAGGCGCTCACCTTCCCGCCAGCGGCGTACATCAAAATAACGGTGGCCCTCCAGCATCAGTTCCACACGGCGCTCGCGCCGGATCTCTTCCCGCACGTCCATTTGGTGCTGAGCCAGAAATGCCAGGTCCATGCGTTTCATTCTCACCCGGTCACGCAGCAGATTGATCGAGATATCAAGATCTGCCTGGGTCAGCGTGCCCTGCTCCAATTTTGCCTCGGCATACGTGAGCAATACCTCCGCATACCGGATATGGTGAATGTCGTTATCATCTCGGTTATACGTCGGAACCGCCCCAGGGTCCACATATTTTTTATAGTAGTATCCCGTAGTGGTCACCGATCCCTGACCGTCCTGGCTGAACTTAGGTACCATAAAAACGGTCGGATCCGGATTTTCGGCCACCGGCCTTCCATCGTACCTTCCTCCCCACGTATCACCGGGCGCGAGGATGGTCTGCCTCATCCGCGGATCGCGGTTCTCGAAAACAGACTCGTACGTATCATCATTGTACAACGGAGACTTCTCGATGGGTAACCCGTCCGAGCAGAGGTAGGATTCTACCACGGACCGGGTGGGCACAAAGCGGGCAAACTGGTCCGGCACCTGGATTTCCCGGCTGAGGTTGTGCATAATAACGTCCAATTTATGCAACCGCGCAAAAATGGTCTCTTTATTGTTCCCGTTGGCCAGCTTACCAGCATCGGTAAAGAGCTCCCAGTAGCTGGTAGCGGGATCTCCATTGGAGTATAGTTCGTATACTCCGAGGTCCATCACGGCCTTGGCTGCTTCCTCTGCAACGTCATACCGTTGCTCAGTCAATGCGATACGGGCTTTAAGTGCCAACGCGGCACCTTTGCTCACCCTTCCAAGGTTTTCGCCCGACGGTATCTCAGCCGGAAGCACAGCTGCAGCCGCATCCAGGTCAGCCAACAAAAAATCGATGACTTCTTCGCGCGGTGTACGTGGATCCATCAATTCCGGATCACCCGGATTCAGCGTTTTGATAATCAGCGGTACATCCCCATAAAATGAAACTAAGAAACTGTAGGCCAATGCCCGTATAACACGGACCTCAGCGGCAAGCCGCTCCTTAGCGCCGGGTTCAGTTTCTGACGCCGTTTGGTAATTTTCCAGGAATGCATTACACTCCCGGATGTCACGGTACATGTTTCGCCATTCGTTGTCAACGGTGGGCTGGGTCACGGGAAATACGCCCGAACCAATGTCCTTATACTGGTTGGTGGTGGGCCACATAGTGTTTTCCCCCAGGTTTTCCATATCCACGAAGTTCTTGGCCTTCACCCGGGAATAGATCGCCGTGGCGGCCATTTCCAGTTGCTGTTGCGTTTTCCAGTAGGTTTCATCCACGATCTCATCCATGGGTGTCCTGTCCAGAAAGTCGCTGCACCCGGTCAGCATCAGCGCTCCCAGTGTGCAGGCGGTTATCTTTTTCAAAGCATTTTTCATATTGCTGTTCATTATGCTGTCTATCCTTTTGTACTATTGAAGATTTACGTTGATCCCGAAAACAAATGTCTTGACCTGTGGGTAGTAACCGCCGCTGTTTCCAGTGGGAACCTCGGGGTCATAGCCATAGAAGAAATCGGTTTTGGTAAAGAGGTTATCAGCAGAAGCGTAAACACGCACTTTGCCCAGTTTTGAGCCCTCCAGCCAACGCTTCGGCAAGGAATATCCCAGTTGAATGTTCTTGAGCCGCAGATATGACGCGTCTTCGATCCAATACGAAGAAAGGCGTGTGTTATGCGTCCGCATATAAACAAACCGTGGGTATGACGCGTCAGGATTTTCTGGCGTCCAGCGATCCAGGTGGATTTCCTGCGGCATGGCGCTGTTGTTGATGAAGGGGTGCCGCGCGGACCCGGTGAGGAACCCATCAGCCTTGCCAACTCCCTGAATAAAGAAGCTGAAATCAATACCTTTCCAGGCCAGATCACCACGGAACCCATAAGTGTACCGTGGTATATCGCTGCCCAGTATGTGGCGGTCCTTGCCTACGGTGATTTCAGTATCATCAGGACTCGATGGCCGGTAGATGAGGTCTCCAGGGCCTACAATATCGCCGCTTTGGTAAGGGAATTTTGGAATATAGTTTCCATCCACCAAGTCGAAGTCATCATACTGCGCGATCCGTTCCGCAATAAAACCATAGAACGCATCCAATGGATGGCCCTCCAGCCGCACGCGGTCGCCGAGGTTGGTCGCGTAGTTTTCCAGTTTTGTCACTTTATTGCGCACATCTGAGAGGTTAGCAGTGGCCCTGTACTGGAAATCTCCTACCTGATCCTGCCATCCGACCACAAGCTCCCACCCCTTGTTTTGGACTTCGCCGGAATTCTGTGCCGGATATCCGGTACCAACACCGATGACGTCCGGCAATGGGGGGTTCAGAAGTATATCCTTTGTGGTATTGATATAGTATTCTCCGGTGACAGTTAACCGGTTCCGCAGAAATGCCAGATCAAGTCCTACGTTAAACTTCTCTGCGGATTCCCAGGTTACGTATTGATTTGGGATAAACGTCTGACGGAATCCCACCCTTGGCTGATCACCTATCGGATTATTTCCATTCATCTGCACAGGACTGAGAATGGGCATATAGGGGAAATCCCGTCCTACTTTATCGTTACCCTGTGTACCGTAGGAGACGCGGAGCTTACCCATGTTCCAAAAGGATGTGAGCGGTTGGAAGAAGCGCTCCTGCGAGAATACCCAGCCGGCTGAAACCGCGCCGAACCAATCCCAGCGGACATCCGGATGGAACCTGGAGGAACCGTCATAGCGGAAGTTACCTTCCAGCAAATATTTGCTCTGGAAATCGTAGTTAACTCGGCCGAAAAACGACATAAGGGCGTTCTGGCTGCTTGAACTGTTGTTTTGTTATTCTCCGTACCGAGGGCTAACGACGGTACATCCTGCGTGGGCAGGTTCTGACGGGACGCCCAAAAGTCTTTGCCTATATTTTCTTCAAGGGAATAACCCAGCAACGCAGAAAGCCCATGCTGTTCCGCTATCGTCTTACTGTAGTTCAGCGTACCGATGAAAGTCTGATAGGCTCCGGTGTAATTGTTATAGGTGATCTGATTCGGAAAATTGGTCTGATAAATCAGCGCATTATCCGTGGGACTATAATAATCAATCGTCTTAAGGAAGACATCACGCCTTGAGCTATACTTGACCACTCCATACTGCCCTTTGAGGTCCAGACCCTCCAAGATGTTCAGGGTGGCGCTGAGGTTCGCTGTCACCTCCTGGGAAGCGAAATCGTTCGTTCCGCCATCAGTCGCCCAGGCTACAGGGTTGCTCTGTCCTCCATGATATCCCCAGCTACCGTTGGTGAAGCGCACCGGCACCAAGGGCCGGATACTGGTTGCAGCCGACAACGGACTGGTGCCAGAGGCCGAACCGGAATAGTCGCGGTCAATATATCCGAGATTGGCATCAATCTTCAAGCGGTCCAGCAACGTGGTATTCAGGCGCAGGCGTACATTGTGGCGGTCGGCTTTGAAGTTGTCGCCTACGACCAGGCCGCCTTCACCCAGGTAACCGTATGAGGCATAGTAGTTTATATTCTCCCCGCCGCCGTTGATGCTCAGGTTGTGGCTTTGCTGAGGGGCGTGTGACTTGTATACCTCGTCAATCCAATCGGTATTGGCAAAGAAATTCGGATCGCTGCCTTCCCTGGCAATCTGAATCTGTTCCTCGGTATAGGTTGGCGTCTGACCGGCGTTGATATTTGCCTCATTCTGAAGCATCATGTAGTCCGGAGATCCCAGAAAATTAGGCAGCGCAGTCGGTGTCTGCATACCGAAATAGCTGTTCAGGCTGATGTTAGGCCTGCTTCCTGTCTTCCCCTGCTTTGTGGTGACCAGGATGACACCGTTGGCACCACGCACCCCGTAAATTGAGGACGAGGCAGCATCTTTCAATACAGAAATGCTCTCAATATCGTCCGGATTAAGGATGTTCAGGTTGCCGCCCGGGATCCCGTCAATCACCACCAAGGGGTTGGCATCACCCCAGGTGCCTACTCCCCGGATCCGGATTTGGGGCGCCCGGTTTCCAGGCGCGGTATTGCCGGTGCTGCGCACGGTAACCCCCGCCATCAAGCCCTGAAGGCCACTTCCCACGTTTGCGATGGGACGGCTTTCCAGGTCGGCTGCTGAAACTGCGCTGACCGCTCCGGTGAGGTTAATTTTCTTCTGTGTGCCGTAGCCTACCACGACCACTTCTTCCAGGTCAGACATATCCAATGCCAAGGTAATGTCCAACCGGTTACGGCCATTGACGGGAACTTCCTGCAACAGGAAACCCACAGAGGACACTTGCAGCCGACTGTTCCGCCCTGTCTGTATCGTAAACCTGCCGTCGTTGTCTGTAAATACGCCACGGTCGGTATTTATTTCTTTCACAGTAGCACCCGCAACCGGTTGGGCAGGTGTCTCATTGCTCATCACCCGTCCATTCACGGTCACCAATGTGTCCTGGCGGCGCGTTGCCATAGCAGGTTTTGCCATTACGATGATCTGCCTTCCATCAATTTATAGGTTAGGTCTGTCTGGGCAAACGCTTCGTTCAGCACCTCTTTTAGGTCTCTGCCATTTGATTTGATGGTTACCGCTTTACCCGCAACCAACTGATCATTGTACAGTACCACATAATCAGTTTGTTGCTGGATTTCAGCGAAAAGCTTTTCGATACCCTGATCTTCAATAGATACGTGTACGGGTTGGGAATAGGAGCGCGCCTAGGCGCCCATTATGGTTACCACAATTAAGATAATGGTAATCTTTAACATAAGATAGCAATTAGCAAGTCGCCTATCCGGCAAACTAAGCGTTTGCCAGGCATTTGGAAATTTCATATTTTCGGTAATCTTTAATAATTATTCACGATTATTGAATGTTCGGCGGACGGGTGTTGCAGCACCCGATCCGCTATTTCGTTTAGTATGGCTTCATTTGCGTCGAATAGTAATCCTCCTTTCTTGCTGTGTGATTGTGAACTTACCCGGGTGATACAGGTAACTGAGCACCTCCGTGGCCGGCTTGCTGACATCCAGGCTTCCTGAAAACGTAAGCTTTTCTGATGTTTGGCCAACTATTTCGATTTCAGCATTGTATACACGTTCCATTTTTTTAAGTATTTCAGGCAGCGATTTCCGGGTGAGCAGGAGCTGCTTCTTTCGCCAAAGAATATCCGGTTCGCCTGCATTCTCGTCAACCGTAAGGCGATTCGCGCTGCGGTTGAGCGTTGCTTTGTCCCCCGGTTTCATCTGCACTTCACGAAAACCGTCCGGCGCGACGCTCTGCAACGAAATACGGCCTTCTACCAGCTGGGCAACAGCATAGTCATCATTTTCATAGGCGCTCACGTTAAAGCTGGTCCCCAGCACATTGATGTTCAGGTTTTTCGTATGAAGGGTAAACGGTTGGTCAGATCGATGGGCCACCTCAAAATAGCCTTCACCGATCAGATAGACATCCCGTTCAGTTGAATCAAACATGGCCGGAAAGGTAAGTGCCGACCCTGCATTCAGCCACACGGTACTGCCGTCCGGCAAGATCACCTCTGCACGCTTCCCATAGGGGACATGAAGGGTATGGTACTGTTCAGCCTGCCTAGGCGCAAGCTGATGTCGCCGCTGAATGGCTCCCTGTTGACTTACTTCCAGCGATTCGGCCTGATAGGTAATGGTTGACTCATCATCGAGCTCAAGCACCTTGCCATCGCCCAGGTTCAGTTGCACCTGATTACTGCCACTGGCGGGGGTGTGCTGCACGTCCTTAGCCATCCGGTCTAAGATGGCGTATTCACGGTTCTCTTCCACGTGATCGCGCACTAACCACCACAACGTTCCGGCCAGCAGCAAGCATGTGGCACCGGCTACACTATACCGTTGCGCCAGACGCTTTCTTCTGCGCTTTTGACGGACTGCTATCGCGCCTTGGATAGATGACCACAATTGCTTTTTTTCTCCCTCGGTAAGTGCCATGCGTGCTCGACCTCTTTATAGAAGAAAGGAGAGCATAACGCAAATATGTACACTAAAATTGAAGAAAATTCATAAAACACTGGTAATCAAGCCAAAAAAGACTCTTTCATCCGGCGTCGCAATTGACGGAGCGCCCGGTTTAGCAGGGTGCGGCAGGTAGGTACCGGAATTTTCATGATTTTTGAAACGGCGTCATAGCTGAGCCGCGAGGTGTAACGCAGCTGAAGCACTTCCTGCTGCCGGCTTGGCAGATCATTGACTTCTTTTTCAAGAATGGCCATCAGTTCCCGATCAGCTTCCATTCGGATGGTCCGTTGTTCGGTATCTTCTTCCACGCCGCTTTCAGCCATTAAATTGAGGACATCTTCACTATAAGTCAGCGCGTCAGCACCTTTCAGTTGTCTCATCAGGTGCCGGCGTAAGGAAACGAACAGGTAAGCGTCCACGTTTACATCGGCCCGCAACTTCTTCCGATAGGTATAGATGTCAACAAAGAGCTCTTGAATGGTGTCTTTTACCAACTCCTTATCCCGGCTGTAACGCAGTCCCCATGCCGCTAATCTGTCGATATACTGATCATACAGATTATTGAAGGCCTCATCATCGCCCTTTAAAAACTGCTGCCAATAGTTATCGCTGTGATTCACTGCTTTGTCACGCATCTTCCGCCCGGTTCTGTTTGCCACTGACCCTGTATCGGGAGCCGCAAAGTTAGCCATGCAATATAAAGATAATGTTAACAATCCGGACAGGATCGTGATCTCTTCAGCTGAACGGGGTATTAGACCCGTATATGACCGTTGCCGTAGACATAATATTTATTGGAAACCAGCTGTTCAAGTCCTAATGGCCCACGATGATGCAATTTATCCGTACTGATCGCCAGTTCGGCGCCTACGCCCATCTGGCCCCCATCGGTAAACCGTGTGGATGCATTATGGTAAACCGCCGCACTATCTACCCGTTCCATAAAGTGGTGGGCTAACTGTTCATCAGCAGTAAGGATCGTGCTGGAATGGCCTCCGCTGTAGCGATTGATCATGGTGATCGCTTCTGTCAGGTCATTTACCAGTCCCAGGCAGATCTTAGGGGCAAGGAATTCTTCATACCATATCGATTCATCGGGAATGGGAGTTGCCGTATCCAGTTGGAGCAACAGCTCTTCCGTCGCAAACAATTCTACATCGTGATCCCTTAGGCGGCTTTCCAGTTCCCGCAGCTTATCGGATAAACCGGGAATATCGCGGTCAATAAGCACATTATCCAGGGCGTTGCAAGCACTGATCTTGTCGGTTTTTGAATTGACAATAACCCGTACGGCCTGCTCCCAGTCAGCGTCCGGCGCCACATAGGCGAAGTTGTTGCCTCTACCGCTTACCAGCACAGCACATTGCGCGTGCTCCTTCACGAACGCGATCAATTGCTCTCCGCCGCGGGGAACGATCAGATCAACCGGCTGCGACGGATTCCGCAAAAAATCCTGCGTAGCGTGTCGGTCAAGGGTAAAGAGCTGGATCCATGCCGTCTCCAGACCGTTTTCCTTTAAAGCTTCGTGCCAGCAATCAACCAATACCCGGTTGGAATTAACCGCTTCTTTGCCTCCTTTCAGCAGTATTTTATTGCTGGCTTTAAAAGCCAGCACTGCTGCTTCAATGGTAACATCCGGCCTTGACTCATAAATAATCAGAATTGTACCGAATGGCGCTGTACGGTTTTCGATCCGTAATCCATTGGACAATGTCCGTGATGACCGGGTCTGGCCCACGGGGTCCGGCTGCGCCAGTACCGTCTGTACAGCGCTGATCATGCCATCGATTTTGTGATCATCTACTATGAGCCGGTCATACAGTGCCCGGTCGCCACGCGCAAAACGGTCCAGATCGAGCCGGTTGGCGGCAAGTATATCTTTGCGTCTGGCATCGAGGATTTTTATCATCGATGCCAGGACGTTATTTTTTTGTGTCGTTGTTAAATAATTCATCTGTATATAATTTAATCTTCAATGGCCAGATGGAACCTTTGATGACTAAAATAATCATTCCCCTGTGGGTTTAATGATTATTTTAATCATGTCGGTTTCATAAAATTAATTGATTATGCACTTATCTTCGTTCCAACCTGTTTACCGCAGACAATATCCAGGATAACACGATCCTGTTTCCCGTTCGCTATATAGGTTGGGATCTGCAGGCTGGCTGTCTTTTTTGCTACACGCAACTTAGAAGCCATGCCTCCCCTGCCTTCGGCTTCACCCTTTTCGGATTGCTGAACATACTGCTCAACCGGCTCATCTGCATGAACGTGCGTGATAAGTTTACTGTCTAATTTTCCAGGGTGTCCATTGTACAACCCATCGATATCCGTCAGCAGGATCAGCATATCGGCATGGATTAGCTCGGCTACCAGACCAGCCAACTCATCGTTATCGGTAAAGGTTGACATGGACAGGGACACGGCATCATCTTCATTTGCAATCGGGATAACGCCCTCGGCTAAAAGCCCCTCATAGCAGTTCACCATGTTATCACGATGCTTGCCGGGATCGAAGTCCCGCTTTGTGGCCAGCACCTGGGCGCAGCGCATGCCATGGTCTTGGAACAAATTATAATAGTGACGCATCATGCGTGGTTGACCGATCGCCGAAAAAACCTGCCGTCTGGTAATTTTGTCCATTGTTTTCAGGCCATTTCCCATCATCTCCTTGCCCGCAATCACCGAGCCCGACGACACCAGTACGGAAGCGACCCCATTCTCGTAAAGGTATGCAATTTGATCAACCAGCTTGGTTAGAACCTTCCCGACGATCCGGTTGTCCTGATTGGTGATGACCCGTGTGCCCACCTTAATCACCACACGTTTAATACCCCCTCCGCTTGATCGGATTTCAGACATTGCTGTGCTCCTTTCCAACTGTATCCTGCCCTAACGCCTGTGCGCGGTGAAAGGCTGCATACGCCGCTTCCTGGATAAGGCCATTCAGATTATTGTCGTCCATGGAGTCAAGAGCGGCCCGTGTAGTACCCCCTTTGGAAGCCACTTTTTTCATCCAGTCCTGAGGACTTAGGTCCGATGAATTGAACAACTCAACTGCTCCGGCAAACGTCTGGCCCACCAGCAAACGTGCATCGTCTTCTGAAAAACCCATGCGACGCGCCGCGTCCATAAGTGCTTCCATGAAGTAAAAAATATAAGCAGGACCACTGCCTGAGATCCCTGTCGAGGCATCGATTTCAGTTTCGGTATCCAGGTTTATGGAGCGGCCCGTAGTATCAAGAAGCCCTTCAACAGCGGCCAGTTCCAGCCGTGAAACCTCTTCTGAAACCGTGAATGATGTCATCCCGAGACCAACCTGGGCTGGAAGGTTAGGCATTGCACGCACAATCTTTCCGGCCTGGAGTCCCTGTTTGAGCGTTTCAATCGTCACGCCGGCCATAATTGAAATAAACACCTGGCCTTCATTCAGCAGGGGCCGCATTTCTTCCATCAGGTCCATGGCATGAACTGGCTTGACTGCCAATAACACCACATCCGCTGCTGGCAGGCACTCGTCCAAGCTGTCATATACGTCGAAAAGTCTACGTTCACGCAGTTCATGCCGCCTTGTATCATTCTTGTCAAAGATCATCAAACCTTCGCGCGACAGAAAATTGGACTTGGCTATTGCCTCAGCATACGTCATTCCCATGTTACCGCCTCCAATTACAAGTACTTTCATTTTTTTCCTTCCTTTTTTGTGAAAAAATAGTTTTGTACCCGAAAGGGCACAAGCTTCATGCAGGCGTGCCAATTTTTGTCATATTGTTAGTCTCTCTTACTCCTGCGCGGATCGCTCAGGTGGACACAATCTACCCTATCTCGCTGCAATGAGCGAATACAGGACCTCCCTGCAAATCTGACAGCTAAGCGGTGACAGCCGTTTTGCTACTGCAATGCTGTCAGGGTTTTTTATTTTTGTGGAGTATACTTCCGGATGGATCTTAAATAACTTTTCAATTCAGCCTTGGCTTTCGGCGCCAGTAAAAACAATCCGATCATATTGGGAAAGGCCATAGCCAATATCATCGCATCAGAAAATTTGATCACGGAGTCCAGCGTGGCGGCGGCGCCGATAACAATGAACAGCAGGAACAACACTTTGTAAGACAAGTCTGCCCATTTGGAGCGACCAAAGAGAAACTTCCATGACTGAATCCCATAGTATGACCAAGAGAGCATAGTAGAAAAAGCAAACAGGAAAACCCCGACAGTCAGCACAATGGAGAAATGCGGAATAACGCTTTCGAATGCCAAACTTGTCAACTCAACTCCCCCTACCGCTATTTCATGCTCGCCCACCAGCACATTTCCCCATTGATCCTGCACGCCATATGTAAAAGCGCCTTCACTATTAAAAAAGATGATGGTTAATGCCGTCAATGTGCAAACCACTACGGTATCCACAAATGGCTCCAGCAAAGCCACAAGTCCTTCACTGGCCGGATAACCTGTACGGACTGCGGAGTGCGCTATGGCGGCTGAACCTATGCCTGCTTCATTGGAAAAACAAGCCCGCCGGAAGCCGGTGATGAGCACCCCTACAAAACCGCCGAGCCCGGCGGCGGGCGAGAAGGCTTGCGTGCCGATGAGCCGGAAGGCCTCTCCGATATATGCATAGTGCGCAACCACTACGGCCAGACAACCCAATACGTAAACGATTCCCATAAAAGGAACGAGCTTCTCGGTAAATTGACCGATGCGCTTTATCCCTCCGATTATCACAATACCGACCAATATCGCCAGTGCGATGCCCAGTAAGGTCCGCGTGAAATCACCTTCGATGCCCATCGTGTTGGTCAGCTGCGCTATTGCCTGATTTGCTTGCAGCGCATTGCCACCCCCCAAGGAGGCTCCAACACACATGATAGCAAAGATGACCGCCAGCGCCTTACCGAACCGCCCCGCCCCAATTTCCTTGAAGCCTTTGGTTAAGTAATACATCGGACCGCCGTAAGTCCGACCTTCTTCATCTACATCGCGGTACTTTACTCCAAGCGTACATTCAACGAACTTGGTAGACATACCTATCAATCCTGAAACGATCATCCAAAACGTAGCGCCAGGCCCTCCGATGGCAATGGCAACCGCCACACCGGCGATGTTTCCCAGGCCGACCGTACCGGAAATGGCTGCGGTAAGCGCCTGAAAATGTGTAAGCTCCCCTGCAACCGGCTTGTTATCGGCTTTAGCCCCTTCTCCGCCTGTATCATAACGGCCTTGGATCGTCCGGAAAGCCACAGGAATCTTCCGGACGTTTACAAGCTTGAAGTAGGCCGTAAAAAACAGACCTCCACCCACCAGTAAAACCAGGACCAGCGGAACGGAAAACTGTGCTGTAAACGGAATCTCGAAAAACACGACTCGTTCCCACCAGTCCGCTATAGGACTGAACCATGCGTCGATTTGCTCATCAATGCCAGCCGCGCGGACGGAGAACGATGGAAGCAGGAAAAGAAAAACAGATGCAATAAAAGGAAAACGATGTTTGATTTTTTTAAAAATAACCATTAAAGTGTTGTGATTTTTAAGAAAGCGAATGGCCGCAAAATAAAAAGAATAGGTTGGTTATGAAAACATCTTGCTAAAAAAATCAAATTAGAGAGGATGTCAACCTAAGAAAACTTAACGCCACGGTAACATCCGGGTAATATTTACTCGTCATATTTGTGTGCAATATGGTATACCTGTCGGAAATAGCCATTTGCACCATCATCCTTTGCTTAGGCGCAGCTCTGTATGTATTTATCCGGTATTTTGATGTGCGTTTCGACGATAGGGAAGAATATTAATAACCACTGCCTATGAAACGGGATGTAGATTTGGTTGTCGTCTCCGACGTACACCTCGGCACCTACGGATGCCATGCCAAAGAGCTGCTCCGATACCTGAAGAGCATCAGACCGAAACAGCTCGTCCTTAATGGTGACATCATCGATGTCTGGCAATTCAGCAAACGGTATTGGCCCGAATCGCACATGAAAGTGGTGCGTAAAATCCTGAAATTCGTCGCCGAGGGCGTACCAGTAACCTACCTGACCGGCAACCATGATGAGATGCTCCGGAAATTCGCTGATTTTGAGCTGGGCTCTCTGACGTTGACTAATAAACTTTCGTTGCATGTCGACAAGAAAAAAGCATGGGTCTTTCACGGCGACATTTTTGATGTGACGATGCAGCACTCCAAGTGGCTGGCCCGGCTGGGCGCAATCGGTTATGACAGCCTGATCCTGTTGAACAGCTCAGTCAACTGGATGCTTACAAAGCTCGGCAGGGAGAAAATGAGTCTTTCAAAGAAAATCAAAAACAGCATCAAGAACGCTGTTAAATTTATAAACGACTTTGAGGTAACGGCCGCTACGCTAGCCATAGAAAAAGGGTATGAATACGTTATTTGTGGTCATATCCACCAACCGGAAATCAGGCAGATCCAAACGGAAAAAGGCATAGTTACCTACCTTAATTCGGGAGACTGGGTGGAGAACCTGACGGCGCTTGAGTATCATCAGGGCAATTGGTCAATCTATCGCTATCACGCCACAGATTACGTCACGGCCGATGCTGAACTGGATTCGGTCGAGAACGATGACCTCAGCGACAAATTGGACATACGCCGCCTTTTGGATCTGTTTAAATCGGAACCTGCAGTGTAACTGGACTTACCCCGAAATTTAGAGCGCTAGTTTGAGTTGGTCAGGCGGCTGGTCCTTTTCCATCGTTCGGCTGTTATTGTTGGGTCCGGGCGACCTTTTGAAGATATTTGCCAGCCCGTCGCTTATCG
>Ga0065721_10003686_pt1 | contig 105212 bp, 93 predicted proteins | sample Mesricmetagenome_FD_59108 | JGI IMG/M metagenome (GOLD analysis project Ga0065721, IMG submission 59108) | Mesophilic microbial community from rice straw/compost enrichment Sample: eDNA_1 v2 (version 2) | ecosystem: Engineered > Solid waste > Grass > Composting > Bioreactor | place: USA... | reverse complement strand
CGAATATCCCTCCGAACTGGATGTAAACGGCTGCAGCCGGGTAACCCGCCTGCAACGTGAATGGAAGATACAGGAAACAGGCAACGTGGGTTTTGTACAAATGCAGCTATATCTGGCCGGCCTGGTGCCCAACAGCACCACCATCAGTGACCTGAAACTGTTGATTGACGATGATGGCGACTTTGGCAACGGTGGTACTACCGTGGTAGAGCCATCTGCCTACGATGCCGCCACACAAACGGCCACCTTCAACAACCTGAACTTTACCGATGGCGAGTACTTCACGCTGGTAACCGATGTTACCAACGAAGCGCCCGGAGGTATCACCACCAACCTGTATACCTGGCTGCGCGCCGATAAAGGCGTTCTAACTGCCACCGGTGTAAGAGAGTGGCTCGATCAAAGTCCCATGGGTTTGAGTGTGGAGCAATCAACGGCGGTAGCACAGCCTGTATACAATAACACCACCAACCTGATGAACTTTAATCCCACCATCAGCTTCGATGGAACGAATGATGTATTATCGAATGCCGCCTGGAATCATAATGCCAATACAAACGGTGAAGATGTATTTGCCGTCATATTGCCTACAGGCGGAGATTATATTGGATTCGGCAGGGCAACAGCCGGCACGGATATGTTTACCAGGTTTTACATGGGCAGCGCCAGTGGACGCCTGGGTTACCTGTCGAGGGTAGGCACCTCCAATCCATTCATTGAAAGTTCCGGGACCAGCAATGGTACCGTGCAGATTGCTAATATGCACCGGGATGCCGCAGGAAATGCAATGATCGACTTGAATGGCGCTACAGTCGCCAACGGGGTCGTGAACATGTTCCCGAATATCAACTACCTGAATATCGGTGCACGCAGGGCCAACACTGCCACCAGCGTGGGCAACGACCAGTGGTACAACGGCCAGGTGGCTGAAGTAGTAGTGTACAACGGCCAGGTAACACCCGCCGATCGTATCAAGATCGCTTCTTACCTGGGCATCAAGTACGGTATCACGCTGCCGCATGACTATGTATACCCCGATGGTACGGTAGTGTGGGACCAGGCAGCCAATGCACCCTACAGCTTCAACATCACCGGCATCGGCCGCGACGATTGTAATGGGTTGCACCAGAAACAATCGAGGAGCGTGAATACAGGCGGCCTGGTAACCATCGCAACAGGCAGCGTAGTGGAGGTATCTAATGCGGCCAACCTGAATGTGCTCAACAACAATACCGCCCTGCTCTTTGGCGACAACAATGGCGCCATCGATGCCTGGACCGGTACTGAATCGCCCGCAGGTATGAACCGCATCGCCAGGGAATGGAGAATGCAGTTGACCGATGCCGTTGGAACCGTGACCATACAGGTGCCTGCCAGCACCAGCCCGGCTACCACCAAACTGCCGGCCGAATTAAGCGGTATGTATCTGCTCGTAGACGACGATGGTGATTTCAGCAGCGGTGCTATAGAACTGCCCATGACCTTGAATGGCGACAACTGGGAAGTTAACTACGAGTTCACCGGCAATGGTTATTTCACATTCGCCACCGGTACCGACTTCCTGGTGCTTACCGCAAAGGCCAACCTGCAGGGCGCCTGGAATGGAACTGCCATGCGCACCGATCTGAAAACAGCCGCTGTATTACCCGCTACCGATCCTTACGGCCTGAACACCACGCCAACAACAGATCCCAACGCAACCACTGCAGCGGTGGTGGATTGGGTGAAGGTGGAACTGCGTGATGCTACTGATCCCACCATTGTGGTGGCCTCGAGAGCAGCCTTTGTGCTGGCCAATGGCAATATCGTGGATACCAATTATACACAGCCCCTGGCGTTCTTTGGGGTAGACCGTGCCGCCTATCATGTAGTGGTGCGGCACAGGAACCACCTGGGTGTGATGTCGCTGAATACCGTGGATATGTCGTCGGGGTCAGGTACCATCGATTTCACGACGAATACAACGGCCACCTGGGGCGGCGCCGCCCAAAAAGACCTGGGCAGTGGTGTGATGGCGCTATGGGCAGGCAACGTCAATGGCGACAGCTCGGTTCGGCATTCGGCCAAACCTTCCGATGTTTCGGCGGTTTCCAATGCGGTATTATCGCATACTGGTAATGCGGCTGCCGATCCGGCCTATACCGGTTTCATCAACGCCTACAGTCCGTTTGATGTGAACCTCGATGGCAGGGTATACTATACCGCATCACCATCCGACCGCGACATCATATTGAATAATGTGGTAACGCATCCGGCGAATACCTTTGGGCTAACCTCTTATATAATAGTGGAGCAGATACCTTAGGGTATCGAAATTTTCACTGCCTGTATTCCTGTTGCTTACAACAGGGATACAGGCAGTGTTTTTTTGGGAGCGCACGATTATTCCAGCACCAGGGCCAAAATCGCAAATGCATCGATCACCCATAAAGCCGGACTAATGGTCCTGCCTTTGCCGCTGATCACCTGCAATGCCGTCCAGCTAAGAAAACCCCAGATGATACCCTGTGTAATTGAATAAGTGAATGGTATAACGCATGGGCCTGGGAATGGCGCGCACAATATAGGTGCGGATATTAAATACGGAGAGTAGCAGGAAAAGGATGCCGCTCCAGAAAACCGCACCCAGCGCCACCGGCCAGGGCACCTGCATACCTATAACGGCCGAAAAAGTAAAAAAAGGCGTTCAGGCCCATACCGGGGGCCACCAGTATGGGATTGCGTGCGTACAACCCCATCATCAGGCTGCTGAAAAAACACACGATCACCGTGGCGGTCAAAACACCCGAAAAGGGCATGCCGGCCTGTTGCAGGATAGACGGGTTCACTACAATGATATAGGAGGTAGCCAGGAAAGAAGAAATACCGGCTATGATTTCGGTGGAACGGTTCATGATTGAAGATAATAATTATCTCATCCCCGTTTATAAAGTAAATTCGTGAGCCATGACGCCGGAAGAAAATATCTGGTACATACAACAAAGGTACGAATACCTGCACCTGACAGCCGAACAAGCCGCAGCCATTCACCGGTTTGAAGAGGAAGTCAATGAATATGCCTTATCTGTATGGGAACAATGGGACCTGGAGCTGACCCTTTTCCGGGAAATACTGAACGATGAACAGTTTGCCCAGAACTGCCACATTGGGAAGCCATTGTTGATCATTATGAAAACAAATTACTTCCCGCTTTTTTCAACGATCCAATGACGTACATGTTCAGGAGGTTTTTCAATGAAACCGCGAAAATGGATTTTATCCGCGCCGAATACAAAAGCTACCTGCACAGGTCCAAAATAGAGAAGGTATCGGAACATATCCGGCACAACAAAAGATTCCGGCCCAACGCACTAAAAATAATGCTTCTGCAGCACCGGCTGGATCACATCAGCCCGAATTACTTTGCATTTGCTGCTAAAATAGATGAGGCCACCCGGACCGTCATCCGGCACCTGTTAAACATATTCCGCGTTTCGCCTGAAACCCAACAAAAAGCAGAAAACTTGTACCGCGAAGCCAATGAGTTTAGAGAAAGTTTGATACGTAGCAATGGGTATCGCGGATACCTGCATAGCACTGAAGAAGAAATCAGGGAGTTTTGGGTGATGACGCTGATGTTGATGGATAAGAACAAATACGAATAGCAGCCGCTTATTGGTCCCCCAAAAATTTTGCCCTGAAACCCGATGGCGTTTCTCTCGTTCTTTGATAAAACAGCCTGCTGAAATAAGCCGGGTCGTCATAGCCGAGTTCATATCCTATTTCCTTGGCTGTTAAATTGGTATATACCAGCAGCCGTTTGGCCTCCAGCACAATCCGGTTTTTTATAATATCATTTGGCTGCGGAAGGTTCAGCCGTTTAAATTTATGCGTAATGGTTTTGGGCGCCATATACAACAGTTCGGCATAGTCTGCCACCTGGTGTTTATGCTTGTAATGCTCTTCCACCAACAAAGTGAATTTCCGGAAAAACTCCAGGTCACTGCTTTGTTGAACCAGCTCCCTGTTCAGGTGCTGGGTTTTCCACAAACGGGCTGCCTTGATAAACAGTTGTTTCAAATAGGTGCGTATCATTTCCTCCAACGATGTATCCTTTAACCGGAACTCATCCGACATTTGTCCAAAAATATATTGGAAGAATGGCATTTCAGCCTTATCCAGCATCACCATAGGCATATTATGAATGTTGTTGTATAACAAACCATCACAGGCTACTTCATGGTCATGGATCTGGATGCAATAAAAATCGCGGTTGTAAAAAATAAAATACCCGTTTTCTTTACCCGATTTCCTGATTTGTAAGTATTGATTGGGACCTACAAAAAACAGGGAAGGTTGCTGTACCTTATACTCCGCCATATCTACCTGCAATTCATAACCCTTCGGCAGGTACAATACTTTTATGTATTGTTTGTAGGTTGCACTGTTGATGGCTTCCACGTTTTTTTCTTCCAGTGATAAAAGGCCCAGGGTTTTTAGGTCGCTTTGGAATACTGTTTCCATGTTCAAATTATATTTACAAATAATCCCATTAATATCATTGTCTGGCAAATTTCTCCAGTTCGGCATTGAACTTCTCTGCTTCTTCTATAAACAGTGCATGACCGCTGTTTTCGAACCTGACGATATAAGAGTTCTTTATCGCCTTATGCAACTGTTCGGATAATGAAAAATCACAAAGCTTATCATACACACCATGAAACATGGCTACAGGAATGTTGATTTTGGCAAGCTCAGGGCGCAGGTCAAGATTGCTCAACGCTGTGATCGATTGGGTGATGGCATAAGGCCATGCCTGCAGGTTGATAGCTTCCAGCCATTTTTCCACGTTCTTTGAAATGCCGCCGGGTTTTGCAGGAAAATCGGCTCCAAAACCGGCTATCAGGTCCTGCCGGCCGGTTAAGGTGGCTTTGATCAATCCTTCTGCATCGGCATCAGAAACCCCATAAGGGAAGCCTTCCCGTTGTTTCCAGGATGGTGCGGCCGGTGCAAACAAAGCCAGCTTACTGATATGGGCCGCCTTGTATTTCGATGCATAGTGCAACACTACGGCGCCTCCCATGGAAAAGCCGCCCAGTGTGGCATTGTTTATCTTAAGTTTTTCCAGCACTACTTTTATGTCGTCTGAAAAAACATCGAAATCATATCTCCCATAGGGTCTGTCAGATTGCCCAAAACCTCGCAGGGTAATGCCTATTACACGAAATCCCTTTTGGGCCAGTGACTGGTATTGATATTCATACATGGCATCACTCAGCGGCCATCCATGTATCAGAACAATGGGCTGGCCTTCGCCAATATCGGTAACATGTAATTTCACGCCATTTTCCACTTCTATAAATTCCTGTCTTCCTGCCGAGGCTGGTACTCTTTTCCCTTGTGCGAATATAGATGAATTAAATAACAGGGCTATAAACAGGCTGATGGTAGCGATAGTCGGTTTCATTTCTTTAGCATTTTATTGGTGACTGATTGAAATTGACTATGCAAAGATGCGCCAGGAGCAGCGCCTTTAAAATGGATAAAGGTGGATGTGGATTGTATTTTTTTCCCTGGCTGGGTTTGCCCAATAAAAAAGGAGCAGGTGGCATGTTACCTGCTCCATGATAGACGGACTAAAAACGAATGGACTATTCACTCACATGCCGCAAAAAAAACTCCTTATTGTTTTACGATCTTCTGCGTAACCATGTTTTTACCGGTGTTGATCCGCACAAAGTATACACCGGTTTTTAGGCCGGCCACATTCAGCGACTGTCCGCTTTTCATACCTGTTATCTTTTGAATTACGGCGCCATGCACATCCACCACAGTCACATCGAACATACTGCCCGCATCGCCGTATTGAATGTATACCCGGTTAGTAGCCGGGTTAGGCGATACCAGCAGCCTGGTGATAGGAGCGCCCTGTTGCGGGTTCAGCTCTTCTACATTCGAACGGGTACGTGCGGTAGACTGGCGAATGACTACGGAACTGGCCCAGTCGTTCAGGTTCACGGTACTGCCATTCGACAGGGTCACATTTACCAGGCAACCATAATTGCTGCGGAATATATAACCACCGCCGCTGAAGTTGTCATCGCGGTACAATACGGCTTCATAACCACTATTTACCTGCAGCGATGAAATATCATCATTCAGCACACCACGAAGCATCAACTGGTTCAATGTATAAGAGCCCACGGGCAGGTTAACGGCATAACCGCCATAATTACAATGTTTGTATACAATGGCGCCTGCACCTGAACTAACGGTGATATTTACCTGTGCCGTGGATTGCCCGCCGCGGTCGTCGGTAGCCACCACCCGTATGGTATAATTGCCGGCTACTATGCTCGACCAAACATAGGAGTAGGGCGCCGTGGCATCCTCACCCAGTTTGGTATTACCGTTAAAGAATTCCACTTTGCTCACAGCGCCATCGTCATCGCCGGCATTTACATTGATGGCAATGCTGGCCGGAGCGGGGTGATTGCTGCCGCTGGCAGGCGAGCTGATGGTAACAGCTGGTAATGTGTTGGAGATAGTTCTTACCCTCAATGAAACTGTACTGTCGTTCCAGTTATTGGCCACCAAACAGGCCTGATCGCCGGTAAGCGTAATAGTGCCGCCGGTGAAATTATCGCCTTTGTACAATACCACTTCATAACCCGCGCTTATTCTTATTGAAGAAAGGCTTCTGCCAGTGATACCATTGGCCGACAATTGCGCAGCGGTATAATTACCCGCATTCAAACCAACGGCATAGGCGCCCGAATAATTACAATCGCCATAGAAGGTAGCGATAGCGGTACCCGTGCCACCGGCTACTGTACCGGTAATGGTATACAAACCCAGGGAGCCATAATTTGAATAACCCGTAGAAGCCGGATCGCCTGCACCGGTGCCGGTAACACCCACATAATAGGTACCGGCCGCCAGTGTGGTACTGATAGACGCATTCAGTCCGCTGGGGTTAGAGCTGGCAATGGCAGTACCGGTGCTGTTGTACAAGGTAGCCAGTATGTCCAGGTTTTTATACACGGCCGAAGAAGTGAATGTGAGGTTGATGTTGCCACCGCCGGTAGTAAAACGAAACATATCCACCTCACCGGTACGTTCTATCAAACCATTGCTGTTAACAGTACCATTGGCGCTTACCGATAAGGCGCCGGCAGTGGATGTAGTATTACCATAATCATCGGCGCGATAACCTACACCATAGGTAGTGCTTGAAATTTTGGCCAGGTCGTCTTCCCGGTTGTTGGCATTGGTGTATTCACCCTTGCTCCATTGCACAATGGGTTCGTAATAACCCACACCCATGATGGGCGCCCAGTCGCCATGGCCACGGTAATATCCTTCCTGCGGACTGGTTCTTCCATCATGACCCAAACCAAAGGTATGGCCCACTTCATGTGAACCCGCTTCGCCGGCGCCTTTTACACCGCCATTGAATACCCAGCAGGGTGTTTCATCGTTCCAGTTAAACGAGCCAAGATAGGCCACCCCGCCGGCCCCGGGAGCAGCCGTATTGGTAGGTGTAAAAATGCAACGCATTCTCCGGTTCCTCGGATACGAATTAAAAACGGCCTCACTGGTGGTTACATTCAAATGAAACGGGCGGAAATCCTCGCTCACTATTTCCCATACGGCCTGCTTTTCGGCATCCGTAAGGTTGGCAGGCGCGGCATTGATGGGATTGCCGTTGTTCCAGGGTGTACCCTGCACCAATTGCCCGTCGAAATCGAGCAGCACACAACCGTTACCACCCGGGTAACTTTGCAGATCGGTAACGGCCGACGCGGTAATGGCGCCGCTTCTTGCTGCAGACGGCGGCTCGGGCGGCGCAGTGTTATAATTGATACAAACCAGGTTGTTGATATCGGTTTCTTCTACATAAGCAATGCCACTGGCGTCGGACGAATACCTGTAGGCTTTTTGATCCTTGCCCAGGATGATGTGCCCACGCACGATATTGCCTTCGATAAATAAATAAAAAGACGAGTTGGGCACGCGCTCGATGCTGCCTGTCATTTGTTCCTGGTTATCGCCGGTAGAAAGGCGGTAGTTCACGGCCGCCGGCAATGTGAGTGAAGGAGATACCTTCAATTGTAAACGGCTCACGCCGGTTTGCTGGCGCGCAGCGCCGATCTGTTGTCTTACATTGTTCAACACGCTTGAGCTGCTGCCGAGGGGATAGGGCTGTGTCTGCCCGTAAGCAGCGCCGCCCAACACCAGGGTGCATAGAAGTACGCATAAGTTAAATTTCTGCATAGTATAGGATTATTTGTGAATAATTGAAGTAGGAGGTAAGAAGTAAGAAGTAAGAAGCACCTGTATCATCCTACTTCTTACTTCCTACCTCTTACCTCATTTTATAAACTGTTTGGTAATTCTTTTTTCATTCTTTGTGTATACGAGCGTATACACACCCTTCGCGAGCGCGGATACATCTACCTGCCTGGTAGCCGGTTTGGCGGCCATTACTTCCTTGCCACCGCTATCGTATATACGAATAAGCCCGCCGGTAAGGTTGTCATTGGTTACAATGCTCAGCTGGTTCACTACGGGGTTGGGCGCAATGCTGAAATCGACAGCATGTGTAATGGAATGGTTGATGAGATCGTTTGCCAGGGCACGCGCACCACTCAACGGGGTAATGCGTATCCAGTTTAAATTCCATCCTCCGGCAGGTGCAAATACACCCAGGTTATAGGTGCCTGCATTTATAGGTACGGTATGCGATATGGTGGTCCAGTTTTGCCAGCCGCCGGTATTGGGTACATCCAGGGCGCCCAGCACCATGGAGCCTGCATTCAGATCGAGCGATAAACGCCCGCCGCCATTTAAACTGGCCACCCGGTATTCAACACGGTAGTTGCCGGTATTGGGGAAGTTCACATTAAAATAAGCCATCCAGTCGTTGGCGTCTATCCATCCTACATTCTGTCCGCCGCCGGCGTCGGTACAGGGCTCGATTTGCACTCCGGCCATGGCATTGTAACGCTCAGCCTGTATGGTAAATGGCTGCGGGTTGGCATTGGGGTTACCGCCCCCGTCCTGGTATACCCGCACATAATCCACATGCATGGTGGCGGGGAACCCGTTGTTATCGATATTAAAACCCGGCCAGTTGCCACCCACCGCCATGTTCAGCAATATGAAAAAATTGTTATGGAACTCATGCGTGCCATTGATGCCGTTGGCAATATTGGCCTCGTGAAACTGCACGCCATCTACATACCAGCGTATTAAACTGGCATCCCAGGTAATGGCATACACATGATAGCCTGTTACGTTTACATTGGTATTGCCGCCATACTGGGCGTACTGGTTATTGTGATCGCGCCAGTGAATGGTGCCATAGCTGCGTTGTTCGGCATTGATATGCTCCATGATATCAATCTCGCCGCAATCGGGCCAGCCCACAGGGTTGATATTTTCGCCCAGCATCCAGAAGGCGGGCCATATGCCAGAGAAGGCAGGCATTTTAATGCGCGCTTCTATCTTCCCATATTTCCATGATTTGCGGCCCTGTGTTTTCATGCGGGCCGAGGTGTAGTTAAAACCGCCAAACGATTCACGGCGGGCGGTGATCACCAGCTCGCCATTTACCACCTGGGCGTTTTCGCGGCGGTAATACTGCAGTTCGTTATTGCCCCAGCCGCCGCTGCCATTGCCGGTTTCAAAAACCCAGTCGGGCGATATGCCGTTGGTAAATTCATCGCTCCATACCAGCTGCCAGTTTTGGGCAACAGCAGGCGCCGTAATAATGGTAAGCAACAGTAAAAGAAGCGAATGTGTAATTCGATTCATAGTTTCAGTTTTGATTTGTAAATAATATTCCTACCTCATGAACGGGCATGGCAAGGTTGCGGCAGGCCATAAACAGGAATATGCATACGCGTGCGAACCGTATGATGCCTGTTTACCGGCATGCAGAAAGCCGTTGACAGTACCAATTCAGAACCATCTACCGTAGGGTAGGGCAACAGTGATGTAAGGGGAATGAATACTTACAAAAAAGAAGTTGCTGCTGCAATACAATAATAACTACAATTAAAAAGGAAATTTTCTACGCAGAAGAACCAGACAAAAATCAATCCAATCTTTTGCAACACTAAAACGATTTGTGCACTATAAAGCTACTGATAGATAAAAAAAGGAAAAAGAGTAGAAATACGCGATCATTTGTTGTGTTTGCACATGCATGGGCACACGAAGATAATGTGGAAAAAAAATGAGTTGCTTTGTGAAGCAGGCATTTTAACTTTGCAGTGCTTCTGCATTCAGTATAATTACAATTAGCAAGCCCCCTTTATTCCGTCCAATGTCTTTCCTGTAACCATAGAGGCATTTCATTCCCCCATAATGATTGTTCACCGGTGTCCCTGACAGGACACAAAGGCGATGCGGGTGTCATCACCATGCCTCACCATTTCCCATCAACAAACACATATTGTAAACTAAAAATGCACCTTTATGAAAACACCATCTACTATCCGTAGACGGCGCCAACGGCATTTGCTCCAACTCCTGGTTTTAGCAATTTGCCTGTGGTGGCCATTCGCCACATATGCCCAGGTAAGCCCCAGCGTACCCGCCACCACGGCCCAGCACAACAAACAGGTCATCGGCTACATCACCCAATGGGATGCCTGGAAAGAAGTAGCCAACCTGGTGCCCAAGGGCGGGTTCAACCAATTGAACCTCGATTACTCACAGTACACCATCCTGAATTTTTCCTTTTTTGGCGTAGCCCGCGACGGCTCGCTGCACAGCGGAGACTACCGCAATAAAAACATCTACCAGCCAGGCGCGGTACAGGAACCGGCCCCGCTGCTCAACGAAGACATCTACAGCAGCTGGGACCTGTATTTATTATATGGCGAACTGGAAACCCTGTATTACATTCCTGATAATAGTTATGCCTACCAGCAAGGCTACCGCAACGAAGGCGGCGGCTGGCGGAATGTAAACACGGGCAAAACAGGATCCTTTCCATTGGCCATTCACAAACAGGGCGGGGCTCCCGGCCTGCTGGAGCTGGCCCATCAAAAAGGCGTAAAAGTGATGGCCTCCATCGGCGGATGGAGCATGTGCAAACACTATCCCGAAATGGCCGCCGACCCCGCCAAACGCGCTCGTTTTGTGGCGGATTGTAAAACGCTTGTCGATATGGGTTTCGATGGCATCGACTTCGACTGGGAATACCCAAACGATCCCGGTATGAACATCGAACGCTATAGCCAGGCCGATTACAACAACTTCGCCACCCTCTGCGAGGAAGTACGCACGGCCATTGGCAGCAGCAAACTCATGACCTCCTGTTTTGCGGCTTCCACGGCCAAACTGCAGGGTTTTCCCTGGGCGCGTTTGAACAACACGCTCAACTACTTCAACATGATGACCTATGATTACAATGGCGGTTGGAGTAACAAGGCCGGTCACAACGCGCCCCTCTACGATTACCCCGGGCAGGAATATCCCAACTTCTCACTCAATGCCACCGTGCAGGGGTTACGCCAATTGGGTGTAAACCTAAGCAAGGTTACTCTGGGCGCACCCTTTTATGGCAGGGGCGTGATCACCAGCGGTACTGCCGCCCTGAATGCACCCACGGTAAAACGCCCGGAAACCATTCAACCCGATGGACCCATTCAAACCTGCGCCGATTATACCAACTGGCAAAGAGACCTTTGGGACGGCACGCCATCGTATGGATACATACAACTTACCACCGGTGCGGGGTCGGGCTGGACAGAGCATTGGGACGACAACGCCAAAGTGCCTTACAAAACAAAGGGCAATTATTTCCTGAGCTACGACAATGAAAGATCGGTAGGAGAGAAAGCACAGTTCATCAAAGACAATGGACTGGCCGGTGTGATCGTGTGGCAGGTATTCGGCGATATGACAAACATGACCAGCAGCACCGTTGCCAAAGGAAAACTCATCTATTGTCCCAATACCAGGCACCCGCTGGTAAACAAGATCAACGAGGTATTTGCTAACGGCAGCACGGGTAACCGGCCGCCTACGGTAAGTATGACATCAAACGGTACCCGGTTTACCGCGCCTGCCAGCATCAGTTTAACGGCAACTGCTTCCGATCCCGATGGCGCCATCAGCAAGGTGGAGTTCTTTAATGGCGCTACCAGTGTGGGTGTTGATAACAGTGCGCCTTATACGGCCAGTATCAACAATGCAGGCGCCGGCACTTATAACATCACGGCTGTGGCCACCGATAACAACGGCGCCACCACCACATCGCAGGCCATTACCATAACCGTTACCGGCGGCAATAACAATCCCGGCGGCGGCGATAAGGTGATCGTGGGTTATTGGCACAACTGGGGAAGCCCCTCTGCCTCGCCGCCTTATATTCGCCTGCGCGATGTAAACCCCAAATACAACGTGATACAAATTGCCTTTGGCATCAGCGGGCCCGATAATGCTACCATCAGCTTTACACCCGAAAATACTTCGGTAGCTGAATTCAAAGCAGATATACAGGCGCTGCAATCACAGGGTAGAAAAGTGTTGCTGAGCCTGGGTGGACAAAACGGTATCATCACGCTGAATACCGCCCAGCAAAAAACCGCCTTTGTGAATTCGATGAAGGCCATCCTCGACGAATACAATTTCGATGGATTTGATATTGACGTGGAAGGCGGTCATTCGCTGCAACTCGATGCCGGCGATAACAATTTTATGAACCCTGCCACAGCCAAGGTGGTGAACATGATATCCGCGATCCGCGAGATCATCAATTACCGCAAGGGAAAGGGCAGGGATTGCTGGCTCACCATGGCGCCGGAAACCTATTATGTACAAACGGCCTTTGGTTCCACCTATTCACCATTGGTAGGCGCTTACCTGCCATTGATACATGCCCTGCGCAACGAGCTCACCTTTATCCATCCGCAGTACTATAATACCGGAACGGTGATGGGTATGGACAACAGGATCTACACTCAGGCCACACCCGATTTCATCGTGGCCATGACGGAAATGCTGCTGAAAGGATTCCCGGTAATGGGAACAGGTCAAACCTTCCCGGCCTTGCGCGAAGACCAGGTGGCCTTTGGTTTGCCTGCGGTTCCTTCGGCTGCACCATCGGGTGGTTACCTGGCGCCGGCCGGTGTAAAACAGGCATTGAATTATTTAACCAAAGGGCAGTCGTTTGGCGGGCAATATGTATTGCAAAAAGCCGGCGGCTATCCGGGTTTGCGTGGCATCATGACCTGGTCCATTAATTGGGACAGGACCAACAACGATGAGTTCGCCAATAACTATTACGATTATTTCTTTGGCGGCACCAATCCCGGCAATACACCGCCTGCCGTAAGCATCATATCGCCTGCCAACAATGCCAGTTTCACCCCGCCGGCCAACATCGGCATACAGGCAAACGCCAGCGATGCCGATGGTTCGGTTACCAAAGTGGAGTTCTTCAACGGCGGTACCAAACTGGGTGAGGTTGCAGCATCGCCCTGGACGTTTACCTGGACCAATGTGGGTAATGGCAGCTATACCATAACTGCTAAGGCCACCGATAACCGTGGCGCGGTAACTACTTCATCGCCTGTTACCGTGGTGGTAGGTACCGGCGGTGGTAATAATTGCAATGGCATCAATACCTGGAGCGCCACAGAGGTATATACCGGCGGTCAACAGGCTGTATATAACAACAAAGTATACGAAGCCAAATGGTGGACGCAAAATGAACAACCCGATATCAGCACCGGTGATGGCCGTCCCTGGAAATACATCCGTGATTGTGATGGCGGCGGTGGCGACGGTGGTAATGATGGCGGTGGAGGCGGTGGCAACAACGGTGGCAATTGCGCCGGTGTGGCTGCCTACGAGCCCTACCCGAAAGTATACAACCGCGGCGACAAGGTGGTGCACAACGGGCAATTGTATGAAAGCTTATCAGATGCGCTGTACAATGTAACACCGGGTACGGCCGACTGGTGGTGGAAACCATTGGGCCCCTGCTCCGCAGCTATTACGGCCAATGCAGTCACCAACCTGGCTACCATGCCCGGCAGCGCCGCCGTGGTGCCCAACCCGGTAACCGGCAGCAGCATGCAGGTGCTGAAGTATGCCGGGGCAGGAGACCGTTTGATCGTGGAAATACAAAGTATGAAAGGATATACCGTACTGCATAAGGAATTTGTAGCAGGTTCAACCGGCGTAAATATATTTACGCTGGACGCTGCCAAACTGCAACAGGGAATATGGATAGTGTATATCAGGAATACAAAAACAGGACAGGTAAGTACTACCAGGCTGGTGAAGTTGTAAAAAGAAAAAGGGGCTGTCCTTCAAAGACAGCCCCTTTCATTACTTGATCACTACATCCTGTTTAAACTTTTTTGTGAGCAACAAAGTGCCGCGGGCATCATAAAACCTGAACACCCCTTCTCTTTTATCATTTAAATACCGGCCCGTTTCCTTCATCTTACCGGTAGGATGGTATTCTGTAAACAAACCATTTCTTTTACCATTGCGATAAGCAATACTTACTTTCTTCTGCCCATTCTCAAAATAGCCCTGGTACAGGTATACCTTTCCACTACTGTCGCGATGGTGGATCTCTTTGATACTGCCAGTAGGAAAATAAGTTTTACTGCCGCCCACCATTCTGTTGAAGTTGATCACGGTATCGCTTTGCAATAAATTTCCGGTACTGGCATCGAATCTTTTTACAAACTGGAACTGTCCCTTGTTCTTAAAATAGATCTCGGCATACAGTTTCCCGTTGCGGTATGATTTTTCAATGCCTTCGGTGGAATCTTTGTTCAGGAACTGGTATTCATAATCCAGTTTGGGACCAGCGGCTGTTTGCGTATTTTCCGCTGTTTGTGCGTGAAGCGGCGTACAGATAACAGTAAAAAATGCAATACGAAGGGCGGAACGAATGGCTTTTGGTGTCATAGTGTATAAGATGTCGGCCATTCAATAGACATTTTCTGTGCCAAATCTATTTCATGCGTCCTACCAACCATACAATCAATGCGCCCAGCATAGCGATCAGCCCAAAAGACCATCTCAGATTAAATTGTTCTGCAATAAATCCCACCGTGGGCGGCACCACTAAAAAACCAAAATAACCCACCGTAGATACCCCGGCAATGGCCGGTCCGCTGCTTTTTCCTTTCATGCTGCCTGCCATTGAAAAGATCATGGGCACCACGCACGAAACGCCAAAACCCGTCATCATAAAACCCAGCGCTGCAGTAACGGGGTAGGGCAGCAGGGCGGCCATCATCAATCCAACAAAAATGAGCAGACCGCTGTATTTCAACATGGTCTTTGTCCCCAGTTTGTTTGAGATGAAATCACCCGTAAACCGGCCCAGTGTCATAGCCACCATATACATGGCATAACCGGCCGTGGCCAGTCCTTTAGGCGCATGCACGGCCTTTTTCATAAAAATGGCGCTCCAGTCGTACATGGTGCCTTCGATGGCCATGGAGGCAAAACAAATGCAACCCAGTTTCAACAGCGAAGCGTCGGGGATTTGAAAAGCCGTTTTGCGTTCATGCGGCTGCGGCCGCTGGTGTACGGTATGTTTATAGAAAAAAGCGGTACAAACCGTAAGCGTACTACCCACCATCAAAAAATGCCAGGAGGGCGCCAGGCCGATAGAAGCCATCAGCGAGCCCAGCGAAGCGGCGGCAAAACCGGCTACGCTCCATATGCCATGAAAACTGGATACGATGGGCCGGTTGTACAGGGCCTGTACGCCGATGGATTGTGCATTCACCGAAATATTGAACATATTACGCGAGCAGCCAAAAAAGAACAACACCACTACCAGTTGCCAGATTTGTTGGGTAAAACCCGTCAGGCACAACATCACATTGAACAGCAATGCGCCAATGATCATGATATACCGGCTGCTGAACCGTCTCAATAAGAAACCCGTAAAAGGCAGGGTGAGCAACAAACCCGCGGGCAGGGCAAACAGCACAGCGCCCAGTTGCGCCTCGTTCAAATGTAGTTGTTGCTGGATGGTGGGAATGCGCGATGCCCAGGTAGAAAACCCAAAACCTGACATAAAAAAGAAAAAAGCCACTGCTATCCGGGACTTCCTGGCAGAAACTGAAAACTGCGCCTCATCGCTTTCCATCGTAATTACCTATTCATTTTAAACCACAAAAATAACACTTATCCCAACCTCCCTCATATTCCGTCCCGAAGGGACGCCCCATTGGTAACCCGGGGCGAAGCCCCGGGAATTAAAACAATATTAGAAACCAGTTAGAAATCCTTAAAGCCCTGGATCTCAACATACACCGCTTTTTTATTATCCTTGGGTAATGGCGTAACTTCATGCCCATTTATGGAAGAAAGAAAAATATTGGTCATCGAAGACGAGCAGAAAATTGCTGACACGCTTAAAACCGGACTGGTAGAGAACGGGTATCATGTAGAAGTGGCCTACGACGGAAAGATCGGTGAAAAACTGTTTCTCTCGCACGATTTCAGCCTGGTGGTATTGGATATCAACCTGCCGGGCATCAACGGCTACGACCTGTGTAAGATCATCAGGGCCCGCAACGCCAGCATCCCCATCATCATGCTCACCTCGCTCAGCACCCTCAACGATAAAATAGAGGGTTACGATGCAGGCGCCGATGATTATATGGTAAAACCCTACGAGTTCAGGGAGCTGCTGGTAAAGATCAGGGTATTGCTGAAACGCACCATGGGACATAATATACCGGTGGGCAATGTATTGCAGGCCGGCGATCTGTATATGAACCTCGACAGCAAGGAAGTGCGCCGGGGAGGCAGCAGCATCAACCTCACCGCCAAGGAATTCCAGTTGCTGGAATATTTGCTGAGAAACAAGAACAGGGTAGTATCCCGAGCCGATATCGCCATCAATGTATGGGATATCGATTTCGATACCAATACGAACGTGATAGACGTATACATCAGTTATTTAAGAAACAAGATCGATAAACCCTATGATCAAAAGCTCATTCAAACCTATGTGGGCATGGGCTATATTCTAAAGGAAAATGATCGCTGATGCCGGTTAAACTACGCATTACCTTATTGTTTGGACTGATTGTTTTTGTAATACTGGTACTGGTATGCGGAACGGTGTATTATTTTTCCTATACCGAACGAATTAAAAGCATGCGTACCCGGCTTACCAACCGGGCCATCACCATGGCGCGTTTGCTGGGCCAGTCGAAATATTTCGATCAAAGCCTGCTGCGCAGGATCGATTCTTCCACCGCGCTGAGCATCAAGGAAAAAACATTCCAGGCCTACGATTATCTCAACAACCGCATCTACAGTTATTACGATGCAGCGGCAGATACCCTGCATGTGGATACTTCCATACTGGATGATGCCCGCGTCAAAGGCGTCATTTATTTTACGGATGGTAAAAAAGACGGGGTGGCCTATCACTATGTAGATCCCAACTCGCGTATCGTGGCCGTTACCTCGGCCTATGATGAAGACGGGCAGAAAAAGATAGCGCAGTTACGAAACATACTCTGGTTTAGTTTCCTAACGGGTATCATCATTGCTTTTGCCGGCGGGTATTTTTTCTCCGACCGGCTTTTACGGCCTATTAAGAAGATAGCCGACGACATCAATGAAATTTCCGCACAAAACCTGGCCCGCCGCATCGGCGCCGGTAAAATACAGGACGAATGGCATTACCTGGCCGAAACACTCAACCAATTGTTAAACCGCCTGCAGGACAGCTTCGAAACACAGCGGCGTTTTGTATCGAATGCCTCACATGAATTGTCTACACCACTCACCGCCATCAGCAGCCAGCTGGAAGTATCGCTGCAAAAAGACCGTAACGCCAGCCAGTACCGCAATGTGATGGATTCGGTTTACCAGGACGTGCGTCACCTGAGCAAACTAACACAAACACTGCTCGAGTTTGCACAGGCATCGGGCAATCCCGGTGGGTTGGACATACAACCTGTGCGCATCGATGAGATATTAATGCGCCTGCCTGCTGAAATGAAAAAAAGCAACCAGGAATACAGCGTGGCGCTGGACTTTGACGATATGCCGCCCGAAGAAGAAAAATTGATCGTGAATGGTAACGGCGAATTGCTTTTTACTGCTATCAAAAATATCGTGATCAATGCTTGCAAATATTCCGATGATCATAAGGCACATATACATTTAAAAGTAAAACAAGGTGAAGTGAGTGTGATCATCGAAGACAAAGGCGTGGGTATTCCTGCCAGCGAACTAAAATATATTTTCCAGCCTTTTTACCGCGTACAAAGTACGTCGAAGAGCAGCGGTTTTGGATTGGGTTTATCGTTAGCCAACCGCATCATCAAACTGCACAAAGGTAATATTGACGTTTCTTCCGAGCCCGGTCATGGTACACAATTTGCATTAACGCTGCCCACCAGTTAATTCTAATCACTTTCTAATGCAATATTAAACCAGCCCTGATGAATGTTTTTCAATTTGCAAATTGAAAGAATGATGCAATGAAGTTTGGGTCAATATTTTCAGTGGTTTCCGCGGCTTTTGTAATTGCACTGGTAGTCCTCAACGGATGCCTGTTAAAGCAGAATATTTCCTACAAACGGGAGAACAGGAAGCTCATACTGCAAAACGACTCATTGATGGCGGTTACTATACAACTGAACCAAACGATCGGCAAAAAGCAGGATACGTTATTGGGGCAGCAGTTAAACAAAACAACCAAAAAGAGGAAGAAAGGTTAAACCATTCATTAACTAACTGAAAACACCCGCGGATCAATCGAGCATGATACAGAAAATTCTGGTTCCCGTTGATTTTAGTGAATCCTCGCTCAATGCGCTTGAAACTGCCATTGATATTGCCGCCAGGAACAAAGCAACTATTCAGATCCTGCACGTATCCGACGCCATCATACATGCTGATAATACCGGTAACCCCAACGCGCTCGAAAACGAAAAGCAGATCTTCGATGCCATGGCCGGCAGCATACTGCAAAAACATGGCGTTAGCTCCGAGATATTGTTCATGGAAGGTTTTGTAGGGCCTACCATTGTAAAGACCGCTTTCTTAAATAAACCCGATCTGATTGTTATGGGCGCCCATGGCGCCTCCGGTTTCAGGGAGCTCTTTATTGGCTCCAATACCTATTACGTGGTCAAGTTCTCTGCCTGCCCCGTTCTTATCATACCCGAAGGGGATAAATGGCTGGGTTTTCAAAGAATGTTGTATCCGGCGCGCACCACCTATGGTGCATTGCAACGCTACGAGTTTGTACGAAACCTGGTAAAAGGAGAATCTTCCTCGCTGGAATTTTTAGGATTATCAGTGAACCGCGATACGGAAGAAGAAAATGCCATGCGTTCCATGGCCGACAAGTTGAAGGTGAGAAAATCGGAACAGAAAATACAGTTTGCAGTAACCTTCAGCAATGAAAAAAATGTCGCTAAAGAAGTGTTGGACTATGCCGACCGTACCAATGCCGACCTCATCGTTATTTCACCGGCGCTCGATGTGGTGAACAAACAGTTTTTTGTTGGTCCTTTTTCCCAGCGTATTATCAACCACGCCAAAGTACCGGTACTGCACATTCACAAGTAACTCGTTAATGTTTCATGGTGGCCGAATCGGCTTTGTTGGTGATGGTGAATTGCCTGATCTCTCCCTTTTCCCAGGCGTTGGCGCCCGGTGCAACAGGAGGCGTTTTGATATGCGCTCTTTTTTGTCTTTTTTCCTGCGTGGATATTTTGAAACGCTGGTCGCGTGCCTGCACCAGTTCGGGTTCTAACTGCCCGTCTTTGGTAAAACCCATCATGATCATGGGGCTGCCTACGGGCAGGTTGCGTTGCTGATCGGTATGCCAGGTATGTATGGTTTTGCCATAGGTACTCACCAGCTTTTCCATCAGCCTGGTTTCTGCCGTATCGGGTATGCCCGGCGCCACCAGCTCGCCCGATTTCACTTCGTAATGATGGCTGTGCCACAGCTTTTTTTCTTCCTCCGGCAGGGTTTTGAACAGCTTTTCGCTTACTATGTATTCCACTCCCATGATCCTGGCATCGGCGCCATTGCCATCAAAAATAATGGCCTGGTGCAGGTCTTCATTGATCTGTTGCACATAGTGATGCGCTTCCATTTGAGCATGTATGTTACCGTTGTAAAAATGAAACCCGTCGAGGTAGGTGTTAAATTGTTTCAGCGGGGTTTTGTCCTGCATCAGGTCGGCGCCGGCTTCCAGCACTTTACTGTCTGTTTTCTTTTCACCACCCGGCACATCTACATTCGATGGGGAATTGTTGCCACCACAGGCAGCCATAGCCAGCACAAATACACAAATCGGTTTTATAGGCATAGAACAATTTTCATCACAGGCTGCAAATCATATGCTAGGCAGGCCGGGCATAAGTTTTACATTTTAGTTTTTATTAATAACCATTTAAAATACATCTTATGGCACTAAACGTGAACCTGGAACACAAAGAAGGCAAAGTGGCGAAACTGATCGAAGAGCAAACGGCTAAGATCCCTTCTGATGTTTATTTGTGGGCTTCGATAGGGGCCATGGGCGTTTCGCTGGCTTTGCAATTGATGGGTCAAAAACACAAGAGTTTGTTTGTCGGCCAATGGGCCGCTCCCTTCCTGTTGATGGGCATTTATAATAAACTGGTTAAGTTGGAAGGGCACGATTGAAAGCAAAAAAGAAAGTCCCGCCAACTGCGGGACTTTCTTATTACTGGTAAGTTGCACTGCTAATGCGTGGCTGCAGTATGCCGGTGATAGGTTCTTTCGTTGGCGGGGTGTAACCGGGTGGTGAGGGCAACGCCCATTTCGAGTATACCGACGATCAGGTGGGGCTCCCACACATAATCGGCAAACCCGAACAGCCACGGTGAAATGGCCAGAATAAAACCACCTGCCAGGTCAAGCATCAGGTGCGTACGCATCGACAGCCTGCGGCTCATACCCAACTCATAGTCGGTAAACAGGCTGTACAAAATCACGCCTGCACCCAATACCACGGGCACCCAGGTTTCTGCTTCACCCCTTGCAAAACCAAATATCCACGGCGCTGCAATCAGCAGCATACCCATGATATAATCGATATACCCATGGGTTTTAGTTCCTATAAATCTCATACTTCACAAATTTGGTTCACCCTTGTACGTACACATTTTATGCCCGGGCATGCTGGGGAGCCCCAGCCCCTTTTCGGGTTCGGTAAAAACTATGGATATTCGGGACATGATCGTCATCAAACCATACAATTCCGACGACCTCGAAGCAGTGATCGATATATTCCAGCGGGCTGTACGTGAAACAGCTTCAAAAGATTATAACGAGGCGCAAATACAGGCCTGGTCGCAGGTTGACCGCCACCGCTGGCAAATGCGCCGCCAGAGCCGTCCCACCTGGCTGGCCTGGATCGATGAACAGCCTGCCGGCTTTACCGATCTTGAGCCGGATGGCCACCTGGATATGATGTTTGTACACCCCAATTATAAGGGCAGGGGTGTGGCCACCGCATTGCTGAACCAGGTAGAAGCTGCTGCCAGGCAACAGCGCCTGGGCCGCCTGTTTACCGAGGCCAGCATTACAGCCAAACCGTTTTTCGAAAAACGGGGTTTTGAGATCATCACAGCACAGCAAGTGGAGATACGCGGGCAGGTATTACAAAATTTTAAAATGGAAAAGTTCCTGTAATATATGAACACAAAAGCTATTCAACAGGCAACGGCGCACCGCCCATGGCCTTTACGTTCAAAACCCTGGGCTTTTTACCAGGAGTGGAACAGGGCCTTTTTCCTGCATTGGCGGGTGCCCCATGAATGGGTGCAGCCAATGATACCACGGGGTACTGCATTGGATATATTCGATGGATCGGCCTGGGTATCGTTGGTAGCCTTTACCATGGAAAAGATAAGACCGCGCCAATTACCGCCCTGGCCGCTTATATCCAACTTTCATGAAGTGAATGTGCGTACTTATGTAACTGCCGAAAACAAACCGGGCATTTTCTTTTTGAGTATAGAAGCCGGCAAACGTGTATCGGCATGGATCTCCGCCGGCATTTCGGGATTGAATTATGAGTATGCATCCATGCAGCGCATAGATGAAAAATATACATCGCTGAATACAAAAAGAAATTACCGTCTCGATGCCCATTATGCTGTGGGCAAACCAATCTTGCAGAAGTCACCGCTCGATATTTTTCTTACTGAAAAATATTGCCTGTATATGGAAAAGGCAGGCCGGCCTTTCCGTTATGAAGTACATCACCAACCCTGGGATTTGTACCGCACCTCATTTTCAGCACTCACCACAGATTATACGATTGGTGATTGTTCGCTGCAATCGCCTCCGCATTTGGTACATTATTCACCCGGGGTGCAGGTACTGGCATGGACACCCGACCCGGTGCCAACCCATCCATGAATGACAAACTAAATATTGCTCGGTAAAACGAAACCCCTTAAATTTGCACCTCTTTTAAATGATGTCTCCGTAGCTCAGTTGGTAGAGCAATTGACTCTTAATCAATGGGTCCAGAGTTCGAGTCTCTGCGGGGACACAAAACAACAAGCCCCCGGCATAAAATGTCGGGGGCTTCACTTTTCTTTCCATTAATAAGCCGGAACCTACTGTTCCAGTTTGAATTCGCCCACATCAGTGGCCTGTCCGTCTGTAACGGTCACGCCATCTTTAGCGGTGTTTTTATAAGGAGGTTTGGCTTCTATAATCACCCTGTAAGTGCCAGGTTTGGCATCGGCAATCTCAAACGTTCCTTTATCTATATCCGCTCTTAACGTGTCACTGGACGACAAGGCCCAGGCTCTTACAGCGCCATCTGCCGGATTTACGGTCCCCTTGATCGAACCGGTCTTCAGGCCACTAAAAGCGAATAATCCTGCAGCAGCAAATGCAAATGCTGCCAAACTTAACTTGGCATTTTTCATAACAACAACAAATTATAGGTTAAACAAAATGTTTCACTTCAAAACAAATCGAGGACCTCTTTTCATGTAGTTCACAAGGGTATGTATAGTACGGTGGAGCAGGAGACAGCATGAAAAAAACAATGACCATGCCAGAAAAAAATACGCCCGCGTTTAAATTATTTTAACATTTTCGCAGGACTCCATGGCATAAAAAGTACGGCAGACAAGTGTAGAATTTATTCAACACGAAAAAACTTCGGTTTTGGATAGTTGTTAGGCTTTTTTTGGGCAAAAAGCCAATATTTAAAGCAACCGCTCCAAATTCCCCAATCACCCGCTTTTGCCGATAAAAAACCGTCATTGGTCCATTTTTACTGCCAAAAACCAACATTTTTGTAGGATATTACGTATGGATTAACGACTAACAAAACTGTATGAGATCAACCATCATTCGTCGCCCTGCCATTTGTATGTTGTTCCTATTGGGCGGCGTCACCTGGTTAAATGCCCAGGAAAATGTAGCGAAACCCCGTTGCGCCTCTATGGAGGTGTTACAAAACAACCTGGACCGTAACCCGGCGCTCCGCACCCGGTTTAACCAGGAAAAATTGCAGTTGCGGCAAGCCATTCAACAACGGCAATTAGCCCGCGTTACAGCCGACACCATCTATGTTCCCGTTGTTTTTCATATCGTATTACGCAATCCCAACATCGTTACCGACCAGCAATTGCGCGACCAGGTAGACACGCTGAATAAGGACTATGCCGGTTTAAACGGCGATTCTGTAAAGATCCTGCCTGCTTTCAAACCCCTGTTTGGAAAATCCATCATACAGTTCCGGCTGGCCCAGCGTACGCCTTCCAATGAGCCTTCAAACGGTATCGTTCGTAAGGTAACCACCCACCAGCAATTCAATTATAACGATCCCAGTGTGAAATTCACCAGCATGGGTGGCGACAATGCCTGGGACAGGAACCGGTTCTTTAATGTTTGGGTAACCGATATTGCCGATGGCTACCTGGGTTATTCCACTTTTCCCCAGGGCAGTTCTCCCTCCGAAGATGGTGTGGTGATACACTATAGCAGTTTACCGGGTGGATCACCGCCCTACGACAGGGGCCGCACACTCACCCATGAAACCGGTCACTATTTTTTTCTGTACCATATCTGGGGCGATGAAAATGGTTGCGGCGGCAGCGACGAAATAGACGATACGCCCAACCAGGGCGGGTCTACCAGCGGCTGTCCATCGGGTACCCAAACAGATAATTGCAGCCCCGCCGCACCCGGCATCATGTACCAGAACTTTATGGATTATACCAACGATGCCTGTATGGTGATGTTCACCCATAAACAGGTAGAACGTATGGAAGCCAGCCTGGACCAGTACCGCAGTTCCTATCGCTCCACCAATGGTCATATTCCGGTTGGACTGGTAAACCTCGATGCCGGTCTTACCGCCATCAATGCACCCGTGCAAAGGGCCTGTGCGGCCAGTTTTAATCCTGTTGTGGTGCTGCGCAACCAGGGCATTCAAACCCTCACCGCGGTGGAAATTCGTGCCCGTATAGACGATGGGACCTCGGTACTGACCCAATGGACCGGCTCGCTGCAAACCTTTAATGAAACCCAGGTCAACCTGGGTGCGCTTACTACCACACCCGGCACCCATACACTCACGATTTATGTTACCAAACCCAATGGAGGTACCGACCTCGACCTCTCCAACGATACCCTTACCACCACCTTCCTGTATCAGCCACCGGTGAGTCCGCCGCTGACCGAAGGTTTCGAAGGCAATACCTTCCCGCCCACGGGCTGGGATATCATAAATCCCGATCAGGCCCGTACCTGGCAGCGTGCATCAGGCATCGGCAAATCGGGACAGGCATCTGTGGAGATGCGCAATTTTAGTTACCAGGCAAGCGGTACGAAGGACCTGTTGCGCCTGCCGGTGATGAACATCGCCAATGCCGACTCGGCCTTTATGACCTTCCAGGTGGCGGCGGCAGTGGCCAGCAATCCCAATGCCTCGTTGAATCCCATGGATACCCTGGAGGTATTGGTAAGCACCGATTGCGGGGTTACTTATACCAGCCTGTACAGAAGATGGGGCAACAACCTCATTACCCGCAATACACCTGTAACAACGCCATTTTTGCCCCTTGCTAACGAATGGCGAAAAGATTCTGTAAACCTGACCCCTTATATCGGCCAGGGTGAAATTTTATTGGCATTCCAGAATACAACAGAAAACGAGAACAATATTTACCTCGATGATATCAATGTGTACAGTGTGGTCATCAACCCAACGTTGAAAGAAAGGGGCTTCCTGGTTTCACCTAACCCCGTGCAGGGCGATGGACGTGTGTATGTGCAGTTCTATCCCAACCCGGTGAACCTGCGCAGTATTGCCATTTACAGCATTACCGGGGCCAGGGTGGTAGAAAAGCCGGTCAATGGCGACGGCAGTTCGCTGTATACCTTCGATCTGAGTCTTTTGTCGAGTGGCGTATACGTGGTACGTGTAGTGTTCAGCGATAAAACCATTACACAAAAGATCATCAAACGATAAGCGTACCCTGCGCGAGTTTGGCCGAATGGGTTACACATTCCGGTATGTCTTTTACATAATGGCTTACATACAGCAGGGTAGTGCCAAACCGGGTGCATAAGGTATTGATCAACTCCTTGAAGTTGGTAGTCTGCTCTTCGTCCAGCCCCTGGCAGGGTTCATCCAGTATCAGCAATGGCGGGTTCTTAACCAGCGCTCTTGCCAGTAATACCAAACGCTGCTGACCAAGCGATAATTGGAACAGGGGTTTGCGTTGCAGCGAATTCAGTTGCAGCAGGTTCAACCACTCTTTTACCTGTGTTTCCTGGGTAGCGCTCAACTGCCTGAACAAGCCAATGGTATCAAACAGCCCCGAGGCCACCACGTTGAAACAACTGGTGCCCCTGTCGAAAAACACATGCAGTTCCGGCGATACAAAACCAATCCGTTTTTTGATATCCCATATGCTTTCCCCGCTGCCGCGGCGTTGATCGAACAGGTACAGTTCATTGGCATAGGCCTGTGGGTTATCGGCGGTGATGAGGCTGAGTAAGGTGCTTTTGCCTGCACCGTTGGGGCCCGACAGGCTCCAGCATTCCCCTTTTTTTACTTCCCAGTTGATGTGGTCGAGAATAATCCTGTCGCCATATTTAATGGTTACATTCACCATTTTAACGGCAATGTCAAAGTCGATGTCGTTGACCAGGGGTTGTAGCTTTTTAATATCGTACTGCTTCGTGGCTGCCCTCATCGTTTCCGGCTTCCATTCGCTTTTCGGGCCCGCCTGCACCAGGTGGCCGTTTTCGAGTACCGCTACATGGGTGATGCTGGCAGGCAGTTCCTGCGGCGCTGTGATAAGAATAATATGAATACCATCGGCTACTATGCTGTCGATGATCTGGTGCAGGGTTTGCCGGCCTTCGGTGTCCAGGCCAACAAAGGGATTGTCCATCACCAGCACCGCCGGGTTGCGCAGCAGGGCCAGCGCCAGTTGCAGCCTTTTGTTTTCTCCATTGCTTAACTGTATCAGGGGTTCCTGCAGCAGGGGCTGCAGGTGCAGCTTGCTGATCCACTGATCGTACGAGGCCGGCAATTCCGGTACGGCCTGCCGCAGGGCTTCTTCCACCGTAATGGTATCCTCGGCATCAAAAGAATTGTACCGTTGCTGGTAATACAGATCGCTGGTATTGGAGCGGTTTTTAAACCGGTGTTGCTGCTCTATCAGCAGCACACGGCCCGAATGGGCCTTTTCGGGCAGATGAAATGCAACGCTACCCTGGTGAAATACCTGGCCGGTAAGCGCCTGCGCCAGGGTAGTTTTGCCACTGCCGTTTTTGCCCACTATTGCCCATTGTTCGCCGGGTTTGACAGACAGGCTAATATTTTTTAATATATCTACTCCGTTCATTTTGACCGAAACACCGGTCAGCGATGCCAGTTCAGGAATATGATTCATGTGTATCTGGTTCAAAAACAGGCCGCAACTTACGCCGAAAATCAATCCATGGCGTGCTTTTCCACATGCGTGAATAACTCGTCCCAAAATCCCTCATCGTCAATTGGCTATATTTGCGCATTTGGGAGTTTTTGGTTTATGATTTGTAGATTGTGGCCCGGTTTTGCACCCCGGTAAAGCCAAAACAGCCAACAAGTTATTGTAAACCAGATAGATATACTCAAAACTCAGAACATAGAAGCAAATCCGTATGGCAAAGGAAAAAGCACAGGAAAAAACTGATCTGTTCGATTACACCGAAGATTCCATCAAATCCCTCGACTGGCGCGAGCACATCCGCCTCCGGCCCGGTATGTATATCGGTAAGCTGGGCGACGGCTCCAGCCCCGACGACGGGATTTATGTATTGATCAAAGAGGTGATCGACAACTGTATCGACGAATATACCATGGGCTATGGAAAACAGGTAGATATCTCCATTGACGGGAAATCGGTTACGGTACGCGACTACGGCCGCGGCATACCCCTGGGTAAGGTGGTGGAGGTAGTGAGCCGCATCAACACCGGCGCCAAATACGACAGCAAGGTATTCCAGAAAAGTGTGGGTTTGAACGGTGTGGGTACCAAGGCGGTGAATGCCCTGAGTAACTATTTTAAGGTCACCGCATTTCGTGAAGGCAAGGAAAAAACGGCCGAATTCGAACGCGGTGTGCTCACCAAAGAACACAAGGAAGCAAAAACCAGCGAACCCAACGGTACCCTGGTGACCTTTATACCCGACGACACTGTTTTTAAGAACTTTCATTATATACACGAATACATCGACAGCCAGCTTTGGAACTATTGTTACCTGAACGCCGGCCTGGTGATTAACTTCAACGGTAAAAAATACGTGAGCAAAAACGGATTGCTCGACCTGCTGCAACGCAAAACCAATGAAGATGAATTGCGGTATCCCATCGTGCACCTCAAGGGCGACGACATAGAAGTGGCCATCACGCACGAGAATCAATACGGCGAAGAATATTATTCCTTTGTAAACGGTCAATACACCACCCAGGGTGGTACCCACCTGGCGGCATTCCGCGAGGGCTTTGTAAAAACCATCCGCGATTTTTATAAAAAAGATTACGACGCTGCCGATATACGGGCCAGCATTTGCGCCGCTATTTCGGTACGTGTGCAGGAGCCGGTGTTTGAATCGCAAACAAAAACCAAGCTGGGTTCGCAGGTGGTATACGAAGGCGGTCCTTCGATGCGCAACTTTGTAGGCGATTTCCTCTCGAAAGAGCTGGACAATTACCTGCACCGCAACCCCGCCATTGCCGATGCCATGAAAAAACGGATCGAGCAAAGCGAACGCGAACGCAAGGAACTGGCCGGTATCAAAAAACTCGCCAACGAACGCGCCAAAAAAGCCAACCTGCACAACCGCAAACTGCGCGACTGCCGGTATCACTTAAACGATGAACCAACAGGCCGCGATAAAGAAACCATACTCGAAAAAGCCAAGGAAAGCACCATCTTCATCACCGAAGGCGACAGCGCCAGCGGCTCTATTACAAAAAGCCGCAATGTGGAAACACAGGCCGTATTCAGCCTGCGCGGTAAACCGCTGAACTGTTTTGGTTTGACCAAAAAGGTGGTATACGAGAATGAAGAGTTCAACCTGTTGCAACACGCGTTGAATATCGAAGAAGGCTATGAGGGTCTTCGTTACAACAACATCATCATTGCCACCGATGCCGATGTGGATGGCATGCACATCCGCCTGCTGATGATGACCTTCTTCCTGCAGTTTTTCCCCGACCTGGTAAAAAACGGTCACGTATATATATTGGAAACACCGCTTTTTCGCGTACGTAATAAACAGCAAACCATCTATTGTTACGACGAAAGCGAAAAACAGGCCGCCATCAAAAAGTTGGGTGGCAAACCCGAGATCACGCGCTTTAAAGGACTGGGGGAGATATCCCCCGAAGAATTTGCGCGTTTTATTGGTCCCGAAATGCGTAAGCAGCCGGTGATCATCGAGCAGGGTGAGCACGTACAGCAGCTCCTGGAATATTATATGGGTAAAAACACCCAGGAACGCCAGGAATTCATCATTGGCAACCTGCGTGTAGAATTAGATCTTGTAGAGGAAAATTAATCGACGCCCCGTAGGGGCGAAATATCGGTAGCAACGACATCACGTGCCATCAACCGCCCCTTTAGGGGCGGCATATTGGTTAAAAAATTTACAACAAGCCATGATCCATATCGTATTTAACGCCCCCGACGTAGAGGTTCTCCAAAAAGCCATCGAGCTCGACGAAACCCTCCAGGGCGATGTACTCTTAATAAAAGACGACTATGCCGTAGGCCCCATCACCAATATCTTCACCGCCGAAGGCATCGAAGCCCGCAAACAATGGTGGGGCGAAGTACTGGCCGGCGGCGACTACGACGGCAAAGCCGACACCGGCGAAATAGACGACAACAAAACCGTGCAGGAACTCATCGAACGTTTACAAAACAACCCCGATGAGATCATGTGGATTTGGGCCGCTCAAAACAAACACGATGTATGCGGTTATTACTGGCTCATGAGCCAGTTGAAGGAATACCAGGGCCGGGTACATATCCTGTATCTCAACAATCTGCCATTTATCAATGAAAAAGGCCTGATCTTTTATCCCGAATGGTTAAGCCATATTCCACCGAAAGAGTTTTTAAAGGCCAAAAAGCTGGCCCGCCCCATTACGCTGAGCGAGTTTGAAGTAGACCCCGATGAATGGACGCGTTTGCAAAACGAGGAAAAAGGCGTTCGTATACTGGAAGGTGGCAAAAAGTTATCGCAACGCGATTATGATTTTTACGATGCCGACCTGAAAAAATTCATCACTACCGACTGGCAAAAGGCCAGTAAGATCATTCATAATTTCCTGCATAAAAACAAACAAACCACCGGTGATGCCTACCTGTTATGGCGCCTGAAACAAATGCTGGCGGCCGGTGAATACGATGTGCAGGGCGAACTCAAAGGCATGAAGGATTTCGAGGTGAAGGGCAAGTCGGCCCAGGCAGCCACTCTAACAGAAGAAACCGGTCAATAATGAAAAATCTAATCAGGTTAGAGGAATTGGCCATGCTGGCACTGAGCATTTACGGGTTCAGTTTATTACCCTTTGCCTGGTGGTGGTACCTGGTGCTGATACTGGCGCCGGATATCGGCATGATCGGCTACCTGGTAAATACCAGGGTAGGGGCCGCCTCTTACAATTTATTTCACCATAAAGGTGTGGCCATTGTNGTGTATGTAGCNGGTTGGTATTTACAAAACGAGACCGTNCAACTGGCAGGCCTGATCCTGTTNGGACACTCCAGCCTTGACCGCNTGCTTGGATATGGACTAAAGTATAACGATAGTTTTCAACATACCCATCTGGGAAAGATCGGTAAATGAATTCAACTATGGCAAAAAAAGATAACGATTATTCACAACAGCACAGCGACAACGGCGTAACCGGCCAGTATAAAAACTGGTTCCTGGATTATGCCTCGTATGTGATCCTCGAAAGAGCCGTACCCGCGGTAGAAGACGGGCTGAAACCCGTACAACGCCGGATCCTGTACGCTATGAAAGAAATGGATGATGGACGCTTTAACAAAGTGGCCAACATCATCGGGCAAAGTATGCAATACCATCCGCATGGCGATGCCAGTATTGGCGATGCATTGGTAAACATGGGGCAAAAAGAGCTGATGATCGAAACCCAGGGCAACTGGGGCGATGTGCGCACCGGTGACGAAGCAGCCGCTCCCCGTTATATCGAAGCACGCCTGAGCCGCTTTGCTCAGGAGGTAGCCTTTAATGCAAAAACCACCGAATGGGCGCTGAGTTACGATGGCCGTAAAAACGAGCCTGTGACCCTGCCCATGAAATTTCCCCTGCTGCTGGCGCATGGCGCAGAAGGTATTGCCGTGGGGTTGGCTACCAAAATTTTACCGCATAACTTTTGTGAGCTCATAGAAGCTTCCATCAAATACCTGCGTGGTAAGAAATTCGAACTCTATCCCGATTTTCAAACCGCCGGTATGATCGATGTCACCAACTACAACGAAGGCAAACGCGGCGGCAAGGTGCGTGTGCGCGCCCACATCGAGGAGGTAGATAAAAAAACACTGGCCATACGCGATGTGCCTTATGGTGTTACTACCACCGCCCTGATGGATAGCATTGTAAAAGCCAACGACCAGGGTAAGATCAAGATCAAAAAAGTAACCGACAATACCGCCGCCGAAGTAGAGATCCTCATCGACCTGGCGCCCGGTATTTCTCCGGATATCACCATCGATGCCTTATATGCCTTTACGGATTGTGAAGTAAGCATTTCGCCCAACGCCTGCGTGATCGTGGATGAAAAACCCACCTTCCTGAGCGTGCACGAACTGCTGCGCATCTCTACCGAAAATACCAAAGACCTGCTGAAACGCGAACTGGAGATCAAACTGGCCGAACTGCAGGAAAAATGGCATTATACCTCGCTGGAAAAAATATTCTTCGAGGAGCGCATTTATAAAGAGCTCGAGAAAAAACATGCTACCTGGGAAAAAGTGCTGGATGCCATCAACGATGCATTCAAACCTTTCCGCAAACAATTGCGCCGTGATATTACCCGGGAAGATATCGTTAAGCTCACCGAAAAACCCGTTCGCCGTATTTACCGCCTGGATATCGATGAACTGAACGAACAGATCAGGGGGCTCGACAAAGACATCAAACAGGTAAAACACGACCTGGCCAACCTGGTAGATTTTGCCGTAGCTTATTTCGAAGGTTTATTGCAGAAATATGGCAAGGGCCGCGAACGCAAAACCGAGATCAAACTGTTTGAGGCCATCCAGGCCAAACAGGTGGCCATTGCCAATACCAAATTGTATGTAAACCGTGCAGATGGTTTTATAGGCAGCGGTTTGAAAAAAGATGAATTTGTTACAGACTGCTCCAGTCTTGACGATATCATCGTATTCACCAAGTGGGGTAAAATGAAAGTGGTAAAGGTGGCCGATAAAACCTTTATCGGCAAGGATATCATTCATGTGGCCGTGTTCCAGAAGAATGATGAGCGTACCACCTATAATGTGATTTATGTAGATGGCAAAACCGGTGTAAGTTATGCCAAGCGCTTTAATGTAACCGGTGTAACACGCGATAAAGAATACGATCTTACCAAGGGCGCTGAGAAAAGCAAGCTGCATTATTTTACGGCCAATGCCAATGGCGAGGCCGAAGTGGTGCGTATTATTTTGAGTCCCAACAGCACCGCCCGCAAAAAGGAATTCGATTTTTATTTCGAGGAGCTGGAGATCAAATCGCGTAACAGCATGGGTAACCAGGTGACCAAGTTCCCCATCAAAACCGTGAAGTTCAAAGAGGCAGGCCGCAGCACCTTAGGTGGCCGCAAGATCTGGTTCGACGACCAGTTTGGCCGTTTGAATACCGAAGGAAAAGGGGAGTACCTGGGAAGCTTCCAGCCCGAAGACAGGATACTGGTGATGTACCATGATGGTAACTACGAGATCACCGACCAGGAGTTCACCCAGAAATTCGACGTGGACAATGTGATCGAGATCGAAAAATTCGATCCTGAAAAAATTGTTACCGCCATTTACCTCGATAACGACAAACAGCAGTTCAACGTGAAGCGTTTCAAAATTGAAACCACCACACTGCGCAACAAGTTCTTCTTTATCAAAGAGGGTGATGGCAATTACCTGGAGGCTGTTACCACGCATCCTGAGCCCATCATTGCGGTAAAGGCCGGCCGTGGAGCGCAGGCCCGCACGCAAAAGATCAAGATCGCCGATTTTGTAGAGGTGATGGGGTGGAAGGCCGTGGGCAATAAACTGGCTGATTTTACAAAGAGTACCGAATTTGAGTGGGTGATGAAGGTGCAGGAGCAGGATCCGGAGCAACCTGAATTGTTTTAAAACGAAAAAGGGATGTGCGAAACACATCCCTTTTTTATACTAATGTCTCGAAATCCGTTTCTTTATCCTCACCGTGGCATTCTGCGTATAACTACTACTCAAAAACACCTCAAACCTCGTTATCCCATCCGTCACCACCATCAACGCGGTATTCGGCGGAATCTTCCCCAAATTCTCCGCAAACAAACTCACCTCATTCACTTCCTTACTATTATCCAGCGTTAAATAAATATTCACGGCGCGTGCAGTCAGCTCCTGGTGCATCAACACCGGCTTCCCATTCAGGAACACCGTCACGGTATCTCCATCGATCTCCCCATTATCATACAAACTCACACGAATGGAATCGCTTTGTATCTCTAGGTCTTTGGTATAAATAATTTTTCTTCTGGTAAACTGTGCCAGCAGGTTGCGCTCGGTAAAATCATCCACTGCGCTATCGGTGATCACCTTGGGTGCGGCCACACTGGCAGCAGGGCTTACGGCAATATTGGGCCCCGAAGTTTTTACCACCACATCCTCGCGCTGCGGCATCCAGAACTTCTTACCTACGATGCTGCCGTCGATAATACTATCCAGGTTCTTGCTTTTTACATCCATCGTAAAATTCACCCGCATTTCAGGACAGGTGTATTTGTATTTATCGATGGTATAAAAAGTTCCGTTCATCGTGCTTTTTACCTGGCTTACCCTGAACTGGCCGGCGAAATTCATCAGGCATTCCGCGCCATTCACGGTACTGCGGGAGCGGTAAAACAGCATGGGCAGGTTTTTGATATTCACCATACGGGTTTCTCTATCATAAGTGCCCCTCACAAAAAAACTCTGGTAGGTATCCATAAAATAATACCCGAATACGCCCTCTACCTCATTCCCTTTTTGTTTCAAAACCAGCTCGGTAAGATAGTTGTTGTGAACCCCTTCGGTAATAACGTCGGCCCTGCCAAACCAGGAACCTGATAACGATTGGGAGACCGCAAACGTGCCGGGGAGCAGGAAAAAGAAAACTAAGATGGTACGTAGCATATATTCAATTAAGTACAAAAAATCAAGCCAGAAATGGATGTCGAAAAAACGAATATGAACTGATCCCGTTAAGTTTATACGATTAGGTGCTTAACGATCTTCGGTACGGCCTATGGCTTGTTGTGCGGGGTTATTCACAAAAATATATTTCCATTTTGATATCTCAGAGTATTCGGCAAACTCTGTGGAAAATAAATTTTTGTGATGGGAAAAGGCTCATATAAACTGGTAAAAATCAATGCATATCGCTTATTTCTACCACTAGTCGAAACAGGAGCAGGGAAGGTTGCAGCAGGCGCCTTTTATTTTAGATAACGCTTCATTTCACGCTCGGTATCGCGTTGTTTGATGGTTTCGCGTTTGTCGTAGGTTTTTTTACCTTTTCCAAGGCCCAGCTCCAGTTTGGCCAGTCCTTTTTCATTGAAGAAAATGCGCAGCGGCACCATGGTAAAACCCTTTTCCTTCATTTTGGTTTCCAGTTTGCGCAACTCCCTTTTTTGCAGCAGCAATTTGCGGTCCCTGACGGGGATATGGTTATTCACGGTGCCGTGTGAATATTCGGCGATGTGCAGGTTCTTGATCCACAGTTCACCCTTATGAAAATAGCAGTAACTGTCATTAAAACTGGCGCGGCCGTCGCGAAGTGATTTTACCTCGGTGCCAAACAATACGATGCCTGCATCGTATTTATCTTCGATGAAATAATCGTGATAGGCCGAGCGGTTGCGTATGTCTGCCATGAGATGAAGTAGGATGTAAGAGGTAAGAAGTAGGAAATTCAGGAGGCCATCATACTTCCTACTTCTTACTTCTTACCTCAATTTTTGAACAACGAAAGTACAGTAGCTAATCTATCCTTCAATTCTTTACGCGGTACTATAAAATCAAGAAAACCGTGTTCCAGCAAAAATTCACTGCGCTGAAAGCCCTCGGGAAGGTCTTTTTTGATGGTTTCCTTGATCACCCGGGGGCCGGCAAACCCGATCAGGGCGCCGGGTTCGGCAATATTCAGGTCGCCCAGCATGCCAAAAGAGGCCGAAATACCGCCAAATGAAGGGTCGGTGAGGAATGATATATAAGGAATTTTTGCATCCGTCAGCTCGCTCAGTTTACCGCTCACCTTGGCCAGCTGCATCAGCGAAAAGGCGCTTTCCATCATACGGGCGCCGCCCGATTTACAGATGATCATTAAAGGCGCTTTTTCGGCAATACATACGTCTACGGCCCTGGCCAAACGCTCGCCCATGACACTGCCCAGCGAGCCGCCGATGAATTCAAAATCCATACAACCGATCACCATATCAAAGCCTTTGATGGTGCCTTTGCCTACTCGTATCGAATCGGTGATATCGGTCTTCGACCAGTTCTCTTCCAGCCTTTTTGCGTACGACTTGAGGTCGGTAAAATTCAGAAAGTCTTTAGAGCGGATATTCTCGAATAATACCTCGTATTGATTATCGTCGAACAGGATCTCGAAATACTCGGCGCTGCCAATACGATGGTGGTGATTGCACTTGGGACAAACAAATAAGTTTTCCCGGAGTTCTGTCATAGTACATATATAGCCACACTCCGGACATTTGCTCCAAAGCCCTTCCGGTGTTTCCTTTTTTTCGGCCGTGCTGGTTAAAATGCCTTTTTTGATGCGCTTGAACCAACTTCTCCTGGCCTCTTCTCCCTGTCCATCTTCGCCAGCCAGGTTGGCTTCAAAATCCTCTTCCTGTTTCATCTGATAGTATATTTCATTTTAGCCAGACGGATTCTACCACCATGAAATTTCCATTATGGACGATTCACGACTGGTTTTAAAGGGGCTAAGATAGCGATTTTAGTAAATTTTAAATGGAAGGTTGATTTTTAACGATGCTGCTGTAAATTTGCGGCAAATTTAACTGGTGATTCCGGGTAAATCAAGCTCTTTTTTTGGCAACCTATCTTATTCTGCCGGTGAATAACAACCGGCACCGTCCGATAGTTTTAAAACATTGAAAATTTACACATGAAATGGTCTGAGTTCTTCACGTCTTCGGTAGGTAAAAAATTAGTTATGGCATTGACCGGGTTGTTCCTCATTTCTTTCCTGGTCGTTCACGTGGGCATTAATGCCTGTGTTTTTGCCGATATTCTCAACGACAAAGACAATGGTGAGATATTTAATAAGGCGGCCCATTTTATGGGCGCTTATTATGTTATCCGCATCCTGGAGGTAGGTTTGTTCATTGGATTTTTCATCCACATTTACCAGGGTTTTGCCCTTGAAATAAAGAACCGCAGCCGCCGCAAGGTAGGTTACCAGGTAAGCATGGGCAGCGAAGGCAGCCGCTGGTACCGCAAATCGATGGGTTTGCTGGGTACCCTGTTGTTCCTGTTCCTGGTAATGCACGTTTCGCATTTCTGGGTGCCTTCACGAGTTACACATACACTTACGGAAGTCTCTTACAACAACGGCATTTCTACTGTACACAACCTGTATGCAAGAATGGTGGAAACATTCAGCAATCCCTGGATCGTGTTGTTATATGTACTCGGATGTATTTCGCTGGCCTGGCACCTGCTGCATGGTTTTCAAAGCGCGTTCCGCACCGTTGGTGTACACAATAAAAAATGGATTGCCGTGGCAAAAGCAACCGGAACCGCATTCTCTGTCATCGTGCCCCTGTTGTTTGCACTGATGCCCATCAGCATGTATTTCGGATGGGTAAATATGGACTAAAACAAAATACCAGAATCATTAAATAGATAGTATGCTTAATTCGAAAATTCCCGCGGGGCCTTTGGATCAGAAGTGGACAGAATACAAGGGGCATTGCAAGCTGGTGAACCCGGCTAATAAACGTAAGCTGGAAGTGATCGTGGTGGGAACCGGTTTGGCAGGTGCATCGGCAGCTGCTTCACTGGGTGAGCTGGGATACAAGGTAAAAGCATTTTGTTTCCAGGATTCACCGCGCCGGGCACACTCCATTGCGGCGCAGGGAGGAATTAACGCGGCCAAGAACTACCAAAACGACGGCGACTCTGTGTTCCGTTTGTTTTACGATACCATAAAAGGCGGCGACTACCGCGCCCGCGAAGCCAATGTGCATCGCCTGGCCGAGGTAAGCGCCAATATCATCGACCAGTGTGTAGCACAAGGCGTTCCTTTTGCCCGCGAATACGGCGGTTTGCTCAGCAACCGTTCTTTTGGTGGTACACAGGTACAAAGAACATTTTATGCTGCCGGCCAAACCGGTCAGCAATTATTGATAGGCGCCTACCAGGCCCTCGAACGCCAGGTAGCCCTGGGTAATGTAAAGATGTATACCCGGCATGAAATGCTCGACATCGTGATGATCGATGGCAAATGCCGTGGTATTGTTTGCCGCAACCTCATTACCGGTGAGCTGGACCGCCATTTCGGTCATGCTGTATTGTTATGCTCCGGTGGTTATGGCAACGTATTTTATTTAAGCACCAATGCCATGGGCAGCAATGTAACGGCTGCCTGGAAGGCCCACCGCAAGGGAGCTTATTTCGGCAATCCCTGTTTTACACAAATTCACCCCACCTGTATTCCGGTAAGCGGCGATCACCAGTCGAAACTGACGCTCATGTCGGAATCGCTGCGTAACGACGGACGTATATGGGTGCCGAAAAAACAGGGCGATAACCGCCGTCCCAACGAGATCCCCGAAGACGAAAGGGATTATTACCTCGAAAGAAGATATCCTGCCTTTGGTAACCTGGTACCGCGCGACGTGGCCAGCCGGGCCGCCAAAGAGCGTTGCGATGCCGGTTATGGCGTAGGTTCGTCCAAACAGGCCGTATACCTCGATTATGCCGCCGCTATTGAACGCTATGGTAAAATTGAGTGTGGCAAGCTGGGTATTGTAAATCCTTCAGCCGAAGTGATTCGCAAACACGGTATGGATGTGGTGAAAGAAAAGTACGGCAACCTGTTTGATATGTACGAAAAGATCACCGGCGAAAATCCCTACGAAGTGCCCATGCGCATTTATCCGGCAGTGCACTATACCATGGGTGGCTTGTGGGTCGATTATGAGCTGATGACCTCCATCCCCGGCCTATATGCCCTGGGAGAGGCCAATTTCAGCGATCACGGCGCCAACCGCCTCGGTGCCTCTGCGCTGATGCAGGGCCTGGCCGATGGTTATTTTGTAATTCCTTATACCATCGGCAACTACCTGGCCGATGAAATTCGCACCAACGCCATTCCAACCGATCACCCGGCATTCGTGGAAACAGAAAAAGCCGTGAGAGACCGGATAGAAACGCTCATGAATATCAAGGGCAGCCAGTCTGTGGAAAGTTTCCATAAACGACTGGGTAAGATCATGTGGGATAAATGCGGTATGGCGCGTAACGAAGCCGGGCTGAAACAGGCCATTACCGAAATACAGGCATTAAAAAAAGAATTCTGGAGCGATGTACGCATACCCGGCGGCATCCAGGAAATGAATCCCGAGCTGGATAAGGCCAACCGCGTGGCCGATTTCATCGAGCTGGGCGAACTGATGTGTAAAGATGCGTTGGAAAGAAGGGAAAGCTGTGGCGGTCACTTCCGCGAAGAATCGCAAACCGACGAAGGCGAAGCCCTCCGCGACGATTCGAAGTACAGCTATGTAGCCGCCTGGGAATTCAAAGGCGAAAGCAACTGGGAGCTGCACAAAGAAGAACTCATCTTTGAAGTAGCCAAACCCACCCAGCGCAGTTATAAATAATGCAGGTGTTACCAGGCCGGTAAACAAATTATATAACAACGGGCACCACCCGCGACAAAATACCAAGTATGGAGCATTACACAATGAATATTACGCTGAAAGTCTGGAGACAAAAAGACAGCAAGGACAGCGGCCGCTTCGAAACCTATCAGGTTTCCGATATTTCATCTGAAATGTCGTTCCTGGAAATGTTCGACGTCCTCAATGAGCGATTGATCAAAGAAGGAAAAGACCCCATTGCTTTCGACCACGACTGCCGCGAAGGCATCTGTGGTATGTGCTCCATGTACATCAACGGCCGTCCCCATGGTCCCTGGCATGCCAACACCACCTGCCAGCTGCACATGCGCGCCTATAAAGACGGCGACACCATCGTGGTAGAACCCTGGCGCGCCAACGCCTTCCCGGTCATCAAAGACCTGGTGGTAGACCGCAGCTCCTTCGACCGCATCATCCAGGCTGGCGGTTATATTTCCGTGAATACCGGTAATGCCGTTGATGCCAACGCCATACCCATCGAAAAGGAAAAAGCCGATGGCGCCTTTGCCGCTGCCGCCTGTATTGGTTGCGGCGCCTGCGTAGCCGCCTGTAAAAACAGTTCGGCCATGTTGTTCCTTTCGGCCAAGGTAGCCCACCTGGCCCAGCTGCCCCAGGGTGCGCCCGAACGCAAAACCAGGGTGCTGAACATGGTGCATCAAATGGATAAGGAAGGTTTTGGTTCCTGCACCTTCACCGAAGCCTGCGAGGCCGTTTGTCCAAAAGAAATTTCGGTAACCAACATCTCGCGGCTCAACAAAGAATACATAGCCGCCGGTACAACCGTCGAGAAATAATTGTAGCTTAGGGCCGGGCTTTTAGCCCGGCCTTTTTGTTTCAACCGCCTGCCATGACCGCTTCAGAAGAAATATCGAAGTATATCTACGTATTGCCGGATTTCTCCAAAGCCATCTGCACTAAACTGCGTTCCATAATGCTGAAAGCCGGAAAAGATCTGAAAGAAGAATGGAAATGGGGACCGCATTATTCCTGCAATGGCATGGTATGCGGCTTTGGCGCTTTTAAAGAACACGTCAAATTCACCTTCTTCAACGGGGCGGCTATGAAAGATCCCCAACATTTATTTAATCACTGTGTTGATAACGAGTTCAGCCGTTCGATAAAATATACCGATGTAAGGGAAATCGATGAAAAAGCCATACTGGCTTATGTAAAAGAATCGATGGCCGTGAATAAAAGCGGTTTCAAACGGCAGGTAAAAGACAAAACGGTGATCGTGCCCGAAGAACTGCAACAGGCGCTGGCCAAAAATAAAAAGGCGCATACGTTTTTTGAAGGCCTTACTTACGGGTACAAAAAAGAGTTTGTGGAACTGGTAACCGCTGCCAAAAGAGAAGAGACCCGTGTTGAACGCATCAAAAAGATCGTAGCCCTCTGCGCCGAAGGAAAAAGGTTAAACGACAAGTACAAATAAGATGGATTATAAAGTTCCCGCCGATACACGCATTGGTCATGTGCACCTGAAGGTTTCCGACCTCGACAAAGCACTCGCGTTTTATCATGGCCTGCTGGGTTTCGAGATCACGCAGCGTTACGGTTCGCAGGCTGTATTTGTTTCCGCCGGCGGTTACCATCACCATATTGGCTTAAATACCTGGTACAGTAAAAATGCACCGCCGGCGCCGCAGCATGGCTGCGGATTGTTTCATACCGCTATTTTGTATCCCACCCGCAGAGACCTGGCGGTGGTGGTAAAACGGCTGCTGGAGGCCAATTACCCGCTTACCGGTGTGGCCGATCATGGGGTTTCGGAAGCCGTGTATTTGAACGATCCCGATGGCAATGGGGTAGAGCTGTATTGGGACCTGCCCCGGGACCAGTGGCCGGTGGATGCCGAAGGGAATTTGCAGATGGTGACAGACCCGTTGAATATCAATGAATTAATAAGTCTGGCTTCCTCCTGAATACAGCCTGTCCCCATATTTCGCTCCTCTGTATTTTAATCGTAACTTTGCCGCTTCAAATTTTTTAAGCAAGCACGTATGATAACAGTGAATAACGTTACCCTATCGTTCGGAAAACGGGTATTATTCGATGAGGTGAACCTGTCCTTTAGCAAAGGCAATTGTTACGGTGTGATCGGCGCCAATGGAGCCGGTAAATCCACCTTTCTGAAGATATTATCGGGTGAAATAGAACCCAATAAAGGCACCGTGGAAATCACCCCCGGCGAACGTATGGCCGTGCTCAAACAAAACCATTTTGAGTTCGACAACAATACCGTGTTGCACACGGTGCTGATGGGACATAAAAAACTCTGGGAAGTGATGCACGAGCGCGACGCCATTTATGCCAAGGCCGACTTCACCGAAGAAGACGGTATCCGTGCGGGTGAGCTGGAAGGCGAGTTTGGTGAAATGGGTGGCTACACCGCCGAAAGCGATGCCGCCAGCCTGCTCAGCGAACTGGGTGTAAAAGAAGATATACATCAATCCCTGATGAAAGATATCAGCGGCGCACTGAAAGTGCGTGTGCTGCTGGCCCAGGCCCTGTTTGGGAACCCGGATATCCTGATCCTCGATGAGCCTACCAACAACCTGGACGTGGTAACCATCTCCTGGCTGGAAAACTTCCTGGCCGGGTACGAGAACATCGTGATCGTGGTATCGCACGACCGTCACTTCCTGGATGCCGTGTGTACCCATGTGGCCGATGTAGACCGCCAGAAAATAAAGATCTATACCGGTAACTATACCTTCTGGTACGAAAGCAGCCAGTTGGCGGCCCGCCAGTTGACCGATAAGAATAAGAAGATGGAGGAGAAGCGTAAAGACCTGATGGACTTCATCGCCCGTTTCAGCGCCAACGCTTCCAAATCGAAACAGGCTACCAGCCGTAAAAAAGCCCTGGAAAAATTGGTGATAGAAGAGATCACGCCTTCTAACCGTAAATACCCGGGTATCATCTTCAAACAACAACGCGAAGTGGGTAACCAGATACTGAACGTAGAAAAACTGTCGAAGTCCATCGATGGCCGCGTATTGTTCAGCAACGTGAATTTTACCGTTAACAAAAACGATAAGATTGCCGTAGTGGCCGACGATCAGATGGCCATTACCGCCTTCTTCGAGATCATCAACGGCGAAATGCAGGCCGATGGCGGCGTATACGAGTGGGGCAGTACTATTACAAAGGCTTATTTGCCCAACGATAACTCGAAATACTTCACCGGCGATTTGAACCTGATGGACTGGCTGCGCCAGTTTGTACCGCCGCATGTAACCGATGTGGACGAGCCCTTCCTGCGCGGATTTTTAGGTAAGATGCTGTTCAGCGGCGATGAGATCATGAAAAAGACCTCGGTGCTGAGTGGTGGTGAAAAAGTGCGTTGTATGATCAGCCGTATGATGCTGCAGGACCCCAACCTGGTGATCCTGGACGAGCCTACCAACCACCTCGACCTGGAATCGATACAGTCGTTCAACGAAAGCATGACCAACTTCAAGGGAGTTGTACTGCTGTCTTCGCACGACCATACCTTTTTACAAACCGTGGCCAACCGCATCATCGAGTTAACGCCCAATGGCGTGATCGATAAGCTGATGAGTTTTGACGAATACCTGGAAGAAAAACAGGCCCGGAAGATGCAAATGGCTTAATGATATGGATGCCGGTTTTTAAACCGGCATTTTTATTTAGTAAGGCGGTAGGTGAGGCTGGTTATCATACTTATGGCCCGGCCCCCGATATTTAACTGGAAGTAACCGTTTAACCTTTTCAGTTCAAAATGAATGGTGTGAGAAAAATAAGCGCTCCAATAGTTGCTGGGTTGGCGCAATTTATCAAATTCGTTCAATCGGCCCATGATACCCGTCATGCCCATTTTTATGCCCCCGGATCCTTTACGTGCGTAAAATACAAAATCGGTGTTCAGCCCAATGGTAAAAAAACGATTACGCCGGTCGAGTATATTGGCCGCTGTATCGGGTAGTTGCTGCCTGAACTTGAGGTAGCTACCATATTCATGTAACCAACTGGCTTCCACACCCAGGGCACGCCACTCCCAATTGCGAAAGGGAAGCACCCAGTTCAATCCGCCTACAGCGCCCCAGCCGGCAAAGGAATGATAACCTGCATCCAGGTTGATCAGTGAATCGTTCAGGTTCAGGTTGTCGTACTGGTTTTGTGTACTACCCGCATATTGATATTTTTCTATTTTGTATTGGCCCAGTACGCCGGTAATTCCATAATAGCCCTGTATATGCCGTCCGGAATGTGCCCGGTATATCGAACCCATAAAACCCATTACGTCATCCCTGCTATGGTGATTAGCGCCTCCTATGGTAAAGGCGCCGGAAGCGTATACAGCGCTGCGCACGCTGTCCCTCACCTGCGGTTGAGTTTTGTACGCGGAAGCGTTGGTATGAAATGGGGTTTGAAAATAAGCATATTGCGTTCCGCAACTGCTTAGCAGGCAAATGACGGCCAGTAGGTGGAGGGCCTCAATGAACTTCATAGTAAGGCAGTAGTTGGTTGCCACTGATGGACAACCGGCATAAAACAATCGTTGCAACAACAGGATAAACCCTTTCCCACCCGATAAAAGTCATCGTTCGTGCAATAAATCCTAACTTTAAACGCTATTGTTAACGAAATGAGAATCAGTAGGATTACCTGGCTAATCGTTCCAATGAAAACAGGTGCCTACATAACCAAATACCATCGTTGTTGATCGGGAAGGTCCTGATAGGGTGCTTTTGTTTTTCTGTAGGATGGCTGTTGACTGCTGCTCAGGTTCCGCAGAACGCTACTGCTTTGTCGAACCTGCGCAAAAAAATGATCTCCACCCAACAAAACACCGTTCAGATCGACAGCCTGAGCCTGGTGCCCGGCGCCTTCTCCATACCCGGTTTTCCCGACAGCCTGTATACCATCGATTTTGTAAACGCCCGCCTCACCTGGAAACAGGCGCCCACACTCGATAGTGTGCTGGTGACCTACCGTGTTTTCCGAACTCGTTTGAATGCAGCCGTAAGCCGCATGGAATACGACAGCGTGATGAACAATTTTATGGGGCAGCCCTTTATACCCGATTATGCCGGGGTGGGCCCGGGTGATGACTTTTTCAATTTCGGCAGTATCAATTACAACGGCAGTTTTGGCCGCGGCATTTCGTTTGGCAACAGCCAGGACGCGGTATTTACATCCAACCTCAACCTGCAGCTCAGCGGTTACCTGGCAGATAGTATTGAAATAGCCGCCGCCATTACCGATAACAATATCCCCATTCAACCCGATGGCACCACGCAGCAACTGAACGAGTTCGATCGCATCTTTTTACAGTTCCGCAAAAAGAACTGGCAACTGAGCCTGGGTGATATCGATATACGGCAACAACAAAGTTATTTCCTGAGTTTTTATAAACGGCTGCAGGGTGTGGCCTTTGAAACCACATCACAGATCACAGACAAAATAAGCAACAGGGCCATGGTAAGCGGCTCCATTGCCAAGGGTAAGTTTACCCGCAATGTGCTGGAGCCCCTCGAAGGCAACCAGGGGCCTTATCGCTTGCAGGGCGCCAACAACGAATTCTTTTTTGTGGTGCTGGCCAATACCGAACGGGTTTTTATCGACGGGGTGTTGATGCAGCGTGGCGAAGACCGCGACTATGTGATCAACTACAATACCGCGGAAATTACCTTCACACCACGCCAGATGATCACCAAAGACAAAAGGCTGGTAGTGGAGTTTGAATATGCCGACAGGAACTACCTGAACTCGAACATTTACCTTACCAACGAAACCAACTTCAACGAAAAGCTGAAACTGAAGCTGGGCTTTTTTAGTAATGCCGATGCCAAAAGCTCGCCCATCAATCAAACGCTGGATGCACCCCAGAAAAGTTTCCTCAACGCCCTGGGCGATAGCATTAGCCGGGCTTATTATCCCAATGCCCTGCCCGACTCATTCGCCGTGGGAGTGATCATGTACAAAAAGATAGATACCGTATACGACGGTGGCACGCGCGATTCCATCTTTGTGTTCTCTACCGATCCCGATAGCGCGCGGTACCGGCTTTCCTTTATCGATGTGGGGCCCGGCAATGGCAATTATATCCCTGACCTCAATGGCGCCAATGGCAAAGTATACCGCTGGGTGGCGCCGGTAAACGGTCAGCCACAGGGTTCTTTTGAACCCGCGGTGTTTTTGGTAACACCGAAAAAACAACAGGTGATGGATTTGGGGGTGGAATACAATATCACCCAGAACACGCAGTTGATTGCCGAGATGGCCATGAGTAAATACGATGTGAATACTTTCTCCACCAAAGACAAGGGCAACGATGATGGTTATGCAGCCAAAGTACAGTTCAAGAACAGCATACCGCTAGGCGCTTCAAACAGGGGATACAAACTCAACACCAACCTGGGATACGAATATGTAGAAGCGCAATTCAAACCCCTGGAAAGGCTGCGAAATATCGAGTTCACCCGCGACTGGGGGCTGCCCCTGTTGCAGGTAGTACCCGAACACGAAACCATTGTGACTGGCGCTATGGGCGTTTCGGATAACAAAGGCAATGAGCTGAAATACCAGTTTACCCAATACAACCGGGGTACGAAGTTTACCGGCATACGAAATGCCCTGGAGCATAAACAAACCGTTCGCAACTGGACCTTCCTGAACCAGTTGACGCTGTCGAATATCGATGGAGAGAATGAGAAGGGCTATTTCTGGCGGCCCACCCTCAATGTATCGCGCAGGTTTCCCAAAATATGGAACTACACCATCGGCGGCGCCTATGCGGTGGAGCGCAATGCCATTCAACGTAAAACGTCTGACAGCATGGCCACGCAGAGTTTTTCATTCAGCCAGGCATCGGCCTTTCTTAAATCAGACGAAACAAAACCCAATAGCTGGAGCCTGGTTTGGTTTACCCGCACCAACTCGTACCCCCTGGGCAACCAACTGGTGACCGCCGACCGTAGCCAGAACCTTACATTGAGTGCAGAGCTGCTAAAAAGCCAGCACCACCAGGTACGCCTTACATCTACCTACCGCAAACTGGAGATATTAAACAAATCGCTCAACGGCCAGATACCCGAAGAAAGCCTGCTGGGCAGGGCCGAATACCAGGCCAATGTATTACATGGATTGGTGAATGGAAACCTGTTGTACGAGGTAGGATCGGGACAGGAACAGAAAAGGGATTTCACCTACCTCGAAGTACCGGCAGGGCAGGGGGAGTTTACCTGGATAGACTATAACAACGACGGCATACAGCAATTGAACGAATTTGAGATTGCCCTTTTCCAGGACCAGGCCCAGTACATTCGCATTTTTACACCTACTAATGAATATGTAAAGGCCAATTATAATACCTTCAACTATAGCGTCAATATCAACCCGCGGGCGGTTATGGATATGTCTACCGTAAAAGGCATGCGCAAGTTTGTATCACGCCTGAACTGGCAGTCATCGTTACAGATCAATAAAAAAGAAATTGCCGATGATATTGTACAGTTCAATCCTTTTAAATCGCCATTAAACGATACTTCCCTGATCACCCTGGCTTCAAACTTTATTAATACCTTTTCTTTTAACCGGTATAGTTCGAAGTGGGGTTTTGATGTTACCAATGCCCGCAACAGCAATAAAAGTCTGCTTACCTATGGCTATGAAAGCCGCCGGCTGGATGACTGGACCATGCGGATGCGTTGGAATATCACCCGGCTGTTTGCCCTGGAGCTCACCGGCCGTACCGGGTTGAACCAGCTCATCAGCAGCAATCCCAAATTCGATAACCGCAATTTTAAGATCGATCAGCAATCTATTGAACCGCGGCTTACGTTTACCAAAGGTACCAACCTGCGGGTGGGAGTGGGATATAAATACAGTGACAAGGAGAATAAGCAGGGCAGCCAGGAAACGTCAAAAGCGAACTCGCTGAACGCTGATATAAAATACAATATTCTGCAAAGTACTTCTATACTGGCGCGCTTTACTTACAGCGATATCAGTTTTAATTCCATGGATGTGCAGGCCAATCCCAATTCACCTTCGGGGTATATTATGCTGGATGGATTGCAGCCTGGTAAGAACTTTTTATGGACGCTGGAGCTCACCAAACGTTTATCAAATAACCTCGAGTTTAATATGCAGTATGAAGGCCGTAAACCGGGGGCTGCGAGGATTGTGCATGTGGGACGGGCTTCGATCAGGGCTTTGTTGTAGTTAACGGCAAAAAAAATCCCGACACGAAGTGTCGGGACAAATTATTTATTCTCATCAAGCGACTAGCCAAACAAACCGCCTTTTTTCAGGCTGCGTGTAGCTTCTCCGATCTTGAAACCATTGTGGTATACTTCGATCTTGTAGTCACCTGTTTTGAAAGCGCTGTTTTGTTTCCAGGCAAACTCAACGTGTTTCTGCTGACCGGCTTCAAATTCAACCGGAACTTTAGCGGTGAACAGTTTTTCACCTTCTTCACGTGTAGTGAATTTACCAGAACCTAAAGCTTCTACAGCGATGGGCTGACCATCAGGACCAGTGATGCAAACATATACATCAGTTTGACCTGACTGAGCGATGCGGTTGCTTACGTCGAAAGCAATTACCAGCTTGTCAACTTTTTTCGCAGAAGAAGTCACTTTTTCTTTACCACCGCTTTTTTCGTTAACAGGAGTGATGGTGATGCCGGAAGCATTCAGGGTAGAAGCGATGTCTACCTTCTGGGTCAGCTCCTGGTTTTGAGTAGTGGTAGTTTGCAGATCGGTAGTGAGTTTTTCCTTATCTGCTGTCAGCTGGGTTTTTTCAGCAGTCAGGGTTTGATTCTCCTGTGTCAGACGCTCCACTTCTGCTTCCAGGTTGGCGATCTTGTCGTTTAACTCAGAGATCAAAGCCTGAGCTTTTTTCTTTTCAGCGGCAGACAGGCGTTGTTTTTTCAGTATGCTACCGATTTGTCCTTTCAGCTTTGAGATTTCGCTGGTGCGGTCGTTCAGTTTGCCTTCCAGTTCGTTGTTATAACCGGTGAGCGAATCCAAACGGGTCAATGCAGCGTCGAAGCTTTTTTGCAGTTCATTTTTAGATGAATCTACTGCTACATATTGAGTCTGCAGTTGCGTGATTTTTTGATCAGATTTGTTCTTGTCCCATAAAAAATATCCCCATGTTCCAAGAATACCTACAGCTAATAAACCGATGATCAGGTTCTTTGAATCCCTTCTGGGAGGTTGCCCCTGGGGACTTGCGGATGGATAATTGGTTGTACTCATAATAAGTGTATGTTTATTTGAAAGGTTATGAAATCGGGTTCAGTATTTAATCTGGGTTAGTACCTGAATGGGTGTTCGCATATGGGTTTTACCAAAAGCATGCCAGAATTTGTTTCCGGCCCTCCGCAAATCGTCCCCAAAAACGCTGAAATGCAGTGTGGTATTGTGTTACAATTGTGTATAAATCCTTATATATGGGCCTTATTTTTGTGGTATTTTCGCACCAAATTAACCTGAATTAGTTTCATGTCTGCAGAAAAAATAATAGGCGACTGGAAGAAAAAACAGTTCAAGCCGGTGTACTGGCTGGAAGGCGAAGAAGAGTTTTTTATCGACAAGATCGTTGACTATGCCGAACACCATATCCTGTCTGAATCGGAGGCCGGTTTTAACCTGATGATCTTTTATGGCAAGGATGCCGACTGGACGCAGGTGGTGAATGCCTGCAAGCGTTACCCGATGTTTGCAGAAAGGCAGGTAGTGCTATTAAAAGAGGCGCAGCAAATGCGCGATATCGATAAACTGGAATCTTATATCGAACAACCCCTGGCGTCTACCGTATTTATTGTATCATATAAAGAAAAAAAAGTAGATGGGCGCAGCAGGCTGGCTAAGTTGCTGAAGGAAAAAGCCGTATTGTATACCACCAAAAAAATGTATGATAACCAGTTGCCGGAATGGACCAACGAGCTGGTGCAATCAAAGGGGTATACCATTACGCAAAAGGCCGTATTGCTGCTGGTGGATCATATCGGGAACGACCTGAGCCGTATCGATAACGAGATCGATAAAATGCTGGTGAACTTGGGCGGGCGTACCAGTATTACTGAAGATGATATTGAAAAATATGTGGGCATCAGCAAGGAATACAATCCATTTGAACTGCAGGGCGCCATGGCTGCCAGGGATGTGGCGAAGGCGATGCGCATTATTCAATATTTCGAGGCCAATCCAAAGGCGGCGCCTATACAACTGGTGTTGCCTACGCTGTATAATTTGTTTAGTAAAACCTATATGATATTTGGGCAGAGCAGTAAGGATGAGAAGGGCATTGCTGCCAGTATTGGTGTTAATCCTTATTTTGTTAAGGATTATATGATGGTGGCGAGGAATTATGGGTATGAAGGTGTGGAAAGGGCGTTGTTGTTATTGCATCATTATAATTTGCGTAGTGTGGGCGTTAACGATATGGGTACGAGTGATGCGAGCTTGTTGAAGGAGATGGTGGTGAAGATGGTGGTGTGAGATGGAAATTATTTTATATTTGTTGAAACAAAAACTACAGCTATGCCACATGAAGTAATCATCATCAAACCGCCAAGGCCAAGGCCTATGCCTAACGAGCCGGTTATAACTGTTAGGTAAACGCTAATTTCACCATTGTAAAAATCGTTAAAGCAATATAGATCAGTGATACTTTGAGCACTGATCTATATTGACTGCTTCTCCTTAAATTGATGCTATAAATTCTTTCTATTTTATCTTGTATTCGCTCTACTTCGTTAAACATAACACTTTTCAACCCGTATTCTGGTGAAAGTCCATCGAATAGATATTTAGCAAAGGTCTCTTTTGGTGGGCTGCCCATTAAGTAGATCTTCCTCGGTAAAATCAGGTTAAGCAATAAAGTGAAGGCATAAATAGAAACCAGGGCTATAGTGCAAATCAGGAAAGTAGACAAGAGAGAATGGTTTAATACAAATTTTTCTGAAAATACAAACCCGAAAAGACCCGACAGTACGGTAAGATATGTTAGTAAGATCGTCATTCCATGCCTGGTTATGGTTTCAGATTCATGGATAACCTCGTTCAACCGCTCCTTAGCCTGTTCAATAACAAACTTGTAAGTATCTACCGATATCGTTTGCCATTCTTCGATATCCGATTCCCAAAGTAGTTCGTTTTCCATTTAGCAAAAATATCGTCGCCATATACTTCAGGAATGGGAATTACCGGCCATCTATAAGCGATTTTCAACAAAACAAACCGTGTTTTACAACACCCTCAAAGCCTCCACCTTATCCCTCCCCAACTGCTCCTTCAACGCCTCCAACCCCTCAAACTTCACCTCCGGCCTCAACCACCTCACCACCCACACCCGCATCACCTTCCCATAAATCTCCTCCTCAAAATCAAATATATTCACTTCAATCACCCTATTAGTGCCTCCAATAGTCGGGCGCACGCCAATACTCATCATCCCTTTCATCTTCCTTCCATCCACCTCCACATACACCGCATATATTCCCAACCCCGGCACCAGCTTCTCCTCACGCTCCACCGCCAAATTAGCCGTAGGATAGCCCAACTCCCTGCCCAGCTTATTGCCATCCACTACCTTCCCTTCAAAAAAATAATGATACCCCAGCAGTTCATTAGCGGTATCCACATCACCCTTCAATAAAGCCTCCCGTATACGGGTAGAACTCACGGTATTGTTATTGATCAAATGCGCGGGAATTTCCTTCAGCTCAAACCCAAACCGCGCACTGTAGGCTTCCAGCAATTTATAATCGCCCTGCCGGTCTTTCCCAAACCGGTGATCATAACCAATGATCACGGTATGGGGATGAAACCGTTCCACCAGGAACTGTTCGATATATGCCTCCGGCGTTTGCTGCGAAAAAGCATCGGTAAAAGGCACGATCACCAGGTGGTCGATGCCGTTTTTATCCAGCAGCTCTATCTTTTCCTCGATGGTATTGATCAGCCAGATGGCCGGCTGCCCGGTGGCCACTACCTTGCGGGGGTGCGGATGAAACGTGATGATCACGGTTTCCCCGTTGATCCGGCGGGCCTCCTGTTTCAACTGGTCCAGGATCAGCCGGTGCCCGGTATGCACGCCGTCGAAGGTCCCGATAGTCACCACAGCACGCTCAAAGGCCGGAATGGTATCTACAGATCTATAAACTTTCATAGTAATTGCGGTGCGAAAATACGATAGGAAGCAGGAAGTACGAAGCAGGAAGTAAGAAGTTACCGTATTTTCCTGCTTCTTACTTCCTACTTCATGCTTCGTTTTGTAGCTTTGCCCCTTCAATTCCAACAATGAGTTTATATTCAAAACGGGGTGTTTCGGCCCAGAAAGAAGAAGTTCACAAGGCAACAGAAAAATTAGACAAGGGCCTGTTCCCGTACGCATTCTGCAAGGTATACCCCGATTACCTCACGGGTAACAACGATTGGGTAAACGTGATGCACGCCGACGGCGCCGGCACCAAAAGCATTCTGGCCTACCTGTACTGGAAAGAAACCGGCGATCTGAGCGTTTGGAAAGGCATTGCCCAGGATGCCGTGGTGATGAACCTCGACGACCTGCTTTGCGTGGGCATCCACAACGACCTGCTGTTCTCCTCCACCATCGACCGCAATAAGACCTGCATACCCGGCGAAGTGCTGGAAACCGTCATCAACGGCACCCAGGAACTGTTTGATGCACTGAAAGCCTTCAATGTAAACATCCATTACCTGGGTGGCGAAACCGCCGATGTAGGCGATGTGGTACGCACCATCGCGGTAAACGGTACCATGACGGCCCGCTGGCCTAAAAATAAACTCATCACCAACGAAAAAATACAGGCCGGCGATGTGATCATTGGTTTTTCCAGCTTTGGGCAAACCACCTATGAAACGGAATACAACAGCGGCATCGGCAGCAACGGGCTCACCAGCGCCCGTCATGATGTATTGAATAAGATCTATGCCGACCAGTATAAAGAAACCTACGAGAACAGCCTTTCCGGTGATGTAGTATACATCGGTCCCCATAAACTTACGGATACCGTTGATGGCATGAATGTGGGCAAACTGTTGTTATCACCCACACGTACCTATGCACCCCTGTTAAAGGTCCTGTTCGATCAGCATTTTGATGCTATCCACGGGCTCATTCATTGCAGCGGTGGCGGACAAACGAAATGTATGAAATACCTGCCGGGTAATTTCCGCATCATCAAGGATAATTTATTCGAACCACCTGTCATTTTCAAACTGATACAAAAAAGCAGCGGCAGCAATAACCGCGAAATGTACCAGGTATTCAATATGGGCCATCGCCTGGAATTGTTTACCAGTGCAGCCAATGCCGGCAGCATGATCAATGCTGCGCGTGGGTTGGGTATAGAAGCGCAAATAGTGGGCAGGGTAGAGGCGAGTGATAAAAAGGAACTGATATTAAAACTAGCCAACGAGGAGATCGTATTCTAAATTACCTCGATACCGGCATCACGATAGGGGCGTAGCAGCGGGTCATCAGGCGGCAGCTCGGTAACCAGCATATCAATCATATTGATATCGCAGATATGTAGTGGCTGCAGCGAATTGATCTTTTCGGCAATACTCAAACACACTACTTTCTGCGAAGCTTCTATCATAGCTTTTTTAAGCTGCACCACATCCCAGTCACTTTCGGTAACCCCATCCGTCAGGCTGATCGCATTCACCCCCAAAAAACAAATATCTGCGCGTATCCGTTTGATTTGCGTAATGGCTTCGCCACCGGTAGTGATCTTCGAATTCTTCGACACCTTATCGCCAATAGCGATCACATCAACCGATGGATGCTGCATATATTCCAGTATGGCCGGTATACTGCCCGATACAAAGGTGGCCCGCAGCCGGGGCGGCAAAGCGCGCGCCAGTTCAATGATGGTGGTACCACCGGTTGTCAGCACAAACATACCGTCGTGGATCAACGCTGCAGCCTTACGCGCAATGGTTTTTTTGTGATCCTGGGAATAGACATGATTGCTGGAAAAATGCACCTGGCTGAATGACGGCGACAGGGCGCCGCCATGCACTTTGATGATCTTGCCTTCTTCTGCCAGTTCCTGCAGGTCTCTCCGTATGGTATCTTCCGACACATTCATCTCGCGGCTCAGATTCGACGACATCACCTTGTTGTGTAAGTTAACCTGGTGCAAAATGTACGCTTGTCGTTCTTTTTTCAGCATTTTAAGGGTAATAATTTAAAGAACACATATGGTAAACTAATCAATTGAACGCTGTTCCGGTTTATGCCGGTAAATGCGGCCGAAATTTATACAATTTTTTTTAAGGACATCACATTCCGGCACATGTTGCAAAACTTAAGTTTTTCTTTTCGAGCATGATAACTTAATAAAAAACCTGCCTGTACAACACCAGGCAGGTTGACAAAAGATGCAAAACCGCTTTTATGCCTCTTCGTAAACAATGAACTGTACTTCAAAATAATATCTGCCCGGCGTGGTGCGGTTCTGCCCGGCCATATCGATTTTTCTTTCCGAAGCGCGCTTTACTTCCTGTTTCAGCAGGTTTTGTTTTTCTTCCTCGGTAATAGGCATCGGCTCTACCGATTGTTTGACCACGGTTACCACCTTCAGTTGATGGGTGGCGGCATTGGAAGGGGACTGTTTATACATCTGGAAATTGCCCACCGATGCGTTGGCATCTACATCCATGGAAAAGTATACTACATCTTCCAGTTTGTTGGTGCGTGCTTTTTCGGGATAGCGCAAATTCCGGTTAAAATGCCTTTGCAATTTTCGCAACACAGCGGTATCCTGCAGGAGGTTAGCAATAGGTTGTGTTTCCTTATACGCAACAATGCCTTCCAGTATTTTTTTGGCAACGGCTTCCTGGTTGCCTGGCTGGGTGATGAAGGCAAGGTCTTTACTGTTGGTGAGGTACCCACATTCGATCAATATCGATGGCCGGGTACTGGCGTTCAACACATAAATGCCTTTTTCAGTACGTTGTTTAATCACCTGGTCGGTGGTATACAGCGATCCAAGCGATTGCAGGATAGCGGAGCCAAGCTGTGTAGACGCAGGTTGGGTGGCTTCGTTGGTTCCAATATAGGCATGAAACCCGCTCCATTTATCATTAAACTCTTTGCCGGTGGAAGATACATGAATGGATATAAAGAGGTCGGCCTGTTGTTGCTCGGCAAAGGATACACGTGCCCGAAGTGCGTCGCTTATGGAATTCATACCCGACGGAAGTTCATCGCCTGTACGGGTCATGATAACATTCACATTGTACCCGGGCGCCAGTTGTTGTATTTTCTGGCTGATCTGCAGGTTCAGGTCTTTTTCAACGGTTTTGCCATCCGGACTGTAAGCGCCGGGGTCTACACCGCCGTGGCCGGCGTCAATTACTACCGTGATGGGTTTTTTGTCGCGATCGATGGTTACCGGAGACGCGGGTTTATGGGTATACAGGGCAAAGCCGCAGAACAATACAATGGCCAGTGGCAATACCATCAGCCTTCTCCAATAGTTGTACCGGTGGTTGTTTGAATGGGTGATCATGGCTATACGTCGTTTTATGTGGTTTTGAAAGAATTGATGGGTAAAAGCAGGACTGCGCTGTTGCATGGTTTGCATTACCAGCAGTTCGGCATAGTCGTACCGGTCTTTTCCCGACGCGGCATAGTGGTCGGCCAGGAATTCATGAATGGCCTTCAACTCTTTTTTGAGGAGGTGGAAAAAGGGATTGCACCAGAACATGGCTGTTACCAACTCGGCAAACAGGGTATCGGCCGTGTGTTTTTGCTGAATATGGAAAAGCTCGTGGCGGAAGATCTGCTGGCCTTCCCGGCTGTTAAAGCTTAGCTCTTTGTTCCAGAATATCGACCGGAAAAATGAAAAAGGGGCGCCCGGCTCGCTGGTGGAATACAATTTCAGCCGGTTCACCACCTCGTACGGGTATTTTCGGCTGATGCGGCGGATGTATAAAAGTGCACGGATCAGCAGTACGAGCATGATGAGGACGCCCAGTGCATACACCAGGTACAGCAGGTTTTCGGGCGTTGCCAGTTGCCGGGGCAGGAGGGCGGGATTGTCCGGCGCCTCGGTTTCGCCATAGTTTACCGTCAGCACGTCCAGGGTTTGGTAAACTACACCGGGTACGGTGTTTTCGGAAGGCAAACCGATGCCGATCCTGAAAAAAGGCAGCACAATGGGGAGGGTAAGGGCGCCCAGCAGGTAAAACCGGTTGTAGTGGTGAAAACGTTTGTTGCGCAGGAACAGCCAATAGTAGCCCAGCAGTATGCCGGAGCAAAGTATCACCTTGCTCAGGTACAGGAGTAAACTCATTGATGGTTGTTTTTGGCGTTTTTAATTTGTTGCAGCAGGTTCTCCAGGTCTTCCTGGCTCAGTTTGTTGTCGTTCACGAAGTGCGATACCAGTTTGGCGGCCGATCCCTCGAAATAGCCTTTTACCAACTGGTTGATGCTTTTTTTGCCGTATTCGGCCTTGCTCACTGCCGGTTTGTACAGGTTGTTCCGGCCCTGTTGCTCATAGTTTACAAACCCCTTATCTATCAGTATCTTAAGCATGGTGGCCACGGTATTGGAATGGGGCTTGGGGCTGGGGTAGTGCTCGATGATGTCTTTCAAAAAACCCTGTTTCAGTTGCCACAGTACCTGCATTACCTGTTCCTCGGCCTTGGTGAGTGATTTCATCTGCATAACTAAATTTTTAGTTGTTATATCAAATGTATAACTAAATTTTTAGTTTCAAAATATTTTTTTGAATTTTTATTTGGGCACAAGAGCGGGGCGCAGTAAGCGTCTGATAGGTGTACCCGTGGCGGTTATACGTAATTCGCCGGTTACAGGGAGGCGGCTTTTAGGGAATTTTAATGTAAATATTACCGTTTATAACTTCGATTTTATCCACAAAAGCTATGAGGTTTCGGATTTGCTTGTTACTTTTGCAGACAGTACCAGATACATTAACAGGTCATTAGCACCTGATTTGCAACCTCTCCCGAACATTTTTTGTCTTGCAAATGTTTTAGTTATTGTACCCTTAAGATGAACAGACGATTTTAAAGTCATTTTATAAGTATATATGAGACAGCTCAAAATTGCTACACAGATTACGAATCGCGATTCGCAGGCAGTAGAAAAGTATCTTCAGGAAATATCAAAGATCCCGATGATCACTCCCGAGGAGGAAACTGTTCTGGCGCAGCGGATTAAGATGGGAGATCAGAAAGCATTGGACAAATTGGTGCAGGCCAACCTTCGTTTCGTGGTATCTGTTGCTAAGCAGTACCAGCACCAGGGCCTTTCTCTTAGCGACCTGATCAACGAGGGTAACCTCGGTTTGATAAAAGCAGCCCAGCGTTTCGATGAAACCAAGGGTTTTAAATTCATTTCATACGCCGTATGGTGGATCCGCCAGTCCATTTTACAGGCGTTGGCAGAGCAGGGTAGATTAGTCCGCCTGCCTCAAAACAAAATTGGCACCTATAACAAGGCTAATAAAGCCTACATGGCTTTTGAGCAGGAGCACGAGCGCGAACCAAGTACCGAGGAATTGGCCGAGTTACTTGAAATGAGCGAAACCGAGATCAACAACATTTTCCAAAGCAATACCCGTCATACTTCGCTGGATGCACCCGTTCACGAAGCCGAAGATGTGGCGATGGGCGACCTGCTGGAAGGTGGCGACGATACCGATGACGACGTGATGAAAGATTCGCTGCGCAATGAAATTCGCAGGGTATTGAAGTCATTAAGTCCGCGCGAAGCTGAGATCGTAAACGCCTATTTTGGCCTCGACGGCGAAAACGGCGTTACCATCGAACAGATCGGTCAGAAATACGATCTTACCAAAGAACGTATCCGCCAGATCAAGGAAAGAGCTATCAAGCGTTTGCAAAAAGCACGCTACAGTAATGCCTTAAAAGCATATCTGGGATAAGCCGCCATCCAAAGCCTATATAGGTTAGTAACAGTACTATAAGATTCAAACCCCGGTCTGCCTTGGCCGGGGTTTTTGTTTTCCCCGGCGGCCAATTCACTCATCCCACCCACCACCCCATTCATCCAACATTTCCCCCTCTTCATACGTTATCCCCTATAGTTTATTCACACCATATTCAGGTACAAATTACCCTAACAGTTTCATAACTGATTTTCAGGTAATTTTACAGAATTTCCCAAAGAACTTTTTGAACTTGTAACTTATTATGGAAAGCGAAAAGATACATTGCCTGATCATTGGAAGCGGACCGGCAGGATACACAGCCGCCATATATGCAGCACGCGCAAATATGAAACCGGTGTTATACCAGGGTATTCAACCCGGAGGCCAGTTGACCATCACCACCGAAGTAGAAAACTACCCGGGATATCCCGATGGTGTTCAGGGACCTGAAATGATGGTGCATTTTGAAAAACAGGCCGCCCGCATGGGCGCCGATATCCGGTACGGCCTGGCCACTAAGGTCGATTTTTCTGCGCCGCCTTACAAAGTTTGGATAGACGAAGAAAAGTTAGTGGAAGCCGATGCGGTGATCATCGCCACCGGCGCCTCGGCCAAATGGCTGGGCCTGGAAAGTGAGCAGCGCCTGAACGGTTTTGGCGTAAGCGCCTGTGCCGTTTGCGATGGGTTCTTTTTCCGCGGTAAGGAAGTGGCCATCGTTGGCGCCGGTGATACCGCCGCCGAAGAAGCCCTCTACCTCTCCAAACTGTGTACTACAGTACACATGTTTATCCGCCGCCATGAAATGCGCGCCTCCAAGGTGATGCAGGAAAGGGTACAACGCACCCCCAATATCAAAGTATACTGGAATACCATCACCGATGAAATACTGGGCGAAAGCAAGGTAGAAGGTGTGCGCATCAAGAATGTAAAAACAGGCGAAAAAGAAACCATCCCCATCAACGGGTTTTTTGTGGCCATCGGTCACCAGCCCAATTCAGAGATATTCAAAGGCTGGCTGGATATGGATGAGGCCGGTTATTTAAAAACCATCCCAGGTACCACCAAAACAAATATCGAAGGCATTTTTGCCGCCGGCGATGTACAGGATAAGATCTACCGCCAGGCTGTAACGGCCGCCGGCAGCGGTTGTATGGCAGCGCTGGATGCAGAGCGGTATTTGTCGGCGAAGGGAATAGTTTAAATTGAAGTAGGAAGTAGGAGGTAGGAGGTAAGAAGTTCCTGTATTTTCATACTTCATACTTCCTACTTCCTACTTCTTTTTTTATGGTTATAATAGAACTACAACAAGTACGCATTCACGCCTTTCACGGCGTTTACGCCGGCGAGCAAAAAACAGGCAGCAACTACGAGGTAAACGCCAAAGTGTTTTACGAAGAGGGTAATACTACGTTCGACGACCTGAAATCTACGGTGAATTATGTAGATATTTTAGCAATTATTAAGCAACGTATGCTTGAATCTACCGGTCTGTTGGAAAAGATGGCGAATGGCATCATAGTTGCCATAAAACAGCAGTACCCTTTTGTAACTGAAGTCATGATATCGATTTATAAGCTGGAGGCGCCGGTGGAGAACTTTCAGGGTAAATTGGGTGTTACTATGCATACAAAGTTTGATGCGTAAAACAGGTAGTTATATATGGATGATGTTTTTACTGGTGATCCTGCCATTCGAAAACAATGCCCAGGACCTGAATGTGCTATTAAAAGATGCGCAGCAACTCGAAGCATCCTTTAAGGAAGCCGAGGCCCTTCAAAAATACCTGTCTGTTTTAAAGGTGCAGCCCAATAACCTTACCGCCCTCACCAAAGCCAGCGAGCTGCACAGCGTGCTGGGTAAACATCAGCCTACCAAAGACAAACAAAAAGAATATTACAGGAATGCCAGGGCATACGCCTTAAAAGCCTTGCAGGTGAATGCCAATAGCCCGGAGGCCAATGTGGTAATGGCGCTGGCCATGGGGCGTATGGCGTTGATTGCGCCCGGTGAAGAAAAGATCAGGGCGGTAAAAGACGTAAAGAACTATGCCGAAAAAGCCATACAGCTCGATCCCAATAGTTATAAAGGGTATCATGTGCTGGCACGCTGGCACTACGAGGTAAGCGACCTCACTTCCCTGGAAAAGTGGTTGGTAAAAGTTACCTACGAAGCGCTTCCCAGGGCCAGTCTCGATGACGCGATTCGTTATTACGAAAAAAGCAGGCAGCTCAATCCCTCTTTCATTTTAAATTATTATGAACTGGCGAGGTCGTATCGCCGCAAGGGAAACAACAAGAAAGCCATTGAGTTGCTGGAGGCGATGCAGAAGTTGCCGAACAAGATCGCCGATGACGCGAGTATCAAAACGAAGGGCAGGAAATTACTGAACGACCTCAAATAACCTTATTCTTCCACCTGCCGCTCCTCATATACCACAACGCCGGCACCATCATGCTCACCCAATACAACCACTCACTCATCCACCCATACGTAATCGGTAAAAAATACTTTCCCAACACCAGGTACACATACGCACAATACAACACAATCGCATTCATTTCTATATACAACGAAACCCGGCTATTCCCGGTCCCGATCACCGAATTGATAAACACCACCGATACCGACATGATCACCAGCGCCACCGACAACACCCGCACCACGGGTACTGCCTGCTCTACAAACTCTCCAGACTGCCCATAGATATAAAAAAGCAGGTCGGGGAACAAATTCAGCAACACGGCCATCACCAGCGAACAACCCACACTCAATCGAATGATCTTCCCGATTAACTCCCACACCCTGTCGGGCTTGCCCTGCCCGATGATATTGCTCACCATGGCATTGGTGGTAGCCCCAAAAGCCCAGGTTACCACCCCCGCCAGCCCCAGCACATTACGCATGGTATTCGATACGGCCAATGCCGTTTCGCCATGGGAATCGATCAGCAAAAAGAAAAACTCCCAGCTGATAATGCTGATCCCATGCTGAAACACCAGCGGGGCCGACATAGAAAATATCAGCGCATTGTTATACGCATCCCATTTCACACGCCTGAACAACGAAAAGCGGCTGGTGATCCCTTTCTTCCATATCACGGCATATATCACAAACAAACCGGTAGCCTCGGCAATAATGCTGGCTATGGCCGCACCATTCAATCCCAGTTCGGGCAAACCGGCCTTGCCAAATATCAGCAGGTAATCAAACACAATATTGGTAATGGCCTCGGCCAGCGCTCCCCAAACCAAAAAACGGCTTTGGTTGGTGCCCACCAGCAATGCATTACGCATTTGATAGATATATAAAATGGGCAGCCCCCAAATTCGGATGGTGGAAAAGGAAATGGCCTGCTGCAGCCTTTCCGGGTCTTTAATAAAAATTCCAAACAAATAGGGTGTAATGGTATAAGTCAGCAGGATACCGGTGATGGCAATGCACAGCCCTATCAAAATGGCCTGGTTAAACAGCTTGCCGATCTCCTCCGGCCGGTTTTCCCCGGCACGGCGGGCTATCAGGGCCTGCAGACCATTGTTCAGTCCGTACCCGATAGCCGAAAAGATCAGGTAATACACACCCGTAACCCCGGCTACGGCCAGCGCCTGGTTGCTGTAATGACCCAGGAAGATATTATTGGTGACGTAATTTAACTGGGGTATTAAAATGGCAAAGCTGATGGGCCCTGCCATCCTGAGAATCTGCCTGTACGATAATTCAACCTGCAACTCCTTCATAGAAAAGAGTTGCAAGTTACTTTATTTGGCTAGTAGTAAGTAGCGAGTGGCTAGTAGTATTCCCACTTGCCACTAGCCACTCACCACTAGCCTCTCAACCAATCAAAATGATTTTGTAAGTCCCCGCTCAAAAACTAACTTGCCGCCTATGTTCAAGGCCACCTTTGATATTGTTCCTGAATCTACCGATACCGAAGAGCTGCGCAACAGCCGTTTGCTGATAGAAGTGGGCGAAAAGGTATTCAGCTACGTTTTCTACAACAAAGAACAACAGCATTTCCTGGGTCTGCGCCAGTACAATATGGATTTTTCCCCCGGAAAATCCATGCTGGAATCCCTGCTGGAGATCATTGCCGCCGACGAGCTGTTGCAGACCAACTTCAGGGAAGCCTTTGTGATCTATAATTATACCGACAGCAGCCTGCTGCCCTCGGATCTGTTCAATATCGATCTCAACCAGCCCGCTACCGAGCTGGTATATGGCAATGCCCGCAAAGGCTTGCTGCTGAGCGAAAAAGTGAATGGATGGGATATGTACAATATCTACCGCGTGCCCCGCGAGATCCATGCCCTGCTGCAACAAAAGTTCGCCGCCGGTAATTACTGGCATTATTATACCCTGTTGTTAAGCGATGGACAAATACAGGCATCGGGCGACGGAGATGTGATCAAGCTGGTGATGAGCACCGACCAGTTTTTGGTGGCCATCTTCCGGGATAAAAAGCTGCAGTTGCTGCAAACCTATGCCTATCAAACACCTGACGATGTTTCGTACTACCTGTTATCGATATGCAACCGCTTCCAGGTGGTACAGGAAAAAGCCACGGTGATTGTATCGGGTTTACTCGATGAACAATCGCGCCTGTACCAGGAACTGTTGAAATATTTCCTGCAGGTACAGTGGGACAGGCTGCCGCCCACCATACACCTCAACCAGGTATTTTCGCAATTTCCATCGCATTACTTTTCACCGCTTTTGAAAATGGCGCTATGCGTATAATAGGAGGGGAGTTAGGAGGAAGAAGGATCAACCCGCCGGCCAAAATGCCTTATACCAGGCCTACCACCGATATTGCCAAAGAAGGTTTGTTCAATGTAATAGAGAACAACCTGGAGATAGCTTCCTTAAAAACGTTGGATCTGTTTGGCGGCACCGGCAGCATCAGTTATGAACTGGCCAGCCGCGGTGCGGCGCATTGTACCATCGTGGAGAAGGATACCAGCATGTATGAGTTCATTAAGAAAACGGCCGCCTCGCTGCAACTGGAAAATTTTTCAATCGTGAAGATGGACGTGTTCAAATTCATTGCCCAGTGCAACGATACATTCGATTTTATATTCGCGGGTCCGCCTTATGCGTTGGGCGCCATCGACGAGTTACCCAAAAAGATCGTGGAGAAAAACCTGCTGAACCCAAACGGCTGGTTTGTGCTGGAGCATACGCCGCGGAACAACTATGAGAAGTTCCCCTTGTTTGTAACCGCGAGGAATTATGGGACAACGATATTTAGCATTTTTGTTAATAAGGCATAAGGCACAAACAATGACCCCCATCTTCATAACAGGCATCGGCACCGGCATCGGCAAAACCCTTGTTTCCGCCATCATAGCCCGTGCCCTCGAAGCCGACTACTGGAAACCCGTGCAGGCCGGTTTTGAAGATGGCACCGACAGCGAATGGGTAGCCCAAATGCTGGCCGGCACGACAGGTAAAGTGCATCCCGAATGTTATCAACTATCCATGCCCGCCTCGCCGCACATCGCTGCGCGCAAGGAAGGCATCACGATAGATATTAGAAAAATTTGTAACAGTATTCCTGAAATTAATCGTACCTTAATCATAGAGGGCGCTGGTGGGTTACTGGCGCCGCTGAACGACAAACAATTTGTGGCCGACCTTGTTATAGCCCTGGGCGCTAAGGTGATATTAGTGAGCAGGAACTACCTGGGAAGCATCAATCATTCACTGTTGACTGCCCGTGTTTGTGAGGAGATGAACATTCCCGTGATCGGGTGGATTTTCAACGACCAGTATCTCGATTATGAAGAGGAGATAGTACATTGGACCAACTTTCCCAAAATAGCATCTATTCCTTATTCTGATACTCGAAACGGGACATTTATCAACTCTCAGGCAGCTATCATTAGTAAGCCTTTGAAAGCATTATTATGATAAAAAACACCGTTAGAAAGGAATTCCTCGAACGAAGGATGAACATCCTGGAAGAAGATCTGAAACAACAAACCACATCCATCGCTTCCAAGTTCAGAAAACTGATCTTACCTCCCGCCAGGTATTTATTGTCTTACAATGCACTCGTTAGCCGGCGTGAGTTCGACGTATCGGTATGCGAAGAAATTCTGAAAGAACAAAACCCCATTATGCGTATTGCCTGGCCAAGGATCCATATCGATATGCTGGATATGGAAGCCGGCCTGGTGGAAAAAGATGGTCTTTTTACCAAGAACCGCTTCAACATACTGGAACCCATCAGCGGCGATATAGTGCCGCCCGAACTGCTCGATATCATCTTTGTACCGTTGATCGCTTTCGACCTTCGCGGCTTCAGGGTTGGTTATGGCAAGGGTTTTTACGACCGCTACCTGGCACAGTGCCGCGAAGACGCCGTAAAGGTCGGTTTCTCTTACTTCGATGCAATTGAATACATTGAGGACATCAATGAATTTGATGTACCTTTAAATTTTTGCATTACACCGCGTCGTATTTATGAATTTTAATGCTCCCCTGCTGCGGCCTTTCCGCATCTTATTGTTCCCCTTTTCAATGGTTTATGGTGCAGCAATATGGATACGCAACCGGCTATATGACAAGGGTATATTACGATCAACCGGTTTTAACCTGCCCGTTATTTGCATCGGTAACCTGTCTGTAGGGGGTACCGGCAAATCGCCCATGGTGGAATGGCTGGTAAAACATTTGCAACACCACACCAGGGTGGCCGTGCTGAGCCGCGGTTATAAACGCCGCACCCGGGGTTATGCCCTGGCAGGTGACCATACCACCGCCCTGGATATTGGTGATGAACCCATGCAGTTCCACATCAAGTTCCCGGATGTAAGCATTGCCGTAGGCGAGGAGCGTATTGTGGCCATCCCGCAGCTATTGCACGACCGGCCCGATACACAGGTGATCCTGCTCGACGATGCCTTTCAGCACCGTTCGGTAAAAGCCGGGCTCAACGTGGTGCTCACCAACTACGATAACCTGTTTACCCGCGACTGGTTTTTGCCCACCGGCGACCTGCGCGATGAACGGTCATCGTATAAAAGGGCGCAGGTGATCGTGGTCACCAAATGTCCGCCCAACCTGTCGGTAGAACAAAAGGAAGCCATCACGCGCGAGATCAACCCGCTTCCGCATCAGCATTTGTTCTTTACCACCATCAGGTATGGCACACCTTATCATATCATCCACCGCACCCCTTTATCCATCAAGGCATCTGATGAAGTATTGCTGGTAAGCGGTATCGCTAACCCCATGCCACTGAAAAAACATTTGCAGGAGGTAGCGAAGATCTATTATGAGATACTTTACCGCGACCACCATATATTTTCAATCGACGACTGGAACGATATCGTAAAACGGTATAACAGCATCCAGGCGTCCCAAAAAATGATCATTACTACTGAAAAAGACGCCGTGCGCCTCATTAAATTCGGACAAGCCCTGCAGGATTATCCCCTGTATGTGATGCCCATCGAAACAGGGTTCCTTTTTAATGAAGCGCAGCAGTTTACTGATATTATCAGTAAATTCATTAACGAATTCAGTATCACGAATTAAAAAGTTTGAATGAGCAGAAAACACTCAAGGAAGGGAAAGAAAAAAAGTACAGGCGCCCAGCATACCCTGAAAGGCGTGCTGGATATTACACGTTCAGGAATCGGATATGTTATTGTAGAAAATCTTCCCAATGATATCCTGGTACGCCCCAGCGATTTTAATACCGCATTACATGGCGATACCGTTCGCGTAAAACTGGTAGGCGGCGCCAAACAAAGCGGCCGCCAGCAGGGCGTGGTGGTAGATGTGCTGCAACGTAAACAAATGGAGTTTTTAGGCCGCATAGAAATAGGCCAGAACAATGCTTTTTTTCTACCCGATGTAGAAAAGCCCATGCCCGATATACTGGTGCCCCTGGATAAACTGAATGGCGCCGTGAACCACGACCGGGTGATTGTTCGCATCGTGGAATGGGAAAAAGGCAGGAAACCACAGGGCGCCGTAGTACAGGTAATGACCGCCGGCGACGAAGGCGATATGGCCATGAAGGAAATTCTTATGGAGAACGGCTTCCCCCTGTTTTTCCCCGAAAATGTAATAGAAGAGGCCGAACGGATTCCCGACGCCATCACCCAGGCCGAGATCGATCAAAGAAAAGACTGCCGCGATCTACTCACCTTTACCATCGACCCCATAGATGCCAAAGACTTTGACGATGCATTGAGTATTCGTTTATTGAAGACCGGTATTTACGAGATCGGTGTGCATATTGCCGATGTAAGCCATTTTGTAGAGCCCGACTCGGCGCTCGACAAAGAGGCCTACGACCGCGCCACCTCGGTATACCTGCCCGATCGCGTGGCGCCCATGCTGCCCGAGCGCATCTCGAACGAACTGTGCTCGCTGCGGCCGCATGAAGACAAGCTCACTTTTTCCGCCATCTTCCAGATAACCTCCAAAGGAGAGATCAAACAATACTGGCTGGGTAAGACCATTATCCATTCCAACCACCGCTTTACCTACGAAGAGGTACAGGAGATCATTGAAACAGGAGAGGGGTTGTACGCTGAAGAAATAGCCTTATTGAATAAACTGGCGCAGCAGTTCCGTGCACAGCGTTTTAAAAAAGGCGCCATCAATTTTTCATCGCAGGAAGTGCGTTTTAAACTCGATGAAAAGGGCAAACCCATTGGTATCATTGTAAAAGAAAGCAAAGAAGCGCACCAGTTGATCGAAGAGTTTATGCTGCTGGCCAACCGCGTGGTGGCAGAGAATGTAGGCAAGGTAAAGGTGAATAAAAAAGAGATCCCTTTTCCGTACCGGGTGCACGATACGCCTGATGAAATGAAGCTGCTGCCCTTTGTGGAGTTTGCCAAAAAATACGGTCACGATTTCGATACCAAAACACCCGAAGGCATTGCCGCCTCCTTTAACCTGATGCTGCAGGATGTGCAGGGCAAACCCGAGCAGCATGTGCTGGAGCAACTGGGTATACGCACCATGGCCAAGGCCATATATACCACCGATAACATCGGGCACTATGGATTAGGTTTTAAACATTATTGTCATTTCACCTCACCCATACGCCGTTATCCCGATATCCTGGTACATCGTATCTTGCACGATGTATTGAAAGGTACGGTGATACCCGATAAAAAGCTGGAGCAGAAATGCAAACACAGCAGTGAAAAGGAAAGGTCTGCCATGGAAGCCGAGCGCGCTGCCAACAAATACAAGCAGGTGGAGTATATGAAGGAATTTTTGGGTGAAGAGTTTGAAGGTGTGATCAGCGGCGTGGCCTCCTTTGGATTTTGGGTAGAAACCATCGAGCACAAGTGCGAGGGGCTGGTGAGCATCAACAGCCTGCTGGAATACGACGATTTCCGCCACATCGAAAGCGATTACAGCCTTGTAGGCATGCGCAGCGGCCGCAAGTTCAGGATGGGGGATAAGGTGCGTATCAAAGTGGTAGCCGCCAACCTCACCAAGCGGCAGTTGGATTATGAGTGGGTGATCACTTCCACCCTGGCGGAGGAAAAAACATCACCCGCACCTAAAAAGAAAACCGCACCAAAAAAGAAAAAGAAATAAACCTGCATTCACAACCATGTACACTTTCGAAGAACTATCATCTCAATTCGCCAACTACTTCAACATCCGTCACTTCCCCAACGAACCGGCCTCCCTATACGATGCCGACGAATACTTTCTCAGTCTCGGCGGCAAACGCATTCGCCCCGTGATGTGCCTCATGGGCAACGAACTGTTCGACGATATCAGCAACGATGCCTGGCCCGTAGCAGCCGCCATCGAACTCTTTCACAACTTCACCCTCATACACGACGATATCATGGACCAGGCGCCCCTGCGCCGTGGCAAACCCACCGTGCATGAAAAATATTCTCCCAGCACGGCCCTGCTGGCAGGCGATGTAATGCTGGTGGCTGCCTACGATTACCTGAACAAGGTGCATAAAGATTATATCCACCAGATAATAGCCCTTTTTAACCGCACCGCCCGCGAAGTATGCGAAGGCCAGCAGTTAGATATGGACTTTGAAAAAAAGCCGCAGGTACACATGGATGAATACCTGAAAATGATATCGCTGAAAACCTCCGTACTACTGGCTGCCAGCTTACAAATGGGCGCCATTTTAGGCGGAGCAGGCCAGAGCAACCAGCAGCACTTATACGAATTCGGCCGCAACCTCGGCATCGCCTTCCAGGTGCAGGACGATTACCTCGATGCCTTTGGCGATCCCGTCAAATTTGGTAAACAACCCGGCGGTGATATCCGCTCCAACAAAAAAACCTTTTTGATGATCAAGGCGCTGGAGTGGGAACCGGCCAGTCTGCAAAAACTGATGAAAGAAAATGCCGATGATAAGGTAGAAAAAGTGCTGGCTATCTTTAAAAAATGCGGGGTAGACCAATGGGCTATAGAATTAAAAGAAAAATATATAAATACTGCTTTTGAGCACTTGGAAGAAATGGCGGTTGTATCGTCGCGTAAGCAGCCGCTGAAGCAATTGGCGCATTTCCTGGTGCAGAGAGAATATTGAATAATGAATATTGAATATTGAATGTTGATTTAACCCCACTTCAACATTGGACATTCAATATTCAATATTCAATATTTTCCTTATTTTCCCGCCTTTAAAACAACTGCTACATGTCAAATGCCTTGTTTAGGACCAAAAACATTGAAACCATCGTAAAAGAAGGAGACCCCAGTCATGAACACCCGGGCACTCCGGGGGTAGAAGGCCTGAAGAGAGTACTGAATGTACGCGATCTTACTTTTTTTGGTATAGCCGCCATCATCGGGGCGGGCAGTTTCAGCAGTTTGGGCGAAGCCTGTTTTAAGGGCGGTCCCGGTGTGGTATTCCTCTTTATTTTATGCGGTATTGCCTGTGCCTTTACCGCTTTTTGTTATTCGGAATTTGCCAGCCGTATACCCGTAGCCGGCAGCGCCTATACCTATGCTTATGCCTCATTTGGTGAGTTGTTTGCCTGGATCATTGGCTGGGCGCTGATCATGGAATATTCTATCGGTAATATATACGTGGCTTTTTCCTGGAGCGATTATTTTACCTCCTTCCTGCACAAAATAAATGTACATATACCCGATTACCTGGCCTGTAGTTATCACGAAGCAAAAAAGGCCGTTCTCACCAATTCTTCCAATGCCGAACTGGTGAATGCCTGGAACAGCGCACCCATGATGGGCAGCCTGCGTATCATCTTCGACCTGCCGGCCGTGGTCATCAATGGATTGATTACCGTGCTGGTGTATATCGGTATCAAAGAATCGCGCAACTTCAGCAATGCCATGGTGGTATTGAAACTGGCCATCGTGTTCCTGGTAATAGCTGTTGGCGCGGTATACATCGATACCGATAACTGGACGCCGGTAAACGATGCCGGTGTGGAGTCGTTTATGCCCAACGGTTTTGGCGGTGTTATGAGCGCGGTTTCGGGTGTATTCTTTGCCTATATCGGTTTCGATGCGGTAAGTGTACTCGCCGAAGAAAGCAAGAACCCCCAGCGCGATCTGCCCAAAGGCATGTCGTATTCACTCATTATTTGTACCTCGGTATATATCTTACTGGCCCTGGTGCTCACCGGCGTGGCCAACTACAAACAGTTTGAAGGCGTAGGCGATCCGCTGGCCAAAATCTTTGAAATAAAAGGTGTGGGCTGGATGCAGTTCATCGTGAGCATTGCCGCCGTAATAGCCATGACCAGCGTCATGCTGGTGTTCCAGATGGGCCAGCCGCGCATATGGATGAGCATGAGCCGCGATGGTTTGCTGCCGCCCGTTTTTCAACGTATACATGCGAAATTCAAAACACCTTCTTTTGCCACCATTATGACCGGTTTGCTGGTAGGCTTACCCATATTCTTTACCGACAGAACCTTTGTGCTGGACTTTACCAGCATTGCCACGCTGTTTGCCTTTGTACTGGTATGCGGCGGGGTACTGGTGATTCCGCGGAAAGAAAAGGTACCAGGCCGTTTTAATATGCCCTATATCAATGCCCGCTATATTTACCCGCTGATGTTATTGGCCGCCATTGTGATCATTGAACTGGCCACCGCCGATTATTTCCCCGGCATTTTCAATTTCGATTTTTCGGGCAATGAAGAATATGTGGCCGGCAAACTGAGTTTTATGGATGTGGCCACCCCCAATATATCATTGATCGTATTCTGGATGATTTGTCTCATACTGGCCGTACTGGCCTATATCAAACAATATTCCCTGATCCCATTGATGGGCACCACCACCTGCCTGTACCTGCTTACCGGCATGACCAAAAGCAACTGGGCCTGGTTTATAGGATGGCTGGCCCTGGGGCTGGTGATCTACTTCATGTATGGATACAAAAACAGCCGGCTGGCCAAAAATTAGGGAAAGGGAATTGCATACCTTTGCACCATGAAATTTCAGATAGGCGACAAGGTAGTTGTTACACACTCCAATGAAGAAGGAGAGGTGGTGGATATTATCAACAACAAGATGGTGATGGTGGATGTGCGCGGTGTAAAATTCCCCGCCTACGTAGACCAGTTGGAGTTCCCTTATTTCAAACGGTTTACCGAAAAAAAGCTGTTTCCTCCCAAAAAGGAAAAGACATATATAGACGATGTACCGCGCGAAAAAAAGAAGATCACACAACGCGTGGTAGACGGTGTATGGCTCACTTTTATTCCCATGATGGACAGCGACGAGTTTGGCGACGACATCGTAACCGAACTAAAGGTGCACCTGATCAACCGCACCGAACAGGGTTATAAGTTTACCTACAGGCTGAATTATTTTGGCGAAACCGAATTCGAGCTGGTAAACCAGGTACATGCCTTCGAGGATTTTTACCTGCACGATGTACCGTTCGAGAACCTTAACGACAGTCCCACCTTTGGTTTTGAATTTTCGCTGGTAACACCCGATAAAAACAAGGCCGATTATTACGAATCGTCCATCAAACTAAAACCCAAACAGGTGTTTGCCCGTATTGAAGAGGTAAAACGCAAGGGCGAGGCCACCTTTTCCTACAAACTCTTCGACCAGTACCCGGGCAAACCCTACGATGACGCTGTAGACGTTTCTGCGCTGGCAAAATCGGGCTATAAGATCTACGACGCCTCCAGGGCCCGCCAGCATTTGGAGCCCGCTAAACAGGAGCTGGACCTCCATATCGAGAAGCTGACACCCGACTGGGAATCGATGGATAATTTCGAGATCATTTCGCTGCAGGTTAAAACCTTCGAAAAATACTTCGAGCTGGCGCTGGCGCATCACCTGCCCTGGCTCATTGTGATACATGGGGTGGGCAGCGGCCGCCTCCGCGACGAGATACACGAAATACTGCGTTTGCGCAAAGAGGTAAAACGCTTTGTAAATCAATACCATCCGGCTTACGGCTACGGGGCTACAGAAATTTATTTCCAGTATTAGTTAGTAACTTTGTGATAACTACAAACCGGGCTATCGCTTCAACCTGATACGTTGGGGAGGAAAGTCCGGACAGCACAGGGCAATGCACCGGTTAATGGCCGGGTTTCCCGCAAGGGGAACAGATAGTGCCACAGAAAATAACCACCCCGGCATGTTATGTCGGGGCCAGGGTGAAAATGTGGGGTAAGAGCCCACGTCGCGGTATGGTAACATACCGGGAGGGTAAACCTTGCATGCTGAAATGCCATGTATACCAGCGCTCGAGGGCGGCCCGTCCGATGCTGGGTGGGTAGGCAGCAAGATCGCTGCAGTAATGCAGCGGCCAGATAAATGATAGCCTTCCCGGCACTTGTGCCGGGAAACAGAATCCGGCTTACAGGTTTGTAGTTATTTTTTTGTCTGCCAACGAAATACTGCGCTCACGCACCGTATTTCCTGCACCCATTTTCTGTTAATAACTTTAATCACCACTCACCCCTTTCAGGCACCATTTTTGAAAAATTCAATCACTCACCAACCTTATCCATAAAATCCATCCCCCCTTCCATAAACTTCCCTGGCCTATTTGTAAACTTTAAAATTCGCCCTTATGAGGAACATTTTCTTCACCCTTGGTTATTTTATGGTGATGGTACTGGCCGGCACCTTATTGTACCACTACAACAAACCCACACGCAATGTAGCCCGTGAAAAAGGCATACCCGTTACCGCCACAGAACTATACCAGCAATTTACTTCCGATGAATCACAGGCCAGCCAGGTGTACTTAAACAAAGTATTACAGGTACGCGGACAGGTGCTCGAAGTAAAAAACACCCATGCCAAAGGCAAGGTAGTAGTACTCAACACCGGCGATCCGATGTATGGCGTAGCCTGTACACTCGATAACGAGCACGCACAAGCGGTACAGCCCGGCAAAGAGATCGTGGTAAAAGGCGTATGTACCGGCTATCTCAGCAATGTGGTGCTTACCAATGGCTACCTGATGAATTAATTTGTATAGCTATTACCATTCACAATCATCCCGATCCGTACCTTACCGCCAGCGCAAATGGTGGGCGCTCCTGCAGTTCATGGCGTCCCACCTTTGCCTGGCACCAATTAATGCAACCGCACCGCTACGCCTATCTGCACATGATACGAATTCCACCTGTACCTGTCATCGATATCATTCACATCCGACAACCCCCAATTATACCTCCCATAAAACCCAACCCCACCCAAATTCACCTGCATCCCTACGTTCGCACTTAATTCACTCTTTTTAAAAGCCGATGCATTACTCTTCAATAAGTTCTCATCATCATACACCTTCACACTATACTGCGGTCCCAATAAAATCTCAAACGTTCTATTCACATGATACTTCAACAATAAAGGCACCGCCACATACCCTACTTTAATGTTCTCCGCCGCAGCAGCCCGACCATAATTGTTATAATACGTCATAAAATCATCCGCCTTCTTATACCCATTCCAACTAAACAATACCTCCGGCTGCACCCCCAGCATCTCATTCATCCGCCACTCCGCAAACACACCGGCCTGCCATCCCGCCGTAAAACTTTCCTTCATACCCTTCCCTGAAATACCCGAGTAGTTAGCATTCGCAGTTAACCCATAATGCCAATCCTGCGCATGCCCAATAAAAGCGCTCAATAGCAACGCTAGTACGATTTTTGCTTTCATCATGCTCAAATGTATCAGCCGGGGTAACAGCCCGATTGTTATAATCGGTCAACACCTCAAAAAAATAGACGAAATGCAGAATTATCAATTCGATTCGGAAAACAAAGTTTGGGTGCGTGCAGACTATATAAGAACCATCGATTACTCCGACGGCGCCGATGTAGAACAACGCATTGTTGCCGCCATACAACAAACCACCGATCTGTCTTCCTTCTCCGACGAATTGGAAACCCATATCTTCGATTGGCCCAGCCGCTACTTCTTCTCAAAAAAAAGAGCCAACCTGCTGCGTCCCTTTGCTTCCATCTTCAACAACAAACATATCCTGGAGCCCGGCTGCGGCTCCGGCAGCATCACCCGTTTCTTAGGCGAATGCGGCGCCCATGTATACGCCATAGAACCTAACCTGCAAAGAGCCCGCGCAGCCGCAGCACGCTGCCGAGACCTGCCTAATGTAAAAGTGTTTTGCGATGATATCGGCGGCTTTCAATCCGGTCAACCTGTTGATGGCATCGTAGTGATCGGCGTACTGGAATACGCCAGCAAATACGGCCAGCAACCCATCCAGTTCATCCAACACCTGCAACAATTTTTACAAACCGATGGCTTTATGATCACCGCCATCGAAAACCAGCTGGGCCTGAAATATTTTGCCGGCTTTGCCGAAGACCATGTAGGCAAGCTCATGTACGGCATCAACAACAATTACCAGCCCGGCGAAGTCACCACTTTTGGAAAAAAGGCCTTAACAGATCTTTTTGAAAGCACAGGTTTCAAAAGCAACCGTATGTTTTTACCCTTTCCGGATTATAAAATGCCCTCCCTGATGATATACCCGGATATCTACAAAAAGAAAAAAATACACTTCGCCAACATACTATCCGATATCTCCTGGCAAGACACACAAACACGCGTCCCCTTATTCTCCCTCGACAAAGCCCTTCCCTTGATTGCAGAAAACGGTCTGCTCTACGACCTCGCCAATTCCTTTTGTCTTTTTTCTGAATACAACGAAAAACAATCCTTCGATCCACAAATACTGTTAGCCACCTACGAAGGAAAAAATGAAACCATCATCACCGATAATCCCGAACCTTCACCGCAGTATGAACTGGTAACCATCGTCAACCGCGATCACTGGCGAATAGAAGACATAGCTGCCTGGTACAGCAAACATCCCCACATCGATCTCTACGATGCTTTCAAAAAACTTTCCAGCATAGCCCCACCGGCCAACCCTGCACACACAGATATCAACAACATCGTACAAGCCATAGCTCCCGGCAAACAACTGGCCGGCCAGTACCTGCTCCCCGTTCGGCCAGAACTTCTAAAATAAAGGTCAATCTGACACTTACATATTGCCCATTCTTCCTTATTTTTACCGCGATTGCTTGTAGTTATGAATCATTTACCCGCAGTAGACGTCATCATCATCATCATATACTTCCTCGCCATGATTGGGGTAGGGGTATTCATGAGCCGCTCCAACAAAGGTTCCGAATCATATACAGTGGCCTCGGGCGCCATTCCCGGATGGGCGCTGGGTCTTTCATTTTACGCCACCTTCTTAAGCGCTATTACCTTTTTGGGCGATCCCGGTAAATCGTTTGGCGCCAACTGGAACTCTTTTGTATTCAGTTTGTCGATGCCCTTTGCCGCCATCATAGCCGCGAAGTTTTTTGTTCCCTTTTACCGCAACAGCGAAGCCATCAGCGCCTATACACATCTCGAAGAACGTTTTGGCGCCTGGGCGCGCACCTATGCCATGATCTGTTTTGTATTGATACAACTGGCGCGCATGGGCACCATCTTTTACAGCATTGCATTGACACTAAAAGCGCTTACCGGTTTTTCCATGCCCGCCATCATGATCAGCACAGGCTTTTGTATCATCGTTTACACCATGATGGGCGGTATGAAGGCGGTGATATGGACGGAAGTAGTACAGGCCATTATTAAAACACTGGGTGCCTTATTGATCCTCTACCTCATCGTTACACAACTCGATGGCGGTTTTGATTATATCATAGCAACCGGTAGCGCACAGGAGAAATTCAGCCTGGGCAGCTTTAATATCTCTGAGTTTTCTATGTCTACCTTCTGGGTGATATTCCTCTATGGCTTTTTTATCAACCTCAATAATTTCGGCATCGATCAGAATTATATACAACGTTATCACACCGCACGCAACACCCGCGATGCCAGCCGCAGCATCTGGATGTGTGTATTGTTTTATGTGCCTGTAAGCATGCTCTTCTTTTTTATCGGTACGGCCTTGTTTGCTTATTATCACCAGCATCCCGACCTGATACTGCCGCTGCAGCAACAGGTGGCTGCCGAAAAAGGTATGGCCCTGCAGCAATTGACGCCTGCCGATTATGGCGACAGGGTATTGCCTTATTTTATGCGGCACGAGGTGCCCGCCGGTTTACTGGGACTCATCATTGCCGCCATTTTATCGGCCGCCATGAGCACCATGAGCAGTGGCATGAACAGTTCGGCCACGGTGTTTTTAAAAGACATTTACCTGCGTTATTTTAATAAAGATGCAACGCCCAAAACCCAGATGCGCGTGTTGTACATGGCCACCGCGGTAATGGGAGTGCTGGCCATTAGTTTTGGTATTGGTATGATAGGCGTAAAAAGTTTGCTGGATGCCTGGTGGAAGCTGGCTGGTATTTTCTCCGGTGGTATCCTGGGATTGTTCCTGCTGGGATTGCTGGCAAGGCGCGCCAAAAATGTAGAAGCGGCAATTGCCGTCATCATTGGTGTGCTGGTGATCATCTGGCTTACTTTTTCGCGCCAACTGCCTGATAGTTACGCCTGGCTGCGTACCAACCTGCACGCCAATATGACCATTGTGGTGGGTACCTTAACCATTTTCCTCACCGGCCGCATTTTGTCGGTTTTACGCAAACCTGCCAAAGCAGGATAGCACAGGAAGGTTCAAATAAATGTCGCAAATACAATAATTACTTTTTAAATTTGGGGTAGAATAAAAACACGAGGAGAAACCGATGGAAAAGAAATTTGTACCGGTAATGATCACGCCCTTCAACCTGAAAGCCAGGATCGATTATGATATGGTGGAAAGGCTGGTGGATTTTTACCTGGCGGCAGGTGTGAGCGGTTTTTTTGCCAACTGCCTCAGCAGCGAGATGTACAGCATCAGTGAAGATGAAAGGCTGGAGCTCACGGCGCATATCGTGCGTTATGTAAATGGCCGTGTGCCTGTAGTGGCTACCGGTTCTTTTGGATTAACGATAGAAGACAAGGCTGAGTTCAGCAAAAAAATATATGATACCGGTATCGATGCTGTGGTGTTGATCACCGGGCATTTTGCCAATGTAGATGACAGTGATGAGGTGTTGCTGAAACGCTTCGATAAAATGTTCTCGCTTACGCCGGGCATTCCCATGGGTACCTATGAATGTCCTGCGCCTTATAAACGTATTCTTTCTGCCCCGGTGTTTCAAACGCTGTTGTCATCGGGCCGTCTCAAATATCATAAAGATACCAGCATCGACCTGGATAAGGTAAAGGAGAAACTGCATATTGCCAATGTGCCGGGTTTTGATTTCTTTGATGCGCATACACCCAATGCCATGTATTCGTTGCAGATGGGGGCGAGGGGTATGTCGAGTATCAGTGGGAATTTTTATCCCGAGGTGTTGGTGTGGATGTGTAACAATGCTACCGATCCTTCGAAACAGGAAGATGTACAATGGCTGCAATCGGAGCTCACCCGTGTTGATCCTCTCATACACCAGGCCTATCCCATGAGTGCGAAATACTTTTTGCAGTTGCGTGGGTTGCCGGTGCGCACCATCAGCCGCGCCTATGTACAGGAGCTGACGCCCGCCCAGAAAGAAGTGTTGCAGGGTATTCACAGCAGTTTTAACCAGTGGTGTGAGCGCCTGCATATACAGCCCGTAGATACCCGCGCCATCATGGAGCCAAAGATTTTGCCTGATCCGGCGATTTAACCGAAATTCGTTGACACTAATATGTCAACGCCATGGCTAAATCTACCAACAAAACCGTTGAAACATCGGACTCCGTCACCGCCTTTATCGACGCTGTGCCCGATGAAACCAAACGGGACGACGCCCGCCGCCTTATCACCATCATGAAAAACCTCACCGGTTTTGAACCCAAAATGTGGGGTCCCTCCATCATCGGCTTTGGCAGCTACCACTACAAATACGCCACCGGCCGTGAAGGCGATGCACCCCTCACCGGCTTTTCACCGCGTAAAAACGAGCTTTCCATCTATCTCAATGCCGAATTCTCCGGCAAGGAAGACCTTCTTCAGCAACTCGGTAAACACAAATCCGGTAAAGGCTGTCTCTATATCAAAAAACTACAGGACATAGATGAAAAAGTACTGGAAAAACTGATCAAACAATCCGTGTCCTCCATAAAAATGAGAAATGAAAAATAAGAAATAAGGAATGAGAAAGTGAATACACCCACTTTCTCATTCCTTATTTCTTATTCCTTATTCCTAATTTTTATAATAGTCTTTCTTCGTGTCCAACACCGCCACATCCCTTTCATGTTTCAACGCATTATACCAAACCATACAGCAAGTAAAAACCAACACGGCCGGATAACAATTGAATAACAATGGGTATATGAATTGCATACAGTTCGCTATGATTAGAATGGCATGCCTGCTTGGCTGCATCACCATGGGAGGAGCGGCCTTCAGCCAGTTCAACGATTCCACGCACTATTTATTAAGCTATTCCGCCACCGGCACTTTCAACCGTGCTACCGAAGGCAAATCCTATGTGCTGAACAATGCCCTCAGCTTCGATATCAATAAAAAGAACATGTCGCTCAACAGCAGCAACAACTGGGTGTATGGTGAAAACAACGGCCAGTTGAACCTCAATGATTTTAGTTCGGCCCTCAACTTCGATATCAACCGTGCGCTGCGCACCTGGTACTGGTGGGGACTGGCCACCTATACCACCAGCTATTCGCTGAAGATCAACAACCAGTTCCAGGTGGGTGGCGGCATAGGCCACAACACCATTCGCACACCCAATGCCGAGCTGGTGATCAGCGATGGTCTTTTGTTCGAGAGCAGCAACCTGTATCAAACACCCGAAATCGCAGGTTCGCATGTTACTGTACGTAATTCTTTGCGTGTCAAGTATAGATGGGTGATAGCCAATGTGGTAGTGATCGATGGCATGCACTTCTGGCAACCTTCGCTCACGTCTTTAAGCAATTACATTGTACGATCTGCAAATAATTTATCGATAACCCTTAACAAGTGGCTGAGCCTCACTACATCGGTTACATATAACAGATATAATCAAACTAATCGCGACAATTTATTGATCAATTTTGGTGCAACATTTCAGCGATATTTTTAAGAACTCACCATTCTTTTCCTATTTTTAGTGCTTGTCAAATTGCCTATAATTTGCGCATCATATGATCGGGTTCCATTTCACACAACTGCATCACTTTCATCAAACGTTATCCGCATTACTGGTGGCTGGAAGAATACCGCGGTCCGCGGTTTTTTCCCAAACTGCCTTCGCAGGAAGTGCTGTATACGGGGTGTTATTGCGAGGGGCGGTTTGAGGGGGAGTGGGAGATCATTACCGTATTGCAGGATGAGCGTGGCGATACGCTGGCGTTTAAGGAAGCGGGGCATTGGAATATGAAGAAACTATAGTTCGCGCCTGATCTTGCTGAGGAATTCTTTGGTGATGCCCAGGTAAGAGGCGATCATGTATTGCGGTACCCGCTGTTCTATATCGGGGTAGCGTTCCCTGAACAGGATATACCTTTCTTTGGCGGGCAGGCTGAAATTGTTCACTATCCTGTTTTGCGCTGCAACATAGGCTTTCTGCACGATGATCCTGAAAAAACGTTCCAGCTTTGGTATTTCTGTATACAGCAGATCAAGATCGTTATACGTGAGCTGGGCCAGTTCGCAGGGTTCCAGGCATTGTACGTTGAACTTGGCGGGTGTTTGGGTGAGGAAGCTGCCGAGGTCGGCGGTCCACCAGTTTTCAATGGCAAACATCACGATGTGTTCCTGGCCTTCGTTGTCGATGTAATAGGTTTTCAGGCAGCCTTTTAACACAAAACTTTCATAGCGGCATATCTGCCCGTTTTGCACCAGGTAGTCGCCTTTGGTGTATTTGCCCATGCGTACTTTGGAAATAAACAGGTTTATTTCTTCTTCGGTGAGTTGAATGTATTTGGAAATGTAGGTGAGCAGCGGTTGCAGATCCATAGGGCAAAGATAGAAGTTTCTTCGGGTTGGCTTCGGGATGCATTCGGGTATGCTTGTGTTTAGGTTAAGGGTAAAAGCGCATTTACTAAGGGTTGGTCCGGCGGGCTGCCGAATGTAACAGGAATGTAATAGGAATAAAACAGGAAGGGAACTAAAAGATAGGAAGTACAGTAAATGTACAAAAATCGTTCCTGAATAGTTTCAAATTTTGCTTCGATGGGTGTTGCAAATTGTCTAACCTGTTATATGGCAAGTTTCAAAACTTTGCAAAGGTGGAATGCTTACATTTATACTATGGCCAGGGTACATGCTCCCATACCAATCGTGGGCAATTTTGCCGGTATATGCTTCTACCGCATGTATGGGAATAACTATGCCCGGGCGGCCAGTTCGCTTACTGCCAGGCAGGTGAAAACCAGCAGGCGTTTTGCCAAAACGAGGTATTATGCCGGGTTAATGGCCAGGGCTTCGCAAATTGGTTCGGCCGTGTACAACGCCTTGCCGGTGTACTGGCGCCAGGGTTGGATGTACAGGGCGTTTACGGGTGAGGCGTTGAAGATGTTGAAGGAGGGTGGGGAAGAGGAAGCGGTGCTGAACGAGTTAATGAAAACATACGTAATACAATAAAAAAGCCCCGGATCTTCCGGGGCTTTTAACATTCTTACGCTTCTGCTTCGGCATAACTACTCACCGGCTCGCAGGTACAAATCAAATTCCTGTCACCATAGGTGTTGTTCACCCTCGCCACACTGGGCCAGAATTTATTCTCCCTGATATAAGCCAGCGGAAACGCCGCCTGCTCACGGGTATAGGCATGCTCCCAGGTGCTGCTTACTACGGCGTGTTGCGTATGCGGCGCATGTTTTAATACATTGTCTTTTTTATCTGCCTTGCCGTCTTCAATAGCCCTTATTTCTTCGCGAATGCTCAACAGGGCATCGCAGAATCTGTCCAGCTCTGCCTTATCTTCACTCTCGGTAGGCTCTATCATAATCGTACCCGGCACCGGGAAACTCATGGTAGGCGCATGAAACCCATAATCCATTAAACGTTTCGCCACATCTTCTGCTTCAACTTCGGCGCTCTTTTTAAAAGGCCTCAGATCCACGATAAACTCATGCGCACACTCGCCATTGTGGTTGGTATACAGTATCTCAAACTGGCTTTCCAGCCTGGCCCGCATATAATTGGCATTCAAAATAGCAAATTCAGTAGCCTTACGCACGCCCTCGGCACCCAACATCCTGATATAGGCATAACTGATCAATAAAATAGAAGCCGATCCATAAGGCGCAGCGCTTACGGCATTGGAAGTGGTTACACCATCCTGCGAAGCCTGCATCTTACCTGGCAGGAACTGCGCCAAATGCGCCTTCACACAAATGGGGCCCATACCAGGACCACCACCGCCATGCGGAATGGCAAAGGTTTTATGCAAATTCAAGTGGCATACATCGGCGCCAATCAATCCCGGTGCGGTAAGTCCCACCTGGGCATTCATGTTGGCGCCATCCATATATACCTGTCCGCCGTGCTGGTGCACGATCTCGGTAATTTCTTTTACGGTTTCTTCATATACACCGTAGGTACTGGGATAGGTGATCATAATACCAGCCAGGTTGGCGCTGTGCTGGGCTGCCTTGGCTTTCAGGTCCTCTACGTCGATATAACCGTTCTCCAAAGCTTTCACCACCACCACTTTCATACCGGCCATCACAGCACTGGCAGGGTTGGTGCCATGTGCCGAAATAGGTATCAGCATCACGTTGCGATGCCCTTCATTACGGCTGCGATGGTATTCGCGTATTACCAGCAATCCGGCAAACTCGCCCTGGGCGCCGCTGTTGGGTTGCAGGCTGCAGGCATCAAAAGCGGTGATCTGGCACAAATAATCGCTCAGTTCATCCACCATCTGCTGATATCCTTCGGTTTGATCGGCCGGTGCAAAGGGATGTATTTTGCTCCAGTGCTGCCAGCTTAAAGGGATCATTTCACTCGCTGCATTCAGCTTCATGGTACAACTGCCCAGCGATATCATGGAGGTGTTCAGTGAAAGGTCTTTGTTCTCCAGCTTTTTGATATAGCGCATCATCTCGGTTTCGCTGTGATGGCTGTTGAACACGGGATGCGTTAAGAAGTTGGATGTACGTGTAAGCGTATTCGGTATATTGTACAATACGGCGTCTTCACTGATGCTGAAACTGGCCACATTGTGCTGGTTGGGTTGATCCAGCAGCAATAAGATATCCAGTATATCGGAGAGGGTAGTGGTTTCATCTACCGAAATGCCCACCAGGTTGTTGTCGTAATACCTGAAATTGATCTGTGCAGCTTCTGCCCTGGCGCGAATGACCTGGGCATCGGTGGTTTTGATCACGATGGTATCGAAGAAATGTTTGTGCAGTATTTCGTAGCCTTCTGCTTCCAGCTCTTCGGCCAGTGCATTGGCCAGTACGGTGGTGCGTTTGGCAATGTTGATCAATCCATCCGGCCCATGAAATACGGCATACATGGCCGCCATATTGGCCAGCAGGGCCTGGGCGGTACAAATATTACTGGTAGCCTTCTCGCGTTTGATATGCTGCTCGCGTGTTTGCAGGGCCATACGCAGGGCGCGGTTGCCCTGTGCATCGATGCTCACGCCAATGATGCGGCCGGGAATGCTGCGTTTGAATTCGTCTTTGGCGGCAAAAAAAGCGGCATGCGGACCGCCAAAACCAAGCGGTACCCCAAAACGCTGGGCCGAGCCACAGGCTACATCGGCGCCCAGCTCGCCGGGAGGTGTCAATAAGGTCAATGCCAGCAGATCGGTGGCCATGGCTACATAAGCGCCGGCGGCATGTACTTTCTGTATAAAGTCGCGATAGTCTTCAATAGCGCCTTTGTCGTTGGGGTATTGCACCAGTGCGCCAAAATAAGTTTCGTTGATATCGATCGTACGGTAATCGCCAAACACCACCTCTATGCCTACGGGCTGGGCACGGGTGGTCACTACATTCTTGGTTTGGGGAAAGGTATCGATGTCTACAAAGAATTTGGGCCGCACGATATGATCATGATCCTTGTTCAGGGTGTTAAAGAACATGGTCATGGCTTCGGCGGCGGCAGTGCCTTCGTCGAGCAGGGAGGCATTGGCAATGGGTAAGGCGGTGAGATCGCTTACCATGGTTTGAAAGTTCAGCAGGCTTTCGAGCCGGCCCTGCGATATCTCGGCCTGGTAAGGCGTGTATTGGGTATACCAGCCCGGGTTCTCGAAAATATTACGCAGTATTACGCTGGGTGTAATGGTGTCGTAATAACCCTGGCCGATATAGGTTTTGTATACTTTATTTTTCAGGGAAATGTCTTTGATCAGTTGCAGGTAATCGTGCTCGCTGATGGAGGCGGGCAGGTTCAGCGCCTCTTTCATGCGGATACCTGGGGGCACTGTTTTATCTACCAGTGCATCCAGGCTGCTTTCACCGATGGTTTGCAGCATTTGCCGGGTTTCCTGTTCAGTAGGTCCAATATGGCGACGAATGAATTCTGTGCTTTGTTGTTCAAAAAGGTTCATAATCCCGTATATGTTTTTGTTGAAGTAAGACGTAGGAAGTATGAAGTAGGATGGTCGGTCATACCTCATACTTCCTACCTCTTACTTCGTTCTAAGGTGCGCAAAGTTACTATTTAAGTAGGAGACTAACGGGTGTTTGTGATGGGGTGGGGATAAGGTGTAGAAAAAGGCATAAGGCAGAAGGCATAAGGCAGAAGTAAGTTGTTGATTATTAAGTTATGCATAAAGCGCGGTAGCCCCTTATGCCTTATGCCTTGTGCCTTCTGCCTATGCCTTGTGCCTCAACACCAAGCTCCCTTAAGGTACCCTCCTCCAAAGCCCTCATCTCCTCACTGGTTTGCCGGCTGCCATCATGGCTCCAGCCGGGCGGACCGAAGAGATAATACCATTTCTCCTTGAACCCAATGTCTTTGCGCGACAGATCTTTGGCAATCTGCTGCCATTCGTGGAAGACAATCGTAAGTGGTGTTTCTTTTTCAATGGGTTTGGTAAGTCCGTATTTCATGGGCTGGTATTCCTGTGGGGGCAGTTCGGGCTGAAAGGTGCCAAACAGTTTGTCCCATATGATCAGGAACATACCCATATTCTTATCAAGATATCTGGCATTGGATGCATGGTGCACCCTATGATGCGAAGGCGTAACCAGTATATACTCCAGCCAGCCCATTTTATCGATCAGCTCGGTATGCACAAAGATGCCCCATATTTGGGTGGCGCTGTAAATAAATACAATGTCCAGCGGTTTGAAACCCATGAGGGCCAGCGGGATAAAATAAATAAAACGGTACAAAGGCTGGAATACCGATGAGCGGAAACCCACGGTAAAATTCAGATGTTCAGAAGAGTGGTGGGTAACATGCACGGCCCAGAACAGTCGTATCTCGTGGTCGAATCGGTGCAGCCAGTAATAGAGAAAATCTTCCAGCAGCACCAGCATAAACCAGTATACCACTACATGACTGAAGGAGAACAGGTGATGCCGGTAAAAATAATCGAGGACAACGATGTACACGCCGCGGAACATAAGGTCGATGGCGCCGTTCAGCAACATCAGGTACAGGTTGGCAGCCGTATCTTTCCAGCTGTACAATTTCCGGTGCCGGTAATTGCTCAACAGCAATTCAACCCCGATAATGATGATGTACGCGGGAGTGCTTAACAAAATCAGTATTTGTTCACGAAGGGCGGTCATTCATTTTTGCGATGCACAAAAATAGGTGAAGCCCGGGAATAATGCCGATTTCTTTTGTTAAACGGCTGTGAATCAGTTAGTCATTTGCTGTAACCGTTCGTGCTGCCGCATTTGTTCACTGGTCATACGCTGGCCGTCGTGGCTCCAGCCGGGCGGTCCGAATATATACATCAGCCTGTGTTTAAAGCTGATATCGCGGCGGCGGATATCCTTCCAGATATCCTTCCATTCGTGGAAGATGATGGTGGGCAGGTTGTCTTTTTCCAGGGGATGGGTCACTCCGTACCGGATGGGCTGGTATTCCGAGGCCGGCAGTTCGGGCTGGAAGGTGCCGAACAGCCTATCCCAGATGATGAGCACGGTGCCCATATTTTTATCGAGATAAATGGGGTTGCTGGCATGATGCACCCGGTGATGGGAGGGGGTTACAAAGATATATTCGAGCCAGCCGAGCTTTTTGATCTTTTCTGTATGGGTTAAAATGGCCCAGATCTGGCAAATGGAGTACATCAGCAGGATGTCGATGGGCTGAAAACCGGCCAGCGCCACGGGTGTATAGAATAAAAAACTGTAAAAAGGCTCCAGGGCGCCCGTTCTGAAACCCACACTGAAATTAAAATGGGTGGATGTATGGTGGTTGCAATGCACGGCCCAAAACAGCCTGCAGGTATGGCCCAGGCGGTGCAGCCAGTAATGCATCATGTCTACCGCCAGTAATAGAATGATCCAGTACAAAACGGAATGTTCCCAGGAAAAAATGCTGATCTGGAAGAAGAAGGTGAGCACTACAAGGCTTATTCCCCGCATCAAGAGACCGGAAACACCAGTGAGCATACTGAGGGCAAAATTGTGAAGGGTGTCTTTAAATGAGTATGCTTTGACTCCCTCTAAGTGACTGACCAATAATTCAGCGCCAATAATGATCACATAAAGCGGCGTCGAAACCAGTGCCAGCACCTGATCATATAGTGCATGCATAGTATAAAAAAATCAAAAACCAAACCATGTCTGCCACCAAAAAGTTAACTTGCAGGTAAAACCTGAACTCAAATACGCAATGCAGAACCATGAAGTTGCCGTTACTGGTATCCCAGATGTGAATTGGAAAAAAAAGGTTGCGGAGCGGCAAAAAGAATATAAAAATTTTCTCAAGCGTGCCGACAAGAACAAGGTGTTGAAAAAATTGCCCGCTTTGCATGAGGAGGCTTTTTCGAAAATAGATTGTTTACAATGTGCGGCCTGCTGCAAGAATTATTCACCCAGGTTCAAAACACCCGACATCAAACGAATCAGCAAGCACCTGGGTATGAAAGAAGGGGTGTTTATAGAAACCTACCTGAGGCTGGATGAAGAAGGCGACTATGTAGTTAAACAATCACCCTGCCCCTTCCTGGGCGAAGGCAACTACTGCAGCATATATGATGTTCGACCTTCCGACTGCGAGCGCTTCCCATATACCGATGAAGATGTTCTCCTGAAAAGAGCACATCTTACGTTAAAAAATTCAACTTTTTGTCCGGCTGTGCATTATGTATTGGAAAAGTTGATGAAGCTGGAAGTAGGAGGTAAGAAGTAGGAGGTAGGAAGTAGGAGGTAGGAAGTAGGAAAATACAGGATCTATCTTACTTCCTACCTCCTGCTTCATACTTCTTGCCCCTTACTTCCTGCCTCTCACTTCCTGCTTAAAAACCAAAATTTCAAATTATCTTACTCCCATGTCGCATTTGCCCGACCTGATCAGAGATCTTGCGTTGATCCTTGGTATCGCCGGTATCACTACCCTGTTGTTCAAAAAGCTGAAACAACCGGTGGTACTGGGTTATATACTGGCGGGCTTGCTGGTAGGGCCTAATTTCTCCCTGCTGCCCACCGTGGCCGATCTCAAAGGCGTAAAGATTTGGGCCGAGATAGGGGTGATATTCCTGTTATTCAGTCTGGGTTTGGAATTCAGTTTTAAAAAACTGGTGAAAGTAGGCGGCACGGCGGGTATCACGGGCATATTCGAGATATCGTGTATGATCGGGCTGGGTTATTTAACAGGCCGCGCCATGGGCTGGCCCGAGATGGACAGCATGTTCCTGGGCGGTATCATCGCCATATCTTCCACCACCATCATCATACGCGCCTTTGATGAGTTAAGGGTGAAAACGAAAAAATTTGCCGAAGTGGTGCTGGGTGTGCTCATCATCGAAGACCTGGTGGCTGTGCTGCTGATGGTGTTGCTGAGTACAATGGCAGTAAGCCGTGAATCGGCCGGCGCCCAAATGATCGAATCGGCGCTTAAACTCATCTTCTTTCTCTGTTTGTGGTTTATCTCCGGCATCTTTTTATTGCCATCGCTGCTGAAATGGGCTCGCCGATTCCTGAACAACGAAACGCTGCTGGTGATCTCATTGGGTTTATGCCTGCTGATGGTAGTACTGGCCACCTATGCCGGTTTTTCCGCGCCGTTGGGCGCCTTTATCATGGGCTCCATACTGGCCGAAACCACCATGGCCGAACGCATAGAGCATGTGGTGCAACCGGTGAAAAACCTTTTTGGCGCCATCTTTTTTGTATCGGTGGGTTTGCTGATCGATATCACGCTGCTGATGGACAATATTGTACCGATCTTAATACTGAGCCTGGTAGTGGTGGTGGGCAAAACCCTGAATGTAACCCTGGGGGCCATGTTATCGGGCCAGCCATTGAAGGTAGCCCTGCAATCGGGTATGAGTTTGTCGCAGATCGGTGAATTTTCCTTTATTATCGCCACCCTGGGTGTTACGCTGAATGTGATCAGCGATGTGCTGTCGGTGATAGCCGTGGGTGTATCGGTGCTCACCACCTTTACCACGCCCTATATGATACGCGCTGCAGAACCTTTTTATAACTGGCTGTACAACCACATGCCCATGAAATGGAAGATGGCCATCAACCAGTACAGTACCGGTGCACAAACCATCCAGGCCGAAAGCGACTGGAAGATCGTGCTGCGTTCGTACCTGGTGATCATGGGAGGCAATGCCGTGGTGGTGGTGGCGCTGGTGTTGTTATCGGAAGGATTTTTGATGCCCTATGTATACGAAGCGATGGATAATGCCCTGTGGGCGGGTATCATCACCTTTGTGATCACGCTGTTTGTTACCGCGCCCTTCCTGTGGGCGCTGGCCATTCGTAAAATGCATTCGCTGGCCTATCGTAATTTATGGCTCGATAAAAAATACAACCATGGTCCGCTGGTGATGCTGGAAGTGGTGCGCAATATTTTGCTGGTGGTATTGGTGGGTTTTATGGTAGACCGGCTGTTCACCACCATGATCGCGCTGGTGGCCATATTGCCGGTGATCGTGATCGTGCTGTGGATATTCAGCCATCGCCTGAACAGTTTTTATACCCGCCTGGAGAAACGTTTTTTAACCAACCTGCACGAGCGCGAGCGTTATGCCACCTCGGGCAACAGCCAGCTATCGCCCTGGGATGCGCATATTGCCTATTTTACCATACCGCCCGAATCGAATGTGATCGGTATAAGGCTGGAATCTTTATCGTGGCGTGAGAAATACGGTATCAACATCGCTTATATTGAAAGGGGCACCAAAACCATACTGGCGCCCTCGCGTATGGATGTTTTGTATCCGTTCGACCAGATTGCCGTAATTGGCACCGATGTGCAGTTAGAAGAGTTCAGGGCCATCGTTGAATCGGTTACCACTGCCCTGGAAGATGGTTTGCACCAGGAAGATATTACCCTGAATAAACTGATCGTGGATGAACACAATGGATTGAAGGGAAAGACCATCCGCGATTCGGGTATTCGTGAGCTTACCAATGGGTTGGTGGTGGGGATAGAACGCGATGGCGTGCGTATATTAAATCCCGATTCCAATACCGTGTTTGAGTGGGATGATATTGTGTGGGTGGTGGGCAACAGGCGCATGATCGAGAAATTGCGCGGCGCCTAATATTCTACCAATATGCCGCCCCTAACGGGGCGGGTTATTCTTCATAATTTTTTTTCTACCGATATTATGCCCCTATCGGGGCATTTGTCCGCCCCGTTAGGGGCGGTATATCGGTAGCAAACGATGTGGCAAATCGGAACCCGCCCCGTTAGGGGCGGCATATTGGTAGCAAACGATGTGGCAAATTGGAACCCGCCCCGTTAGGGGCGGCATATCGGTAGCAAACGATGTTGCAAATCGGAACCCGCCCCGTTAGGGGCGGCATATCGGTAGCAAACGATGTGGCAAATCGGAACCCGCCCCGTTAGGGGCGGTATATCGGTAGCAAACGATGTTGCAAATTGGAACCCGCCCCGTTAGGGGCGGCATATTGGTAGAAAACGATGTTGCAAATTGGAGCCCGCCCCGTTAGGGGCGGTATATCGGTAGCAAACGATGTTGCAAATTGGAACCCGCCCCGTTAGGGGCGGCATATCGGTAGCAAACGATGTGGCAAATTGGAACCCGCCCCGTTAGGGGCGGCATATCGGTAGCTAATATTCAAATTTGCGCACCGCCGGCGCTTTGAACCACATGGCCGTTACCACCAGCAGCGTCATGGCCCCGCCAAAAACGACAGAGGGCACAATACCCATCAGCTTCGCCATTACACCGCTTTCAAAATACCCGATCTCGTTGGAGGAATTGATGAACATGCTGTTCACCGACGACACCCTTCCCCGCATATTATCCGGTGTTTTCAACTGCAAAATGGTACCACGCACCACCACGCTGATGCCATCGAGCGCACCGCTGAGCAGCAGCGCCACAAACGACAACAGGTAAATTTTTGAGAGCCCGAATACGATAATACAAAGTCCGAACCCGGCTACAGCCAGCATCAGCCTGGCCCCCTGTTTTTTGCGCAGGGGCCGCAGTGTAAGCGATACAATGGCCGCCATGGAGCCAATATCCGCTGCCGCATTCAACCAGCCAAAACCAATGGCGCCCACATGTAATATTTCTCCCGCAAAAAATGGTATCATGGCTACCGCGCCGCCAAACAGTACCGCCAGCATATCGAGCAATAAGGCGCCCAGCAATTCTTTGGTGCGGAATACAAACTGTAAACCTTCTTTTACGCTCTCCCAGGTTTTTTGCGAGGTGTTGGTATGCACCACCGGTTTGGGTTTGATCTGGTACATACACACCGCCGAGATGACCATATACAGAAGGATCAGTGAAAACGTACCCGTATAACCCACATAGGCAATCAAAAAACCGGCCGTGGCATGGCCGGTTACAGAAGCTGTTAAAAAGGTGCCCGAGCTCCAGGTAACTGCGTTGGGTAATATCGTACGTGGTACCAGCTGCGCCAGTATAGAGGAGGCGGAGGGCCCGATAAAAGAACGCAGTATGCCGGTGCAAACCATCACCGCGTATATGGTATACTGCACAAAACCGGTTCCCAAACGGGTTTGCGTGGATGGGATGGCGGCAAACATCAGTCCGCCTGCGCACAGGATATACAACAATATCAGCCGGAATATGAGTGTGCGTTTGTCGCTTTTGTCTACCACATGCCCCGAGTAAAGTGCCATGGTGATAGCGGGCACTGCTTCCGACAATCCGATGAAGGCAATGGCCAGCGGGTTTTTGGTGATGATGTACATTTTCCAGGCCACCACTGTTACTATCATGCGCATGGCCATGGTGAAGAAGAAACGTTGTATTACGTAAAGGCGGAATTCTTTTATTCGAACGGAAACGAAGGGACTGTGCGGGTTGTCGAGCGGCGCTGTGTCGGGCATGGGGCAAATGTAAGGCATAAAGGCATAAAGGGAACGCCCCGTTAGGGGCGGTATATTGGTAGCAAAAAATAACACGGAAATAAACCCGCCCCGCTAGGGGCGGTATATTGGTGTATACGCATTACAACCAATATCGCGCCCCTCACGGGGCGCATGCATTACCTTTTATCGCGATGCTACCAATATTACGGCCCTAACGGGCCGATACATCATATGCCACAAATCTTTATGCCTCTATGCCTTCCCCTTATGCCTTATGCCTTCTGCCTTATGCCTTCTGCCTTCTTCCTTCCGCCTTCCGCCTCTTTCCCCCAAAATCCCTAATTTCATTCCCTGAAACATTACACATGGCGACAATTATAGACCTGGTAGGCAATACCCCAATGGTAGAGATCAAGCAGCTCAACCCGAATAGACATGTAACTATATACGCCAAACTGGAAGGCAACAATCCTGGTGGCAGCGTAAAAGACCGCCCGGCTTTGAATATGATCCAGTCTGCCCTGGAACGCGGAGAAATTAAACCCGGTTCAAAACTGATAGAAGCCACCAGCGGCAACACCGGTATTGCACTGGCCATGGTGGCGCGGTTGTTCAACCTGGATATAGAACTGGTGATGCCTTCTACCTCTACCCGCGAAAGAACACTCACCATGGAGGCCTTTGGCGCCAAAGTAACCTTGCTGGAAAGCATCGAGAAATGCCGCGATTATGCAGAAGAAAAGGCCGCTACAGGCGAATTTTTTATTTTAAACCAGTTTGCCAATCCCGATAATTATAAGGCACATATCAAAACCACGGGTCCCGAAATATGGCGTGATACCAACGAGGGCATCACCCATTTTGTAAGCTCTATGGGCACCACCGGCACCATCATGGGCTGTTCTATGTTCCTGAAGGAAAAAAATCCCGCTGTACAGATCGTGGGCTGCCAGCCCACAGAAGATTCATCGATCCCCGGTATACGCCGCTGGCCTAAGGAATATTTGCCTAAGATATTCGATCCCAGCCGGGTAGACCGTGTGATGGATGTATCGCAGCAGGAAGCTACGCTGATGGCGAGGCAACTGGCCAAGGTGGAAGGTATTTTTGCCGGCATGAGCAGCGGGGGAGCCGCGGCTGCAGCGTTGCGGCTGGCGAAGGAACTGAAGGAGGGAGTGATCGTGTTTATCGTGTGCGACCGGGGAGACCGGTATTTGAGCAGCGATTTGTTTGGGTAGTGAGGTCGGAAGTAGGAAGTAGGAAGTCGGAAGTAGGAAGATACAGGAATCATCCTACTTCCTACTTCCTACTTCTGACTTCTGACCTCCGACCTCTTTTCGGCCGAATATTTGCATAGAAACTACCAAGCCTGATTTCTATGCAAAAATTCAAACCTGTACTCATCGAACTCATCTGGATAGCTATTATCCTGAATGTGACCGTATTAATCAGCATCTTCATATTTAACTGGACCTTCCTGGGCAGCCATTTCGACATCCGCCTGCAGGACCGTTACTTCACCATTGCCTCCTGGAAGATCATTCTTCCCCTCTTTATCTTTATTACGTTTATCTGTTTTATCGTAAAAGAAGTGAAGTACCAGTTTACCCGCCGGGTACCCAATATGTTTATTCTTTGCGCCGGGGTGCTGCTGATCATATTGCTCACTACCATCAACAAACAAATTATACTTTCCGAATTCACTTTCTTTGGCGGATGGGCCGCCGAACCGCCCTTATCGGCGCTGACCGGTACGCATGTAAAAACTACGCTGCACCCGGGTATTCATGTGGCTTCTAATTTTATTACGGTGGTGCAGTTGGTGGTTACCATCAGTATGATGTATGTGGCGTTCAGAATGGGGGTGAATTATTATGGCGCGGTGGTGCCTTTGCATACGCATATCACTACACATAAACCCAAGGCGCTTACGCCTATCACCAAAGCAAAGGATGAAGTAAAGGAGGTAAAGAAATCATCAGGGCAATGAAAAATAATGCTGTCCATGATCGTATTCTTTCTCCAGCGCATCGATGATTATCTGTAGGTGTTTGGGATTATCCAGGAAATCGGCATTGCCCGCATCTATAAACAGCGTTTTAATATTCGACTGGCGTATATAGTTGGTATAGGTTTGCTGGATATTGAACAAATATTCATCGGGAATATTCTGTTCATAAGGCCGGTTTCGCTTTTTGATGTTCTGCTGCAAACGGGGCACCGGTGCATGCAGGTAAATCAGCAAATCGGGTTTCACCAGTTGCTGGTGAATGATATCAAATAATTTCTGGTACAGCCTGAACTCTTCTTCAGGCAAATTCACCTTGGCAAACAACAGGCATTTGGTAAACAAATAATCGGTGATGGTATAACTCTGAAACAGGTCCTTGGTATAGATCAGCTCCTTTAACTGTTTATATCTTTCCGCCATAAAAAACAACTCCACCGGAAAGGCATACTGCTTCGGATTTTCATAAAACTTGGTCAAAAAGGGGTTCTCGGCAAATTCTTCCAGTATCAGCCGGGCATTGTAATGTTTGGCCAGCAGGTGCGCCAGCGTAGTTTTACCGGCGCCTATATTTCCTTCGATGGTAATAAAATGATACTTCATGTTGTGAATTTTTGCACGGGTAAAGGATCAGTACATGCTTCCAATAATCCGGTAACTGTTTTTTTAAAAACGGGGTGCACTACATCACCCGCAATTTGCTGTAATGGCGCCAGTACAAAACGCCGGTTTTGCATATGCGGATGCGGTATGGTGAGATCCTGTTCACTAATAACGGCATCGTTATAAAAGATGATATCGATATCAATTATACGCGGACCGAACTTTTCCATACGGCGCCGTCCCATTGTTTCTTCTATCGATAAAATAGTTTTGATCAAATCCTGTGGCGAAAGGCTGGTATGTAATTGTACCGCCTGGTTCAGGAAAGCAGGCTGATCGGTTTTTCCCCAGGCCGCCGTTTCATATACCGCCGATACCTGTTGTACCGGCCCGCAGTCATCCCCCAGCCACCTAATGGCCTGGTGCAGGTTTTGCAACCGGTTCCCCATGTTACCGCCTATCAGTAAATACACATTATTCATATATTGCATCCCATCAGAGGGCCAAATATCCAAGAATTTCGATTAAAATAAATTTGTTAATGAAGAGCTTTTTTAAAATATTCCTGGCAACGCTACTGGCACTGGTCGTTTTTACCGTGATTGGTTTTTTTCTGTTAACAGGCTTGGTTACGGCCATCACTACGGCCGATAAAGCCGAAACGGGTGAAAAAGCCGTACTGGTGATCGATCTGGCCAAAAACTATCCCGAGATCGGCGTAGAAAACCCCATTGCGCGTTTATCCAAAAAAGACGACGGCGATATTCCGTCGCTGTACGATGTGATCAGGCTGATCGATCATGCACGCAGGGATTCGGCCGTAAAAGGCATTTATCTTAAATGCGGGAGCAATGCCAATGGTTTTGGCGCCAGCGAAGAGTTGCGCAATGCCCTGGCATCGTTTAAATCGGGTGGTAAGTTTGTGTATGCCTATGGCGATGTGATCAACCAGGGCGGTTATTATGTAGCCAATGTGGCCGATAAACTGTATTGTAATCCGAAGGGCGGGGTAGACTGGCGCGGGTATTCGGCCCAACTGGTTTTTGTAAAAGGCCTGCTGGAAAAACTGCAGATAGAACCGCAGATCTTTTATGCCGGCAAGTTCAAAAGCGCCACCGAACCCTTCCGCGAAAAACAAATGACAGAGGCCAACCGCCAGCAGATGACGGAATTGCTGAACGATTTGTATGGCCATTTCCTCACACAAACAGCCTCCGCCCGTAAGATCGATACCGCCACCCTGCACCAGTATGCCAATGAAAACCGCATCCGGTTTGCACAGGATGCGCTGCAATACAAGCTGGTGGATGGACTGAAATATGAAGATGAGGTAAGGGAAGAGATCAAAGGCAGGCTGGGCGTGGAGAATATCACCAAGATCAACTTTATTTCACTGGGTAAATATTCCAAAGCAGTCAGTTTCAAACGCACCGGCAGCAGCCGCGACCGTATTGCGGTGATCTATGCCCAGGGCGATATCGTAGACGGCAAAAGCGGCCAGGATATGATCGGCAGCGATACCTACCGCGACCTGGTACGTAAAGCGCGTTTCGATAAAAATGTAAAGGCCATCGTCATCCGCATCAATTCAGGCGGCGGTAGCGCCCAGGCCAGCGAGAACATCTGGCGTGAACTGAGCCTGGCCCGCAAAGACAAACCCGTGGTGGTGAGCTTTGGCGATGTAAGCGCTTCGGGCGGCTATTATTTATCGTGTAATGCCGATAGCATATTTGCACAGCCTACTACCATCACCGGCTCCATCGGTGTATTTACCCTGCTGCCCAACATGCAAAAGTTCTTTAATGAAAAACTGGGTATCACCTTCGATGGGGTAAAAACCTCGCCCGATGCCGACCTGTTCAGCGCTGCCAAACCACTGAGCGAATCGCAGAAAAGATATTTACAAAACAGTGTAGACAGCACCTACCAGGTTTTTAAGGAGCGCGTAGCCCAGGGCCGTAAAAAAGATATTGCTTTTATCGACAGCATAGGGCAGGGCCGTGTATGGAGCGGCACCCGTGCCCTGCAACTGGGCCTGGTAGACCGCCTGGGTGGTTTAAGCGATGCCATTGCCGCCGCCGCCCGCCTGGCCAAAATAAGCGAATACCGCCTGCGGGAATACCCCGAGCCGTATAACCTGCTGCAACAGATCATGGGCGGCTACCAGGAGGAAGCCCGCCAAAGCGCCCTGAAGGAAGAACTGGGTGAAGAGGGGATAAGGACCTGGAATGTTATTAAAAGAACTAAACAAATGATGGGGGTGGAGCAGGCAAGGATGCCGTTTGAGTTAAATATTGAATAATGAATATTGAATGTTGAATAATGAAGTGAAAACATGTCAACATTGGATATTCAATATTCAATATTCAATATTTCGATAGCTTTGCGGCTCTATGTCTGAACAATACAGTCAGTGGATGGCCATGTGGGCGATATGCCGGGCTACCCTCCGTGCCATCTTCAAAAGCCCCCAGGCCATTTTTTTCAGCCTGTTTTTTCCCATTGTGCTGATCATGATTTTTGGCGCTTTAACCGGTGGTGGCGGCAGCCCGGCTTTTGATGTGGCCTTCGATGCCAAAAGCGATACGCTCAACCCCATTTATTTCGCCATAAAAAGCTCGCCGGCATTTGATATCAAAGAAGGCAGTGAAGAAAGTTTAACAGACCGGTTAAAAAAAGGTCGCATCTCGGCCCTGATCGATATACGCCAGCCCGCCGCAAACGGCCCTGCCGAAGTGCACCTGAAAACCACTTCGGCCAACCAGCGCGAGCTGCCCATGATACAAACCATCCTGAACAGTATCATATTCCAGCTCTCCGGCGGCAATACCCATCAAAACCAGGTGGCCAATATCACGGTTGAACAGATACCGGGACGGCCGTATAGGATGATCGATTTTTACCTGCCCGGTATGCTGGGTTTTTCCCTGATAGGCTCCGCCGTATTTGGCGTGGCCTTCGTGTTCTTTACGCTGCGCGAAACGCTGGTATTAAAACGCATGTTTGCCACGCCTGTGAAAAAAACATATATCGTGCTGGGCGAAAGCATTGCACGGGTATTGTTTCAGCTGGCCACGGCCGTGGTGCTGATATCGTTCGGCACTTTCTTTTACGATTTTACCCTGGCGCATGGATGGATGACCTTTGCAGAGCTGCTGGTGCTTTCGTTTTTAGGGGTGACCGTGTTTATGGGTTTTGGTTTTATCATCAGCAGCCTGGCAAAAAACCAGAATGTGATACCCATTTATGCCAACCTGTTTATGTTTCCCCAATATTTTTTATCGGGTACCTTCTTTCCAAAAACCCTGTTGCCGCAGGGCATGCAGGCCATCATCAATTACCTGCCTTTAACGGCATTGAATGATGCCATGCGTAAGGTGAGTTTTGAGGGCACGCATTTGTTGGGGGTAGGAAAAGAAATAACGATACTCATCGTATGGTGTTTACTGGTATACAGTATATTGATCAAAATTTTCCGCTGGGAGTAATTGTATGAAAATTCTCAAACTTGCGCTGATCAGCGCTGTGGCCCTGTTTTTGTTGGTATTGGCTATCTCCTTGCTGATACCGTCGAAGGTGCGTATTTCAAGGGCCATCGATATTTCGATACCGAAAGACAGCATGGCCGCGCCCCTGAACAACCTGCATCAATGGCAGCAATGGAACGAGCTGGTAAACCATGAACACCTCACTAATAAAAAAGTGAGCGCCACCAGTTTTTCGTCCGACCAGTTGTCGGTCACCGTGCAATCGTTTACCGGCGATACGCTCATCACCCGCTGGCGCCAGCAGAATGGCCGTTATCTCACCAGCGGTTTTACCTGGCATGGCAACAGCAACCGGCTGGTGCTGCAATGGTATTTCGATGTGCACCTGCGCTGGTATCCCTGGGAAAAGTTCAGCAGCATCGTCTTTGATAAGCAATTGGGGCCGCCTATGGAGAAATCGCTGACGAACCTGAAAAAATTGATGGAGAACCAGCCATAAAGGCTTACATTCAATTTAAAACGATAAAGTATGAAAAAACTGTTCTTACTATCTGCGATGGCGCTTGCCGGTTTAGGTGTAATGGCCCAACAGGATAAATCCAAAAGGCCCAGTCCGCCCGCCAAGGTTTCCGAAACCACCAACAAAGGGGTGACCATCACCATCGATTATAGCCAGCCGTCAGTAAAAGGCCGTACCATTGGAAAAGAGATCGCCACCTATGATAAAGTATGGCGTACAGGCGCCAATGAACCCACCACCATCGAGGTAAGCAAGGATGTAGAGGTGGAAGGACAGGCATTACCCGCTGGTAAATATTCCCTGTATACCATTCCCGGCGCCGAGGAGTGGACCATTATCATCAACAAAAAAGCCACCGGCTGGGGCACCCAGTACGATGAATCGCAGGATGCATTGCGGGTAAAAGTAAAACCCGGCAAGGCGCCGCAGTTCACCGAAAAAATGACCTTTAATGTGAGCAAGTCGGGTACCGTGTCGTTGTTATGGGGTAATGAAAAAGTGGATTTTAATGTGATATAGGAAGTAAGAGGTAGGAGGTAAGAAGTAGGATGATTGCTACGTATTCAGATTTCCCGATCAACAACTTCCTACTTCCTACCTCCTACTTCCTACCTCTTGCTTTATATGCGCACTACACTTTTGATCGCCGCCATTGCCCTGCTGGCTGCCTGTAGCAGCAAGCGGGAGAGTCCGCACGAAACCGTGCAGGGAAAAGATGTACATGTTACCTATGGCCGGCCCTATAAAAAAGGGCGTGTGGTTTTTGGCGAGCTGGAAAAATTCGGCCAGGTATGGCGTACCGGCGCCGACGAAGCCACGGAAATTACCTTCAGCAAAGATGCGCTGTTCAACGGCCAGCCGGTAAAGGCCGGTACCTACACGCTGTTTACGATTCCCGGTGAACAGGAGTGGACCATCATCCTCAACAGCCAGTTAAAACAATGGGGCGCCTACGACTACGAGGAGCACAAAGACAAGGATGTGCTGCGCACCAAAGTGCCGGTGCAAAAAACAGGACAGGTGATTGAACAGCTCACCATACGTTTTGCGCCTGATAATTCCATGATCATCGAGTGGGATCAAACCAGGGTGCAAATACCCATTGCGTTATAATTTGAATTGAGCAGCCAGTGTATCCGCATCCACCAGTGAATCGATTTGCCGTACCAGTGAATCGAGGTTATACAGGGCATTATCGGCAGGGCGGGATGGAGGAAGGTTACTGCGCTGGAAGTCTTCTATCAGCGGCAATGTTTTTACCAGTTTCAGCACGTTGTGCAGATCGTCGATGGTGGCGGTTCTTTTTTTGACGAGGCTGTCCAGTTCTTTCATCGTGGCCACGCTATCGGAGTACCTGCGGCGGCTGTTATAGATCATGTGTTCGAGTTTCTTTTTCAGCACCGAATCGCTGATGGTGTTGATCTTCCTGTTGGCCTGTCCATAATAGATATTGATCTTATCGTCGAAAGTTTTGAATTCTCTTAATGAATCTACGCCCTGTTTTTTGAGTTCCTTTATTTGCAGTTCCAGTTCGGTGAGTTCGGTGGAGCCGCTTACCAGTTCATCGTATAAGGCTTCTACCAGGTCGCCGGATCTTTTTTTATAGATGCTGCTCACATCAACTTTTTTCCCTTCCAAAATGGTTTTTGTGGGCTCCCGTTTTACGGGCTTTTGTCGGCAGCCTGTGATCAGCGCGGCGGTAAATAGTATGATGAGGAAAGTTTTCATGACACGAGGTTATTTCAAATTTTTCCAATCACCTGCACGGTTTAGCAGGAAGTTAATAAAAAGACTTTTCTTAACTATAAAAACCTGCAAAACAACGCAGAAGATATGCTATTTGTTTTGGTAATCTGCGTTTTTATGCTGAATTTATAATATTTTCATTGTCCCATCCCCTCCCTATCATGTCTGTACATTAATAATTATTAATCGAAAAAAAGGTTTATGACGACACCTCTATCATTGGATTGCCGTGCCTTCAAGGTTATCGGCTTATTCCTGATCAGTCACCTGGTGGCGGCGATGGCCATGGCCCAGGTTACAGTGAATGGCAAAGTGACTGGGGCAGAGAACCAGCCACTGTCTGGTATTTCGGTAACTGTAAAAAACACGGGTTTCGGCACGGCCACCGACGGCGCCGGGAACTTCAGTTTCACTGCTCCGCTGAAACCGGGTAACTATACCCTGGTATTCACGGGTGTTGGTTTTAAGGCCGCCGAGCGCGGTTTGCAGATTGGCAGCAATGCCAGTTATACCGTAGACGTTACCCTCGACGAAGATGCGCTGGGGTTAGATGAAGTGATCGTAACAGGTACCTCGCAGGGTACCACGCGTAAACAACTGGGTAATTATATCAGTACATTAAAAGCGGATGATATCAATAAAGGCGCTACCGGCAACGTACTGGCTGCCTTGCAGGGTAAGACCGCCGGTGCGCAGATCATTCAAAATTCGGGTGACCCTGCCGGTGGTATTTCGGTGCGGTTGAGGGGCATCAGTTCTATCAACAGTTCGAGTGAGCCGCTGTACATTGTGGATGGTGTGATCGTGAACAATGCCACCAACCGGGTTACCAATACCCAGAATTCCTACGACGGCGGCCTGTTTGTAGGCACCGTTGGCCAAAGCCGTATGGCCGATATCAACCCCGCCGATATAGAACGGGTGGAGATTTTGAACGGCGCCGCCGCCGCAGCCATTTATGGTTCCAGGGCCAATGCCGGTGTGGTACAGATCTTCACCAAACGTGGAAGTTCAGGTGCTCCCACAGTAAATTTTTCCACCGGTATCATGGTAAGCGAACTGCGTAAAAAACTGGATGTAAACCAGGCGCCGGTAAAATTCGGCGGGCCTACAGATGGGCCGGGTGCACTTACACAGGATATCATTACCGCGGTAGGTACGCCTGCTGCCTTACCCACCAATACCACACCGGTTACACGTTACGATTACCAGGATTATATTTTCCGCACCGGTCTGGGTACAGATAACAATGTTTCGGTGAGCGGTGGCAGGGACAAAACAAAATACTACGCCTCGGCTTCTTATTTTTATAACCAGGGCATTATCAAGAACACCGATTTCCAGCGCTTTAGTTTCAGGCTCAACCTCGACCAGGAACTTACCAAATGGGCCAGCGCCAGTGTAGGTATGAACTACACCAACAGCTCGGCCGATGAAAAACCCGATGGTAATTCATTCTTCTCACCCATGAACTCGGTCACCATCCTTGGTAATTTCCATAACATATGGCAGCGAGATGTATTTGGCAACCTGCAGGCAGTAGGGGAGCGCGGCCGTGTGAACCCTGTATCGGTGATAGAAGATTTTAAACAGAAACAGGAAACCAACCGCCTTATTGCCAATGCTTCTTTAAAGCTGCGGCCGTTTAAAGGGTTTACCGTTGATTACACATTGGGTATAGACAACTATGCACAACGTGGTACCACCGTGATGCCGCCCTACACCTACAATGTAAGCACTGCCTTTTTTGGCGGCGGTCCCAACCTCGATGTGGCGTTGAATGGTTATGCCAGCGTGGCGAATAATAATTTCTTCCAGATCAACCATGAGTTGAATGGTACCTACCAGTTTGATATCAGCGATGATTTATCGAGTACAACCCAGGCCGGTTATAGCGCCCAGTACGAACGTAATGGCTACAGCCTGTTGCATGGAAGAGGCCTGGCGCCCTTTGTGGAAACCGTTAATTCTGCCAGTACTATGCTGCCCGGCGCCGATGAGCGTAGTGAGTTTTCCATCTCAGGAGTGTACCTCCAACAAAACTTTAAGTACCGTAATCATTTGTTCCTGACAGGCGCGGTGCGTTTGGATGGTTCTTCGGTGTATGGAGAAGACGAACGCAACCAGTTGTTTGTAAAAGGCAGCGGCAGTTATGTTTTGTCTGAAACAGAATTCTGGGGCAATAGTTCCATGGCAAAATGGTGGAACCTGGCCAAAATTCGTGTTGCTTATGGCGAGTCGGGTAACCTTACAGGTATTACACCATATGCACGTTTTAATAACTACAATTCACTGCCTTACTTAAGCAGAACGGCTATTTTCAGTAACAGCCAGCTGGTGAATCCCGATATCAAACCCGAACGGCAAAAAGAACTGGAGTTTGGTACCGACCTGGCATTCTTTAATAACAGGCTGGGTGTAACTTTCAACTACTATGTGAAACGGGTAAACGACCTGCTCATCAGCCGCGTGATCGCTCCCACCAACGGTCATTCCAGCTACCTGAATAATTTTGGTTCGTTGGAAAATAAAGGTTTTGAATTGGTGCTCACCGGCACACCGGTAAAAACAAGGGACTGGCGCTGGGATATCACCGGCATCTTTAACCGCAACCGCAATAAGGCCGTGGAGATCGGTCAGGCGCTAACCCTGTTAAGCACCAATGCCGGCGCGCCCATAGCCATCCTCGAAGGCCAGCCCATCGGTGTATTCTATGGTACCTTCTTCGCGGTAGATGAAAATGGCAACCAGATAAAAAATGCCGCCGGTTTAATGCAAATAGAAAGAGGTAAGCAGGATGGTCCGCAGCGTTATACCACCCAGCGCGATGCCAACGGGTTACCCACAGGTACCACCTTGAGAAGGGTGATCGGTAACCCCAATCCCGATTATACCGCCACGCTGGTAAACGAAGTGAATTATAAAAGACTGGGTTTGCGGGTACAGTTCGATGCCGTACAGGGTGTGGACGTTTGGAACGCCGATTTCAGAACCAGGCAGGGTGTGGGTAATGGTAAGGTGGCCGAACAGGAACACCTGGGCCAACTGCCACGCGGCTGGATCAACAGCGTGTACCAGATAGAAGAATGGCGTGTAGATGACGGTTCATTTGTAAAACTGCGCGAGATTTCATTGAGCTATAATTTCGGTAAACTGAATGTATTCAGGGATCTTACGTTGAGCGCCAGCGGCCGTAACCTGATATCCTGGGATGATTACAAGGGATATGATCCCGAAGTAAACTCAGGCGGACAAAGCACTGTGTTAAGAAATGTAGACTTTGGTACCGTGCCTATTCCCCGCACATTCAGTTTGTCGTTGCGTGCTAAATTCTAACACTAAAAAGAATCAGTATGAAATTGCTCAATATAAAATATACATCATGGTGTTTGCTGGCCCTCATAGTGCTGCAAACAGCGGCCTGTAAAAAAGATTTTACCGAACCATCGAAGGTGCCTGTAGAGGATGCGCTCACTACACAACGCGGGCTTACCGGTTTGGCTGTGGGGCTGCAACGCGCTTATACCCTTCAGCGTGCCGCTTCGTTATACAATGTGGTGACCACAGATGGTTTTGTGACCAACCAACTAAACATCATCAACCAGGGTAATACGGCAGAGTACCAGCTTTACCTGGGTGGCGGTTCGGTGGATGGCACCAATACCATCCTGGCCAATATATGGACCAACAGTCATAAGATCATATTCGATGCCGATAATGTTTTGAACAATGCGCCTGCATTGCCGGATAAAAATTATGTAAGCGGGTTGATTGCTTATGCCAGTATTTTTAAGGCATTGGCTATTGGCAACCTGTCGATGTTTTGGGAACAAATTCCGGATACGCTGGGCGCCAACGTAAATTTTGTATCCAGCGAAGAAGGATTTAAAAGAGCCATTGCTGCATTGGATATAGCGCTGGCTGCAGTGAACGCCGATACCATCAGCGCCCAGTTCAAAGCCAATGTACCCGCAGGCATCGATTTTGTGAATACCCTGCATGCACTAAAGGCACGGTATGCGTTGAATATTGGCCAATGGCAACTGGCCCTGAACGAAGCCAATGCTGTAGACCTGACCAAAAAGTCTACCTTTAATTTCGACGCGGTAATATTGAACCCCATTTGGGAAACCGCCACTTCCACCAACAACGTGTACCAGCCCATCGATTCCACGATGGGATTGCCGCAGGCGCTTGAACCTTCCTTATCAGACAAGCGGGTGGCGTTTTATCAAACCGTGAACCCCACTTCGGCGCAACGGTTCAGGATAAATGGATTTGCCGCTGCTTCCAGTTCTGCCTGGCCGCTGTACCTGCCGGGTGAAATGCGGTTGATAAAGGCCGAAGCCTATGCCCGTATGAACCAGATCCCGGATGCGGTTGTATGGATCAATTCGGTACGCACCAAAACACCTGCCGGTGACCCCTTTGGTGTAGGCGCCGATCAGCCGCCGTATGCGGGAAGCGTATCGCAGGGGGCTGTACTGACGGAAATCTATAAACAACGTGCGATTGAATTGTATATGTCGGGTTTGCGTTTGGCAGACCAGCGCCGTTTCGAACGTCCTGCTTCTGAGCGCAAACGCACCTGGATGCCTTATCCATTTGTGGAGCGGGATAACAACCCGAACACACCGAACGATCCACCGAATTAATTACTTTTTGTATACCACATAAACCCTGCTGCGATCATTATGCGGCAGGGTTTTTTGTTATTTTTACCGCTTATAATTGAATAACCATATGCAGGTACAGATAAAAAACACGGAGATTTTAAGCGACAACTGGTATACGCTTAAAAAGATCACCTACGAAATAGAAAAGAACGGTGTACGCCAGGAACAGGTGCGTGAAGCGTACGACAGGGGCAATGGCGCCACCATATTGTTATACAACAAGGAAAACAGGACGGTGATTTTAACCCGGCAATTCCGGCTGCCTACCTTCATCAATGGCAATGAAACCGGCATGCTGATAGAGGCCTGCGCCGGCCTGCTGGATAAAGACGATCCTGAAGGATGTGCGCGCCGCGAAGCTGAGGAAGAAACCGGGTATAAGGTGATGCATATAGAGAAGGTGTTTGAAGCGTATATGTCGCCGGGGGCGGTTACGGAAATTTTGTATTTTTTTACGGCGGAATATTCAAAGGATATGAAGGTGCATGATGGTGGTGGGTTGGTGGATGAGCAGGAAGATATCGAGGTGTTGGAATATGGTTTTGATGAAGCATGGCAAATGGTGCAGTCGGGTGAAATCAAAGATGCCAAGACCATTATGTTGTTACAGTATGCAAAATTGAACGGACTATGACGAGTTTTTCAGTGATGGGGTATATTGCTTTGGTGATGAATGCTATTGCTTTTTTCCCACAGGTTTTTAAAGCCCTTAAGACAAGATCCGTGACCGATTTGTCATCGGCAACGATAGGTATGTTGTTTGCGGGGAGTTTGCTGTGGTTTTTGTACGGCACTTATTTCCGGGATACGTTGCTGATGATAACGCACGGGTTGCCGGCGATATTGACCGGGATATTGTTTTATGTAAAGTTAATCTGGAAGGATAAATGAAACGAATAAAGGCAGTTATTTTCGATTTGGATGGAACGCTGGCAAATACCCTGCCGCTTTGTATCGAGGCGTTCCGACGGAGCATTGAACCACTGACCGGCAAAAGCATTACCAATGAGGAGATCATTGCCACCTTTGGCCCTTCGGAAGAAGGGACTATCATGGCGTTGGCGCCTGCGCATTATGAAAAGGGTATTGCCGGGTATTTACAGCATTACCATGACTTGCATGATATGTGCAGCCAGGCTTTTGATGGCATACCCGAATTGCTGGAGGAATTAAAGCGCCGCCATTTTCGTTTGGCTATGGTAACCGGTAAGGGTGAGCACAGCACCGCTATTTCTTTACAACAGTTTGGACTGGCTCATTTTTTCGAGATCATCGAAACCGGTTCACCCTCCGGTCCCCGAAAAGCCGATGGCATTGAGCAGGTGTTGGGCATATGGCCCGATCTATCAAAAGAAGAAGTGATTTACGTAGGTGATGCGCCCAGTGATATTACTGCCTGCCGGCAGGTGGGCATACCCGTTGTGGCGGCTGCCTGGGCAGAGACGGCTGAGCCGGAGCAATTAAAGGTATTGGAGCCGGATGCGCTATTTTATTCGGTGAAAGAATTTTCGCAATGGTTGTTTACAGAGTAGCCCATACAAACGATATTCCCCAACTATCTGATATACGATTATCAGTAAAGGAAAACGTGTTAAGTAACCCTGCTTTGGTTACCGAAAAAGATTATATAGACTACTTAACAGTACGCGGCAGGGGATGGGTGTGTGAAATAAACGGAACAATCGTTGGTTTTAGCATCGGCGATCTGCAGGACAACAACGTGTGGGCCTTGTTTATTCAACCTGGTTACGAAGGCAAAGGCATCGGCCGGGAGCTTATGAGATTGTTACTGCAATGGTACTTTGCCAACACCAATAAACCCATATGGCTTAGCACAGCGCCTGACTCCCGTGCAGAAAAATTTTATCGTAAATACGGTTGGCAGGAAACCGGCCAAACCAAAAATGGAGAGCTGGTTTTCGAACTCAGGGCTGAAGAATGGAAAGGATGACATCATATACTTTCTTCAACTCCTCTTCTGTAATACAATAAGGCGGCATGATATACACCGTATTTCCCAGTGGTCTTAAATAAACGCCTTGTTGTAATGCCTTTTCAGTTACCTGTTCTTTTACTGAATTCAAATACCCATCCTTTCCACTCTCAATTTCAAACGCCAAAATGGTCCCCAGCGAACGTTTGTTTTTTACATGGCTATGTGTCAGCTCTTTCAAAAACGCTTCATTCATTGCAGAAATACTTTCTATCCGCTCCAAACACGCCGGCTGCAATAAAAGCTCCATACTCGCCAAAGCCGCCGCACAAGCTAGTGGATTCGCCGTAAACGAATGCCCATGAAAAAAAGTCTTTGTTTTATCCTCCTGCACAAAAGCATTATGAACTTTTTGTGTGCAGGCCGTAACCCCCAATGCCATGGTGCCGCCGGTTAATCCCTTCGACAAACAAATAATATCCGGCTTCTCCTCTACATACATCGAAGCAAACAACTTCCCCGTCCTTCCAAAACCCGTCATCACCTCATCCGCAATACAAATCACCTCATGCGCATGACATTGTTTTAACAACCTGTCCAGCACCTGGGGACTATATATTTTCATTCCGCCTGCCCCCTGCAACAGCGGCTCATAAATAAAACAGGCAATTTCATCCCAGGGCAGCTCCCGCTCATCATCCGCATCTATAAACAACACCTCAAACAGCTTGTCCTGGAAGGCCATGGTAAATACACTGCGTTCGCTGAAACTCATGGCGCCAAAGGTATCGCCATGATAGGAGTGGGTGAGCGCCAGCACCTTGTTGCGTTTGCCAACCCCCTGGTTCCACCAGTACTGCAACCCCATTTTCACCGCCACCTCCACCGCCGTGGAGCCGTTATCGGAATAAAATACCCGGGCAAAATCGCCCGGCAGCACCTGCAGCAGCTGTTCGGCCAGTTGTACTGCCGGTTCGTGGGTAAAACCCGCAAAGATCACCTGTTCCAGGGTGCGTGCCTGCTGGTATATTTTCTCTGCAATGTATTGATTAGCATGGCCGTGTATCGTCACCCACCAGCTACTGATGGCGTCGATATAGGCCTTGCCGTTTGTATCGAATAAATACACCCCATCACCTTTTACAACAGGTATGGGATCCGGGCTATATTTTTGCGGTGTGTAAGGGTGCCAGACCACCGCTTTGTCTCTTTCTGCCAGTGTCATAAGTGGGGCAAAATTAAGGGATTAAGAGGGGAAGGAAGTCGGAAATCGGAAGTCGGAGGTCGGAAGTCGGAAAATACAGGTTCTTCTGACTTCTGACCTCCGACCTCCGACCTCGATTTCAAATGCAACGCTTTATCACGTATCAGTGTCAACCACATTCAGATAATGGATTATAACAGGCTGGTAAAAGATTGTTTGAAGGGGCTGCCGGAGGCCCAACGACAGCTCTACGAGCATTTTGCTGAGAGTATGTTGGGGGTATGCTATCGCTATACCAAGTCGGTTGTAGACGCAGAAGACGTATTGCAGGAAGGCTTCATCAAGGTTTTCCGCCACCTGCACCAATATAAATTCGAAGGCGAACTGGGAGGTTGGATACGGCGCATTATGGTAAACACGGCCCTGAACTACCTTAAAAAGAACAGCCGGTATCAGACAGACCTGTCTTTCACTGATACAAGCCTGCACCCCGTAAGTGATGATAACCCCGAAGTGACATTGCAGGCCAAAGACCTGGCAGAACTGATCAGGCAG
>Ga0065721_10002033_pt1 | contig 105418 bp, 82 predicted proteins | sample Mesricmetagenome_FD_59108 | JGI IMG/M metagenome (GOLD analysis project Ga0065721, IMG submission 59108) | Mesophilic microbial community from rice straw/compost enrichment Sample: eDNA_1 v2 (version 2) | ecosystem: Engineered > Solid waste > Grass > Composting > Bioreactor | place: USA... | reverse complement strand
GATTGAGCGGGCCGAACGGAAGCGGATCTTCGCGGAGGGCGGCGAAGCTGGCGTTGAAGCGCTGGGTGAGGCCGGAGTCGCCGATCGGGGTGGGGACGAGATCGAAGCGGAGTTCGGGGAGGCGTTGTTGGACGACTTGGAAGGAGTTCGGTTGGAGGCGGGTGAAGAGGGAAACGTAGTAGTTGTCGCCCGCGTAGACGGCTTCGACGAAGTTGTCGGGTTGCTGGACCTCGAAGAACTCGGCGGGGCGGAAATCGCGGAGAACTTCGGAATCGCGCCAGTAGTTGATCTCCGCGGTGAGGGAGAGGCGTTGGTTGATTTGCTGGACGTGATTCCACTCGGCGAAGCCGCGGCTGCGCGGAACGCGGCGACCGACGACGTCGTTGAAACGGGTGCCGTAGTCGGTGATGAAGCCGGAGTGGAAGTCGCCGCGGTAGAAGGTGTCGGCGTCGTCGGGTGTGTCGCTGCCGTAGGTGCCGGACGGGCCCATCATCACGCCGCGGTTGGTGTAGAGACCGAGGTCGCCGCCGAGGAAGAGCGTGGACGTAATGGGAAGTTGGAGGCGCGCTTCGGCGTAGAGGCCGAGGGTGCGGCGGTAGCCNCCGTTGATNTGGGCGTTGGGGAGGAGGAAGCCGCGGAGGTTGGTGGAGAGCGCGGGGAGGGCGAGCGGGCGGATGTTGCCGATGCCGGCGGAGGCGCCTTGGGTGCGGATGCGGTGGTCGGACGTGAANGTGACGCGGTCGGCTTCGGCGGTGGGGACGAAAGGCGCGGGTTCGGGGACGGTGAGACGGGCGTCGTTGACGGTGATGGCGGAGCGGTCGCCGGTGGCGCTGGAGCCGGAGACGTAAATNGGATGNTCGCCGACGCGGAGGTCGCCGACCTCGTAGGTGCCGGTGTCCTCNTGNTAGNTGATGNTGTCGGCGAGGAGGCGNCGNGCGCCTTGGGTGAGGGTGGCGTTGCCGCGGGCGGTGACGACGCGGGTTTTCGGGTCGAAGCGAAGTTCGTCGGCGGTGAGGCGGATGTCGCCGTAGTCGATGCGCGGGTTGTCGGTGAAGATGGTTTCGCCGGTGCGGATGGACGTCTCGGAACGGCCGGCGACGATGGAGGTGGCGTTGGGCGCGGCGGCGAAGGCGGGGGCGCAGAGGCAGAGGAAGGCGAGCAGGCGTCGGGTCACGTTGGGCGGGAGGAAAGGCGTGGCGGTGCGCGCAAGCAAGCCCGCGGGAGAACCGAAGACCTCGGCGATGCGCGGAAGCTCCAAGCTCCAAGATCCGAACTCCAGAAATCCCATATTCCAACCTCCAACCGGTGTTTGAACATTGGGTCTTCTCTGGAGATTGGAGATTTTTCCTCCGGCGGCGGGGTGAAGTTCGGTAGTGGGATTCGGGAGGATAAAAGCGAGGTTGGAGCTAGACGGGGGCGGTGGGTTGGGGCAGGGTGCGAGGCTCGTAACTCGTTCTCATCGTGATCATCTCGAAGAAGGATCTGGCCGAACTGCTCAACGCCCGTCACACGTCGCCGCATTCCGTGCTCGGAATGCATCCGCACGCGAAGGGGCGAACGAAGGGCGTGGTGGTGCGGGCGTTGGTGCGGGGCGCGGAGGCGTGCATCGTGGTGGATCCGGCGCCGAACACGCAGTGGCCGATGGAGCGGATCGCGGACGAAGGGATGTTCGAGGTGTTTATTCCGAAGCGGCCGGAGGTGTTTCGGTATCAACTGCGGGTGAAGACGGCCTCGGGGGAGCTGCGGCAATTTTACGATCCGTATTCGTTTCTGCCGACGTTGAGCGGGCAGGATCTGTATTTGTTCAACGAAGGGAACGAGCATCGCGCTTACGACAAGTTGGGCGCGCATCTGCGGACGATCGATGGCGTGCCGGGGGTGGCGTTTGCGGTGTGGGCGCCGGCGGCGAAACAGGTTTCGCTGGTGGGGAATTTCAATCACTGGGACGGGCGTTTTCACCAGATGCGTCCGCTGGGTTCGTCGGGCGTGTGGGAGTTGTTCGTGCCGGGATTGGAGGAGGGTGAACTCTACAAATATGCGGTGCGCGATCAGCGTGATCACGTGCGGATGAAGACCGATCCGTATGGGACGTATTTCGAGGCGCCGCCGGGAAATGCGTCGATCGTGTGCGACGTTGCCAAGTTCAAGTGGAACGACGGCGAATGGATGGAGAAGCGGCGGGCGAGTGCGGGGGCGATCGATCGGCCGATGTCGATTTACGAAGTGCATCTGAACTCGTGGCGGCGCGATGCGGAGGATGCGAACCGGCGGTTGAGCTACCGCGAGGCGGCGGTGCAACTGGCGGATTACGTGACGGAGATGGGCTTCACACACGTGGAGTTCATGCCGCTGGCGGAGCATCCGTTCACGGGATCGTGGGGGTATCAGGTGACGGGATTTTTCGCGCCGACGCACCGGCATGGAGCGCCGGAGGATTTTGCGTGGTTGGTGGATTATCTGCACCAGCGCGGGATCGGCGTGATTTTGGATTGGGTGCCGGCGCATTTTCCGCGCGACAGTTTTGCGCTGGCGGAGTTCGACGGCTCGCATCTTTACGAGCATGCGGATCCGCGGCTGGGCGCGCACATGGATTGGGGGCACGCTGATCTTCAATTACGGGCGGAATGAAGTGCGGTGTTTCCTGATCGCGAACGCGCTCGCGTGGATGGAGCGGTATCACATCGACGGACTGCGGGTGGATGCGGTGGCGTCGATGTTGTATCTCGATTATTCGCGGAAGGAGGGGCAGTGGATTCCGAATCGTTACGGCGGTCGCGAGAATCTGGAGGCGATCGATTTTCTGAAGCGGGTGAACGATCTCGTGCATCAGTATCATCCGGGCGCGTTGATGATCGCGGAAGAGAGCACGTCGTTTCCCGGGGTGACGAAGCCGACGAGCGAGGGCGGGTTGGGCTTCGACTACAAGTGGAACATGGGGTGGATGCACGACACGCTCCGGTATTTTGCGAAGGATCCGATCCACCGGAAGTGGCATCAGAACGATCTCACATTCGGCATGCTGTATCAGTATGCGGAGAATTTCGTGACGGTGTTTTCGCATGACGAAGTCGTGCACGGGAAGGGCTCGATGCTCTTCAAGATGTCGGCGTGGCACATCCCGGAAAAGGCGGCGCAGCTGCGTTCGCTTTACGGGCACATGTGGGGCTATCCGGGGAAGAAGCTGTTGTTCATGGGGAGCGAGTTCGCGCAGTCGCATGAATGGAACTACGACAGCGCGCTCGAGTGGCATCTTTGCCAATACGTCGACCACGAAGGCGTGCGGCTGCTCGTGCGGGATTTGAACAAGCTCTATGCGAGCGAGCCGGTGCTGAGTCAGAATGATCTGAATCCGCAGGGATTCCGCTGGATTGCGTGCACGGATGCGGATGCGAGCGTCATCGCGTATCTGCGGACGGATCGGGAGGAGAAGACGTTATTCGTGGTCGTGGGGCATTTTTCCGGAGCGGCGCGGGATTATCGGATCGGGGTGCCGCGGCGCGGGTTGTGGCGCGAAGTGATCAATACGAACAGCGAGTTCTATGGTGGGACGGGATTGGGGAACGACGGGGCGCGTCACACGGAGGATTTGGAGTGCGACGGATACAGTCAGTCGATCGCGTTGAAGCTGCCGCCGCACAGCACGTTTATTTTCAAGTGGACGGCGGAGTGAGGCGCGAGCCACTCGCTCGGGCTCGTAGCGACAGAAAGGTTTATCGACGGCCGGCTTTTTGGTGGTCGGTGAAGGTGACGGACATGTCGGCGTCGAGGGATTTGAAGTAAGAAGGCGCGGCCGCGGAGGCGGGTGGTGCTTTGGAGGAGAAGGCTCGGGCGGTCGGCGTCGGGGAGGCTGTAGGTGAGGGTGGTGTTGAGCTCGGTGATTTTGACGCCGAGTGTGGGCGCGAACGGTTCGGTGGAGGCGATTTCGACGGACTCGATGGTGTGCGTGGGGCGATGGAAGATCAGCGTGGCGGCGAGGTGTTCGGCGGTGGCGTCGCCGGCTTCGGTGGGCTGGAGGCGGCAGCGCCAGGTGGTGCGATCGGCGGAGTCGCGGACGAGTTCGAGCGAGGAGAGATCGAATTGATTGGTGAGGTGCGGGGCGTTGGTGGCGGAGGAGCGGCGGGTGACTTTTTGGCGGTAGTCGTGGAGTTCGTCGGTGGTGGGCACGCGGCCGTTGAGCTCGAGGAGGGACCAGCGGGTGAATTCGGGTTGGGCGGGATCGAAACGTTCGACGCGTTTTTCGCCGCCGCTTTCGGTGATTTGGGTGAAGGACCAGCCGCGCGGGCCGTCGGTGCGGAAGGTTTTGAGGGCGGCGAGGAGGTCGGCGCGGGCGTCGTCGCTCGCGAATGCGGACGAGAGTGGAAGCGCGAGAGCGAGAAAAATGAAAGCGACGGCGAGACGCATCGGGCGGTGAAAGCGAAAGTGCGGAGCTGAATCAAATCCTCTGCGCGGACGTTTCAAAGAAACGGCGGCGTGGCGCGTTAAGAAGGTGAACGCACAACCCTGGAGGTCATCATGATTACCCGATTCGCCTGGCCTGTTTTGACCGCGTCGGCGTTTCACGCCGGACTGTTTTGTCTGAGTTGGGAGAAAACGCCTCGCGTCGAGCCGCCGGTCGAGGTGGAGAGCGAGGTGGTGTTTGTTTTGCCGAAGGAGCCGCCGGAGGAGGTGGAGATTTCGGCGGGTGAGGTGGCGGCGCCGAAGGGGAATCCGGAGGCGGGGCGGCCGACGGCGGACGAGTTTATCGCGACGACGCGGGCGGTGTTCGAGTTGCCGCCGCGCGAGCCGCGGTCGCCGGTGAAGATCGACGGGACGCGAATCGTGGCGGGCGAATGGGGCGATCCGTTGGGAACGGACGAGTGGGGTGGCGTGCCGGTGTTGTCGCCGGGGGCGCTCGACAGGACGCCGCGGACGAAGGTGCGGGTGGCGCCGATGTATCCGGCGGAGGCGCGCGGGCAGGGGGTGACGGGCGAGGTGGTGGTGGAGTTCGTGGTGGACGAGGCGGGGCGCGTGATGCGGCCGCGCGTGGTGCGATCGACGGATTCGCGGTTTGAGTCGGCGACGTTGCGGGCGGTGGAGAAGTGGCGGTTCGAGCCGGGCACGCGGCACGGCGTGCCGGTGCGGTTCCGGATGGCGGTGCCGGTGGTGTTCAGTTTGGAGACGTGAACCGGCGGCGGGAGGGAATTACAGCAGCTGTGAGATGCGACCGGGGTCTTTGCGGCCGGGGAGCAGAACCGTGTCGCCGATCCGTTTGCCGAGAAGTGTGCGACCGAGGGGGGATTGCGGGGTGAGGACGAGGATGGTGTGGCTGTCGAGGTCGATTTCGAGGCCGCCGGCGCGCGGGCCGAGGAAATACCAAAATTTGGTTTTGCCGGATTCGATTTCGACGAGGGCACCGACCGTGATGGACGAGTCGGGGGCGAAGCCGGGCAGCGGGAGCGAGGTGTAGAGCTCGATGTTGGAGGCGATTTCGGCGGCGAGGCGGGCCTGGCCTTCGGCGAGGTAGGCGGCCTCCTGGCTGTGCATGTCGTATTTGTTTTCGGGGCGGCTTTCCTCGTCGATGGCTTCCTCGCGCGAGACCTGCGCGGCGCGCAACTGCAATTCATGTTCGGCGCGGAGCTGCTGCAGGATCTTTTGGCGGAGAGATTCTTTGTTCACGACGGGCGAAAAGGGGGCAGTTTCACGGTTGAGAACCGGGCGATGTCAATGGTGCAGGGCGGCGTCGAATCTCTCGTTGACTGCGGCGGAGGCGGACTTGAATCTTTTGCGAAACCTTCGGACGGATTGATCGTCCAATTTCGCCTCCTCTTCCTCGATATGAATTTCTTTCGTCGCGCGACGTGCGTGTTTCTCGTCCTGAGTGGTGTGGCCTTGGGCCAGCGAATCGAGGATCCGAATATCGACGACTATGTGCCGGTGGTGGAGGACGACCTGGTCGTTTACACCCCGAAGCAGGCGGTGCGTCTCGGGTTCCGGGTGCTGACGGGGGCGGGGACGACGTTCAGCGGGCAGGGCTCGGTGGAGTCGAACGGGCTGAATCTCGACAACCCGCTCACGGACAATGTGGATCGTGGTTATCACGATGGTTACGTGTTTCGCGATCAGCGGACGATGACGGATCCTTCGGGCGTGCAGGTGCCGATCACGCCGGACGGCCGGACCAACAACTGGCGGTTCAGCAACGAGGAGCAGGGGGCGACGGAAGGGTTCATCATGATGAACAGCTACAAGGCGACCGTGACGGACACGGGCCTCCGCGATGACGACCCGGATGCGGCGTTTGGCATCGAGCTGTCGGTGGATCGCGATTTTGGCAACTTGTTCAACACGCGGATCAAGTGGGGTGTCGTGGCGGGGATGGGCATCAACCAGATCCTTTCGTCGACGCGGTCGACGGTGACGGCGAGTGTGACGCGGACGACGGATTATTATTCGTTGGACGGCCAGGCGCCGCCCGAGGCGCCCTACACGGCGCCGCAGACGAGCGGCGGGGTGGATATTTCGGTGTTGCTGCGGTCGAATCCGCTGTGGCGCGAGCAGTTCGAATCGACGACGTCTGCCGACTTCGAGAATCACTGGCGGCTGCGCGGGGCGTTCATGACTTTCCGGGCCGGGCCGGTGTTGCAGATCCCGATCACGGAGAAGTTGAGCGCCACGGTGAGCGCCGGCGCGGTCGTGGTGTATGCCGGATCGAGCTATGAAGTGACGCAGACCTTTTCGCCGGAAACGGGCGAGGACCTGGCGCTGTTCATCACGGACACGTCGAGCTTCATCATGCCGGGCTTCTATGTGGATGCGAATCTGCAGTATTCGTTCACGGATACGGCGGGCCTGTATCTCGGCGCGGTGTATCAGGCCAGCGGTGACTACGAGCAGGTGGTGACGAGCGACGACGGGACGTCGCGTTACATCTCGCGGGTGGACCTGAACAAGCTGCAGGGCATCCGGGCGGGAATGACGTTCCGGTTCTGAGCGGGCGGGGTTGCCCGGCGGGAGGCGGGGAGCCAAAGAGCGCGAAGAGACGGCGGGTGACGCGTTTGGTGCTTTGCACGGGAGCGGCGGCGGGTTTGCTGGCGAGGCGTGAACGACAACAAGCGCTACTGGCCGGTCGGATCGCTGATCGTGCTGACGGGGTTGAACCTGCTGGACTATCTCGACCGGCAGCTGCTGGCGGCGGTGCTGACGCCGGTGAAGGAGGAGCTGCTGCTGACGGACGCGCAGCTGGGGCGGCTGCAGAGCGCGTTCATGTGGGGGTATTTTCTGACGTCTCCACTTTTTGGATATCTGGGCGATCGCGTGCCGCGGCGGTGGCTGATCGGCGGGGGGGTGTTCGTGTGGAGCGTCGGGACGCTGATGACGGGGCACGTGAGCGCGTTGTGGGCGCTGATGTTTTTCCGGGTGTTGGTGGGGTTTGGGGAGGCGAGTTTCGGCACGATCAGTCCGGGATGGATCGCGGACCTGTTTCACGGACCGAAGCGGAACACGGCGATTTCGATCTTCTATCTCGCCATTCCGGTGGGCTCGGCGCTCGGCTACATCGTCGGCGGGTTGATCGCGGCGCGGTATGGCTGGCGGTCGGCGTTTTTGTGGGCGGGTTATCCGGGGTTGCTGCTGGCGCTGGTGTTGTGGTGGTTGAAGGAGCCCGAGCGGGGCGGCGGTGAAGGCGGGGCGGTGGGGCATGCGCCGGTGAAAGGCGGATGGCGCGAATACGGGCAGCTGTTCAGCTCGAAATCCTATCTGCTGGTGGTGGCGGGTTACATCGCGCAGACGTTCGCGATGGGGGGATTCGCGCTGTGGGCGCCGACGTTTTTGTATCGGGTGCACGGGATGGCGGTCGACAAGGCGGCGACGTTTTTCGGGGCGGCGCTGGTGGGCTCGGGGCTGGTGGCGACGTTGGGTGGCGGGTTGGTGGCGTCGGCGTGGCAACGGCGGAATCCGGCGGGATACGCGTGGATGCTGGGGTTGACGGCGACGCTGGCGGTGCCGACGGCGTTCGCGGCGTTCCTGATCGACGATGCGACGCTGGCGCGGGTGGCGTTGGTCGGGGCGATGTTGTTGCTGTTTTTGCCGACGGGGCCGGTGAACACATTGATCCTGGAAACGGTGCCGGTGCTGTTGCGGGCGAGGGCGATGGCGGGATCGATTTTTGCGATCCATGCGTTCGGCGATCTCTGGTCGCCGCCGCTGGTGGGATGGTTGTCGGATCGGACGGGAAGCCTGAAAACGGCGGTGTTGATTTTGCCGGGCGCGCTGGCGGTGGCGGCGAGTTTTTGGATCTGGCTGGCGGTGAGGCAGGCGCGGGCGGCGAAACGCGCAAATAACGGGTGAAAAATGTGATGCGTGTGAACGTCCCTTGCGTTTGGCATTTCCCCCGCTACACAGGCCGGCGTGTGTTTCAGGTCAAATCGACGGCTGATTCCAGCCCTTCCGTCGCTGTTGGGTGTTTTGCTGCCCAACCTGCTGCGGGCCCATTCCGAGCCGGTGACGGATCTCGGAACGGGCGGGGGGGCGCCGTGGTTGTGGCTGTTGGGCGGGATGGTGGTGACGGCGGCGGGGGCGGCGATTTTTTGGGTGGTGCACCAGCGGGCGTTGGAGCGGACGCGCGCGCAACTCGAGCAGGCGCGGCAGCTGGAGCTGGAAAAACTCGCGGCGGCGCAGGCGAGGCAGGCGAAGGAAATCGCCGACTCGGCGAATCGCGCGAAGACGGAGTTTTTGGCGACGATGAGTCATGAGATCCGCACGCCGTTGAACGGTGTGATCGGGTCGGCGGAGTTGATGTTGGAGACGCCGTTGAACGCACAGCAGCGCGAATACATGACGACGGTGCGGACGTCGGCCGAGGCGCTGCTGGCGATCGTGAACGACATCCTGGATTTTTCGAAGATCGAGGAAGGGAAGGTGCTGCTCGATCACGCGCGGTTCGATCTGCGGCAGCCGGTGGTGGATGTGTTGAAGATCGCGTCGGCGAAGATCGGCGAGAAGAACCTCGAGCTGGTGTTGGATTTCTCGGCGGACGTGCCGCCGGGCGTGCACGGGGACGCAGCGCGGTTGCGGCAGGTGCTGCTCAATCTCGTGTCGAATGCGGTGAAGTTCACCGCGCAGGGGCACGTTTTGGTGCGGGTGACGCGCGAACTCGATCCGACGATCGCGCCGCGGGTGTGGTTGCGGTTCAGCGTGGTCGATACGGGGATGGGGATTCCGGCGGAGGCGCGCGTGCGCTTGTTCGAGAAGTTCACGCAGGCGGATGCGTCGACGACGCGGCGGTTTGGCGGGACGGGGCTGGGGCTCGCGATCAGCAAGAAGCTGGTGGAGTTGATGGGCGGGCAGATCGGGGTGGAGAGCAAGCCGGGGCAGGGATCGCTGTTTTGGTTCACGCTGCCGATGCAGGTGGAGGAAGCGGCGGCGCCGGTGACGGAGACGTCGGCGGGGCCCGTGTTGATCGTGGACGATCTGGCGGTGGCGGGCGTGGCGCTGGAAGGATTGTTGAACACGATGCAGGTGCGCGCGGAGGTGGCGGCGAGCGGCGCGGAGGCGCTGGAGCGATTGCATGTGGCGGCGAAGGCGGGGGCGGCGTTCGAGTTTGCGCTGGTCGATCATTCGTGTGCGGCGCCGGGCGGTGACGGATGGTTGAAGGCGGCGCGCGCGGCGCCGGAGTTGCAGGAGACGAAGTTCATTCTGCTCGCGCCGCCGAATCGTCATCGCGACACGGCGACGCCGTTTCCGGCGGAGTTTTCGGCGATGATGGTGAAGCCGGTGTTGCAGAGCGAGCAGGTCGCGGAGGCGATGCGCGAGGCGCGCGGCGTGCGGACGGAGGCGGTGCCGGCGCGGGAGACGGTGAAGCTTTCGCGGAGAGGGCTGCGGGTGCTCGTGGCGGAGGACAACAACGTGAACCGGGTGGTGTTGGGCGGGATGCTCAAGAAGCTTGGCTGCGTGGTGGAGTTTGCGGAGAACGGTGCGGAGGCGGTGGCGAAGACACGGCTGAGCAGTCACGACATCATTTTCATGGATTGCCTGATGCCGGAAATGGACGGCTGGAATGCGACATTGGAGATTCGCCGGCTGGACTCGCGGACGCCGATCGTGGCGACGACGGCGAATGCGACGGCCGATGACAAGCAGCGCTGCCTGAAGGTCGGGATGAACGATTATCTGAGCAAGCCGCTGCGGTTGGCGGAAATGGTGCGGGTGATGGAGCGGTGGGTCGGCTGAGCCGCCGCCGGAGGCGGCGGAAGAACCAAGCTCCAAGATCCAAGCTCCACAGAATGTTCAAATCCCAAGATCCAAACGGCGAAGTGGGGGGCGGTGTTGGGAGATTGGAGGTCCTCTGGAGTTTGGATCTTGGTCCTTGGATCTTTGTAACTTTCGGGGTGATGATGGGGTTGTTGCCCCGCCCCCATGAAATTCTTCCTTGTTTCGGGATTGTATTCAGATCTGCGTGACGCGCTGCGGCAGGTGAGAAAGAGCCCCGGGATGTCGGCGGCGATGCTGGCGACGCTCGCGCTGTGCATCGGGACGACGACGGCGATCTTCTCGATGGTGTATGCGCTGATGCTGAAGCCGTTGCCGTTCGAGGAGAAAGAGCGGATCGTGGAATTGTATGCGTCCGCGGTGAAGGCGGGGCTGAACAGGATGCCGGCGAACGTCGTGATGTATCTCGACTATTCGCAGAACGCGACGTCCTACGAGGCGCTGGCGTTGTGGACGCGTTACGATGGGCAGCTGGGCGAGGACGGGGTGATCGATCGCGTGTCGGCGGCGCGGGCGACGGCGGAGATTTTCGATTTGTTGCGCGTGAAGCCGGTGCTCGGGAGTTTTTTCACGAAGGAGCAGAATCGTCAGGGCGCGGACAAGGTCGTGGTGCTGACGCGGTCGTTTTGGGAGTCGAAGTTCGGGTGGGATCCGAACGTGCTGGAGAAGACGCTGCGGATCGACGGCGAGACGTATCGGATCATCGGCGTGGCGCCGCAGGCGATGGAGGCGATGGATGCGCGGGTGAAGTTCATCGTGCCGCTGTCGTGGCCGCCGCAGGCGGCGAATCCGCAGTCGCGATACGGGCTGGGGATTCAGATGTTTGGGCGGTTGAAGCCGGGCGTGGCGATCGGGGCGGCGGATGCGGAGGCGAAGGCGATCGAGCAGCGGTATTATGAAGCTTCGCCGCCGCCGGTGCGGCAGTTCGTGGAGCGGTCGGGCGTCACGATGAACGTCGGCAGCGTGCAGGCGCAGCGGGTGGAGCCGGTGCGAGTGACGTTGTGGCTGCTGCAGGGCGGCGTGGCGTTCGTGCTGCTGATCGGGTGCGTGAACGTGGCGAATCTGCTGCTGGTGCGTTCGAATGCGCGGCAGGGCGAGCTGGCGATCCGGTTTGCGCTGGGGGCGAGTCGCGGGGCGATCGCGCGACAGCTGCTGGTGGAGAGTTTGCTGCTGACGGGACTCGGGGCGCTGCTGGGCGTGGGGCTGGCGTGGGCGGCGTTGAAAGGGATGAATCACCACGTGCAACAGATGCTGCCGCAGGCGCTGCCGGTGGCGCTTGACGGACGCGTGCTGGTGTTTTCGGTGGTGCTGACCTCGGCGGTGGGCGTATTGATCGGCCTGATACCGATCGTGCACGTGTTGCGGACGAATCTGACGGAGGTGATCCAGCGTTCGTCGCGGGGGACGTCGGCGGGGCGCGGCGTGCGGACGCTGAGCAGCGCGCTGGTGGTGGCGCAGTTTGCGGTGGCGTTGATGCTGCTGACGGGCGCGGGGCTGTTGATTCACAGTTTCGTGCGGGCGTTGAGCGTGGATCGCGGGATGGACCTGCGCGGCGTGGTGGGCGCGGGGGTGTCGCTGCCGGCGGTGCATCGGGCGAGCGACGAGGCGGCGAAATCGCTGCGCGACCGGATGGTGCGCGGGATGATGGAGATTCCGGGGGTGTCGGCGGCGGCGATCTCGTATTCGACGCCGTTTCGCGGCGGGCTGCCGATCAATGCGCTGACGTTGGAGGACGATCCGCTGCCGCCGGGGTCGCCGCAGCCGGGGGCGTTTCGCGTGGCGGTGACGCCGGGTTATCTGGCGACGATGGGTCTGCGGCTGGTGGAGGGACGGTTTTTCGAGGAGGCGGACATCGAGGCGAAGGTGACGCGGTTCGTGGTGGACCAGGATTTCGCGAAGAAGTTTTTCCCGGGGCGTTCGGCGGTGGGCGGGCGGTTCACGTTTGGGCAGCGGCCGGAGAAACCGGAGGAGTGGCCGCAGATCATCGGCGTGGTGGCGAATGTGCCGCACAACGGCGTGGAGGACAAGACGGGGAATCCCTTCGTGTATCAGATGCTGCAGGGGCGGCCGGGCGGATTCGGACTTTATGTGCGGAGCGAGCGGGCGCTGCCGGACATCGCGGCGGCGATGCGGGCGAAGGCGCGCGAGATCGATCCGAGTATCGCTTTGTTCGATACGGCGACGGTGGAGTCGGCGGTGAGCGGGTCGTTCGACAATCGCCGCGCGGTGATGCTGCTGCTGGCGGCGTTCGCGGGGATGGCGCTGTTCTTGGCGGCGTTGGGAATCTACGGCGTGCTGGCGTATGACGTTTCGCAGCGGACGCGGGAGATTGGGATTCGCGGGGCAATTGGCGCGACGCGCGAGCAGTTGATCGGGATGGTGCTGAAGCAGGGTTTGTGGAAAGCGGGGATCGGGCTCGCGGTGGGATTGGTGGGCGCGTGGTTGTTGAGCCGGACGATGGCGAGTTTGTTGTTTCAGGTGAAACCGACGGACCCGGTCGTGTATGCGGCGGGGGCGGTGTTGCTGATCGCGGTCGCGGTGGTGGCGAGTTGGTTGCCGGCGCGGCGTGCGGCGAAGATCGATCCGCTGGTGGCGTTGAGAGCCGAATAGGACTTAACCACAGAGGAACAAAGGCACAGAGAAGACCGAAAGGAATTACTCTGTGTCTTTGTGGTTTTCCTTCCGTCAGGAACGCAGGACCTCGGAGAGCTTCGCGGGGTCCTTGCCTCCGCCCATGGCGAAGTCGGGTTTGCCGCCGCCTTTGCCGCCGATCTTGGCGCTGAGTTCGCCGACGATTTTGCCGGCTTGGTGGCCGGCTTTGATCGCGGCGGGGGAGCAGTAGACGACGAGGCTCGCGCGATCGCCGAGGACGGCGCCGAGCGTGACGACGCCTTCGCCGAGTTTGTGGAGGACCTGCGAGCCGAGGGAGCGGAGCGCTTCCTGATCGGAGACCTCGACGATGGCGGTGACGAATTTGAGCGTGTCGCGGGTGGTCGCTTTGGCGGCGAGATCGGAGGCGAGGTTGGCGGCGGCGCGTTGCTCGTGGGCTTTCAGCTTTTTCTCGATCTCCTTCTGGTGGGCGAGGAGCGATTCGAGTTTGGCGACGACGTCTTGCGAGCCGGCGTTGAGGTGGGCGCTGACGGCGCGGAGGGCGTTTTCGCGGGCCTCGATGAAGTCGAGCGCGGCCTGGCCGGCGACGGCTTCGATGCGGCGGGTGCCGGCGGCGATTGCCATTTCGGCAACGATTTTGATGACGCCGATTTCGCCGGTGGTGGTGACGTGCGTGCCGCCGCAGAGTTCACGGCTGTAGCCGCCGATGTCGACGACGCGGACGATGCGGCCGTATTTGTCGCCGAAGAAGGCGAGGGTGCCTTCGGGCTTTTTGTCGAACTCGGTTTCGTAGGCGGAGACGGGCGCGTTATCGATGACCTTCTCGTTGACGAGGTGCTCGACCTCGCGGAGCTGCGCGGGGGTCATCGCTTCGAAGTGCGAGAAGTCGAAGCGCATGCGCTCGGGGGTTTTCGACGTGCCGGCCTGGCGGACGTGCGTGCCGAGGACTTTGCGCAGGGCCCAGTGGATGAGGTGGGCGGCGGAGTGGTGGCGGCTGATCGCGCGGCGGCGGAGGGCGTCGACGGCGAGTTCGGCGGTGAGGCCGGCGCGCAGGTTGAGAGTTGAGGGTTGAGAGTTGAGAGAGGAATCCAGCTTGTGCAGGTGGCGGCCGGATTTGTCCTTCACCGTATCCACAATGTGGATAAGCTGGCCGTTGATGAGGGCGGTGCCGGTGTCGCCGGCCTGGCCGCCCATTTCGGCGTAGAAGGGGGTTTGGTCGAAGACGAGGAAGGTGTCTTTTTCGGTTTGGACGATGTCGACGAGCGTTGCGGGACCGGCGGTGGTCGTGCGCGTCATCGTGTAGCCGAGGAACGTGGTCGGCTTGAGATCGGCGGCTTCGCCTTCGGTGGCGGCGACGACGATTTCTTTTTTCTGGGCGGCGCGAGCGCGTTCGCGCTGCTGGTCCATCAATTTTTCAAACTCGGCGGTGTCGACGGTGAGGCCGCGCTCGCTGGCGAGCAGTTGCGTCATGTCGAGGGGGAAGCCGTAGGTGTCGTAGAGTTCGAAGGCGATCCGGCCAGGCAGGAGTTGAGAGTTGAGAGATGAGAGTTGAGAGCTGAATACCGACAAACCGCGGTCCAGTGTGCGGCCGAAGGATTCTTCTTCGCTGCGGATGACGCGGCGGATGATGTCTTGGCGTTCTTTCAGTTCGGGGAAAACGGAGCCGAGCGACTCGACGACGGGGGCGACGAGTTGTTCGAAGAAGCCGGTTTGGAGGCCGAGTTTCTTCCCGTAGAGGATGCCGCGGCGGAGGATGCGGCGGATGACGTAATTCCGGCCTTCGTTGCCGGGGAGGATGTTGTCGGCGATGGCGCAGCTGACGCAGCGCGCGTGGTCGGCGAGGACGCGGAAGGCGATGTCGATGTTTTCCTGTTCGCCGAGGCCTTCGCGTTTGGTCGGGACGGTGCCGTTGTAAACCTTGCCGGAGAGCGCGGCGATTTTGTCGAAGAGCGGAGCGAAGACGTCGGCGTTGTAGTTGGACGGCTCGCGGGAGAAATCCTTGAAACCTTTCGTCGTGGCGTGGATGCCGGCGACGCGTTCGAAACCCATGCCGGTGTCGACGTGTTTGGCGGCGAGCGGGGAGAAGGTGCCGTCGGGGTTGGCGTTGAATTGGATGAAGACGTGATTCCAGATCTCGATGCAGCGGGAGCTGGAGGAGTTCACGAGTTTGCGGCCTTCGGTTTCGTCGTCGGAGGGCAGCAGGTTGAAATGGATTTCGGAGCACGGGCCGCAGGGGCCGGTGTCGCCCATCATCCAGAAGTTATCCTTCTTGTTTCCGTGGACGATGTGGACGGCGGGATCGAGGCCTTCCTTTTTGAAGATCTCGGCCCAGATATCGTAGGCTTCCTGATCGAAGTCGGCGGGGTCGTTCTTCGATTTGTCGGGCGAGTAGACGGTGGCGAAGAGACGCTTGGCGGGGATGCCCCAGACCTTGGTGATGAGTTCCCAGCCCCAGGTGAGTGATTCTTTTTTGAAGTAATCGCCGAAGGACCAGTTCCCCAGCATCTCGAACATCGTGTGGTGGTAGGTATCGAAACCGACGTCCTCGAGGTCGTTGTGTTTGCCGCCGGCGCGGATGCATTTCTGGGTGTCGGCGGCGCGGGTGTCTTTGGAGGGGCGGGCGCCGGCCCATTTGGAGACGTCAGGCGCGCGATCGCCGAGGAAGATCGGCACGAACTGGTTCATGCCGGCGTTGGTGAAGAGGAGTCCGGGCGAGTCGGGCATGAGCGACGCGGACGGGACGATGGTGTGTCCCTGTTTCGCAAAGAAATCGAGGAAGCTCTGGCGGATCTCGGCGGAGGTCATACAGCGATGGATACGCGCGGCGTGGTGAGGTTGCGGCGCGAAACGGGCAGCTAAAAGGAGGGCGCGGGGAGCGGAAAGGATTTTCTGAGCGAAGCGGCGGACAGGGAAACGGCGTGGAGGGGGCGTGGGATTGGAAATGATGGGAGCGGGCGGGGAGCGGTGTGTGCCGAGAAAGCGGATACGAGGTGGGTGAGAGAAAAGAGGTGACCTTGGGTAAGTGAAAGATATGCAAGGCGCTCACATCAGCCATGAACCTCCCGCTTCGAGTTCTTTTGCTGGAGGACAACCCCCTCGACGCTGAATTGGTGATCGCGCAATTGCGGGAGGACGGGTTCGAACCGTCGTGGACGCGCGTGGAGAGCGAGGCGGGATTCAAGGAGGCGCTGAAGCCGGAGTTGGATTTGATTTTGTCGGATTACCAGATGCCGCAGTTCGATGCGCTGCGGGCGTTGCAGGTGTTGCGGGAGAGCGGGTTGGAGGTGCCGTTGATCATCGTTTCGGGGACGATCGGCGAGGACATTGCGGTGGCGGGGATGAAGGAGGGGGCGAGCGATTATTTGTTGAAGGATCGGCTCGGGCGGCTGGGGCAGGCGGTGCGCCGAGTGTTGGAGCAGAGCCGGTTGCGACGGGAGCGGATGGCGGCGGAGACGGCGCTGCGGGAGAGCGAGGAGCGGTTTCGTCAGGTGGTGGAGAACATCCACGAAGTGTTCTGGATGATCGACGTGGAGCGTCGCCAGATGCTTTACGTGAGCCCGGGTTATGAGGCGATTTGGGGGCGGTCGTCGGCGCACCTGTTCGAGTCGGCGGATGCGTGGGCGGATGCGATTCATCCGGAGGATCGGGAGCGGGTGTTGGAAGCGACGCGCACGAAAGAGCTGACGGGCGACTACGATGAGACGTATCGCGTGGTGCGGCCGGACGGGAGCGTGCGCTGGGTGCGAGACCGGGCGTTTCCGGTGCGTCGGCAGGGCGAGCCGGTGAAGCGGGTCGTGGGGGTGGCGGAGGACGTGACGGAGCGGAAGATGTTGGAATCGCAATTCCTGCGGGCGCAGCGGCTGGAGGCGGTGGGGACGCTGGCGGGCGGCGTGGCGCACGATTTGAACAACATCCTGGCGCCGATGCTGATGGCGGCGAGTTTGTTGAAGGATTCGGCGTCGAGTCCGCGCGACCGCGAGATGCTGGAGATGGTGGAGCGGAGTGCGCAGCGCGGGGCGGAGATCATCCGGCAGCTGCTGGCTTACAGCCGCGGGGTGGAAGGGGCGCGCGTGCCGGTGCAGCCGCGGCATGTGTTGCGCGAAGTGGAAGGGATCGTGCGCGAGACGTTCCCGCGCGAGATCGCGATTTCGTTTCGGGTGCCGCGCGGGTTGTGGTGTGTGGTGGCGGACGCGACGCAGCTGCACCAAGTGCTGATGAATTTGTGCGTGAATGCGCGGGACGCGATGCCGGAGGGCGGCTTCCTGCGGGTTACGGCGGAAAACGTGCAGGTGGATGCCGCGGAGGCGGCGCGGTGGCAGGGAGGGCGACCGGGGGCGTTTGTGAAGATTCGCGTGGAGGACTCGGGGACGGGAATCGCGCCGGAGGATCTGCCGCGGATTTTCGAACCGTTTTTCACGACGAAGGAAGTGGGCAAGGGCACGGGGCTGGGTTTGCCGACGGCGATGGGCATCGTGAACAACCACGGCGGGTTCATGACGCTTCACAGCCGCTGGGGCGAGGGGACGGCGTTTTCGGTTTATCTGCCGGCGAAGGCGGAGGCGGTGGAGGCGCCGACGACGGAGGAGGAATCGCCGACGCCGCGAGGAGCGGGGGAATTGATTCTGGTGGTCGACGACGAGGAGCCGGTGCGCGAAGCGACGCGACATGTGCTGGTGAACGGCGGGTATCGCGTGGTGACGGCGGCGAACGGACGGGAGGCGTTGACGGTGTTTTTGGGGCATCGCGAGGACGTGAGGCTGGTGATCACCGACGTGATGATGCCGGAGATGGGCGGGGGGATGCTGGCGCGGGCGTTGCGGGTGGTGGCGCCGCGGTTGAAAATTCTCGCGACGAGCGGATTGGAATCGAGCGGGCAGCACCGCGAGTTCGAGGCGCTGGGGGCGACGGAGGTGTTGCCCAAGCCGTGCGGCCCGGCGCAGTTGCTGGAGGCGGTGCATCGCGCGCTGGCGGGGCCGGGGCGGTAATTTGCGCGGAGGGAAAGAGGCGGGACGAGGAAATGCGCAGCCGGTTGAGAGGACGCCAAGAAATGCGGAATGGCGGACTGATAATGGGTGGAGGGTAGCAGGGGGCGTTGCTTAGACTGGGGAGAACACCACACCCGATGTTTCCCGTCTTCGCGCGTCCCGCCACTTCGCTTCATTCGCCGCCTTCTCCGGATTCGGACGCACCTGGCGCGACGGAATCGGGCCGAACGAACGGCGGATCCCCCGAACGGGTGGCGTGGCGGACGGTGTTGGTTTACGCGGTGGCGGCGGCGGCGTGGATTGGTGTGTCGGATGCGATGTTGAGAGATGTCGCGTCGGATTCGGCGTTGTTCGGGCTGGGGGCGATGGCGAAAGGGTGGACGTTCGTGGGAGTGACGGCGGCGGGGCTGTTCGTGGTGTTGCGGCGGGAGCTGCGGAAGACGCATGCGGCGGCGGAGGCGCGGGCGAAAGCGGGCGTGGCGCTGCGGTTGTGGGCGGATGCGTTTGCGAGTTGTGCGCATGGGATCGCGATCATCGATCCGCGGACGAATCTGACGATCGCGTGCAATCCGGCGCTGGCGCAGCTGCTGGGGCGGAGCATGGGCGAACTGATGGGGCAGCCGATGCTGGAGCGCTACGATGTCTCGGTGCGCAATCAGGTGGAGGCGGCGTTGGCGGGGGCGGATCGGACGGGGAGCGCGCGGGTCGAGGCGCGGGTGCGGCTGTCGAGCGGACGCGGGCGGGATGTGGAAGTTGACATCACGAGCGTGCGCGACGCGGCGGGGCGATTGTTGCACCGGGTGATGACGATGCAGGACATCACGGAACGGAAACGCGCGGAACTGGCGTTGCGCGAAAGCCAGCTGAGCTTGGAGGAGGCGCAACTGGTGGGAGGTTTCGGGAGCTGGTCGCTCGAGCTGACGGATTTCGAGGTGTTGGAAAACAACCGGGTCGCCTGCACGGATCCGTGCTGCCGGATTTTCGGTTTCGAGCCTGGCGAGCGGGCGATGACGGTGCGGGATTTTCTCGCGCGCGTGCATGCGGACGATCGGCAACGCGTGCGCGAGTGCGCGATCGCGGCGTTGTGCGATTTGCGAGGGTATCGGATCGAGCATCGCATCGTGCGAAAGGATGGCTCGATCCGGCACGTGCTGTCGGCGGGGGAGATGCTGCACGGTTTGGAGGATGGGCGGACGTTGAGGTTCGTCGGCACGGTGCACGACGTGACCGAGCGGGTGCGGGCGGAGACGGCGTTGCGGGAGAGCGAGGAGCGGTTTCGCGCGGTGGTGGAGAACATTCGGGAAGTGTTCTGGATGCGCGACGTGAAGCACGGGCGGTTTCTGTATGTGAGCCCGAATTTCGAGCAGGTGTGGGGGCGGCCGGCGGAGGAGTTGCTGGCGCGGCCGGCCGTGTGGCTGGAGTTGGTTCACCCGGAGGACAAGGCGCGCGTCGAAGCGAATCTGGAGCGGGTGACGACGACGGGGCTGTTTGACGACGAGTATCGGATCGTGGGGCCGGATGGGGCGATGCGGTGGATTCGGGCGAAGGCGTTTCCGGTGACGAATGAAGCGGGCGAAGTCGTGCGGAGCGTGGGCGTGGCGGAGGACGTGACGGAGCGGAAGACGCTCGAGGCGCAGTTCCTGCGGGCGCAGCGGATGGAGGCGATCGGGACGCTGGCGGGCGGGATCGCGCATGATTTGAACAACATCCTTTCGCCGATGCTGATGGCGGCGGGGTTGTTGAAGGAGGGGTCGAGCGATCCGCGGGCGCGCGACATGTTGAGCATGGTGGAGACGAGCGCGCGGCGGGGCGCGGACATCATCCGGCAGTTGTTGACGTTCAGTCGCGGGGCGGGCGGCGAGCGTTTGCCGATCGGCGTGCAGCATCTGGCGAAGGAGATGTGCGCGATCATCCGGGAAACGTTTCCGCGGGAGATCGCGTTGGAGGCGAACATCGGGCGGGATTTGTGGCCGGTGGTGGCGGATGTGACGCAGCTGCACCAGGTGCTGGTGAATCTGACGGTGAACGCGCGCGACGCGATGCCGCACGGCGGGCGGTTGATGCTCAGTGCGCAGAACGTGACGCTGGGCGAGAGCGACCGGCGGCTGCACGAGACGGCGAAGCCGGGGCCTTATGTTCTCGTGACGGTGCGGGACACGGGGACGGGGATTGCGCCGGAAATCATGGATCGGATTTTCGATCCGTTTTTCACGACGAAGGACGTCGAGAAAGGCACGGGGCTGGGACTATCGACGGTGCTTGGGATCGTGCGGGGCCACGGCGGATTCGTGACGGTGGAAAGCACGGTGGGCGAGGGCAGCGCGTTTCATGTTTATCTGCCGGCCTTGCCCGCGGCGGTGGCGGAGAGGCGGGCGACGGCCGCGCCGCCGGTGCCGGTGGGCGGGGGCGAATTGGTGCTGGTGGTGGACGACGAAGAGTCGATTCGCGCGGCGACTCGGCGGGTGCTCGAAGGGCACAATTATCGCGTGATCACGGCGAGCGATGGGAAGGAGGCGGTCAGCCGTTTTCTGCAGGAACGCGAGCACGTGCGGCTCGTGCTGACCGATTTGATGATGCCGCAGATGAGCGGCGGTTCGCTGGTGCGGGCGCTGCGGCTGATCGAGCCGACGTTGCGGGTGATCGCGACGAGCGGGCTGGAGTCGGCGGGCGCGGAGATGACGGAGCTCGGCGTGGTGATCTTGCCGAAACCGTGCGGGCCGTCGCAGCTGCTCGCGGCGGTGCGAGCGGCGTTGACGGAGGCGAAGTAGGCGCGCGAGGCGCGGCGGAGAAACGCTACGCGGGGCGGACGGCTGGGGAGAGGCGTCGCGCCCGCGCGTTTTTTATCAGAGGTTGGCGATGATGGCGTCGGCCATTTCGCGGGTGCCGACGGCGGGGCGGCCGAAGGCGATATCCGCGGTGCGGATACCGGAGGTGACGGTCTTCTTCACCGCGGCCTCGATGCGGGCGGCGGCCTGGTTGAGGCCGAAGCTGTAGCGGAGCATGAGGGCGGCGGAGAGGATTTGCGCGCAGGGATTGGCGACGCCCTTGCCGGCGATGTCGGGGGCGGTGCCGCCGGCGGGTTCGTAGAGGCCGAACGGGAGCTGGCGGGAGTTGAGGCCGGTGCCGAGCGAAGCGGACGAGAGCATGCCGAGCGAACCGCAGATGACGGCCATTTCGTCGGAGAGGATGTCGCCGAACATGTTTTCGGTCACGAAGACGTCGAACTGGTTCGGGTTGCGCGCGAGCTGCATGGCGGCGTTGTCGACATACATGTGGGACAGCTCGATGTCGGGCGCGTGTTGCGCGCAGTAGTCGATGACGGTCTTGCGCCAGAGGACGGAGGTTTCGAAGGACGTTGGCCTTGTCGATGGAGCAGAGGCGGCGTTTGCGGGCGCGGGCGGTGGTGATGGCGGTGGCGAGGATGCGCTCGATCTCGCTCTTGCGGTAGACCATCGTATCGATGGCTTGGATATCGCCGTCGGGGAGCGTGGTGGTTTCCTTCGGTTTGCCGAAGTAGACGCCGCCGGTGAGTTCGCGAATGCAGACGATGTCGATCCCGTCGGGGATGCGNTCGGACTTGAGCGGNGANGCGTCGGTGAGCTCGCGATAGAGNAGGCCNGGNCGGATGTTGGCGAAAAGGGTGAANTGCTTNCGGAGCGGGAGGAGGGAGGCGCGCTCGGGTTGNTGGGCGGGCGGGAGTTTTTCCCATTTNGGGCCGCCGACGGAGCCAAAGAGGATGGCGTCGGCCCAGGAGCATTTTTCGAGCGTGACCGTGCGGGAGCGCGGTGCCGTGCTTGTCGATGGCGGCGCCGCCGACGTCGCCTTCGACATAGTCGAGGCGGAGGCCTTCGCGCTGGGCGACGACCTGGAGGACGCGGAGGGCCTCGGACATGACCTCGGGACCGATGTAGTCACCGGCGAGAACGGCGAACTTGAGGGACGACATAGGCGCGGACAGTGGCAAGCGGGGTGCGCGGGTGGCAAGAGCGGTTTGTGGTGGGCGGGGCGGCGGGTTTGCGGTTGCGCGGGGGCGCAAAGGGCGTGGAGTGGGCGGCGTGAAGTTACATGTTTTGCCGGCGGGGCCGATTCAGACGAACGCGTATTTGTTGACCGCGCCGGAGCGCGGCGAGGCGGTGTTGATCGATGCGCCGCAGGGCGTGTGGGCGGAGGTCGAGGCGATCCTGCGGGGGGAGACGTGTCGGCTGACGGAGCTTTGGCTGACGCACGGGCACTGGGATCACATTCAGGGCGCGGCGGAGGTGGTGAGGCGTTCGGGGGCGAAGGTGGCGGCGCATCCGGACGATCGGGAGATGATCGAAACGCCGGAGATCATGGAGCGGTTCATGGGCGAGCGGCTGGGTTTGGAGCCGGTGAAGGTGGACCGCTGGTTGAGCCAGGGGGAGCGGATGACCGCGCTCGGGGTGGAGGCGGAGGTGCGGCATGTGCCGGGGCATTGTCCGGGGAACGTGCTGTTTTATTTTGCGACCGCGCGGGCGGCGTTCGTGGGCGATGCGTTGTTCGCGGGGAGCATCGGGCGGACGGATTTGCCGGGAGGGGATTTCGACACGTTGGAGCGGGCGATTCGGACGCAGATTTATACGCTGCCGGAGGAGACGGTGGTTTATCCGGGGCACGGTCCGGACACGACCGTGGGCGCGGAGAAATCGACGAACCCGTATGTAGCTGGTTAAAGTCCCGTCATTCCGCGCCGACGGGGCGAATGCGGGTGGACTCGTTCTGAAGTTTACTTTTGGATACGCGTTCCCGCTCAACATGAATCTGGCGCAGCACGAAGTCTTCATGCGCCGTGCCCTGGAGCAGGCGCGAAGCGTCTGGGGTGCGACGAGTCCCAATCCGATGGTCGGCGCGGTCATCGTGGAAGACGGCCACGTGGTGGCGGAGGGAGCGACGGCGCCGGACGGCGGTCCGCATGCGGAACGGCTGGCATTGCTGGCGCGCGGGAAGGCGCCGCGGGAGGGAGCGATCCTCTATGTGACGCTGGAGCCGTGTTCGACGCACGGGCGGACGGGCGCGTGCACGGACGCGATCATAGCGTCGGGCATCAAGCACGTGGTGGTGGGGGCGACGGATCCGAATCCGGCGCATTCAGGAAAAGGATACGAGGTGCTGCGCGCGGCGGGCATCGAGGTGACGACGGGCGTGCTCGAGCGGGAGTGCGCGGATCTGAATCTTATCTTCAATCACTGGATCACGCACGGCTCGCCGCTGATCGCGTCGAAGTCGGCGGTGACGCTCGATGGACGGATGGCGTGCCGGACCGGGGAGTCGAAATGGATCACGGGCGAGCTGGCGCGGGCGGACACGCACCGATGGCGGCGGGCGTTTCCGGCGATCGCGGTGGGGGCGGGAACGGTGTTGAAGGACAATCCGCGGTTGACGGCGCGGGTGCCGGGGACGGAGGAGTGGTGTCCGGTGCGGTTCGTGTTCGACGGGTTGCTGCGCACGGTGATCGACCGGCATCTGCCGTCGCTCTACACGGACGAGTTTCGCGAGCGCACGGTGGTGGTGACGACGCAGCACGGCGGGCTGGGGTATGTGCGCAAGCTGCGCGAGCTGGGCGTGCAGGTGTGGGTGTTGCCGTCGGCGACGCAGCGGGTGCCGTTCGCGGATTTCCGGAAGAAGTGCGTGGAGGAGCGGATTTCGGGCGTGATGGTGGAAGGCGGGCCGCAGCTGGTGAGCCAGATGCTGCAGGACCGGCAGCTCGATTATCTTTTCGTGTATCGCGCGCCGCTGCTGCTGGCGGACGACCGGGCGATGCCGATGTTCAGCGGGCTGCGGACGGAGCGGCTGGTGAATGCGATCCGGTTGCGCGAGCTGCGCGTGGAGCAGCTCGGCGACGACGTGCTGACGCGCGGGCGCATCGAATATCCCGAGAAGATGTTCATGGACGAAACGAAGTTTCGGCTCGGGTGAATTTCGCAGTGGCGCCGCGGAGCGGGGCGTGGCAGAGCGGCGGCGATGCAACGGATTTATTTCGCGTCGGGAAACGCGCACAAGGCGGCGGAGCTGCAACGGCTGGCGGCGGACGCGGGGCTGGCGGTGGAGATCGTGTCGGCGCGCGAGGTCGGCGGGATGCCGGAGGTGGTGGAGGACGCGGGCAGTTTCGTGGGCAACGCGCGGAAAAAAGCGCGGGCGTTGAAGGCGAGGTTGCCGGCGGAGGCGTGGGTGCTGGCGGATGACAGCGGCGTGTGCGTGGATGCGCTCGACGGCGGGCCGGGCGTGGAGTCGGCGTATTTCGCGGGGCCGGAGCACGACGCGGCGGCGAATCTGCGCAAGCTCGTCGAGGTGATGCGGGACGTGCCGGACGGGAAGCGGGGCGCGCATTTTCTTTGCGTGCTGCTGGTGCTGCCGGGCGAGGGGACGGAGCAGGTGTTCGAAGGCGTGTGCGGCGGGCGGTTGTTGCGCGAGCCGCGCGGCGGAGCGGGGTTTGGTTACGATCCGCTCTTCGTGCCGGACGGCCACGGGCGGACGTATGCAGAACTTGGAGACGAGGTGAAGAACCGGATCAGTCACCGCGCGCAGGCGTGGGCGCGGTGTGCGCAGTGGCTGAAAAGCGTGTAGCCGGAGGAAATTTGGCGGGAGTTTTACGACGTTTTTGCGGAGAGTTATTTTGCACGTTGCCGGGGGCGGTTCTCTCTATTTTCACGAGGAACTTGAACACGAAGACGCACGTATCCGGATTCTGCATGCGGCGGGGTTTCCGAATGGCGAGGCGGTGGCGCCGCGGCGTCGCGCTGGCGCTGGGGTTCGGCGTGGGCGCGGGCGCGGTGCCGGCGTCGGACGTCGATCGGTTGAAGCGGCTGAACGTCGAGGAATTGATGGAGGTGGAGGTGACGTCGGTGTCGCGTCTGCCCATGGCGCTGGCGAAGGCGCCGTCGGCGTTGCAGGTGATCACGGGCTGGGAGATCCGGCGGTCGGGCGCGACGAGTTTGCCGGAGGCGCTGCGGCTGGCGGGAAATCTCAACGTGACGCGGCGGAACGCGCACGATTGGGGAATCAGCGCGCGCGGTTTCAACACGGAGCTGACGAACAAGCTGCTGGTGATGATCGACGGCCGGGCGGTTTACACGCCGTTGTGGTCGGGCGTGCGCTGGGACGTGCAGGATTACCTGCTGGAGGATTTGGACCGGATCGAAGTGATCAGCGGGCCGGGCGGGGCGTTGTGGGGGTCGAACGCGGTGAACGGCGTGATCAACGTGACGACGAAGAGCGCGGCGGAAACGCAGGGTGTTTTCGCGGAAGTCGGCACGGGCAACCAGCTGGAGGCGTATGAAGCTTTTCGATACGGCGGGCGGCTGGCGCCGGAGGTGTTCTTTCGCGTTTACGCGAAGCATGTCGCGCAGGACGAGGAAGTGTTCGCGGACGGGCGGAAGGCGGGCGACGGCACGGAGATGGCGCAGGCGGGTTTCCGGCTGGACGTGGAGTCGACGGCGCAGGTGCTGACGTTGCAGGGGGACGTTTACGACGGGGATGAAGGCGTGGTCGGGGCGGGCGAGGGCCGGGTGGCGGGCGGGAATCTGCTCGGGCGGTGGTCGCGGTTTCTCGGCGACGGGTCGGAGCTGCGGCTGCAGGTTTACTACGACCGGGCGTTTCTGCGGTTGCCGGTGGCGGCGGGGGCGTTTGGGCCGGCGGGGAAGTTTTTCGACGATCTCGAGACCTACGACGTGGATTTTCAGCACCGGCCGGCGACGGCGAGTGCGCACACGGTGGTGTGGGGCGCGGGGTATCGTTTCATCGAGGACGATTCGCGGGCGGCGCCGACGCTGGGGTTTGAGCCGGCGTCGGTGACGCAGGAGTTGGTCAGCGGATTCGTGCAGGATCAGATCGATCTCGGCGGCGGGCGGGTGCTCACGCTGGGGACGAAAGTGGAGCACACGTATTATACCGGATTGGAGATCGAGCCGTCGGTGCGCATCCAGCAGGACGTGGAGGAGGATCATCTCGTGTGGGCGGCGATTTCGCGGGCGGTGCGCACGCCGTCGCGGATCGATCGCGATTTGCGTCAGCCGAGCAGCGGGCCGGTGATTTTTTCCGGGAGCGACCGATTCGAATCGGAGACGGTGATCGCTTACGAGGCGGGTTGGCGAGGGCAGTTGGGGCAGTGGCTGGCGGGGTCGGTGTCGGCGTTTTTCAACGACTATCGCGACGTGCGAAGCCTCGGGGCGACGCCGGGGACGATCGTGCCGCTGGTGATCGGGAACGACGTGGAAGGCACGAGTCATGGTTTCGAGGTGGCGTTCGATGCCGACGTGCTGCCGGGATGGCGGCTGCACGGAGGATACAATTATTTGAGGACGGACCTTCGGGTGCGGCCGGGCGGGACGGATCTCAACAATACGTTGAACGAGACGGCGGATCCCGAGCATCAGTTTTCGATCGGGTCGTCGTTCAATCTGCCGCGCGAGGTGGAGCTCGACCTGCATTTCCGCTGGGCGGACACGCTGTGGGTGAACAATGGCGGGCAGGCGGGGACGGTGCCGAGCTATGCGGAATTGAACGCGCGGATCGCGGTGCCGCTGGCGGACGGCGTGGAGTTCTCGCTGGTGGGCCGAAACCTGCTGCATGATCATCATCCCGAGAACGGAGCGCCGGGTGCCGCGCGAGTGGAAATCCGGCGCAGTGTGTTCGGAAAGGTGACGTGGCGTTATTAATTCCGAGCGATCGGCTACAAAGGGTGCTGGCGCGTTGCGTGAGCGGCGTGCTGGTGCTGGCGGCTGCGTCGATGGTCGTGCCGGCGCGGGCGGCGGCACCGGTGGGCGTGCGGCGCGAGGTGGAGGTGAAGGCGGTGTTTTTGTTCAATTTCACGCGGTTCGTGCAGTGGCCGGCGGATGCGAAGCGAGCGGCGGGACCGATGGTGATCGGCGTGCTGGGGCGGGATCCGTTTGGGCGGACGCTCGACGAGGTGGTGAAAGGCGAAGGGGTTTCCGGGCGGCGGCTGGTGGTGAAGCGGATCGAGCGCGTGGAGGACGCGGCGGATTGCGACGAGGTGTTCATTGCCGCGTCGGAGGCGCAGGAGTTGGGGAAAATCCTGGAGTTTCTCGAAGGGCGGCCGGTGCTGACGGTGAGCGATATCCCGGGATTCGCGGCGCGGGGAGGAATGATCGGCCTGGTGTCGAGCGGCGGGCGGGTGAAGATTCAGATCAATCCGGAGGAGGCGAAGGAGGCGGGGCTGCAGATCAGTTCGAAGCTGCTGCGGCCGGCGGAGATTGTTTCGACGCGGAAGCGGTCGAATCTGTTGCAGCGAAATCCGTTGAAGATCGCGGCGGGCGCGAGCGAGAGCGGCGTGCGGTAGGCGCGAAAAGTGTCGTCGGAACGGCGTCGGGCGCAAAGGCTGGCGCGCGATGTCGAACGAAACTCCACGGACGCGAGCGGTGCGTTGTCTGCTGACGGCGGGGCCGACGCGCGAGCATCTCGATCCGGTGCGTTTCCTCAGCAACGGGTCGAGCGGCAAGATGGGTTACGCGCTGGCGGCGGCGGCGGCGAGGCGAGGGTGGCGCGTGGATTTGGTGAGCGGGCCGGTGTCGCTGGGCGCGCCGGCGGGCGTGACGGTGCATCGCGTGATTTCGGCGGCGGAGATGCTGGCGGCGTGCGAGCCGTTGTTTGGCGCGTGCGATCTGTTCATCGCGGTGGCGGCGGTGGCGGACTACCGGCCGAAGGAGAGGGCGGCGGAGAAGCGGAAGAAGACGGGCGGCGCGGTGACACTGGAGCTGGTGCCGACGGTGGATGTGTTGAAGACGCTGGCGGCGGGCAAGCGGGCGGGGCAGGTGGTGGTGGGATTTGCGGCGGAGACGAACGACGTGGAGACGTATGCGCGGCGGAAGCTGGTGGAGAAGCGGCTCGACTGGATCGTGGCGAACGATGTTTCGCGGCCGGGAATCGGCATGAATGCGGACGACAACGCGGTGACGCTGCTCGGTGTGAACGGGGAGCGGAAGGCGTTTGGGCCGGCGGCGAAGAGCGAGGTGGCTGAATTCATTCTCGGGCAGGTGTATCCGGAAAAACATTAGCGGCGTCTGAGGAGCGTGACCCGCGACGCCGGAGTTTCCTCTAGACTCCGGCGCGCGTGTGGATCATCACAACCGCCTCCCTTCAGCTCCGCTGCCATGCTTCGACCCCTGTTTTTGCGAACGGATGTCGTGTTTGCGCCTCCGGCAAAACGCTTCCGCCGATGAATCCGCGACGACCGGAAGTGTTCATCAGCGCGACGAGCGCGGATCTGCGGTCGAGCCGGCAGCTCGTGAAGGAGGCGTTGCTGACGCTGGGCTGCGTGCCGGTGGAGCAGACGAATTTTCCGCCGGACTATCGGAGCGTGCGGGAGATGTTGCGCGCGAGGATCGTCGCGTGCGACGCGGTGGTGCATCTGGCGGGCAACTATTATGGCGCGGAGCCGAAGGAGCGGGCGCCGGGCGAGCCGCGGCGGAGTTACACGCAGATGGAATACGACGTGGCGCGGGAGTTGGGGAAGCCGCTTTACGTGTTCGTGTGCGGCGAGGACTTCGCCTACGATCCGCATCAGCCGGAGGACGAGGAAAAGCGGGCGTTGCAGCAGGCGCATCGCGCGGCGCTGCGGGCGACGGATCATTTGTTTTATCAGGTGGGCGACCGCGGAGAGCTGTCGCTGAAAGTGCGCGAGCTGCAGACGGCGGTGGAGCACCTGACGGCGGAGTTGAGGAAATCGCGTTCGCACCTGGCGCGGGGGGTGGCGATCGGGTTGGTGGCGATCGGGTTGCTGGGAGGCGGCGTGTGGTGGCTGAGCCAGCGGGCGGACCGGACGGAGGCGACGGTCGCGCGGCTGGAAACGGAGATCGAGAAGCAGCGGCGCTACATCCAGGCGGTGGCGGACGCGTATACGCAGCAGCAGGCGGAGCTGGAGAAGCTGAAGCTGAGCGACGAGGAGAAGTTCAATCGCGCGGTGGCGGCCGTGGCGGCGAAGGAGAGCGTATCCGAATCGCAGCTACGTTCGGGGATCAATCTGTTCGTCGCGGCGGTGCGGGCGGATCCGCAGGCGAATTTCATGGATCGCGCGCTGGCGGATTTCGCGCAGAAGAACTTTTCGGCGGCGGCGGATCATGCGGGACAGGCGGGGCTCGCGGCGCGCGAGCAGCGGCTGGCGGCGCAGGAGCTGGCGCAGCGCGCGCAGGCGGCGGCGGAAGACGCGGCGGAGCGCGAGCGGGCGGCGTTCGAGTTGCAGGGGCAGGCGCTGTATGCGCAGAAGAACCACGGTGCGGCGGTGACGGCGTTCGAAAGCGCGCTCGAGGCGGTGTCGCGGGAGCGCGCGCCGCGGGCGTGGGCGAACGTGCAGCGGCGGCTGGCGAAGGCGTTGGACGATTGGGCGGAGGTGTCGGAAGGCGCGGCGATCGCGGCGCGGCGTGACCGCGCGATCGCGATCTTCCGCAGCGTGCTCGAAGTGCTGACGCCGCAGGAGGCGCCGGACGAGTGGGCGTTCGTGCAGAATCATCTGGGCAACGCGCTGCGGGCGAAGGCGGAAGGGGAGGCGAAGCCGGAGGCGCGGTTGAACGAGGCGGCGGCGGCGTTCGAGGCGGCGCTGACGGTGCGCACGCGGGAGGCGCGGCCGCAGGATTGGGCGGCGACGCAGAACAATCTCGGCATCCTGGCGCGGGATCGCGCGCTGTTGAGCGGCGAGCCGGCGCGCAGCCGGTTGCTGGCGGAGGCGGCGCGGCGATTGCGCGACGTGCAGGCCGTGCGCGATCCGGCGAGCGACACGGCCTGGTGGAGTGGCACGCAGAACAATCTCGGGCTGGTGCTGGACGATCAGGCGGACGCGGCGGCGGGAGCGGAGCGGGCGCGGCTGCGGGCGGAGGCGGTGGCGACCTTGCGGCGGGCGGTCGAGCTGACGGAGCGGAAGGCGTTGCCCGAGGAGTGGGCGAATGCGAATGCGAGCCTGGCGATGGTGTTGTTGAATCAGGCGGGCGAGGCGGAGGAGCGCGAGGAGGCGGCGTTGCGCGAGGAGGCGATCGGGTTGCTGCGGGCGGCGCTGCAGGTTTACACGCGGGCGACGCATCCGCAGGACTGGGCGCGGGTGCAGAGTGCGCTGGCGGAGGCGGAGGAAGGCGCGGCGAAGGACGACACGGTGACGGAGCGCGCGGCGCGGCGCGCGGAGATCGCGGCGCTGTATCGGGCGTCGTTGCAGGTGGAGACGCGCGAGGCGCTGCCGATGCGGTGGGCGCAGCGGCAGTTGGATTTGGCGGGGACGTTGCGAGCGGCGGCGGAGGAGGCGGAAGGCGGGGAGCGCGTGACGTTGTTGGAAGAGGCGGAGGCGGCGGCGCGGGCGGCGCTGGAGATTTTTCGGCGGGAGGAGCGCGCGCTGGATTGGGCGACGGCGAACGAGACGCTGGCGTCGGTGCTGGGGCGGCAGGGTTATGAACTGGCGGGCGAGGCGCGGACGCGGGTGCGGACCGAGGCGGTGGCGCTGCGGCGGGCGGTGCTGACGGTTTACGCGCGCGAGCGGGATCCGGCGTGGTGGGCGGAGGCGCAGCTCAGTTTGGCGGATGCGTTGGACGATGTGGCGGGGGAGCACGAAGAGCCGGAGCGATCGAAGTTGCGGCGCGAGGCGGTGGCGGCGTGTCGCGCGGCGATGGAGGTGTTCACGCGGGAGGCGCGTCCGCTGGAGTGGGCGCGCGGGCAGAAGCTGCTGGCGTATGTGCTCGAGTCGTTGCGGCTGGATGCGGCGGATGGGGAGCACGCGGAGTTGCAAGCGGAGATCCTGGCGGCGGCGCGGGCGGTGTTGGAGGTTTTCACGCGCGAGGCGTATCCGGAAAACTGGGCGCGGTCGCAGCTGAGCCTGGCGGAGGCGTTGTGGGTGCAGGCGCGGTATTACGAGTTGGAGAATGCGGAGCGCGTGCGAGGGTTCGAGGAGTCGGCGCAGGCGTGTCGGCGGGCGCTGGAGGTTTTTTCGAAGGAGACGTCGCCGCAGTTGTGGGCGTCGACGCAAGGGCAGCTGGCGTCGGCGCTGGGAATGTTGGGCGCGGAAGTGTCGGGCGCGGAGGAACGCTTGCGTTATCGGCGCGAGGTGGTGGCGGCGCGGCGGGCGCAGTTGGAGGTGTTTCGGCGCGAGGCGCTGCCGTGGCGTTGGGCGCCGGCGCAGTTGCGGCTTTCGGGGGCGTTGCTGGCGCTGGCGAGTGTGTTGGAGGCGGAGCAGGGCGAGCGCGAGGCGGCGGAGGCGTTGGCGGGGTATCGGGCGGTGCTGGCGTATTACGATCGCGACGAAATGCCGGACGAGTGGGCGCGGGCGCAGAGCGAGCTGGCGTCGGGATTGCGGTGGCGGGCGGGGCAGTTGGCGGACGAGGCGAAGCGGAGGGCGATGTTGCGCGAGGCGGTGGAGGCGCAGCGGGCGGCGACGGGGGTTTATACGAAAGAGGAGCGACCGCTGGAGTGGGCGAAGCAGACCGGGGCGCTCGCGGCGGTGTTGGTGTCGTGGGGCGAAGCGGGGGAGAACGAGGAAGGCGCGGCGGCGTTGCGGGAGGCGGTGGAGCTTTATCGGAGCACGCTGGAGTTTTGGCGGGCGGGCTATCCGTATCAGTGGGCGGATGATTTGCGGAGCATCGGGGACGGTGCTGGTGGTGCTGGCGGAGCGGAGCGAGGGAGCGGCGAAGCGGGAACGGCTGGTGGAGGCGGTGCAGGCGTTTCGCGAAGGATTGACGGAAGCGCACACGGGCGGCGCGGGGCTGGTGATGACGATGCGAAAGCAACTCGCGGATGCGCTCAGCGAGCTGGCGGACGGGGCGAAGGATCGCGAGCGGGCGGAGTGGTTGAAGGAGGCGGTGGCGGCGTATCGGGAGGCGGTGGCGGTCATTCCGCGCGAGCGGGCGCTGACGTGGGGACTTTATCGGGCGAGGCTCGCGGGGGTGTTGAACGATATCGCGGAGACGGTGGAAGAGCGGGAGCGGCGGGCGCTTTACGACGAGGCGATCGAGTGGTGTCACGAAGGGCTCGAGGTGCGCGAGCACAGCGCGATCAATGCGGCACTGAATGAACTGCAGCTGGCGCGGGCGCTGTGGCGGACGGCGGAAGCGTTGGAGGGAGAGGCGCGCGTGAAGCAGTTGAAAGAGGCGGGAGCGCGGGCGCGCGGGGCGGGCGAAGTGATCACGGCGGAGATGTCGGCGACGTTGAACGAACTCGCGCAGCGGATCGCGCACGAGGCGGAGGCGGCGGAGAAGGGGGCGGGGTGAAGACCCGGGGCGGTGCGCCGCGGTGGGGACGCGAAATCGAATCACACGTGAAGACCTGTATCCGAATTCTGAGTGCGGCGGCGGCGGGGGTGTTGTTGACGTCGTGCGCGACGAAGCAGCTGGAGCGCGATTTCGCGACGTTCTCGAGCGATTACGCGAGCGACATGAACTGGCAGATGCTGCTGAATCTGGCGCGGCTGGATCACGGGCATCCGGCGTATTTCATGGCGGTGGGCGAGATCCGGCTGGATCGCAGCCAGACGAGCAGCCTGAACATGAGCGGTAACACCAGTCACACGACGGGCCGGACGGTGGCGGCGGCGGTGTCGAACACGGTGACGAATGTGCTGGGCGGGACGGTGACGCCGGGCGGATCGATCAACGCGAGTCCGAAGTTCGTGTTCATTCCGATCAACAGCGAGGAGGCGGCGCGGCAGTTGCTGGCGCCGATTTCGATCGATGCGTTCAATATGCTGTATCAGCAGGGCTGGCCGGTGGACCAGTTGTTGCGCGTGCTGGTGGAGCGGATCGAGGTGGAGCTGCGCAACGACGACGGGACGACGGAGCACATCGTGCTGACGAACTCGCCGTTGCGGGGCGCGCCGGAGTCGTTCGCGCGGTTCCTGCGGGTGTGCGAGATCGTGCGCGAGTTGCAGAAGGCGGGCGGGCTGGGGCTGGTGGCGGAGGAGCGGTTCACGCCGTTGACGAACGGGGAACTCGCGAACGTGACGCCGAAGGATTTGCTGGATGCGTCGGACAAAGGCCGCGTGTGGCGGCGGACGGCGGACGGGTGGCAGCTCGGCACGACACGGACGGCGTATCGGTTTCGGGCGCGTTCGGAAATCGTGGACGACGTGATCAGCCGTTTCGCGCGGCGGTCGGATCCGGACTATGACGCGTCGTTGCGGAATCTGCACGCGGTGTTCGAGGCGACGGTGACGAGCGCGCCGATGGACGCGGAAGGGCGGCGGGGTGGCGGCACGCGATCACTGCTGGTGCTGCGGTCGTTCCGGAGCGTGCTGGAGGCGGTGGCGCAGGAGCAGCGGGCGATGGAGGTGTTGTTGCGCAATCCGGAATTTGCGCGGTCGGTGCCGCCGCGGCAGCTGCGGCCGGTGTTGAAGACGGTGTGGGGAAGCGAGGGGGAATTTGCGGAGCCGGCGGCGGAGCTGACGTATGCGAAAGTTCGATACCGGGTGACGGATGCGGAGGGGGCGGCGGGGGAGCTCGACGGCCGGTGGAATCGCGACGTGTTTCGGCTGCTGGTGCAGCTGTCGTCGCAGGTGACGGTGGACATCACGAAGTTTCAACGGCAGGTGCTGGAGGTGCAGTAGGCGATGACGGACTCGCTGGTGCTGGCGGCGTCGATGGTGAGCCGGGCGGCGGCGTTGCGCCGGCGGGCGGTCCGGGACGCGCTGGCGGCGGCGTTCGTGAGCGGGTTGGGGCGCACGGCGGTGTCGGCGGTGTGGGTGGCGGCGATTCTGGGCGTGACGCTGCTGCAGTTCGTGCTGCCGCTGCTGCCGTGGTTCGGGGCGCGGCCGGAGGAGCTGGCGCGGATTTTTCTTTTTGCGGTGCAGCATCTCGGCGACGTGCTGGCCGGCGTGTTGGTGGTGGGGCAGGCGGGGCTGGCGTCGACGTGGGAGTTGTGGCGGGCGCGCGAGCGGCATCGTTTCACGAGCGTGGCGGCGGCGGGGATGGATCCGCTCGAGCTGTTGGTGCTGCCGCGGGTGTGGGGCTTGGCGTTGGTGTATCTGATCGGGGGGATGTTGTTCAAAGTGACGGCGGTGGTGGCGGCGGTGTGGGTGAACTACGCGATCGACGGGCGGTTTTTGGGGCCGGAGATCGGCGGGATCCTGGAGGAAGGCGGGCGCGGGATTCTGGCGGGGTATGCGTTGAACGCGGCGGTGGGGGCCGCGGTGGGCGTGGTGTGTTGCGCGCCGGTGCTGGGGCGGATGAGCGCGGCGGAAACGGTGGCGCCGATCGGGCGGGTGTTTCGGCAGGCGCTGGTGCTGATCTTCGCGGCGAAGCTCTTGTTTTTCGTGATCTGATGCTGCGCTTCGAACATTTCGAGCTGGCGCCGGGGGCGCGACTGGAGGCGCGGATCGAACGCGGGAAATTGCACGTGCTGCGGCTGGATCCGGAGCATGTGAACGAGGAATTTCTGGCGAGGTATCTGGCGGGCGGGGCGCGGCGCGCGCAGGGGGAATTGTGGCTGGAGGAGGTGAAGGACGCGGTGGGAAAACCGGTGGCGTTGAGGGCGCTGGGCGAGGAGAGGCTGCGGGGATTTTTCGCGAAGTTCGTGGGGTTCGTGCTGCGCGACGGCGGGTTGCTGGACGAGCTGACGGTGCGGGAGAATCTGGTGTTGTCGCGGCGGTATCACGACGTGTGGCCGCGACGGGCCAAGGCGGAGGCGGAGGAGATGGCGGCGCTGCTGGGGGAGTTGACGCGAGGGGATGAGGCGGGCGTGGCGGCGCCGGAATTGTTGGAGCGGTGTCCGGCGGAGCTGAATTTGTTTGCGCGAAGATATTGGGGATTTGTGGCGACGCTGTTGCGGCGGCCGCAGCTGGTGATCGCGTTTGCGCCGTTCGAGGGATTGAGGGCGGCGGATCAGGCGGCGATCGCGGCCTTGATGAGGCGTTATCGGAAGCTGGAGCCGGCGTGCGCGCTGCTGCTCGTGGTGAGCGGGGCGGAGGCGCGGTCGGTGCTGGCGACGGAGGAGGTGGTGGAGTTGCGAGCGGGGGAGGAAGAATTTTCAGCATGAATGCCTACGTTCTCGAATCGACTTCACATCGGAAACACCGGTTGACCGCGGCGATCGCGGTGCTGGTGGTGATCGGGGCGCTGCTCACTTTGTTTGGCTGGAGTCGCGGGTGGATGCGCGAGCGGGTGGATTTCACGACGTTCCTGCCGGACAACGCGGGGGTGTCGAAGAGCTCGCTGGTGGTGATCAACGGGCTCGCGGTCGGGCGCGTGCGCGAGACGCGGCTGGTGGAGCGCGACGGCGGGTTGAAGGTGGAGGTGCGATTCTGGGTGGAGGCGGACCAGGCGAACTGGTTGCGGCGCGGGTCGCGGGTGCTGGTGCGGAGCGATCTGGTGAATGCGGCGCGGCTGGAGCTGCAACCGGCGCTGGCGACGACGGAGCTGGTGCCGGCGGGCGCGGAATTGCCGGGGGCGATCGCGCCGGATTTGATGACGCAGCTGCTGGAGTTGCAGCCGACGATTCGGAAGCTGCTCGACGAGGTGGGGCAGATGATCGCGGGGTTGAACGAGCGGGCGGAGCAGTTCGATCCGATTTTGGCGAAAGTGGAGAAGCAGATCGACAGCATCGATGCGCATCTCGGCGCGGTGACGGGCACGATCGAGGATGCGCGGGGATTGCTCGCGCAGATCAAGACGGACGAGGCGGCGATCGCGGGCGAGTTGGGCGAGTCGCTGCGGCGGTTGAATGGCGAGTTGTTGCCGGAGCTGACGGAGGCGGTGCGGACGAATCGCGCGGAGATCGCGGTGACGCTCGGGTCGGTGAACCGGACGCTGGCGGACGTGGAGAAGCAGATGCCGGCGCTGCTGCAGTTGTCGCAGGAGACGTTGAAGAATTCGCGGGATCTGAGCGAGGCAGCGGCGAATACGTGGCCGTTCAGCCGGTATACGAAGAAGAAGGCGGAGCGGGAGAAGAAGGCGGGAGAGAGCGGAAAGTGATCAGGGGAAAGCGCGAAGGGGGCGGCGAAATCGTGGAAACCGCGAAGGGCGCGAAGGGGCGCGAAGAGGGGGAGATGCATCGCGCCGGGGTGGGCGCGAGGGTGCGGTAAGCTGGCCTAGAGGCCGAGGTGTTCGGGGCGGACGTGGGCGAGGGCGTAGTCGGTGCCGAATTTTTTCAGCTCGGGGATGAGGTCGAGGTTATCGAGGCTGAATTGTTTCTTTGTGGCTTTTTCGAAGGCGTCGGTTTCGTCGGCGGTGAAGCGGCGGTCGTAGCGGACGTAACTGAATTTTTTCTCGGCGGGTTCGAGGAGGCCGCTGGTGTGGAGGTTGCCGAGTTCCATGTCGAGGTCGGCGCCGTGGAGGCAGCGGCCGAGGATGCGGCAGATCATGTCCTGCTCGGTGGCGACGCTGGAGATCATGGCGGGAGCGATGTAGCGGGCGAAGTCGAGCGTGTGGAGCTCGCGGGCCTGGCTCTTGCGGAGCTGGGCGCGGACGTGTCCTGTTCCGACGGATACAACGAGGAGGTCGTCGGGGGTGGCGCGCCAGTTCATGCGATAGGCGGGCAGCGTGGCGGTGAGCGCGGCGATGAGGGCGGGGTTGTTGTAGGGTGTGAGGCCGCCGTCGACGAAGAGGCTGGTGCGGCCGCCGAGGGTGATTTCCTCGGGGGGGAAAAACGTGGGGGCGGCGGAGCTGGCGCGGAGGAGTTTCCAGAGCGGGACGTTGAGATTGCAGCCGGGGTCTTGGGGGTCGTTGAAGAGGGCGGCGGGGTTGTTGGAGACGGGCCAGGCGGAGCCGGTGGTGGCGTTGCGCATGACGAGCAGGAGGTATTTCTGCCGGCCGGCGGGGGAAAGTTTCCTGGTGCCGAGGAGGGCGGGGGTGCCGTCGTCATCGGTGAACTGGGAGCGGAAGAATTCGGCGATGACGTCGGCGCGGTATTTGTTGCGGAAGAAACGCTGGTGCCAGATGGCGCGCGCGAACATGTCGGAGCCGCGCTCTTCGTAGAGGCGGAGGATTTCGTCGGCGCCGAGGCCCCAGGCGAGGCAGGTGGCGATGATGGCGCCGGTGCTGGTGCCGGCGAAAAAGTCGAACTCGTCTCGGAGGACGAGGTCGGGGCGACCGCGGTGCCGGCGGAAGAGGGCTTCGATGTGTTGGAGGATCGCGAGGCTGAAGACGCCGCGGATGCCGCCGCCGTCGAGGGTGAGGATGCGTTTCACAGCTGGAAAAGGGGCGCGCCGATCAATGGCTGCCGAAGGCGTATCGTGCGAGCGAATACCATTCCCAGACTTCGAAGAGGAGGGTGCGCTCGATCTCGAGGGCGGCGCGATGGAGGGCGGACGGGCTGCGGGCGTTTTCGATGCGGATGCGGGCGTCGGCGAGGAACGCGGCGAGTTCGCGGTAGCGGGCGGCGCGGCGGCCGTAGTCGAGGGCGAGCGCGGCGGCGACGAGGGTGGCGGTGGCGAGCGGGAGGGTGAGCGCGGCGAATTTGATGACGGGGTAGGCGGCGCCCCAGTCGGGGACGTGCGTGGCGAGACTGAGGCCGCAGGCGATGGCGGCGGCGGTGCAGGCGAACGCGGCGCGGCGGAGGCGCGTGAGCTGGCGGCGGGCGTGCGCGGTCTGGGTGGCGAAATAGTTTTCCTGGTTGCCGACGCGATGGGCGAGGTAGTGCGCGCGGGCGGATTCGAGCGGTTGCGCGGCGTCGCGGTCCTCGAGGCGAAGGAGGAGGAGGTGGCGTTGGAGGGATTCGAAGCCGGGGAGGCGCAGGGCGGCGAAAGTTTGTTCGGGTTGGGGGAGCGGCCAGAGTTGGAGGGCGGAGCGGATGATTTCGGCGCGGAGGCGGGCTTGCAGCCAGCCGTGGTGGGCGCGGCGAAGCAGGAAGGGCGTGACGAGGGCGGCGGCGAGAAGGGCGAGCTTGAGCCAGGTGGCGGTGGACTGGACGATGGCGAGTCCGAGCCAGACGAGGGCGGCGATGGCGATCGCGGTGGCGAGCTGGTGGGCGGCGATCAGGAGGAGGCCGAGATTTGTCGCGAGCGGGCGAAGGGAACGCGCGCGGCGATCCGCGGCGTCGAGAAGGGCGTCGGCGGCGGCGCGACCGGTGGCGGGCGAAGACGTTTTCGCGGAAGGCGACAAACGGGGAAGGCGGTCGAGGCGCTCGGATTCGATTTTGCCGGAAGGTTCGTGAACGAGAACGAGGGGTTTTTGGCGGGCGCGGGCGTAGGCGACGACGTCGCCGGTGCCGCCGAGACCGGCGGAGGGGGCGCCGTTCCAGACGGCGATGAGGACGTCGGATTCGTCGACGGTGCGATGACCGCATTCGAGGTAGGCGTGATCGCGGTGCTCGGCCGGCGGTTCGATGTGGGTGCTGAGGGCGCGGGGGAGGAGGGCTTCGGCGCGGGCCCATTCGTCGGGCTCGAAGTCGTCGCGAAAGGTGTCGAGCGGGAGCGGGAGGAGCAGGAGCCAGGGGGCGTCGCGGCGGGCGAGTTCCTCGGCGAAAAGCGTGTCGGCGCCGCTGGCGAGAGAGGAGACGCCGACGAGACGGGCGTGGGTGTGCGCGGCGATTTCGTCGAGCGCGCGGCGAAGGGCGGCGGCGGTCGAGGCGGGATCCGCGAGCCGGCGGTGACCGGTGAAGCCAACGAAGACGGGCGTAGCGGGCATTCGGGACGAGAGAATGCGCGTGGGGGAAGTTGGCGATGGAAAAGGGGAGGGGCGCCAGAAACCGAGATGCGTGAGGTCAGAAACTGGCGGCGAGTGTGGAAGAGACCGGTGCGAGATAGCGATCGAGGAAGGCGGCGATTTCGTTGAGGTAGATGACTCGATCGTCCGGTAACCAGTTTCCGTGTCGATGAGCCCCAGATCCAAACCGAAAACGCCAAGATTCAGTCTAGATCGAACCGGAATCGCTCAGATCCAAATCGAGATCCCTGTTACTAGGTATTGGAGCTTGCGCGAGCTTAGAGGATGAGGTCGGGGGGGACGTTGCTGAGGGCTTCTTCGATCGTCGTGAGGCCCATCTTTACTTTCAGCATCGAATCCTGGTGGAGCGTTTTCATGCCGTTGCGCATCGCGACGCGCTTCAGTTCTGCGACCTCGGCTTCCTTGTTGATCGCCTCGGTCAGCTCCTCGCTGTTCGTCATCAATTCATGGATACCGACGCGGCCCTTGTAGCCGATGCCGCCGCAGGTGGGGCAGCCTTGGGGATTGGCTTTGAAGATCTGGCCGCTCCAGCCGATGGCTTTTTCGAGGAGGTCTTTTTCGCGGCCCTGCGGTTCGTAGGGGATCTTGCAGTTCTTGCAAACGCGGCGGAGGAGACGCTGGGCGCAGACGCAGACGAGGCAGGCGGAAATGTTGAACGGCTCGATGCCCATTTCGCCGAGGCGCGTGACGGTGGACGGCGCGTCGTTGGTGTGGAGCGTGGAGACGAGGAGGTGTCCGGTGAGCGCGGCTTCGACGGCGATGCCGGCGGTTTCCTCGTCGCGGATTTCGCCGACGAGGATGATGTCGGGGTCCATGCGCAGGTAGCAGCGAAGGGCGCGGGCAAAGGTGAGCCCGATCTGCCGGTTCATCTGCATCTGGTTGAGGCCGGGGAGCGTGTATTCGATCGGGTCCTCGGCGGTCTGGATGTTGACGTCGGGCGTGTTTACCTCCGCGAGGGCGGAGTAGAGCGTCATGGACTTGCCGGAGCCGGTGGGGCCGCAGTGCAGGATCATGCCGTAAGGCTGGCGGATGCACTCGCGGTATTTGGCGAGATTCTCGTCGGAGAAGCCGAGCGCGGGAAGCGGAAGGGTGGTCTTCTGCTTGTCGAGGATGCGCATGACGACCTTTTCGCCATGGTTCATCGGGCCGGTGGCGACGCGGAGGTCGATGTCGATGTTCTTCTTGGTGTATTTCTTGAAAACGATGCGTCCGTCCTGCGGCAACCGACGTTCGGAGATGTCGAGGTTGCACATGATCTTGAGGCGCGTGACGAGGGCGTTGGTGGCCTGTTTGGGGAGGCGGAGTTTTTCCTGGCAGAGGCCGTCGATACGGTAGCGGACGACGAGGTCCTTCTCCATCGGCTCGATGTGGATGTCGGACGCGCCGGAGACGTAGGCGTCTTCGATGATGCGGTTGGCGAGCTGGACGATGGGCGCGGACTCCTCGTCTTCGAGTTCGGCGGCGCTGGCCTCGCCGACGGCGTCGCCGGTGTAGGTGGTGCTGATTTCCTCGGCGACGGAGGCGACGTCGACGGAGGTGTTGGTGGTGGCGTCCTTGAAGTATTTCTTGAGGAGCGAGTCGAAGAGGGTGGCGGAGACGACGCTGACGTCCTCGATCGAGAGGTCCATCGCCTGCGAAAACGCCTCGCGTTTGGCGTAGTCGAGCGGGTTGGTCATCAGGACCGCGACGGAATTGGGCGAGAGGCGTTTGTGGGGGAAGACGCCTTCGCGGCGGATGAGGGCGTCGCCGACGATCTCGAGGAGCTTGTCGTCGATTTCGATCTGGTCGGGCTGGGTGACGAGGGGGAGCTCGGTGAGCTTGGAGATGAAGCGAGCGGTGTCGTCGGCCGAGAGCTGGAATTTCGGATCGACCATCCGCTGGATGAGCGTGGCGGAGTATTCGGCGACCTCTTGGAGGAGGGCGAGGTCCTTGTCGGTGAAGACGCCGCCGGTGCCGGCGGACTGCTCCTTGTTGAGGACCTGGATGGCGCCGATGACGATGTTGGTCTTCAGCGGGACCGTGAGCATCGAGCGGACGTGGAAACCGGTCGTCTGCGTGAGCGGGGCCATCATGGGCGCCTGCGTCTCGGTGTTGCGGAAGAAGAGCGGTTCGCCGGTGGAGATGACCTTGCCGACGACGCCGGTGCCGAGCGGGAGTTTGAGCGCGAGGAGCTTGGCGGCGGTTTGCTGGAGTTTCGTTTCGAGCGCGGGTTCGTCGGCCCAGAGGGTGGGCGAGTAGTAGACGTTCTTGAAGGCGATGTCATTGCCCTCGACGAGGTAGAACGTCATCGACTGCGCCTGGAGGGCTTCGACGATTTTCGAGGAGGTGAGCTCGATGACGGAGCTGACGTCTTCGCGGCTGGGGGCGGGCTTCGAGATGACCTTGATCAGCAGCGAGCGGCGCAGGGTGCCGGACAGGGTGGGAGAAGCCATGGGGAGCGAAGCGGGATTCGGGATTGTCAGAACGGCCGCGGGGCGCCGCAATGAGAAAGAGCCGCGCGAGCGGCGGCGTGCGATGTTCGCGTGGTTGCAACGATTTTTCCGTATCGGAATTTTGGACGCGGGTGCGCGCGGGGAGCGGCGCGCGGCGGAGTGGCTGCAGCGGGAAAAAGGATTCGCGATCGTGGCGCGCAACTGGCGATCGCCGCGGGACCGGCGCGAGGAGATCGATCTGGTGTGTCGCGACGGCGAGGTGCTGGTGTTCGTCGAGGTGAAGGCGCGGGTGGCGGGGGCGAAGGTGCCGGGGTATTTCGCGGTGAACGAGCGCAAGAAGCGCGTGCTGCGGCGGGCGATCGACGCGTATCTGAAGCGATTGACGACGCGGCCGCGGACGATCCGGTTCGATGTCGTGGAGATCGTGCATGGGGCGGCGGCGGAGGAGATGGAGGTGCTGCACTTCGAGAATGTGGCGTTGTTTTCGAAGGAGTATCGGCGGGGAGGATGAAGTTGAGAGTTGAGGGTTGAGAGTTGAGAGGGGGCGAGGGTGGTCGACGATGTGACACGAAGGGCTGAAGTGGCGGCTTGCGTCGTGGGAAGGGCGGCGCGAGCTTGGCCCTTCGCATGGGCGACACACACCGACATCCCTTCCTGCACGGGCTCAGCAAGCATCGCGGCGCGCCGCCGACGGTGGTCGTGATCTTCGGCGCCTCGGGCGATTTGACGGCGCGGAAGCTGATTCCGGCGGTCTACAATCTCGGCGTCGACGGGCTGTTGCCGGCGGATTTCTTTCTCGTCGGCTATGGACGGAAGCCGATTCCGGACGACGAGTTTCGCGGGATGGCGGGGGAGGCGATCAAGGAGTTTTCGCGGCGCGAGTTGATGCCGGATGTGTGGGACCGGATCGCGGCGCATACGAGCTACGTGGCGGGCGGCTACGACGAGAAGGCGGCGTTCGACCGGCTGGCGCAGCACATCGCGGGGCTGGAGAAGAAGCTCGGGCGGCCGGTGCAGACGTTGTTCTATATTTCGACGCCGCCGTCGGTGTTCGCGCCGATCATCCAGAATCTCGGGGCGAGCGGGCTGGCGGCGAAGTATCTCGGCGAGCCGCAGCACACGAAGGTGATCATCGAGAAACCGTTCGGGAAGGACCTGGCGTCGGCGCAGGCGTTGAACGCGACGATCCGGGCGGTGTTCGAGGAGCATCAGGTGTATCGGATCGATCACTACCTCGGGAAGGAGACGGTGCAGGATTTGTTGGTGCAGCGGTTCGCGAACGCGATTTTCGAGCCGTTGTGGAATCGCAACTTCATCGACAGCGTGCAGATCACGGTGGCGGAGGAAGTGGGCGTGGGGTCGCGCGGCGGGTATTACGAGCAGAGCGGAGCGCTGCGGGACATGATTCAGAATCACACGATGCAGCTGCTGGCGTTGACGGCGATGGAAGCGCCGGTGTCGCTGGATGCGGAGGCGATTCGCGACGAGAAGGTGAAGCTGTTGAAGGCGATCCAGCCGTTGCGGCTGGGGCCGGACGGCGACGTGGCGCGCGCGCAGTATGCGGCGGGGATGATCGGCGGGAAGCAGGTGAAAGGTTATCTGGAAGAGGAGGGGATATCGCAGAAGTCGGCGACGGAGACCTACGCGGCGCTGCGGTTGTCGATCAACAACTGGCGCTGGCAGGGCGTGCCGTTTTACCTGCGTTCGGGAAAGCGGATGGCGCGGCGGGTGTCGGAGATCGCGGTGAATTTCAAGCGGCCGCCGGGGACGCTGTTCGCGGAGGGAGAGAAGTTCGATCTGGCGGCGAACACGCTGTCGTTCCAGATCCAGCCGGACGAAGGCTTGAGCTTCGTGCTCAACGCGAAGGTGCCGGGATTGGAGACGCGGACGCAGCCGGTGAAGATGAATTTCCGGTATGCGACGACGTTTGGGTCGAACACGCCGGAGGCTTACGAGCGGTTGGTGCTCGATGCGATGGTGGGCGACGGGACGCTGTTCATTCGCGGCGACGAGGCGGAGACCTCGTGGAAGCTGTGCACGCCGATCCTCGAGCATTGGGCGGCGAGCGGGCGCGACGGGCTGGATCAGTATCCGGCGGGATCGTGGGGGCCGGCGAACAGCGAGGCGCTGCTGGCGGCGAATGGGCATCGGTGGAGAAAACCGTGACGGCGCCGGAGGCGCCGGAAAGGTCCAAATCACAAAGCTCCAAACGCCAAAGAATGTTCAAAGGCCAAATTCCAATGAGGGTGGTGGGTTTGTGATTTGGAGGTTGGCGTTTGGGATTTTTAACAACGATGCCTGAAATTTTTGAGACGTTGCCTGGGATCGAGGTGCCGGTGGGGTCGATTGCGCGGAGCCTGGCGCAGTTGTGGGAGGAAACGGCGGCGAGCGGGGGCGCGGCGCCGGCGGTCGACGATGCGAAGGCGACGCAGGCGAACGTGGTGTTGCATCTCGGTTTCGGCACGACGGCGGACGATGCGCGCGTGCAGTTTCAGACGATGCTGCGGTTTTCGCAGCGGTATCCGAGCCGCGTGGTGGTGTTATGTCCGTTGAAGCGGGACGAAGGGGTGACGGAGATGCGCGCGAAGATTTACGGAGAGTGTTTTTTGGGAAAGTCGAAGGGCGACACGCGGTGCGTGGAGTTCGTGATGTTGAGTTATCCGCAGGTGGCGCGGGCGCGGCTGGAGGATCATGTGTCGGTGTGTTTGTCGACGGACCTGCCGCTGTATTACTGGGCGCACCGGTTTTCGGCGTCGGCGAAGCTGGCGGATTACACGTATCTGTTGACGAGTGCGAAGCGGGTGTTGATCGACAGCTCGATCGCGCCGGCGGGGGCGTTGCACTATCCGTGGCCGCAGCCGAAGGCGGTGCGGGATCTGGTGTATTCGCGGCTGCTGCCGGTGCGGCAGACGGTCGGGCAGTTTTTGGCGCGGTATGAACCGACGGTCTTGGTGGAAGGGTTGAAGGAGGTGAAAGTGACGCATGCGGCGGCGCTGGAGGCGGAGGCGTGCGTGACGCGGGGCTGGCTGCGTCGGCGGCTGGCGGCGTGCGGCGCGGAGGTGGAACGCGTGGCGTTTCCGAACGGCGGGGCCGCGGAGAGCCTGGGGGTGGAGTTTGTTTACGAAGGCGGGAGGAAGTATTTTCGCTGGTCGGGCAGTTTCGAGACACGGCAGGCGAAGTTCGAGGCGGACTTTGGCGATGGGCCGACGGAACTGGCGGCGGGGGCGAGTTTGCTGCCGCCGGAAGTGGCGTTGAGCGAGGCGATGTTTTTTTGAGGCTTGGGTGGTGCGGAACAGCTCGCGGCGAAGGGGAGGCTTCACCTTGGGCGCTTGCAATGGGAGGCGGGAGACCATGCACTGGGCGCGAATTTCCTGAACCTTTTGATCGGTAGCATCGTCACAACGTGCACTTTTTCCCACCCATGTTCATTGGCTTGATCGAGGTTTTCCGAGGCGCGGGCCTGCTCATTTATCCGCTGGGGGTCTGTTCGATCGCGGCGGTGTTCATTATTTGCGAACGCGCGTTTGCGCTGCGTCGCGCGGCGGTGATGCCGCAGGATCTGGTGGAGGCCGTGGTGAACGGCCGGCCGCTGGTGGGGGGGCGTCACACGGTGCTGGCGCGGATCGTGGAGTTCGCGGAGCAGCACAAGCACGACGAGGATGCGGTGAAGGCGTTTGCGCGGCTGGAGATCAACCGGATGGAGCGCGGCGTGCCGTATCTGGACGTGATCTATGCGGCGGCGCCGCTGATCGGGTTGACGGGCACGGTGATCGGTTTGCTGAAGGTGTTTTCGCAGATCTCGCCGGAGACGGGCCGTGCCGGATCCGGTGGCGGTTCACGTCGGGCGTGGCGCTGGCGTTGTCGGCGACGGTGATCGGCTTGTGCATCGCGGTGCCGGCGCGTGGTGGGCAGCGGGTATTTGCAGCGGAAGATCGAGAACTATGCGGCGCAGCTGGACGTGCTGCTGGAGCGGATCCTGAACCGGGCGGGCTGATGGCGCTGTATCAAAAACGACGGAAGCGGCCCGAGATGAACCTCGTGCCCTTGATCGACGTTCTCGTGATGTTGATCTTCTTCGCGTTCGTGACGATGCAGTTCAAGTCGGCGGCGACGTTGAACATCACGCTGCCGAAGGTGGAGACGGCGGGGAAGAACGAGTTTCGCGGCAACGTGACCATCTCGATCGACAAGGACGAGGTGGTGACGTTCAACGGCGAGGTGGTGAGCGACGAGCAGTTGCTGGCGTTGCTGGCGGAGGTGAAGGCGGTGGATCGCGACATTCCGGTGCTGATCAAGGCGGACGAGACGACGCAGTTGCGAAAGCTGGCGTTCGTGATGGATGCGTGCCGGAAGACGGGGTTGAACAAGTTTAGTTTGCAGAGCCGGTGAGCGGCCGGCGGGGCGACCGCGCCGAATGCGAAGCCGCGCGGAGGCGGTGGGTTGCGCGGGGCGGCAGAACTCGTCACGGTGCGGGCCTATGAAGATTGTGATCACGGGTGCGACGCGCGGGCTGGGGCGGGCGTTGGTGGAGGAATTCTTGCGGGGCGGTCACACCGTGATCGGGTGCGGGCGGAGCGGGGAGGCGATCTTCGACCTGCGGATGGCGTATCAGGAACCGCATGACTTTTCGGTCGTGGACGTGGCGCTGGACAACAAGGTCGCGATCTGGGCGGCGAAGGTGTTGGAGAACGACGCGCCACCGGGATCTGTTGATCAACAACGCGGGGGTGAGTGAACGCGACGAAGCCGTTGTGGGAGATCGACGACCGGGAGTTCACGAAAGTGGTCGACGTGAATTTGCGCGGCACGGCGAACGTGATCCGGCATTTCGTGCCGGCGATGGTGGCGCGGAAGAAAGGCGTGATCGTGAATTTCAGCTCGGGCTGGGGGCGAAGCACGTCGCCGGAGGTGGCGCCGTATTGTGCGACCAAATACGCGATCGAGGGGCTGACGGCGGCGCTGGCGCAGGAGTTGCCGGAGGGGATGGCGGCGGTGGCGTTGAATCCGGGGGTGATCGACACGGACATGTTGCGCTCGTGCTGGGCGGACGGGGCGGCGAGTTATCCGAAGGCGGAGGCGTGGGCGAAGGTGGCGGCGCCGTTCATCTTGAAGATCGGACCGAAGGACAACGGGCGGCCGTTGAGCGTGCGGCAGTTCGAGGATTGAGGTCGGAGGCGCGGCGGGCTCGGTGGCGGAAAGAAATTTTTCCGGGCAAGAAGATCGACTGTCGTGACCCTTGCATGGGAGGTGCGTCTTGCTACGATCACGTTTCCCCCATGTCATTTCCCTCCTTCATGCGTGTGCTGGCGTTGATCGCCGGTGGTTCGATCGTCTTCGCGAGCGTTCGCGCCGCGGAGCTGCAACCCAGCCGAGAGGAAGGGGTGGGCGTGGTGAAAGAAATGGGCTCGCGGGTGGCGGAGCCGGAAGTCGCGGCGGCGTCGGACGAAGGCCGGCAGGCGCTGGAGCGGATGAAGCTGGCGCCGGGGTTGCGGGCGACGTTGTGGGCGGCCGAGCCGATGCTGGCGAATCCGGTGGCGTTCAACCTCGACGAGCGCGGACGGGTGTTCGTGGCGGAGACGTATCGCTATCGCACGAGCGTGCTCGATATTCGCGACTATCTTTGGATGTTGGAGGACGATCTGGCGGCGCGGACGGTGGAGGACCGCACGGCGCTGATCCGGAAGAATTTCGGCGAGGCGGGGGAAAAAGAGCTGGGGATCGAATCGGAGCTGCTGCGGCTGGTGGAGGATCGCGATGGCGATGGCGTGGCGGATTTCTCGACGATCTATGCGGGGGGCTTCAATTCGCCATTGGATGGCATTGCGTCGGGGGTGATGATTCGCCGCGGCGAGGTGTGGTTCACGAACATCCCGAGCGTGTGGAAGTTCACGGGCGCGGAGAAGGCGGAGACGCGTGAGGAGGTTTCACGGGGTTACGGCGTGCGTTTCAATTACACGGGGCATGACCTGCACGGGCTCACGTGGGGGCCGGATGGGAAGATCTATTTCAGCGTGGGCGATCGCGGCGCGCATGTGCCGACGAAGGAAGGCGGGGTGATCGAAGCGGCGGACACGGGCTCGGTGTTTCGGATGAATCCCGACGGGACGCAGCTCGAAGTATTCGCGACGGGACTACGCAATCCGCAGAGTCTTTTGTTCACGGAGAACGGCGACCTGTTCACGGGCGACAACGACTCGGACCAAGGCGACGAGGAGCGGCTGGTGCATTTGGTCGAGGGCGGCGACAGCGGCTGGCGGATCGGCTGGCAATTTGCGCCGCTCGGCGATGCGGGGCCGTGGAACAGCGAGAAGATGTGGCATCCGCGGAACGACGAGCAGCCGGGATACATGCTGCCGCCGATCTGCAATATCGAAGACGGTCCGTCGGGCGTGGCTTATTATCCGGGCACGGGGCTGAATCCGTCGTTCCAGGGCGCGATCCTGATCACGCATTTCAAAGGGAGCATCTCGCGCAGCGGGATCTACGATTATCGGCTGAAGCCGAAGGGGGCGTCGTATGAGGTGGCGGAGGCGAAGCCGTTTTTGACGTCGGCGTTGCCGACGGATGTGCGGTTCGGGCCGGACGGGAAGGTTTATTATTCGGACTGGGCGGAAGGCTGGCCGAAGTCGAAGCGCGGGCGGATCTACACGATCTTCGATCCGGAGCGGTTGAACGATCCGTTGGTGCAGGAAACGAAGCGGATCATCGCGTCGGATTTCACGCGCAAGTCGCCGGAGGAACTCGTGCAATTGCTCGGGCACGCGGACTGGCGCGTGCGGCTGGAGGCGCAGTTCACGCTGGCGGAGCGCGGCGCGGAAAGCGTGTCGCGTTTCGTGCAAGTGCTGGAGCGGTCGGAGTCGACGGCTTACGCGCGCCGGCATGCGACGTGGGGGCTGGGGCAGCTCGCGGGCCAGCATCGCGAAGCGGTGGGGGCGTTGCGCGGGTTGATCGGAGATCGCGATGCGGAAGTGCGCGCGCAGGCGGCGAAGCTGCTTGGCGATCATCGCGTGGCGGAGGCGTTTGACGAACTGGTGGCGCGGTTGCGCGACGAGAATGCGCGCGTGCGGTTTTTCGCGGCGCAGAGTCTGGGCAAGCTGGCGCGGCCGGAAGCGACGGAGCCGCTGCTGGCGCTGGTGCGCGAGAACAACGACGAGGACCTTTATCTGCGGCATGCGGCGGTGATGGGCCTGGCGGGATCGAACAATGTGCCGGCGCTCGTCGAGGCGGCGCGTTCGGAATCGAGCGCGGTGCGGATGGGCGCGCTGCTGGCGCTGCGACGGCTTGGGCGGGCCGAGATCGCGGTTTTCCTGCGGGATGCGGATTACAAGATCGCGCGGGAAGCGGTCGTGGCGATCAACGACACGCCGGTGGAAGGAGCGATGGAGGAACTGGCGGCGATGATCGAGGATCCGGTCGAGGATGCGCCGCGGATGCTGCGCGTGATCAACGCGAATTTCCGTCTGGGCCGGCCGGAGCATGCGGCGGCGCTGGCGAAGTATGCGGCGCGAAAGGACGCGCCGGGGAAATTGCGCGCGGAGGCGCTGGCGCAGCTGGCGGCGTGGCCGAAGCCGCCGGCGCGCGATCGCGTGGTGGGTGTTTTCCGGCCGCTGACGACGACGACGCGCGATGTCGCGGCGGCGCGGATGGCGGTGGAGCAGGCGATGCCGGCGTTGTTTGCGGCGGGTTCGCCGGAGGAAGTGCAGCTCGCGGCGTTGAAGGCGGTCGAGGCGCTCGACGGTCATGGCGCGGCGGATACGCTGGTCGCGGTGGTGCGGGACAGCGGGCAGACGCCGGGGGCGCGTGCGGCGGCGTTCAAGGCGCTGGATGATTTGAAGGATGCCCGCGTGAACGAGCTGGTGACGTTTGCGGGGGAGTCGGATGCGCCGGCGTTGCGGCTGGCGGCGTTGCCGGTGGCGGCGCGGATTTCGCCGGAAGCGGCGGCGCCGTTGCTGGCGCGGCTGGTGCGCGAAGGCACGGCGGAGGAGCAGAAGGCGGCTTACAAGGCGTTGGCGAACTCGCAGCATGCGTCGACGGACGCGTTGTTGAAGGAGCAGCTGGCGCGGTTGGAAAAAGGCGGCGTGGCGCCGGCGGCGCAGCTGGAGTTGATCGAGGCGGCGGCGAAGCGGGAGAATGCGGAGATCAAGCGGCTGGTGGAGGAACGCGACGCGCGGCTCGCGACGGACGCGGATCCGCTGGCGCCGTATCGCGTGGCGCTCGAAGGCGGGAATGCGCGCGCGGGCGAGCGCATCTTCTGGTCGCAACCGGTGATGGCGTGCGTGCGCTGTCACACGGCCGGCGGCGGCGGCGGTGACGCGGGGCCGCCGTTGGGGAACATCGGAAAGCGGCTGACGCGCGAGCAGTTGCTCGAGGCGGTGGTGAAGCCGAATGCGACGATCGCGCCGGGCTTCGACAGCGTGGTGGTGACGTTGAAATCCGGCGGCGTGGTCGGAGGAACGGTCGCGGAGGAAACGTCCACGGACCTGCGGCTGCGCGACGCGGACGGGAAGATCACGGTGGTGAAGAAGGCGGAGATCGCGACGCGCGAGGGCGCGCCGTCGTCGATGCCGGAAATCTACGGCGTGGTGCTGACGAAGACCGAGCTGCGGGATCTCATCGAATTCCTGGCGAAGCTGGATCGGAAGCAGGATGACGCCGAGCTGGCGGAAGTTCCGCGGGCGCTGCGGAAGTCGCTTTGAGGAAATTTCGCGGGCGTCCAAGCGGGGTGAATACGTTTCCCCGCTTTGACGCCGGAGCGATGCGCGATAGCGTCGGAACGTGAGCTCCGCGGTGTGCAACGAAGTCTTTGCGACGCCCGCGGAAGGCCTGCGGGCGTCGGTCGCGTTGAACAACGGCGTGCGGATGCCGTGGCTCGGGCTGGGCGTGTTTCAGATGGACGAGCGCGAAACGGTGGCGGCGGTGCGCGCGGCGTTGCAGGCGGGGTATCGAAGTATCGATACGGCGGCGTTGTATCGGAACGAGCGGGCGGTGGGACGGGCGGTGCGCGAAGGCGGAGTGGCGCGGGAGGAGGTTTTCGTGACGACGAAGGTGTGGAACGACGACATGCGACGCGGGCGCGTGGAGGAGGCGTTCGAGGAGAGCATGGGCCGGCTCGGACTGGATTACGTCGATTTGTTCCTGCTGCACTGGCCGATCCAGGGGAGGATCGTGGAGTCGTGGAAAGCGCTGGAGCGGTTGTATGGGGCGGGGCGGGTGCGGGCGATCGGGGTGAGCAATCACATGATTCCGCATCTCGAGGAATTGCTGGCGGCGGCGGAGGTGGTGCCGGCGGTGAACCAGATCGAGTTTCATCCGTATCTGCAGAGCCGGAGGCTGCAGGAGTTTTGTCGGACGAAGGGAATTCAGCTGGAGGCGTGGAGCCCGTTGATGCAGGCGGGGCCATTGTTGAAGAATCCGACGCTGGCGGAGATCGCGAAGCAGCGGGGCAAGACGGTGGCGCAGGTGATCCTGCGGTGGGATTTGCAGAGCGGGGTGGTGACGATTCCGAAGTCGGCGAAGCCGGCGCGGATTGTGGAGAACGCGAACGTGTTCGATTTTCGGCTCAGCGATGAGGAGATGCGGGCGATCGCGGGGCTGGAGCGGAATCAGCGGAATGGGGCGGATCCGATGAATTTTAGTTTCTGAAGCGGAGGGCGGGCGGAGCGTGGTTGGTTTTTGTAGAACCGCGAAGGGACGCGAAGGGCGCGAATGAACCGAAGCGGCGCTGACGGAGGAGCGCCCTCCAAGGGGGACGGATTAGCGGGCGTAGGCGGCGCGGAGGGCTTCGGCGACGTTGGGAGGGACGAAGTGGGTGACGTCGCCGCCGAATTTGGCGACCTGTTTCACGAGGGAGGAACTCGTGTAGCTGAACTGCTCGTTGGGCATCACGAAGATGGTCTCGATGCGCGGCTCGAGGTGGCGGTTCATGAGGGCCATGTTGAATTCGAATTCGAAATCGGAGAACGCGCGGAGGCCGCGGATGACGGCGATGGCGTTTTGGGAGATGGCGAATTCGACGAGGAGGTTGGAGAAGGCGGTGACGCCGACGTTGGAGAGGTGGGCGATGTTGGGCTTGATGAGTTCGATGCGCTCGGCGGCGGAGAAGAGCGGGCCTTTGCCGGCATTTTCGGCGACGGAGACGGTGACGCGGTCGAAGAGCCGGGCGGCTCGGGCCAGGACGTCGAGATGACCGTAGGTGATCGGGTCGAACGTGCCGGGGTAGATGCAATGGCGCATGATGGAAAAACGACGGAAAGGGAAACCGCGGGGCGTGGCGATGCGGTTTTTGGGGACGCAAGTGTCGTGCGGTAGGCGAGGGCGCGAGCGAGGCGGGAGAGGAGCGGCGGGGTCTCTGCTATTGCCATCGCTGGCGTTTGGCGTGTCGTTGGGCGGCCCTCGCTTCGCATGAATCTACCGAATGTCCTGACCTTTTCGCGGCTGCCCGCGATGTTCGCCATCGTGGCGCTGATGTATGCGGAGTTTCAGTGGGCGGCGACGCTGGCGTTTTGGTTGTTCATCGCGGCGGCGTTGACGGACTGGCTGGACGGGAAGGTCGCGCGGCAGAGCGGTCAGGTGTCGAACTTCGGGCGGTTCATGGATGCGGTGATCGACAAGGTGATGGTGCTGGGCGTGATGATCGCGCTGGTGAACGGGAATTATTTCATGGGGCACCAGATCGAGGCGATGATCGCGCTGCTGTGCATCCTGTGCCGGGAGTTTGTGGTGTCGGGTTTGCGGATGGCGGCGGCGGCGAAGGGGATCGTGGTGGAGGCGGATGCGGGCGGGAAGTTGAAGACGTTCATTCAGCTCAATGCGATCGGGTGGCTGTTGGGGGCGCGGATGTTCGAGCGGGATTTCGGGGAGCTGTTCAAGCACGACGAGGCGTGGTGGGTTGTATCCGTAAATTGGATCGGCATCGGTTTGTATGGGCTCTCGGCGGTGCTGACGATCACGTCGGGGGCGACGTATTTCCGGCGTCATGGTCACGTGGTGATGAGCTGAGCGATGCGCTGGAAGCAGCCGATCTGGCCGAGGTTTTTGCCGACGAAGACGGTGGTCACCTGCGCGACGCTGGGGCCGATCGGGCGGAAGCTGCCGGCGCCGGGGACGTGGGGTTCGGTGGCGGGGTTGCTTTATTTCACGGTGTTCTTTCACCCGCTGGGCCCGGTGGGCGCGGTGATTTTCAGCGCGGTGGGGATTTATGTGGCGGTGGCGTTGTGCGGGGAGGCGGAGTTTCGGCTGGCGAAGCGGGATCCGGGCGAGGTGATTTTGGATGAGTTCGTGGCGATGCCGCTGTGTTTTTTGGGGTGGCCGGCGTTGATGGGCGTGCTGCCGCAATGGGCGGTGTTGCTGGTGGGGCTGGGGCTGTTTCGCGTGTTCGATATCTTGAAGCCGTTTGGGATTCGGCGGCTCCAGGATTTACCGGGCGGTTGGGGCGTGGTGATGGACGACGTCGTCGCGGCCTTGGCGGCGTGCGCGACGATGCACGCGGGGAAGATCGCGTGGGTGACGTGGGGGTGACGGCGCGGTGGCGCGAGGGGGCGCGTGCGCTGCGAAGGCGGCCATGAGGCGCCGCCTTTCGCGGTTTAGCGTTTCTTGGGGACGGAGAATTTGATGACGGGCGGGGCGTCGTCGGCGGGGGCGGGAGCGCTGGAATCGGGGGCGCGGGAGATGGGCGAGAAGTCGTCGGCGGGCGCGGCGGAGGGGAGCGCGGGGGTGACGGAGGTGAAAGGGGCGCTGTTGGCAGGGAGGGCGGCGAAACCGCGTTCGAGGAGCTCGATGGTTTTGCGGTCGCGGGTGCGGCCGTAGTCGCGCTGGCCGCCGGGGCCGAAGGAGCCCATGACGACGGTGATGACGCGGCGGCCGTTGCGCTCGGCGGTGGCGGCGAGGCAGTAGCCGGCGCTGGCGGTGTAGCCGGTTTTGAGGCCGTCGACGCCGGCGACTTTGCCGAGGAGGTTGTTGTGATTGCGCATGTGGATCGGGCCTTGGGGGCGCGAGGAGCCGAAGTCGCGTTCGCGAACGGAGGCGTAGTGGAGGACGTTGGTGCGCGTGACGAGGTGGCGGCAGAGGAGGGCGAAGTCGCGCGGCGTGGTGAGGTCGCCGTCGGCGATGCGGCGGGTGGAAGGCGGGAGGCCGTGGGGCGAGCGGAAGGTGGTGTGGGTCATGCCGAGTTCGCGGGCCTTGGCGTTCATGAGTTCGACGAAGGCGGGGACGGAGCCGGCGGAGAAGCGAGCGAGGGCGTGGGCGGCGTCGTTGGCGGACTGGATCATCATCGCGTAGATGAGATCCTCGACGGAGAAGGTTTCGCGGGGGTCGAGGAAGACCTGGGTGCCGCCCATGCGGGCGTCTTCGGGTTCGATTTTGACGGGGGCGTCGAGGCGGAGGGAGCCGGCGGCAAGTTTGTCGAAGAGGACGGCGAAAGTCATGAGCTTGGTCATGCTCGCGGGCGGCGAGACGACGTCGGCGTCGTGTTCGCAGAGGACCGCGCCGGTGGCGGCGTCGGTGACGATGGCGGATTTGTAGCCGAGCTCGGGTTCGGCGGATTTTTTCGCGGAGGCGGCGCGGGCGGGGAGGAGCGCGAGGGGGGCGGCGAGCGCGAGGCCGAGGGTGAGCGTGCGGAGGTGGCGGACGAAAATCATTGCGCGGAACAAGGAGCGTTTCGCGTGGGCGGGCGAGAGGAAAGAGGAAGGGAAAGCGAGGTGCGCGCGAGAGAGGGGAAATTGACAAACGTCTGACGCGAGCGTGCGCGCGGCGCGCGGGTGTTGGCCGCTATTTCTGACCGAGGCGGCGGCGGCCGGCGGAGTCGGCGATGAGTTGGGCGAGGCGGCGCTGGCGGGTGGTTTCTTGTTTCGCGCTGACGACCCACCAGATGGCGGTGCGGCGGTAGCCGGGAGGTTGGGCGGAGAAGAAGGTCCAGGCGTCGGAGTGGGCGCGGAAGGATTTCTCCAAGGCGGGCGGGAGGTTTTGCGGGCGGTTTTCGAAGGAGTAGATGCCGGTCTTTTTCTCGGTGCGGGCGGCCAAGGCGGCGAGGCCGGCGGGGTGCATGCGTCCGGCGGATTTCAGGCGGGCGGCCTTGCGGAGATTGACGAGGCTCCAGTTGCCGCCGGGGCGGCGCGGGGTGAAACGCTGGAGGTAGCGTTCGGTGTCGAGGGATTTTACCTGGCCGTCGATCCAGCCGAAGCAGAGGGCTTCATCGACGGCTTCGGCGTAGGTGATGCCGCGTTGGGCGGAGGATTTTTTGTAGTAGCCGAGCCAGAGTTCCGGCGTGGTGGCGTGGTTTTGTTCGAGCCAAGCGCGGAAGTCGGAGGCGCGGGCGAAAAAGCGGGGGGATGAGGGGCTTTTGACGCGCGAGGGCATCGGGCGAAAGCGAACGGAATGGACGAGGCGGAACGGAGGGGCGAGACGCCGAAAAGGGGGGGCGTGGGCGGCGCACTCGGAGAGTGCGCCTACCGGGGCTGCCGCGCCATCCGGAGGGCGTCGCTATCGGGATTGTTCGAGCGGGAGGTCGTGGAGTTGGACGGAGGGATTTTTGTCGAGGAAGTAGCGCATCGTCCACTCGTTGGGGAAGAGGCCGACGGGCTGGTCGAGTTTGTCGGTGCCAAAGGCGACGCCGGTGGGGGCGATGAAGGTGGAGGTATCCGGAAGTTTAACACCGGGCTCCTTGGGCGAGAGCCACTTCAGGAGCGTCCACGGGGCGGGATCGAGTCGGGACGCGGCGTTGTATTCGGATTGGAGGCGGTATTGGACGACCTCGAATTGGAGGACGCCGACGGCGGCGAGGAGCGTGGCGGTCGTCATGCCGGCGCGGAGATTGATGGATTGGACGACGCCTTCCTGGAGGAGCTGGTCGAGGCCGGCGCGGAATTTTTTGGCGTCGGAAGGATTGGGGTTGGAGATGAAGGTGAAGACCTCGGGCGGGAAGCGCGGGATTTCGTCGAAGGCGATGGATTTGTCCTCGGTGAGCGTGTCGCCGATGTGGAAGTCGCTGTGGCCGACGAGGCCGATGACGTCGCCGGGCCAGGCCTCGTTGACGGTTTCGCGTTCCTGGCCGAAGAGCTTGTGCGAGGAGGAGAGGCGGACGGTTTTGCCGGTGCGCTGGTGGGTGACGGTCATGTCGCGTTCGAATTTGCCGGAGCAGATGCGAACGAAGGCGATGCGGTCGCGGTGCTTCGGATCCATGTTGGCCTGGATCTTGAAGACGAAGGCGGAGAAGCGATCGTGGCCGACGGGCACGATCGAGTTGAGAGTTGAGGGTTGAGAGTTGAGAGGCTTGGCAGACTTGCGCGGGGCGGGGGGGACGGAGTCGTGGAGGAAGCCGTCGAGGAGGAGTTGGATGCCGAAGTTGTTGACGGCGCTGCCGAAGTAGACGGGCGTTTGCTGGCCGGTGCGGACGGCGGCGAGATCGAACGGGTGGCCGGCGCCGTCGAGCATCTCGAGTTGTTCCTTCACCTGCTCGTAAGTGTAGTCGTCGAGCTTGGAGCGAACGATCGGGTCGTCGAGCGAGGCGACTTCGACGGGGGCTTGATAGGCGCCGCCGGGGACGCGCTCGAAAAGGTGAACCTGACGTGTCCGGCGATCGAATACGCCGCGGAAGGACGGGCCGTTGCCGAGGGGCCAGATGACGGGGGAGGATTGGAGGCCGAGGACGCTTTCGAGCTCGTCGAGCAGCTCGAGCGGGTTGCGCGTCGGGCGGTCGCACTTGTTCATGAACGTGAAGATCGGAACGCCGCGGCGGCGGCAGACCTCGAAGAGCTTGCGGGTTTGGGCTTCGACGCCCTTGGCGGCGTCGATGACCATGAGGGCGGCGTCGACGGCGGTGAGGACGCGGTAGGTGTCTTCGGAGAAGTCCTTGTGGCCGGGGGTGTCGAGGAGGTTGACGGCGTAGCCCTGGTAGTCGAATTGCAGGACGGTGGAGCTGATGGAGATGCCGCGCTGTTTTTCGAGTTCCATCCAGTCGGAGGCGGTGGCGCGCTGTTGTTTGCGGGCGGTGACGGAGCCGGCGAGGTGGATGGCGTTGCCGTAGAGGAGGAATTTCTCGGTGAGGGTGGTCTTGCCGGCGTCGGGGTGCGAGATGATGGCGAAAGTGCGGCGGCGGGCGATTTCTTGGGCGGGAGACATGGAGCCGGAGGCGATGGGCGGGCGAAGGCGTTTGTGGTGCGAAAAAGGGGACGAGAACGGAGAACGAGAAAGAGAACGAGAACGATTTTGGGCGAGGGAAGAAGGTTTGTAAGAAACGGGTGAACCCCGGCGTTTCGTGAAAACCCAGTTCGCTTTTTGGGAAATGTGACTACTGTAAGTTCATGCTTTCCCTGATACCCTTTCTTACGGTTTCCGTCGCGATCGCTTACGTGTTCGCGGTGATGAAGATGATTACGGCCGCGGCCGAGGCGCCGGTCGGCTACGAGGACGAGGAGGGATTCCACTACGGGATCCGAGTGGCGAACGCCGAGGAATGAACGGCGGGTCGTTGGCGCGGCGGAAACGAAAATTGTTTTAAAGTCGGGAGGTTTTTGGCCGATCAGGGGAGCACTTATGCTCACAGTGATTCTCAGCACGCTGGGACTTTTCTGTTTGGCGATGGGGTTTGGGCTGGCGCTGGTGTCCACGAAGTGGAGCGGCCGCGCGCCCTACGAAGATTCGGAAGAAGAAGGCTCGTGTTAGCCGTTCGGTGAGGCGCGGGCGCGCGTTTGGGGCCGGGATGTGAGGTGGGAGCATTTTTGCGTGGCGGTGGCCGCGTGGAGCGCAACGGTGATGCGGTGAGCGCATTGCCTGGATTGAAACTGAAACCGAATGCGAAGCCGCGCGTGCTGGCGGGGCACCCGTGGGTGTTTGCGAACGAAGTGGAGGCGCTGCTGGGCGCGGAGCACGATGGAAATGTCGTGGAGTGCCGGGATCGGAGCGGGCGATTTCTCGGGACGGGGATTTACAACTCGAAGTCGCAGATCGTGTGGCGGCGGTTGAGTCGGGAGCGGGTGGAGCTGGATGTGGCGTATGTGCGCGGGGCGGTGGAGCGGGCGTTGGCGCGGAGGAAGGCGACGGCGTGCGGGCGCGTGGTGTGGAGCGAGTCGGATGATTTGCCCGGCGTGGTGGTGGATCGGTTTGGGGAGACGCTGGTGGTGCAGATTCAGACGCTCGCGATGGAGCGGCGGGCGGAGATGATCGGGGACGTGTTGGCGGAGGTGCTGGGGCCGGCGGAGATCGTGTTTCGGAATGATGCGCCGATTCGGCGGTTGGAAGGGTTGCCGATCGAGGTGCGGACGCGGTCGGGGAAGGTGTGGGAGCCGCGGTGGGTGGAGATCGACGGGTTCGAGTATTGGCTGGATTTGGCGGGCGGGCAGAAGACGGGGTTTTATTTGGACCAGCGGGAGCAGCACGCGGTGGTGGCGAAGTATTGCGCGGGGAAGCGGGTGCTGGACGCGTTTTGCAATCAGGGTCCGTTTGCGCTGCATGCGGCGCGGGCGGGGGCGGCGGAGGTGCTGGGATTGGACAGCGCGGAGGAGGCGATCGAGGCGGCGCGGCGGAACGCGGAGCGGAACGGGGTGCGCGCGGAGTTTCGGGTGGCGAATGTGTTTGATTGGTTCAACGACCCGGCGCGGGCGGGCGAGGCGCCGTGGGATGTGATCGTGCTGGATCCGCCGCCGTTCGCGAAATCGAAGAGCGCGTTGGAGGGGGCGTTGCGGGGTTACAAGGAGATCAATTTGCGCGCGATGCAGCGGCTGGCGCCGGGCGGGGTGTTGGCGACGTATTCATGTTCGCATCACATGCACGATGCGGAGTTGCGCGGGGTGCTGGCGGCGGCGGCGAGCGATGCGCGGCGGAAGGTGCGGGTGCGGGAGTATTGTCATCAGCCGGCGGATCATCCGGTGCTGGTGACGATGCCGGAGAGCGAATATTTGCGCGGGTATGTGGTGAGTGTGGAGTAGCGCGACTGCGAAGGCGGGAGGCGTCAGGGAAGGCGGCGGCGGACGTGGAGCATGGCGATGAACGGGCGCCACCAGAGCTGACGGAGGCCGAAGTGGGCGTGGCCGTGGCGGCGCGGGTGATGGCGGACGGGTATCTCGCCGACGCGGTAGCCGGAGGCGGCGACGATCGACGGGAGGAAGGATTGCATGAGGTCGACCGGGAAGAGCGCGGAGATGACCTCTCGCCGCATGACGCGGAGCTGGCAGCCGGCGTCGTGAAGGTGGTCGCCGAGGACGAGGCGGCGGACGAAGTTGCCGAGGCGAGACATGAAGCGGCGGAGGAGGGAGTCGTGGCGGTCGACGCGCCAGCCGCACATGACGTCGAAGGCGCCGGCGGCGACGGGGGTGTAGAGGAGGGGGAAGTCGCGAGGGTCGTTTTGGCCGTCGCCGTCCATCGTGAAGATGAGTTCGCCGCGGGAGGCCTGGAGACCGGTGAGGAGGGCGGCGGCCTGGCCGCGGTTTTCGGGGTGGCGGAGCGGGCGGATTTGGGGCCAGCGGGCGGCGGCGGTGCGGATTTCGTCGGGGGTGGCGTCGGAGCTGCCGTCGTCGACGAGGATGATTTCGAATTCGCCGGGAAACGAGGCGAGGACGGGGACGGCGGACTCGAGCAGCGGGAGGATGTTGCCGGCTTCGTTGTAGAGCGGCACGACGAGAGAGTGGCGGGGAGAAGGCGTCATGGCTCGCGAGTGAAGACGACGCAGAGGACGCCGGGCCGGAGTCCGAGGAGGGACTCGCGGTAGTTGCCGGTGAGGCGGGGGCGGACGGAGTCGGCGAGGTCGGCGGAAGCGATGATCAGGGCGGCGTCGGAATCAGCGGGCGGCGCGGACCAGTAGCCGACGTTTTTCTCGAGGCCGCGGAGATACCACGGGATGGGCCAGTATTCGGTGGCGATGACGCGGATGACGGCGTCGGGGGACGTGGCGAGGGTGGAATCGGCGAGGGCGCGGAGTTTGAGGACGTCGGGCGAGCTGTGGACGTAGGCGTAGGGATTGCGGGCGTCGGCAGGGCGGAGGAAGGAGGTGAGTTGGGTTTGTTTGATCTGGATCGTGAGAGCGAAAGCGCCGAGGGCGGCGGCGAGCCACCACGGGCGGAGCGTGGCGATGGCGCCGGCGGCGAGGAGGGAGAGGCCGGGGACGAGGTGGATGACGTGCCAAGGGGTTTTTGTAGGGCGTGAGCGAAAAGCGCGAGGGCGACGAGGAGCGTGTAGAGCGCGGCCCAGCGAAGAAGGGGCGACGCGTGGCGTCGGAAGGCGAAGAACGCGCCGATCGCGGCGAGCGCGAGGAAGGGGATTTGGTGGAAGGTGAGGCCGCCGGCGCGATGGAAGGCGAGGAGCTGGAAGTAGTAGGCGAAGGGTTTTTCGTGGCCGGTTTCGCCGACAGCGCGGGAGCTGGCGTGGGTGTAGGTGGCGAGGGCGTCGCGGAGACCGGCGAGGTGGGTGAAGAACGAGCTGTAGAAAATCGCGGCGGTAAAAAGTGCGGCGGCGAGGGCGAGGAGGCCGTGGCGAGGAAGGGAGGCGCGGGCGGGAGAAGCGGGCGAGCGGCGGAGGAGGAGGGGCAGCGCGGCGAGGACGGCGCAGAGGAGGAAGAGCGGGGCGGAGGCTTTGGTGGCCTGCATAAGGCCAATGGATACGCCGGTGAGGAGGGCCCAGCGGAGATAGGCGGTGCGCCACCAGCGTTGGGCGAAGAGGAATGTGGCGAGGGTGAAGGCGAGGAGGAGCGTTTCCTGGATGAAGTAGCGGCTGTAGTAGACGGCGGGAGGCGAGACGGTGAGGAAGATGGCGGCGGTGAAGGGGAGAAGGCGGGAATGGTGCGGTGGGGTATTCGCGGTGGGTTCGGTGGGCGGGGAAGCGAGGGCGGAGAGGAGGAGGACGGCGAGGGTGCCGGCGAGGGCGGGGAGGAGGCGGACGGTGGTTTCGGTGAGGGTGGCGAGGGAGGTTTCGTTGCGGAGCCAGGCGAGGGGGACGGCGAGGAAGTAGAGCGTCGGGCCGTGGTGGTCGGCGGGGTCGAAGGCGTAATCGCCGGTGTCGAGGAGTTGGCCGAGTTTGACGGCTTGGTTGGCTTCGTCGGCGTGCATGGGCCGGCGAGCGAGCTCGGTGGTGCGGAGCCAGAGCGCGGCGGTCGCGATCAGGACGAGCGGGAGCCAGCGGTGGAGCGACGAAAGCACGGGGGAGGGTAAGGCGTGAAAAGGGGAAGGCACAAGCAAGCGGGTGAGGGGCACTCGTTCGCGCTCGGAAAGAAAAAGGGCGGGTCGAAGACCCGCCCTGGTGGGAAACGATGAAGGTAGTGATTACTTCGCGGGCTGGCCGTAGACTTCGACTTCGACGTAGTGGTTGAGCTCGTCGGAGGTGTTGCCGTTGGAGTAGAGGCGGACGTAACGGCCGGTGGCGCCCTTGGCTTCGATGAGGCGGCCTTCGTAGGTTTCGATGTAGGCCGGGTCCTTGCCGGTGCCGAGGCCGGCGGAGTTGTCGTCGTCGTTGTTGTAGACGGTGGTGACGCCGGACTTGAACTCGGGGTCGTCGGAGATCTGGGCGATCACGTCGTGATAGGCGCGGGCCTGGGAGTGGAAGTGCCAGACGACGATGGCGTGGATTTTGGCGGATTGCTCGAGGTCGATTTGGACCCATTGGACGCCGGGCCCGAGCTCGACGTAGGTGCCTTCGCTGCCGGCTTTGTCGCCGTCGGTGACGAAGAGGAGTTCGCCGATGATCGGGAGCGGGTCGCTGCTGGTGACTTCTTTGTCCTTGGAAAGGAGCGTGGTGCCGGCGGGGACCATGAGGTCGGGGCGGCGGCCGGAGCGGGGTGTTTCGAGGTTGGGGAGTTTGAGCGGACGCGGGGTGCCGACGAAGAGCGGGCGCGGGAGCTCGATTTTGAGGGGAACCTCGTCGGCGGCGTGGGCGAGCGAGAGCGAGCCAGCGGCGATGAGGGTAGCGAGGGTGAGACGACGGATCATGGTAAAAAAAGTTAAGGAATCAAAGGGAAGGGTGAGCGCGCCCGGAGAGCGGGCGCGACGTTAGGCGATGAAGTCTTCGGGGGAGAATTTGAGCATTTTCTGAGCGGCGACGGCTTCGTTGACGCGAAGGACGGTGACGGCGCTCGCGAAGGCTTGGTCGGCGGGGCAGGTGAGCTGCGCGCCGTCGCGGATCGCGGCGAAGAAGTTTTCGAGGTGCGGCTGGTGGATCGCCTTGTCGAGGGTGACCGGGATGTCCCAGGCGGAGAGCTCGGCGGTTTCGCGGACGTCGACCGTGGCGGCGCGGGAAGGGCCGCCGAGTTTCTTGCGGGGCTTTTCCCAAGGCTTGACGGGCGGCGGAGCGCCTTCGCCGGACGTCGGGGAGGCGACGAGGCCGCGTTCGGCCCAGATGTCCCATTCGGGAGCGCGGGCTTCGCGGTAGAGTTTGGTGTATTTGGGATTTTCGGAGATCTTCAGGGCGCCTTCGTCGCCCATGAAGTATTCGTGGTAGCCGCCGCCGGCGCTGGTGGTGGTGAGCACGCCGTAGGTGGCGCGGACGGTGCCGGAAGGCGTGGGGAATTCGTAGATGGCGCTGACGTTGTCATACCACTCGTGCGTGGTGTAGTAGTCGACGCCGCCGCCGGCCATGACGGAGGACGGGTTCACGCCGAGCATCCAGTTGAAGATGTCGATCTGGTGCGCGCCGAGGTCGGAGATGGGGCCGCCGGCGTAGCGTTTGAACCAGCGCCAATTGCGGAACTCGTGCATGTTGGCGAAGCCGTATTTGTTGAGCGTGGCTTCGGGGAGGGCGTAGCGGGACGGGTAGCCGAGGTCCTCGGTGACGGCGCGGTTCCACTGGCCGGAGGCGTTGGTGATGCGGCCGAGGAGTTTGGCTTCGCGGACGATCTTGTCGCGGGCGTGGAGGTAGCGCGGGTTGCTGCGGCGCTGGTGTCCGACCTGGAGGAGTTTGCCGGTCTCGCGGGCGGTTTTCACCATCGAGCGGGCGCCCTCGACGGTGTTGGACATGAGTTTTTCGCAGTAGACGTGTTTGCCGGCGCGGAGGGCGGCGTTGGTGTGTTCGGCGTGGACGAAGTCGGGCGTGGCGACGATGACGGCGTCGAGGTCGGGGACGGCGGAGAGCATCTCGCGGTAGTCCTCGAACGGCTGGGCGTCGTGGTTGAATTTCTTGAGGAGGCGTTCGCCGTAGGTGCGGTTGTAGGGCCAGATGTCGCAGACGGCGCGGTAGCGGATGTCGGGGATCTTGAGGGAGGCGTTGAGGAGGACGCGGCCCTGTTCGCCGCAGCCGATGAGGGCGACGTTGAGGGTGCGCGTGCCGCCGGCGCCGGGAGCTTGGGCGCGGGCGATGTAAGGAGCGGCGAGCGCGGCGGCGCCGAGTTTGGCGCCGGTGAGGATGAAGTTCCGGCGCGTGAGGGAGGAGAGAGGGGAGGGAGAGTCGGACATGATGATGAGGGCGAGCGGGTGGAGACTTCGCTTCGCGCAGGATAACGACGCTGACGAGCGCGGAAGGTTTATTCGAACTTGTCGGGCCAGACCGAGAAGCGGTTGTGGCGGACGAGGAGGAGGGCGCCGACGAACATGATGACGTGAATGGCGAGCCAGGCGATGCCTTCGCCTTCCTGGACGGCCATCATGCCGAAGGACAGACCGACGTAGACGAGGCCGGTGACGAAGAGCGTGAGGCGGGTTTTGACGCCGAGGAGGAGGAGAGCGCCGAGGACGAGGAGGATGTAGCCGAGGGAGTGGGCGTAGGACTTCGTCATCCAGAGCGGAAGGAAGGAGGCGCCGGTGATGCCTTCGGCCATGCGGCCCATGTTGGTGTAGTAGTTTTCGAAGGAATACGTGCCGCGGGACTCCCATTTTTCGATTCCCGCCAGGAACGTGCGCAGCCCAAGGAACAGGCGGAGCAAGAGGAAGGCGTAGGTGTATTCGCAGCGGCAGCGCAGATTAGACGAGGTGTCGTTCATGGGATAAAAGTCGAAGATGGGAGAAAGATGAAGGAGTTGGAAGCCCCGTGGCGAGACCGCAGGAGGTTTTGTGGTTAAACGCCGAAGCCGGCGCGGTAGGTTTTGGTGACGTAGCGGTCGGCGTCGGGAAGATTGGCGACCTTCATCGCCTTGGCGTCCCACTCGATGCGGCGGCGTGTGCGGACGGCGACGTTGCTGAGGAGGACGGTTTCGGTGAGTTGCGAGGCGTATTCGAAATTGGAGCCGGGTTTGGGGCCGCCTTTGCAGGCGCGGATCCATTCGGCGAAGTGGCCTCCTTCGACGCGGGGGATGGTTTTGGGCGGGAGGTTGGGCGCGAGCTCGCGCATCTTGGTTTCGGGAATGATGCGGGCGGAGGCGTAGTAGGTGTCGGCGAACACGGTGGCCTTGCTGCCGACGATGAGCGTGCCGTTTGGCTGGAGCTGACGGGTGGCTTCGAGTTCGGGCGGGAGCAGGGGCATGAGACCGCCGTCATACCATTTCCAAGTGAGCGCGGGCAGGTTTTTGCGCGCGGGGAATTCGTAGGTGACGACGGATGCGGTGGGCGGGCTTTGGTCGGTCTGGCGGGCGCTGATGGCTTCGACGGCGGTGGGTTGGGTGAGTTCGAGGGCCCAGTAAGCGCCGTCCATGATGTGGCAACCCATGTCGCCGAGGGCGCCGGTGCCGAAATCCCAAAAACCGCGCCAGGCGAAAGGAACGTAGGCGGGATCGTAGTCGCGCTCGGGAGCGACGCCGAGCCAGAGGTTCCAATCGAGCGTGGAAGGGACGACGGGAATGAATTTGCCGTGGTCGGGAAGGTCGACGCCCTGCGGCCAGATGGGGCGGTCGGTCCAGCTGTGCATTTCGCGGACCTCGCCGATGATGCCGGCGTCGAGCCACTCCTTGATGAGGCGCATGCCTTCGAGGGCATGGCCCTGGTTGCCCATTTGAGTGGCGACCTTCTTCTCGCGCGCGAGGCGGTCGAGATGGCGGGCTTCGGAAATGGTGTGGGTGAGCGGTTTTTCAACGAAGAGGTGTTTCCCGAGTTGGAGCGCGGCGACGGCGATCGGGAAGTGCATGTGATCGGGCGTCGCGATGGCGACGGCATCGATCTGGTTACCGAGGTTGTCCAGCATCTCGCGGTAGTCGCGGAAGCGGCGGACGTTCGGAAACTCTTCGTAGGTGCGGGTGGCACGGGCGTCGTCGACATCGCAGAACGCGACGAAGTTTTCGGATTTGAGGCCTTGCACGACGTCCCAGCCGCGGCCGCCGACGCCGACGACGGCGATGTTGAGTTTGTTGTTGGGGGAAGCGGCGGGCGAGGCGGCGCCGGCCTGGGATTTCAAGATGTGAGGGAAAGTGAGCGCGGCGGAGGCGATCGTGGCGGATTTCAGGAAATCGCGGCGGGAGACTCGAGTATTCATGGGCGAGGGCCGGCGAGGGCGGCGCACGATCACCGGGGCTGTTTACGAAAGCCGATCCTTGCGGCGCGGCAACTGTGGTCGAGCGAAGAGAACGGGATCGGGCGGCAATTAGAATNGTTTAGTCGGTGATCACGCGATGCTTCACGGGGGCCGGGCGATGCGGGTGNGGTGAGTTTTTTTCGTGCGGAATGGGAGGGGTGTGCTTTGTTTCGCGAGGCCCCATGGAAACGCAGACNGACGCATCGGCACNACCTGACTTGAACGACCCGCAGCAGCGGACCGCGTGGTTTACGGGGACGCCCGACCCGTGGCAGGAGATCGTAGGATTGTCGTATGGTGGCGATCGGACGCATGCGATGGCGGTGGAACGGCGGGTGAGGAGTGCGGAGCCGGCGCAGCACGCGGAAATGGAGCGGAAGCTGATCGCGGCGCTGGAACATCCGGAGCTGACCGGTGCGGGGCGGCGGTTTGTGTGCGAGGATGCTCGGTTACGTGGGGTCGGCGGTGTGCGTGCCGGTCGTCGCGCGGTTGTTGGAGAGCGAGCGCACGGTGGATCACGCGCGGATGGCGTTGGATCGGATCGAGGACGCGAGCGTCGATACGGCGTATCGCGGGGTTTTGGGAAAATTGCGCGGTGCGGCGAAGGCGGGGTTGATCGGGAGCATCGCGATGCGAGGCGACCGGGAGGCGCTGGGTAAGTTGAGGGAAATTGCGGGCGATGTGAAAGAGAGCGACGTGGTGAGGAGCGTGGCCGCGCGGGCGGTGGAGCGGTTGGAACGGCGCGAGGAGGTGGCGCGATGAATCCGAGCAGCATGAATCGACGCGATTTTCTGAAGAAGTCGGCCTTGGTGGGCGCGGTGGCGGCGGCGGGGCCGTTGATTCTGCCCTCGCGGCTGCGCGGCCAGACGGCGGCGAACGACCAGGTTGCGGTCGGCATCATCGGCACCGGGAGCATCGCGAAGATGCACATCGATACGCTGCTCGGGTTTTACGACGTGCGGATCGCGGCGGTGTGCGATGTGGATCGCGTGCGGCGGGAAGCGGCGGCGGAGAAGATCAATGCGTTTTACGGGAATCGCGACTGCCGGATGTATGGCGATTTTCGCGAGCTCGCGGCGCAGCCGGATCTCGACGCGGTGTGGGTGTGCACGCCGGATCACTGGCATGCGCTGGCGGCGATCGAGGCGATTCGGAACAAGAAGGATGTTTATGTGGAGAAGCCGTTGACGCTGACGATTCGCGAAGGGCGGGAGTTGGTGAACGCGGCGCGGCGTCATGACCGCGTGGTGCAGACGGGGACGCAGCAGCGATCGTCGAAGCGGTTTCGCGACGTGGCGCAGTTCATCCGGAACGGCGGGCTGGGCGGGCTGGAGCGGATCGAGATTCTGATTCCGGCGAACAACAAGTTCACGGGAGCGACCTGGGTGGAGGAGCCGGTGCCGGGAGGGTTGGATTGGGAAATGTGGCTCGGGCCGGCGCCGTGGCGGCCGTTCAACCGGCAGGCGTGTCACTATAATTTCCGGTTCATCCTGGATTTCGCGGCGGGGCAGGTGACGAACTGGGGCGCGCACTACATCGACATCGCGCAGTGGGCGCTGGATGCGGACACGGGCGGGCCGGTCGAGGTGGTGGGGCACGGGGAGTTTCCGTCGAGCGGGTTGTTTTCGACGGCGACGAAGGTGGATTTCACGTGCCGGTATGCGAACGGCGTGGAGCTGCGGTGCCGGACGCGTTACGACGGCGAGTTCGATGGCAACGTGCGGTTCTTCGGGCCGCGCGGGTGGATCGATGTGTCGCGGTCGAATACGCGGGCGTCGACGCCGGAGTTGTTACGCGAGGTGACGGCGGGCGGTGGCGCGGTGAAGCTGGCGGTGAGCAACAATCATCACGACAACTTCATTCAGTGCATCCGGACGCGGGAGCGGCCGATTTCGGACGTGGAGATCGGACATCGGACGACGACGGTGTGCAATCTCGGCAACATCGCGATGCTGCTCGATCGGAAGCTGAAATGGGACGCGGCGCGCGAGGAGTTCGTCGACGACGTCGTGGCGAATCGGATGCGCGATCGGACGATGCGCGGGCCGTGGGGATTGGTGTAAGGAACCGCGGCCGAAGGCGGGTGGAGGTTGAATAGCCCGACGGGGATGTCGGGCTTCAACGTTTAGTCGATGTAAAGCTCGCAGATCGTCCACCAGCCGTTGACGCGGTCGGCGGTGTTTTTGATGAGGACGTGGCGGCCGCGGGTGTGGGCGGGGAGATCGATGACGGTTTGGTTGGGCGAGCCGGAAACGGAGGCGACGGGATCGCCGAAGTGGGCGGGGTCGTCGCTGACGAAGATCTCGAGGTGCTCGGGGAAGTTTTCGCCGCTGGCGCCTTGATCGAGGGTGAGGCGGCGGAGCGGGCGGGAGCGGTGGAAGTCGATTTCGAGGGTGCGACCGGCTTCGACGGAGGTGATCCAGCGGGTGTCGAGTTTGCCGTCGAGCATGTTGGCGACGCCCCAGTTACCGGAGGAGGCTTTGATGACGGGTTTGCCGGCGAGGCTGGCTTCGATGGCGAGGGCGGCGTCGGCGGCGGAAGCGGCGAGGGCTTCGTCGGACGCGAGTTTGCGGGCGAGGGCGAGCGCGGCTTCGTCGCTGGCGCGCGAGAGAAGGAAAACGAGACGTTCGCGATCGGCGTGATCGCGGGTGACGGCGAGGAGGCGCGAGAGGCTGTCGGTGAGTTCGGCGGAAGGGAGCTCGCGGTAGCGTTCGAGGAAGCGGATGGCGGCCTGGATGGCGCGGGTGCGCGCGGCGTCGGAAGGGGCGTCCTGGGCGACGGAGATGAGCGGCGCGAGGCCGGTGCGGTCGGTCCAGCGGGAGAGGGTGTTGGCGGCGGCGTTGGCGAGGGCGACGTTGTCGCTCAGGGCGAGGCGAGCGGCGGATTGGGCGGCGGTGGCGCCGCCGAGGCGTTGAAGGACGGGGACGACGCGGGTGGCGGTGGCGGGATCGGCTCGGTCGATGGCGGCGACGATGGGGCGGGCGCGGGCGTCGACGTCGGGGTTGCGCAAGGTGATTTCGGCGAGGGCGCGGAGGGCGCGGGCCTGTTCGGTGCGGTCGGCGGCGGCGAGGGTCCAGTCGAGGACGGCGGGTTGGGTTGAAGCGGGGGCGATGACGGCGAGGGCGTCGAGGGCGGCGGAGCGGATCGCTGGCGTGGGGTCGTCGCGGGCTTCGAGGAGGAGCGGGAGCGAACCGATCATGTAGCGCGATGCGATTTGCTCGAGGTAGACGATGCGGAGTTTGGCGTCGCCGGTGCGGGCGCCGGACGTGATGGCGTCGGCGACGCCGGGGCCGTCGAGGCGGGAAAGGGCTTCGCGGGCGAGGCGGGCGTCGGCGGATTCGCCGGTGGCGGCGATTTGGGCGAGGTGGCGGGCGGTGTCGGCGTTGCCGGGAAGTTGGCCGAGCGCGGAGATGGCGGCGGCGCGAACGGAGGAATCGGGGTGTTGGGACGCGGTGGTGAGCGCGGGGACGAGGCGGGTGTTTTTGCGGTGGGCGAGACCGGCGATGACGGAGGCCTGGGTGGGGGCGTCGAATTTGGCGAGATTGGCGGAGAGGTCGTTGTCGAGGGAGCGCGCGGGGCTGGTGGCGATGGCTTCGATGGCGACGGCTTTGAGCGCGGGGTCGTTGCCGGCGAGGAGGTCGACGATGCGAACGGGCGCGGAGGATGGCTCGACCAGGAGAAGCGTGCGGTGGGCGGAGGCGCGGAGGTGAGCGGGGTTGTTGGCGGAGTTGGCGATTTCGGAGAGGGCGCGGACGGCGGGGCGGCCGCCGACGGATTGGGCGGCGTCGATCGTGGCGGGGAGAATGGCGGGCGACGGCGGTGCGGAGAGGAGGGTTTCGAGGGCGCGGGCGTTGCCGATTTGGCCGAGGGCGTTGGCGGCGGCGGAGGCGAGCGCGGGGTCGGAGTCGGTGAGGAACGGGGCGAGTTGCGGGACGGCGGAGGCGATGCGGCGCTTGCCGATGGATTGGACGAGGGCGAGGCGGGAGGCGCGGGAGGAGGATTTGGCGAGGGCGGAGACGAAGAGTTCGTCGACGGCGGAGCCGGGGACGGGTTCGAGGGCGAGCTGGGCGATGCTGACGCTGGAAGGATCGATCAGGAGCGCGGCGAAGTAGTCGCCGTGGTCGTCGCGGAGAAGGGCCGACGCGGGAAATTGGGCGAGGCGCTGGGCGAGGGCCTGGCGGGCGGCGAAGCTGGTGGTTTCGCGGAAGAAGCCGAGGAGGCGGGCGGCGAGGGCGTTGAGTTTGGCGGAGTCGGTGCCGGCGGCGGCGATTTCGTTTTCGAGGGTGACGAGCGGTTGTTGGTCTCCTTCGAAGGTGTAGGTGAGGATGGATTCGAGGGGAGCGGGCGGCGTGGCGGGCGCGATGGCGACGTCGATTTCGGGGGCGACGGGCGCGGTGGAGGCGGTTTCGCCGGTGGCGGTGGCGCTGGACGCGGAGGGCTCGGCCGGGGTGGTGCAGGACGCGAGGAGGACGGCGAGCGCGGCGGACGTGAGGAAGAAAGCGAGGCGGCGGAGGAGGGCCGAAGGCATGAGGCGGGAAGAGGATGAGGGGTGAGGCGGCGTTGGGCGGGGAAGGCGGAGGTCAGAGCGTGTTGTAGGGCGCGCGGCGCGGGCGGTCGAGGTGGGTGGCGGCGACGGGGTCGCCGATGATTTCTTCCTTGGCGGGGTCCCAGCGGATCGGGCGTTGGAGGAATTGGGCGATGTTGCAGAGGTGTCCGACGGAGGCGCTGCGGTGTCCGACCTCGACGTCGGCGATCGGGTGTTGGCGGGTGCGGACGCAGTTGAAGAAGTCGTCGTGATGGCTGTCGCTGACGTAGAGGTGCGTTTCGCTGGCACGGAGCGGGCGGGTGGCGAGCTCGGGCGGGTTGGTTTCGAGGAAGTCGTCGCGACCGACGAAGACGGTGCCCTTGGTGCCGGTGAACTCGATCATGGCGCGAAGGCCTTCGTCGACGCGTTCGACGCGGACGCCGTTGGCGTAGATGTGGGTTTGGTAGGGCGTGCCGTCGTAGCCTTTGGGGATGAATTGGACGGGGCCGGAGTGATCCATGCCGAGGGCCCATTGGATGATGTCGAAGTGGTGGGCGCCCCAGTCGCCGTTTTTGCGGCCGCCGTATTCGTAGAAGCAGCGCCAGCCGCCGCCGTAGTTGCCGACGACGCGATCGGGGTGATACGGGCGCCACGGGGTGGGGCCGAGCCAGCGGTCGTAGTCGAATTCGGGCGGGATGGGTTGTTCGTCGAGGACGGGGGCGTGGGGGAACGTGCCGAGGCGCGTGCGGATGTGTTTCAGGTCGCCGATGAGGTTGTTGCGGATGATTTCGGCGGCGCGGCGGAAGGCGCGTTCCGAGCGTTGTTGGGTGCCGGTCTGGAGGATGCGGCCGTGGCGGCGGGCGGCTTCGACGAGCGTGCGGCCCTCGCGGACGGTGAGGGAGAGGGGTTTTTCGCAGTAGACGTCCTTGCCGGCGCGGATGGCGGCGTGGGAGAGCGGGACGTGCCAGTGGTCGGGCGTGCAGATGAAGACGACGTCGACTTCGGGGAGCGCGAAGACGTCCTCGGGGTATTGATAGATGGAGACGCCGCGGTAGGTGCCGGTGGCGGATTCGGCGGCGTAGAATTTCTCCGCGCGCTCGGCCATGCGGCGGGCCTTGGGGAGGTTGACGTCGCAGACGGCGACGATGCGGACGTCGTCGCGCGCGAGGAGGCCGCCGATGTGCTGGTTGCAGATGAGGCCGTTGCCGATGAGGGCGACGTTGAGGCGGTTGCTGGGGGAGGGGCCGGACTGGGCGCGCAGGATTTGGGGGAGCGCGAAGGAGGCGGAGGCGAGGGCGGCGGTTTTGACGAAGGCGCGGCGGGAGAGAGCGGGAAGAGGCATTGGGGAAGCGAAGGGGATCGGAGGACGGATGAGATGACGGGGGAGAAGCGGAATCGATGCGGGTGGCGTGGGATCGTTAGGGAGTGGCGAAGAGGCCATTCGCTTATGCTGGTGGCTACATTAGGCGGAGAGGAGGGATTTGAGGTCGGCGAGGGAGAGTTTCGCGGCGGCGGCGTCGGAGGCTTCGAAGACGTCGGCGAGGAGGGCGCGTTTTTCGTCCTGCAAAGCGAGGACTTTTTCTTCGACGGTGCCGCTGGCGATGAGCTTGTAGCTGGTGACGACGCGGGTCTGGCCAATGCGGTGGGCACGGTCGGTGGCCTGGGCTTCGGCGGCGGGATTCCACCACGGGTCGAAGTGGACGACGGTGTCGGCGGCGGTGAGGTTGAGGCCGGTGCCGCCGGCTTTGAGGGAGATGAGGAAAACGGGGATGTCGGGGGAAGATTGAAAGCGGTCGACCTCGGCCTGGCGGGCGCGGGGAGGGAGCGAGCCGTCGAGGTAGCAGTGGGGGATTTGTTGGGAGGACAGTTCCTCGCGAAGGAGAGCGAGGAGGGAGGTGAATTGGGAGAAGATGAGGAGGCGGTGGCCGTCGTCGACGGCTTCGGCGAGCAGCTCGTTGAGGGCGTCCAATTTCGCCGAGGCGGCGAAATTGGCTGATTGAGAGTTGAGGGTTGAGAGTTGAGAGGTGGGGAGGAGGCGGGGGTCGCAGCAGATTTGGCGGAGGCGGAGAAGTTGGGTGAGGGCGGCGAGGCGGAGTTTGGCTTCGCTGGCGCCGGAGGCTTCGAGGTCGAAGAGCTCGCGCTCGGTGCGTTCCTGAACCTCGCGGTAGAGGGCGGCCTGGGCGGGGGTGAGTTCGCACCAGACGATTTGCTCGATGCGCGCGGGGAGGTTCGGGGGCGACGGCGTGTTTCGTGCGGCGGAGGATGTAGGGGGCGGTTTTGGCGCGGAGGCGTTCGTCGAACCAGGTGCGTTCGGCGGCGGTGGTGCCGGCGGGGATTTTGTCGAGGTAGCCGGGGAGGAGGAATTCGAAGAGGGAGCGGAGATCGTCGAGGGAGTTTTCGACGGGCGTGCCGGTGAGGAGGAAGCGGCTGCGGGCGCGGAGAGAGCGGAGGGCGGCGGCGTTTTGGGATCGGCGGTTTTTGATGTGCTGGGCTTCGTCGCCGATGACGGTGGTGAAAGAGATGGAGGAAAAGAGCTCCCAGTCGCGGGTAAGCGTGCCGTAGGACGTGATGATCAGGTCGTGCGCGGAGAATTCGGCGGCGGAGGTGAGGCGGCGGTCACCGTGATGGACGAAGACGCGGAGTTGGGGGGCAAAGCGGGCGGATTCGCGGCGCCAGTTTTCCAACAGGGATGCAGGGCAGATCACGAGGCTGACGCCTCGTGAGTTGAGAGTTGAGGGTTGAGCGTTGAGAGCGGTGAGGAGGGCGAGGGCTTGGAGGGTTTTGCCGAGGCCCATTTCGTCGGCGAGAATGCCGCCGAGTTCGTGGCGGTGGAGGTGGTGAAGCCAGGCGACGCCGAGGCGTTGGTAGGGGCGGAGCCGGGATTCGAGCGCGGGCGGGAGCGGGGCGGGGGTGAGGCGGGAGAGGTTGCGGAGGGCTTCGCTGCGGGTTCGCCAGGTTTCGGGCGGTTGGAAGCCGGGGGAGAGGTTTTCGAGGATCTCGTGGGCGTCGGCGAGACGGGAGGAGGAAACGCGATGCGTGCGGCGGGTGGAGAGGGCGGACGACGGGGCGCCGTCGAGGGCGCGCTGGGCGGTGGCGAGTTTTTGGAGACGGGCGGGTTCGAGGAGGAAGATGCGTCCCTCGGTCTCGAGGTAGTGGCTGCGGGAATTGACGGCGGAGCGGATGGCGTCATCGGAGGCGGAGCCGGCGCGGACGGCGAGGGTGACGTTGAAGTCGCGGCCGAGCTCGGTGGCTTCGGCGACGATATCCGCGGGACGGATACGCGCGGTGTTGCGTTCGAAGTTGGCGGTGAACTGGGCGTGAAATTCGTCGCGAAGGCGCGGGCCGTGTTCGGCGAGGAAGTTCAGGGTTTTGTGGCGGTCGCGAAGCCACCATTTGCGGTTGGACGGCTCGAGGATGAAACCGTGGGATTTCACGAGATCGAGGGCGGCGGCGTAGGACGGGTGTTCGCGCGAAGGGAGGGTGAGGGCGAGGAAGTGTTCGGAGCCGTCGACGATCAGCGGCGTGCCGGTGATCCGGGTTTTGGGTTTTGAGTTTTGGGTTTGGGGTTCGGTGGCGGAGGCGTGGGTCGTGGGGGTGGGAGTGAGGAGGTTTTGGTGGCGGAAGGGGGTGAGTTGGTTGTTTTCGAGGAAGAGGGGTTGGGGGCCGGCGGCGGTGGCGAGTTCGCGGAGTTGGGCGCGGGTGAGTTGGAGGAATCTGGGCGGGGTGGCGGTGCCGCAGAGGCGTTGGAGGACGGCGAGGACGGGGAAGAGTTCGGGCGCGGGCGCGGCGGAGAGATCGAGATCGACCTTGAGCGGAATCGCATCGCGGGCGGCGGCGGCGATGAGGTTCGGCGGAAGGTGGAGGCGCAGCATGGGCGGAAGAGATGGGCGGGTTTGCGGGAGGGGCGAGTGGGAAGTGGAGATATTTTCGCGGTGAAAAAAAGAGCCGGCGGAGACCAATCCGCCGGCTCTGCACTATGATCGACCGACTAACAAAATTTCAGAAGCGCCAGGTGACGGAGGCTTTCACGTTGGTGCCGGCGCCGGGGACGATGATGCTTTGGTTTCGGACGGCGGCGTCGTAGTCGACGCCGGCGAGGTTTTCGAGATTGAGGCCGTAGCGGAGGGGGCCGCGGTCGTAGGTGAGGGCGAGGTCGGCGGTGGTGTAAGGGGCGAGCCAGCCGTAGACGCGGGCGTTGGTGTTGTCGGTGATGGCGCGGGCGGAGAGGTGGCTGAGGCCGAGGCCGGCGGAGAAGCCCTTGAGGGGGCCGTCGGTGACCTTGTAGCGGATCCAGAGGCCCCAGGTTTCTTCGGCGACGTTGTTCACGGGGTTGATGAGGACGGGCGCGGCGGAGTTGGCCTGCGAACGGGCGCGGGCGGTGAGGTTCGCGTAGGTGGCGATGAGATCGATGTTTTTGGTGGCTTCCCAAGTGAGGTCGGCGTCCCAGCCCTCGGAGGTTTGGCCCGGCACGAGGATGAAGCTGGGCGGCATGGTTTGGGGGAAGGAGAGGACCGGGACGTTGGCCTGCTGGATGTCGAACGCGGCGATGCTGATGGCGAGGCGGCCGGCGAGGAGGTCGGTTTTGAGGCCGAACTCGGTTTGTTCGCCGATCTGGCTGGGAAGGACCTGGCCTTGGGCGGTGAAGTTGGGGGCGAAGTTTTCGTTGAAGCCGGCGAAGAGGGAGACGGTGGGGGTGAGTTTGAGGACGGCGCCGTATTGTTTGAGGTTTTCGGTGACGGAGAGTTGGGGCGTGGCGGCGCCGGTGAGGAAGTTGCGCGAGGACGTGCGGGCACGGACGCGCGAGAGGCCGGCGGAGAGGAGGAGGCGGCCGTCGGCGAAGCTGAGGGTTTCGAGGGCGAAGGCTTTGAGTTGGCGGTTGTTGGTGCGGGTGTGGTTGTTCGGCGTGGAGATGTCGACGAGCGCGCCGGCGGCGTAGCGGTGGCGAAACGGGTCGATCGGTGAGCTGGTGCCGGCGAAGCTGGCGACGATATCGGGGGCGTCGGCCCAGTCGCCGCCGAGGAGGAGGCGATGGCTGACGGGGCCGGTGTCGAACGTGGCGACGAGGTCGGCCTGGATCTGGCGGCGGTGGTGTTCGCGGTCCTGGGCGGTGGTGCTGCGCGGGATGAGGGTGCCGGCGGTGAACGTGGGAGGGATCGAGCTGCCGTTCACGGATTCGATGCGGGCGGCGTTGTTATAATTGGCAAACCCCGCGAGGCGCATCGCGAGGTTGTCGTTGGGGCGGTGGGTGTATTCGAGGAAGACCCGGTGGATGATGTCTTTTCGCCAGTTGCGGGGAGATCGTTCGCCGAAATGTCGGCGGGGATCGAGATCGAGGCGGTGGCCGGTGCGTTCGTCGAAGGGGAGTCCGTTGTAGGAGGAAAATCGATACAGGAGGTAGTTGTATTTGAGGGTGAGGCGGGAGTGCTCGTTGAAATCGTAGGCGAGGGAAGGGGCGACGATGAGGCGGCGGGAGAAGGTTTCGTCGTAGAAGCCGTCGGCGGACTGGCCGGCGAGGACGAGGCGGTAGAGGAGGCGGCCGTCGGAGGTGACGGGGCCGCCGAGATCGACTTCGGCGCGGTTGCCGTCCCAGCGGCCGACTTGGACTTTGACGGAACGGAGGTCGTAGGAGACGGGGCCCTTGATGATTTTGTTGATGACGCCGCCGACGGGGCCGTTGGCGACGAAGATGGCGGACGGGCCCTTGATGATTTCGAGGCGCTCGATGATGGCGGTGTCGGTGTTGGAGTCGGTCTTGCCGCGAAAGCCGTCGACGAAATCGCCGATATCGGCGGGGCTGTTGAAGCCGCGGAGGACGAAGCGGTCGTCGGCGAAGTTGATGTTTCCGGCCTGGCCGCCGCCGACGTATTTGAGGGTGTCGACGACGAGGGATGGGTTGAGGTCGTCGATGAGGGCGCGGTTGATGACTTTGACGGACTGGGCGAGGTCGAGGAGTTCGACGCCGGTGCGGGTGGTGGAGAGGGCTTGTTTGCCGACGTAGCTGACGTCGCGGCCGGATTGGACGGTGAAGGAGGGAAGGCGGATGACGGCGTCGTCGGATTCGGGTGGGCGGTTGCGGGGTGTGGGGCGAGGAGGGGAGCGGTGGGTCGAGGTGGGCGAAGGAGAAGGGGAACGCGGAGCGGTGCGGTTGATGACGAAGGCCTGGGTGCTTTCGTCCTGCACGGCGTAGAGTTCGGTGCCGGCGAGCATGCGGTCGAGGGCGGCGCGGGCTTCGAATTCGCCGCGAACGGCGTGGGTGGTGACGCCGCGGACGTGGTTGACGAGGTAGACGACCTGTTCGCCGGACTGCTCGATGAANNNCGGGAGNGTGGTGGCGGCGTCGCCGNNCGGGATGTNGTAGTGTCGCGGCGCGGCGATGAGGGAGGCGGCGAGGAAAAAGGCGGCGAGAAAGCCGAACCAAGGGAGCTGACGCGAGGGCCAGCCGTGGGCGAGGGGCGAGGTCATGAGCGGCCGCGAGTCAGCGGGCGGTCGGGAGCAGCTACGTAGACGAGCGGTCGCCAAAAACAGGCTATCGCGGAGGCGAATTTTTTTCGGGAGCGGGGAGCGGCGGGGCGCTCAGGGGGCTTTGTGGAGGATGATGCGATCGCCGAGGTGTTCGGCCCTGAGTTCGCCGTTGGAGGTGAGGAGGCGGACGAAGGCTTCGACGTTTTCGGCGCGGAAGCTGGCGGCGACGGGGAGGTCGGCGAGGCCGGGGTCGCCGAGGCAAATCTGGACGCGGTTGCGGCGGTTGAACTGGGCGATGACCTCGGCGAGCGGCGTATCCAGAAAAACGAGACGGGGGCCCTGCCAGGAGAGGGCTTCGCGGAGAGCGGACGGCGAGACGGGTTCGAGCGTGGGAGCGGAATCGAAGTCGTGGGAGATCACGGCGCGCCAGCCGGCGGAAACGAGCGGAGCGGCGGAGGCGGGCGCGGGTTGGGCGGGGGCGGGTGCGGTGCGGTCGAGTTGGACGACGCCCTCGGTGACGAGGACTTCGACGTTGGAATCGCCGACGCGGATGTCGAAGGCGGTGCCGACGGCGCGGACGGCGACGCGGTGGGTTTGGACGATGAACGGGCGGGATTTGTTTTTGGCGACGGTGAAGTGCGCCTGGCCGCGGACGAGTTGGAGGCGGCGTTCGTCGGGCGTGAAGCGGACGCGGATTTCGCTGCGGTCGTTGAGCTGGACGACGGAGCCGTCGGCGAGCGTGACGCGCTGATAACCGCCGACGCTGGTGGTGTAGGTTTCGGTTTGCGCGGGAGGAAGCGCGGGGGCGGGCGCGCGCCATTGCCAGCCGGCGAGGACGGCGAGGGCGGCGGCGGTGGCGAGGAGAAAGGGGCGGCGGAAACGGGCGAGGGGCGGAAGCCGACGCGGTGCGAGGATGTCGGGGTCGGGGTGAGCGCGAGCGGTCGGGCGATAGTCGCGGAGCTGGCGAAGAGCGTTCCAAGTGGTTTCGAGGCGGGCGACGGCGGCGGCGTGGCGGGGATCGGCGGCGCACCAGGCTTCGAATTCGCTTTGTTCGGCGGCGGAGAGGTGGTCATCGCGCTGCGCGAGCCAGGCGGCGGCGCGGGCCTCGATCGTCGCGTCTTCGGACGGGCGTTTACGGGGAAAAGTTTTCACGGCGCTGGATCCCGGGCGGAAGGAGGGAGCAGGCCGCGTTCCTCAAAGAACTCGGCGCAGCGCCGCATACCTCTGGCGAGCTGGGCTTTGACGGTGTGCTCGGAAATGCGGAGGTCGGCGGCGATTTCCTTGTGGGAGAGTCCATAGAGGAGGCGGAGGGTCAGGACCTGGCGGCAGCGGTCGGGCAGGGTTCCAACGGCCTGGGCGAGCAGTTCGAGTTCCTGTTGTTTGCTGACGGCGTCGGCGGCACTGGGGCCTTCTGCTATGACGGACAACGTCGAAAGATCGCCTACGGAATCGATCGAAACGACTTTGCGGCGGCGGAAGAGATCGAGGGCGGCGTTGCGGGCGGTGGCGAAAAGGAAGGCTTTGGCGTAGGTGACGCGGCCGGCTTGTCGGGCGCGAAAGAGGCGCGTGTAGGCTTCCTGGATGAGATCGTCGATGTCGCGCAGGCTGGGGAACTTGCTGCGCAAGTAGGCACGCAGGGAAGATTCGTGCGGGTGAACCTCTTCGGCAAACCAGCGAGCGTGTTCGGAGTCGGGGGCGCTCACGATGGGGCGGGGGTGCCGAGAGGGATCGGAGGGAAGAGGGGTGAGTGTCGAGCCAAATGTCGCCGGGCGTGGAGGCGGACAGGCGTGCGGATTGCAAGGGCAAGGGGTTCCCTCTATTTTGCAGGAAAAGTTCATGGCGGATTCGAACTCGCGTGCGGGACTTCGGGTCAGGCAGGCCCGTGAAAATCCGGAGTGGCATGTTCGTCGCCGTCCGCCCGCTGCTCCTGGCGGGGCTGGCCGTGTTGGTGATGCGGATACTGCCGGGTTCGGCGTCGGCGTCGACGCGGGCGGAGACGTTGGAAGCGATCCGGGCGGTGGAGAATCCGCGCGACACGAAGCGTCCGGGGAAGCATGGCGAACTTGGGGCGTATCAGTTTCGTCGAGACACGTGGCGGATGCACACGGACTTGCCATTCGAGAAGGCGATGGATCGCGAGATCGCCGAGCAGATTGCGGTGAAGCACTACGAGTGGGTGCGGCGGGGGCTGTTGCGGAACGGGCTGCCGGCGACGCCTTACAATATTGCGCTGGCGTGGAATGGGGGCTTGAGCGCGACGGTGCGGGGGCGGGCTTCGGCGGCGGCGCACAATTACGCGGAGCGGGTGGATAATCTCGTGGCGGAACGCATCGCGCGCGTGGCGGGGATGCGTTGAGGCGGGATTTGCGCGCGAGAGGGGCGGGCGCGAGGGACGGTGGCAGGTTGAAAACGCTTGGTTTTGAAAGGCATCTTGTCAGGGTCCGGCGCGGATGAAGCGTCCGGCTCTTCGTTCGTGGCTGCGGTTCTCGGTTTCGCCTTTGCTGTGTTTCGGCGTGGCGTGGCTGCTCGCGGACACGGTGCTCGTGCGGCGGCTCGAGTGGCGGGCGCTCGATTGGAGGACGAATTTTCGCGTCAAGTATCAGCCTGCGCCGGATCCGCGGATTTGTCTGATCGTGTTCGAGGACACTACGGAGATGAATCTCGTGCCGTGGCCGCCGGACCGGGCGGTGCATGGAGCGCTGATCAACATGTTGACCTTGGCGGGGCCGAAGGTGGTCACGTGGGACGTGATTCTGGACGCGACGCGCGAAGGCGGAGGTGATGAGGAGATGAGCCGCGCGGCGGGAATCGCGATGCGATCCGGGACGCGCATGATCACGGGTGCGGTTTCCGATCCGCACCCGGCGGAAGGCGACGCGGCGGGCAATGGGCCGACGCGGCCGTTGCCGAATGTGCGCGGAGATGTGTCGCAGCTGGTGGGCGATGTTCATGCGCTGCTGCCGTTCCCGGGGCTGCGGGAGGCGAGTTTGTTCGGTTTTGTGGATACGCCGCCGGGCGGCGACGGGGTGCGGCGCGAGATTCCGCTGGTGGTGCGCGTGGGGCGCGAGGTGTATCCGTCGTTGTCGCTGCAGACGCTGATGGCGTATTTCGACGTCGAGCCCGACGACGTGCGCGTGGAGTTGGGCGATGCGGTGTATTTGAAGACGGCGGAGCGGGGGGAGCTGCGTTTGCCGGTGAACAAGGCGGGGCGGTTTTTATTGAATTACCGCTATGACCAGTCGGAGGAGGGGATGGACTTCGCGGCGATGAATTATCTCGAGGCGCTGCTGAAGTTGAACGAGCGGTTCGTGGAGGGAGCGGGGACCCCGGAGATGCCGGAGTTGAAGGGGGCGATCGTCTTCGTCGGCCAGAATGTGACGGGAAAAGCGGATGCGGGGCCGACCCCGCGCAGCGCGTATTCGCCGCTTGTGCTCGTGCACGCGAACCTCGTGCATAATGTGCTGACGGGGGATTTGGCGCGGCGCGCGCCGAACTGGATCGTGCTGCTTGGCGGAGTGCTGCTGGGTTATGCGGGCGTGGCGATCGGGATGCGGCGGTCGGTGTGGGCGATGGCGGCGTTTGGGGTGGCGGGGATCGCCTGTTATGTGGCGGCGTGTTATGGTGCGTGGGTCTGGTGGAGCTTGTGGCTGCCGCTGTGGTGGCCGGTGTTGGGATTTTTGGGGTTGCAGTTTGTGGTGATCGGCCGGCGCGTGCGGCGCGAGCAGGAGTCCCGCGAGCAGGTAAAGCAGATGTTTGGCGCGTATCTATCGCCCGAGCTGCTGCAGAGAATGATGAAGGACGGTAGGAATGCGGCGGCGGTGGGCAGCGAACGGCGGGCGGTGACGATCCTGTTTTCGGATTTGCGGGATTTCACAAGTCTGACGGAAAAGACGCGCGACGACGAGTTGATCGAGCAGCTCAACGAATACTTGGCGGCGATGGTCGAGTGCATTCACCGCGAGGGGGGAACGTTGCATAAGTTCATCGGGGACGCGGTGATGGCGGTCTGGGGGGGATTTGGAAAGCATCGGGGCTGAGGAGGACGCTCGCAGGGCGACGCGCGCGGCGCTGGGGATGCGGCGGACGCTGGGCGAGTTGAATGCACGGTGGCGCTTGGCGGGGAAGCCGGAGCTCCGGATGGGGATCGGAATAAATCACGGCGTCGTTCTGGTCGGAAATATTGGCTCACCCCGGCGAATGGAATTTTCCGTGATCGGAGATGCGGTGAATTTGGCGTCGCGGCTCGAAAGTTTGAACAAAGAGCTGAAGACGGAAATTCTTGTGGGCGAAAGCTTGGAGCCGATGTTGGCGAGCGATTTCCAAATTCGGCCGTGCGGCGCGATCACGGTGAAAGGGAAGGAACGACCGGTGCAGGTATACGAATTGCTGGAGGAGCAGCGGTGTATCGGGAAAGCACCTCCGACGAAATAGGCATTGCCATCATTGATTATTGGGGAATATTCGCCGCCAATCCCACCCGGGAAGTTCCTCTTACCACTCCAGCTCCATGAAACTGTTCAAGAAATTGCAGTCATTGCTTACACTCTGCTTCCTTGCGGTCGGCTTTGCTGCCTCCGCGGGCGCGCACGAGGCGAAAGTCCTGAAAGTAAAGGGCAACGCCTACGTCCAGCTGCCTGGCTCCACGTCCACGCAGGCGATCACGGCAGACATGCTGATCCCGGCGGGTGCGCTGATCACGACGCAAGGAGACGCGGAGGTGTTCATTGAAGCGCTGCCGGGCGTCGTGACTTCCGTGGAAGCGAACACGACCGTGGCGGTGGAGAAGCTGGCGATCACGACGAGTGGTGGAAAGGTGACCAGCCAGGAAGCGCTTTTGGAACTCCGGAAGGGAAGTGTCATTTCGACGCTGGATCCGGCGAAGAAGGGGATCAACCAATACGGAGTGCGGACGCCGAAGGGTGTCGCTGCGGCGCGTGGCACGGTTTTCGCCGTCTCGGTGGACGTCACGGGGACGACGGTAATGACACTGAGCGGCTCGGTCTCGATCGATCTCGGCAACGGGCAGTCGGTGGACATTCCCGTGGGTATGGCGGTGACGGGGGATTCGTCGCTCGTCACGACGATCGCGGCGGCGATCGCGGCGTCGGGGCAGGAGGGGCTCACCGTCGATGAACTGTTGCAGCAAGTGGTGCAGGTGGTCGCGGACAATGTCGCGGCGAACACGAGTGCGGCGGGTGGATCCGATACGGCCACCGCGTTGTTGGCGGCTGTGGTGAACGCTGCCATTTCGGCATCGCCGGGCCGGGCTGAACAATTTACGCAGACGGCGATTGCGGCGGTGTCGTCGGGTTCGTCGGCGACGGGCGGCAGCAATGCTTCCATCGCGGCGGTGACGGAAGCGGCGGTGCGGGCCAATCCGACGGCTGCGGCTCAGATCAGTCGGGCGGCGGCGGCGGCGGCCGTGCAGACCAAGGTCGCTGAGGCGGTCGCGGCGGCGGTGGCGAATAATCAGGATCCGGTCGCGGCTGCGACGGCGGCATCGAATGCGGCGACCTCGACCCTGCAAGCGATCGCGCAGTCGACGCTGGCAGGCGCGGGTGCGACGGCTGACTCGCCTCTCGCGCAGACGATCGTCACGGCGATTAACACGGGCTCGCAACAAGGTATGTCGCAAGCCACGCAAACGGCCCAGGTGGAAGCTCCTGCGCCGGCGATCGCGGTGGCGGCTCCGGCGACTGATACGCAAGGGGAAGCGCCCTCGCAACCCGTCGTAACTCCGGAGACTCCGACCGAATTGCCCCCGGTCAGCCCGAGCGGTTCCGGCTTCTAAGAGTCAAAGCCCAATTTTTCAGCGCCGCTTCGAGCGGCGCTTTTTTTTTGGCTTGGTGGCGGCGCTCGATTCGGAGCGCTGGGGAGCGTTCAGGTCTCCTCGAGGAACGAGGCCTGTTTGGGGAGGCGGGCCGACCGACGGGCGGCGAGTTCCTCGGCGGTGGCGTTAAGGTGCCGGGGAGGTTTCGATGCTTTCAGCGCGACGGCGGCTTCGCGATCAGCGACGATGCGATCGCAGATTTGGTGAATGTGCATACGCAGCCACTGCGAGGTGCTGCTTTTTTCGGTGTAATCGGCGGGGCCGTAGCCGTGAATGCGGCCGGACTGAAGCAGGCGGTCGTTTTGGGCGAACTCTTCGGGCTTTTCGGGATTGTAGACGGCGTAGGCCTTGCCGCCGCCGCTCTTAACCACCGAAAAACTCGGCACATCGCTGGGGCCGTCGGCGATGTAGATCATATTCTGAAAAGGGATCCGCCGGTCCTCGGCGGCCATTTTCGAGTTCACATCGATCGCCGGGTTCTTGTTGGTGCCCTTGTTGATTTCGAAAATCGCGCGGGTTTTCGTGGTGTTGTCGATCACCATGCCGATCTGAGCGATCGCGGCGGTGTCCTCGATGGGGAGTTCCTTTTGTTTGAGGAAACCGGGCTGCAGCGGATTTTCGATGAATTCGCAGGCCCAGACGCCGTCGACGTGCGGCGCGATCGCGCTGCCGCGAATCATCGGGGCTATTCCGGTGCTGACGATGTAGTGTTCGAGCGAGATATCGTGCTTCTCGTATTCCGGTTTTTCGCGGGCGAACTTTTTGGCCCGGCCAAAGAAGTCCGGCAGCCCGGGGTAGAACTGAATCTCTTTTCCGCAGTCGCGGAGGATCTTGTTGTTCAGACCCGCCATCGGGCCGGAGAGCACATACGTGAGGAGGTGATTGAGGTAGCTGATCTCGGGCGAGAGGTGATAGCCGCGGCGGCGGTAGTGCTCCGCCAGTTTGTTCGTCTCTTCCCAGAAGTTCGTTTCGTCGATACCGTAGCGCCGGAAGAGGGGCGACTGCATGTATTCAGGGATAAGAGTCTTGTCGAAATCCCAAATGCAGGCGATGGTGTTCTGACGTGAAAAGCGTGGTGGCCATTGCTGATCTGCACCGTTAGGCGAGGTTCCGCCTGGCGCTCGATTGCCGTCAGCCAAGCTGCACGCCGCAGCGCGCGCAATTCGCAAATGCCCCTGCTGCTTCGCCGCAATTCATGGACGACCTTCCTGACATCGCACCGTTTCAACGCCGCCTCGAGGAACTCGACGCGCAGATGGCGGAGCCTGCTTTTTACTCGAATCCACGACGGGCCGCGGAAATTTCGCGCGAACAGCAGCGGCTGCAGCAGCTCGTGGAAAATTATCGGGAGCACGAGCGGCTCAAACGCGAGGTGAGCGAATCGCGGACGTTGAGCCGCGATCCGGAGGCGGACACGGATTTGCGCGAGCTGGCGGAGGCGGAGTTGCCGGAACTTGAGCAAAAGCTGGCCGCGCGGAGAGAGGCGGTGTTGCTGGCAATGATTCCTCCGGATCCGACCGATTCGCGCAATACGGTGATGGAAATCCGCGCGGGAACGGGTGGTGACGAGGCGAGCTTGTTTGCCGCGGACCTTTTCCGGATGTATTCACGTTATGCGGACGGTCGCGGTTGGAAGATCCAGCCGATGAGCAGCAGCACGTCGGACCGCGGTGGATACAAGGAGGTGATTTTTCTGATCACCGGCACGGATGTCTACAAACAGCTGAAGTTCGAGAGCGGCGTGCACCGGGTGCAGCGGATTCCGGTGACGGAGGCGAACGGGCGGATCCATACGTCGACCGTGACGGTCGCGGTGTTGCCGGAGGCGGAGGAAGTCGATGTGCAAATCGATCCGCAGGATCTCGAGATCACGGTCACCCGCGCGAGCGGACCGGGCGGTCAGGGGGTCAACACCACCGATTCCGCGGTGCAGATCGTGCACAAACCGACGGGGCTGATCGTGACGTGCGCGGACGAGCGATCGCAGATCAAGAACAAGGCGCGCGCGCTCACCGTGCTGCGCTCGAGGCTGCTCAAGCAGCGCGAAGACGAAGAGCGGGCGAAATATGCGGCGACGCGTCGGAGCCAGATCGGGTCGGGCGATCGCAGCGAGCGGATTCGCACTTACAACTTTCCGCAGAATCGCGTGACGGATCATCGCATCGGGCTGACGCTCTACAATCTGCCGCAAGTGATCGAAGGCGAGATCGAGGCGATCATCTCGGCGCTGCAGAAAGCGGATTACGAAGAGAAGCTCGCGGCGCTCACGGGGATTGTGCTTCCCGGTGGAGTGCTGCAGGCGAGGCGCGTGGGCGATGGCGATGAAGACTGACGCATGCTGACGGTCCTCGAGATCATCAAGCGCTCGACCGAATTCCTGGCGGGGAAGGGCGTGGAGAATCCGCGGCTCAATGCGGAGTTGTTGATCGGGCAGGGGCTCGGGTTGAAGCGGATGCAGCTCTATCTCCAGTTCGAGCGGCCGCTCACGGAAAGCGAACTCGAGCAGATTCGTCCGCTGGTGCGGCGGCGCGGACAACGGGAGCCGTTGCAATACATCGTGGGGGAGACGGAGTTCTGCGGACTCACGCTCAAGGTCGACCGGCGCGCGTTGATTCCGCGGCCGGAGACGGAGTTGCTGGTCGAGCTGGTGGTGGCGCGCGTGACGACCGCGCCTGCGCGTATCCTGGATTTGGGGACAGGCACGGGCGCGTTGGCGCTGGCGCTGGCGAAGGCGTTTCCCGAGGCGCAGGTGACGGCGGTCGATGCGAGTGCGGAAGCGCTGGCGTTGGCGGAGGAGAACGGGCGCGAGAACGAGCTCGGCGGACGCGTGAGCTGGTTGCGATCGGACTGGTTTGCGCAGGTGCCGGAGGAGTCGAAGTTCGAGCTGATCGTGTCCAATCCGCCGTATTTGACGGCGGCCGAGACGAACGAGGCGTTGCCGGAGGTGAAAGAGTTCGAGCCGTTGGCGGCGCTGACGGGAGCGGGAGCGGAAGGTGCGGGAGATCTTTTGAAGATCATCGAACTCTCGCCGCGTTATCTCGCGGCGGGCGGAGTGCTCGCGCTGGAGACGGGAATCGCGCAGCACGCGATGTTGCTCGAAAGTTGTGCGCGCGCGGGGTTGGTGAAGGCGGAGTCGCTGCAGGATTTGACCAAGCGCGACCGGTTCGTGATCGCGCGGCAGCCGGAATAAAAAAGGCCTCCTTGAAGAAAGGAGGCCGGGTGAGTGGAGCGAAGATCAGCCTTTGGGCTGACTCGACGCGATCGTCAGCGGCGGCTGGTTGCTGGCCCAATATTGCTGGTCGCGAGCGAGGGCGATCGCGTCGCCGAGAACTCGCAGCGTTTCGCGGAGGTGGACGTCGACTTTGCCGTAATCGTCGTCGTCGGTGCTGAGCTCGGTTTCGAGATCTTCGCCGGTTTCCTCCGAGTCGGATGCCTTCTCGGGTTTCTCGGGCTTGGGTTCGGGTGGAGGGCCAAGGCGGAATTCGCGGAACGGAAANTCGGTTTTCGCGAGGCGCTGTTTTTCCTCTTTCATCTGTTTGCGGAAGGCTTCGTCGGCTTCCTTCTGCTGACGGCGGACGTCGAGGTTGAGCGAGACGAGTTTCTGTTCCTGGCGGGTTTTGAACCACTCGACGTTTTTCTTGAGGTAGAGGAATTCGTCGAGCGTCTCCTGACGGGCGAGGCTGGCTTCGCGCAGGGAGGTGAGGACTTTGTGGTCGAGCGGTTCGCCGTCGAAGAAGCTGGTCGGAATCTCGTCCCAGACGAGCGCGTGCGGCAGGCTGCTTTCGCCGATGGGGAGGAATTCGTCGATCGAAGGGAGAACGATGTCGGGCGTGATACCCTTGAGCTGGGTGGAGGCGCCGTTGGGCAGATAGTATTTTTGGACGGTGAACTTCGCGGCGCCGCTCTTTTCGGGGGAGCGGGCGAGTTGCGGGACGAGGTTCTTCATCTCGAGCACGGTTTGGACGCTGCCTTTGCCGTGGGTGGACGTGTCGCCGATGACGACGGCGCGGCCGTAGTTTTGCAGCGCGCCGGTGACGATTTCGGAGGCGGAGGCGCTGAAGCGGTCGACGAGGACGGCGAGCGGGCCGGTGTAGGCGACGGAGGAGTCGTTGTCGTTGTCGATTTGGATTTCGCCGGCGTAGTTCTTCACCTGCACGACGGGGCCTTGCGGGATGAAGAGGCCGGTGAGTTCGACGGCTTCGGAGAGGTAGCCGCCGCCGTTGCGGCGAAGGTCGAGCACGAGGCCTTTGATGTCGGCGGCCTTCAGCTGGTCGATGAGGCGGGCGACGTCTTTGGTCGCGGTGGTTTTCTCGGCGTCGGGGCCGTCGTTGTCGGCGGGGCCGTAGAAGGCGGGAAGGGTGATGACGCCGAGCGGAATGGTGCCGGTGCCTTCGGGATTGGGAACGTCGAAGACGGCGGCGTGCGCGCGTTTGTCGCTGAGTTTGACGACGTCGCGGGTGATGACGATTTCGCGGCGGACGGATTCGTCGGTGGCGTCGGCGGGTTTGACGATGAGTCGGACCTGCGAGCCCTTTTCGCCGCGGATGAGTTCGACGACCTTGCGGAGTTTCATGCCGATCACTTCGACGGGCTCGGCGTCGCCTTGGGCGACGGCGATGATCTTGTCGTTGGGCTTGAGCTCGTCGCTTTTGTCGGCGGGGCCGCCGGGAACGATTTCTTTGACGAGGCAGTAGTCTTCCTCGACGCCGAGCAGGGCGCCGATGCCGACGAGCTGGAGCTTCATCTGGATGCCGAAGTCTTCAAAGGTGTCGGCGGAGAAATAGGTGGAGTGCGGATCGTAGATGCGCGCGACGTTGGAGAGGAAGAGTTCGGCGAGGTCGGTGGTTTCGAGATCGGCGACGTTTTTGAGCATGCGCTCGTAGCGTTTGCGGACGGTTTCGCGGGCGTCGTCGATTTCCTTTTTGTTCATGAGCTCGGTGATGAGCTCGAACTTGAGGCGCTGGCGCCAAAGGGTGTCGGCGGCCTCCATCGAGGCGGGCCATTCGGACTTGGTGCGATCGACGCGGTAGCTCTCGTTGACGTTGAAATCGAAGTCCTTCTTCAGCTCTTCGAAGATCCAGTTGATGCGATCGCGGGTGCGAGCTTCGTAGACTTTGAAGATCTCGTAGGCGGCGTCGATGTTGCCGAGCGCGCTGAGGTTCCAGTAGATGTTTTTTCCGTAGAGGTCGTTGAAGGATTTCTTGTCGGTCTCGAGGAAGAACAGGCGCTGGCCGTCGAGATCGCCCATGTAGTTGGGGATGACTTCGGCGTAGTCGGCGCTGCGGACGGCGTCGCGATTGTAGTGCGCCTGTTCGAGGAGGTTGACGAGCGTGCGCGCCTCGGTGGAAAGCGTGGGTGATGTGACGAATTTCCGGTCGCTCGGGGCGGTCGCGGCCACCAGAGATGCCGTGGTGAGCAGGGCACAGGCGAGGAGGCGACGGAGGGGAGAGAAACGTGTGGTCATCTCAAAAATTTAGATCGGCGAAAAGAAGGGAAGTTTCAGCGCCGAAACCGCCGGGTGGATTCCCGCAGGCGGAGGCGGCTGAGCAAAATGTGAGGGTCAACGGCGGCTGAGCAAATCGCGTGCTTCATCGAGCAATCGCTTTTCGTCCGCCGTGAGTGCTGCGAAGCCGTCACTGTTGATCTTGTCGAGGATGCGATCGACTTCGGCGCGAAGGTCTTCGCGCTTCGTGAGGTCGACCTGAAAGACGGGCGGGGGAGTGGATTTGGCGGTTTTGCGAAACCAGCGCGGGGGCTCGATATCGGGCGCGGAGGAAGCGAAGGACCAGCTGCCTTCGTGGACGTAGCGGAAGTAGAGCCAGCCGGCGAGCATGCCGCCCAAGTGAGCGGAGTAGGCGATGGAGGAGCCGAAGGGCGAGATGGCGCCCATGATTTCGTAGAAGAAAAAGCCGAGGGTTTCGAAGACCAGCAGACCGATGGCGACGTGCTTCGGCTTCAACGTGACGGGCACGACGAAGAAGAGAAGAAACGTCATCGGGCGATTCGGGTAGAGGCACGCAAAGACGACGAGCAAACCGAGCACACCGGCGCTGGCGCCGATCGCGGCACCGGAGCCGTCCCAGTGCGTGGCGACCCAGAGGAGACCGCCGGTGACGACCGCGCCGGCGTAGAGCCACATGAGGCGTTTGGCGCCGAGGACCGGTTGCAACGCGCGGCCGAGGAAATACAGGCCGAGGAGATTCGCGACGACGTGCAGCAGGTTGCTGGTGGAGTGGAGGAAGCTGTAGGTGAACAGCGTCCAGATTTTCCCCGACCGGATGCTTTCGGTGGTGAGCATCAACGTCCGCTCGAGGAGCGGGTTGCCGTTGAAAACCCGAAGGAAAACGTATTGCAGCACGACGACCGCGACGACGGCGGAAATCAGCCACGTGACGGTGCTGGTCTCGTTTCGAGGGTAATCGTCCCGCATGTAGGGCCGGTCGGACAGCATCGGCGAAAAGCTAGGAATGCGCCTCTGCAAACACAAGCCGCCAGCCGTATTTTCACCCGAATTTCCGAGGGACGGCTGGCCGCTTGACACCCCTTTTATTTACTCTTTGTTACGCCGAAATCATCGGACCAACAAAGCGGACAAGTGGGCGAACAACGCGCCGGGTAAATTCTACGTCGATCAGCAATGCATCGACTGCGATCTTTGCCGCGAGACGGCGCCGGGGTTCTTCACCCGCCATGATGAAGGTGGTTACTCCTACGTTCATAAACAGCCGACCACCGAAGAAGAAGTGGCGCTGTGCATGGAAGCGCTCGAAGGTTGCCCCGGTCGAAGCGATTGGGGCAGGACGGCGAGGAGTAAGAGCGTTCGAAGCGTCCACGATTTGATTTTGATCCCGACCGGCAGCGGTCGGGATTATTTTTTGGGGGAAGTCATGGTTAAGGGCGTTTGGGGGGTCTGCTTAACTAGGACTTGTTTTCCGTGGGGCCGCTGTTAGCGCTGCGGGAATGATTTCGCGATTTTTGCCGTTGGGTTGGGCGATGATCACGGTCGGCTGGGCGCAGCCGGCGGAGACGCTGCCGGCGGTGACGGTGTATTCGCCGCGCGTGGCGAACCAGGCGCCGGTGGCGACGTTTGCGATGCCGGTGACGTCGCTGCGGTTCGAGCCGCGGGTGGATGTGCAGGCGCGGAATTTTGCGGAAGGGCAGGCGGATGTGTCGGTGCGCGGCGGAATTTTCGAGAACACGGGGTTTTCGATCGGGGCGGTGTCGTTGTTCGATCCGCAAACGGGGCATTATTTCGCGGAGATTCCGGTGGCGCCGCAGATGTTGGGAGCGCCGCAGATTGTGACGGGCGCGGACATTGCGGCGGGTTCGACCAACGCGACGACGGGGGCGATCGTTTATCCGTGGCGAAGGATTGTGACGGCGGGGGCGGCGTCGGTCGGAGGCGGGGAGTTCGGGCTGGTGCAGGGCGAATTTTATCAAGGGGTCGCGACCGATGCGGTGTGGCTGGGGCGGGCGGTGGCGATGGATGTGGCGTGGGCGCATTCGGAGTCGGATGGGGCGGTGCCGTGGGGCGATCACGAGCTGGATCGCGTGAATGCGCGTTTGCAGTTGAGCGGCGGCGGGGCGCAGACGGATGTGTTTGCGGGGTATCAGGCGAAGTTTTTCGGGTGGCCGAATCTGTATACGCCTTTCAATTCCAACGAGACGGAGGACATCGAGACGGTGTTGGTGGCGTTGAATCACCGGCTCGATTTCGGGGATGGGGAGTTTTTCGAAGCGGGGGCTTACTGGCGGAGAAATCGCGACAACTATGCATTCGATCGTTTTGCGCCGGTGGGGCCGGTGCCGCCGTTCTTGCACACCACGTGGGTGCGCGGCGTGGCGGCGGGTGGGCGTCGCGATTGGGGGAAACTGGCGCTGAATTATCGGGCGGAGTTGCTGGCGGATAAGATCGAATCGACGTCGTTGACGTTTGGGCCTTATCGCACGCGGCGGATGGGCAAACTCGTGGTGGTGCCGGAGAAAACGTGGACGTTGTCGGACGGAGCGGAGGTGCGGGTGAAAGCGGGAGCGACGTATGACGACACGGATCGTGATTCGAGCCGGGTCTCGCCGGTGTTAGAGGTGGCGCGCGAAGGGCGGAGCGGGGTGTGGCGGCGGGTTTACGCGAGCTATGCGGAGAGCTCGCAGGTGGCGACTTACACGGCGTTGAAGTCGGATCCGTCGGCGGGGCTGTTTCGCGGGAATCAGAATTTGGGACGGGAGGTGAGTCGGAACTTCGAGGTGGGTGCGAGCGGGCTCTGGGCGGGGTGGAGCGCGCAGGCGGCGGTGTTTTATCGGGAGGACGACGGGTTGGTGGACTGGACGTTTCAGCGCGGGGTGACGGCGCGGACGGCGAATCCGGTGGACATCGCGACGAGCGGTTTCGAGCTGGTGGCGCGGCGTTCGTGGCGGCGGTTTGACGTGGTGCTCGGCTACACGTGGCTGGAGAAGGACGAGGATTACGGCGGGGCGATGGTGGATGCGAGTTTCTACGCGCTGAACTTCGCGCGGCATCGCGTGACGCTGGCGGTGATGGCGCGGGTGACGCCGGAGCTGGAGTTGCGGGTCGACAACGAGGCGCGCTGGCAGGCGCCGAATTTGTTGCGGACGCGCGGAGGCGAGGAGCCGTTGTTGACGGCGGTGGGGATCACGTATCGGCCGAAGGCGTGGCGGCGGGTTTCGCTGACGTTGCAGGCGGAGAATGTTTGGGGGGCGGAGTTTCAGGAAGTGCCGGCGGTGCCGGCGTCGCCGCGGCAGGTTTCGGGCGTGGTGGGCTACACGTGGTGAGTTTTGCGGTTTGACAAGCGGGGCGCGGGCACGGTGTTTGCGCGGATGGCGCAGAATCCCTTTCTCAACAGTTCGTTTCACATTCGCTGGTCGGAGCTGACGTCCGACCGGATCGAAGCGGGAATTGGAGAGGCGCTGACGCGGGCGGAGGCGGCGGTCGATGCGATCGCGAAGCGACCGGTGGCGGAGGCGAATTTTGAGAACACGTTTCTGGGGCTGGAGCAGGCGACGGAGGAGTTGGGTCAGGCGTGGGGAAAAGTGACGCATTTGCAGTCGGTGGCGGATTCGCCGGAGCTGCGCGCGGCGCACAACGCGATGCTGCCGAAGGTGTCGGCGTTTTATGCGCGCATTCCGCTGAATGCGGAGTTGTGGGCGCGGTTGAAGGCGGCGGCAAACACGCCGGAGGCGCACGGACTGGCGGGGGTGAAGCGGCGGTTTGTGGACGAGACGATGGCGGAGTTTCGTCAGGCGGGAGCGGATCTGGCGCCGGAGCAGCGGGCGCGACTCGAGGCGTTGCAGACGGAGTTGTCGCAGCTGACGCAGCGTTATTCGGAGAACGTGCTGGATGCGACGAACGCGTGGCACCTGGTGGTGGAGGACGAGGCGCGGCTGGCGGGGTTGCCGGAGCATGCGAAGGCGGCGGCGAAGCGGAGCGCGGAGTCGAAGGGATTGAAAGGCTGGCGGTTCACGCTGCATCAGCCGTCGCAGGAGCCGTTGATGGTGTATGCGCAGGATGCGGAATTGCGGCGGGAAATGTGGACGGCGGCGACGGGCGTCGGAGCGAGCGGAGCGCATGACAACACGGCGTTGATCACGCGCGTGCTGGCGTTGCGGGCGGAGAAGGCGGCGCTGCTGGGGAAGAAGCATTTCGCGGATCTGGTGTTGGAGCGACGGATGGCGAAAGACGGGGCGCGGGCGCTGGCGTTTTTGGAAGATTTGCAGGGACGCGCGCGGGCGGCGTTCGAGCGCGAGACGGAAGAACTGGAGGAATTCAAGGCGGCGGAAACGGGGCAGGCGCGCGCGCCGCTGGCGCCGTGGGAGCTCGCGTATTGGTCGGAGAAGCTGCGGCGCAGCCGTTACGATTTCGATGAGGAGTGGCTGCGGCCGTATTTTCCGATGGATCGGGTGATCGCGGGATTGTTCGAGCTGTGCGGGCGCGTATTCGGATTACGGATTCAGGAGCGCGGCGCGGGCGAGGTGGAGACGTGGCATCCGGAAGTGAAGTTCTACGACGTGCGCGATCGTGACGGGCGGCAGGTGGGGTCGTTTTACGCGGACTGGCATCCGCGGGAGTCGAAGCGCGGCGGGGCGTGGATGAATTATCTGATCACGGGCGGGCCACGGGCGGATGGGACGCGGGCGCCGCATCTGGGTTTGATTTGCGGCAATCTGACGCCGCCGTCGCCGGGGCGGCCGGCGTTGCTGACGCACCGCGAAGTGGAGACGATATTCCACGAGTTTGGGCATCTGTTGCATCACCTGCTCGGGGAGGTGGAGATCAAGTCGCTGAACGGCGTGAACGTGGCGTGGGATTTCGTCGAGCTGCCGTCGCAGATCATGGAGAACTGGTGCTGGGAGCGGGAGAGTCTGGATTTGTTCGCGCGGCATCACGAGACGGGCGCGGCGATCCCGGAGGCGTTGTTCGCGAAGATGACGGCGGCGCGGACGTTTCGCGCGGCGACGGCGACGATGCGGCAGCTCGCGCTGGCGAAGATGGATTTGCTGCTGCACACGCGGACGGCGGAGTTCGCGGGCGAAGCGGATGTGGAGACGAAAGTGCGCGCGGCGATCGAGGAGTGCCTGGTGCGGACGGAGCCGCCGGCGCCGACGCTCGTGAAGCGGTTTACGCACATCTTCGCGGATCCGGTGGGGTATGCGGCGGGTTACTATTCCTACAAGTGGGCGGAGGTGCTCGATGCGGATGCGTTCACGCGGTTCAAGCGCGAAGGGATTTTCAACGCGGAGACGGGCGCGGCGTTTGTGCGGCATATCTTGAGCCGGGGGAATTCGGCGGACCCGGCGGAACTGTATCGGGCGTTTATGGGTCGTGATCCGGACCTTGGCGCGCTTCTGCAGCGGTGCGGTCTGGCGTCGGCTGCTTGACGGCCGCACGACTCCCGAGCGCTCTGCGTATTTTCATGCGTCGATTCGTGATCATCCTGGCGGTGTGCGCGGCGGTGATGGCTGTCGCGGTGTTGACGCTGCCTTGGTGGCTCGGAGCGGCGGCGGGATGGGTGGGACCGCGGTTCGGGCTGACGTTGGGCGATTACGAGCGGATCGGCTACGCGCGGTTTGCGGTGCGTGACGTCGAGGTGCGCCGGCCCGGAGTGACGGTGACGATCTCGCGGGTTGAATCGTTCACGCCGCTGGTGTGGTTGTGGCGGAAAGCGACCGGCGGCGATGTGACGGCGATCGCGGGCGAGTGGCGAACGGAGGTGCAGCGGAGGGAGCAGGAAACGACGGTGAAACGACCGCGCGGCTGGGTGCCGTTGCGGGCGCAGTTGACGAAGGTGGCGGATCGGCTCGAGCAATGGGTGCCGTCGGCGGAAGTGGGTCGGGGCGTGGTCACGTGGCCGCGAGGCGAGTTGACGATCGAGTCGGCGGTGTGGCGGGGGCGGACGCTGGTTTCGCCGCGCGTGATGTATCGCGGCTGGGGCGCGGCGGTGACGTTGAAATTGCCGGAAGACGGGACGATCAGCGCGGAGTTGGAGTCGCCGGAGAACGAGGCGTCGGCGCGGTTGCGCAGCGAAGGCGAGCGGGTGGACGGCGATGTGATTTGGTGGGGAGAGCCGGTGGACGTGAAGGTGCGGTTTGCGGAGGAAGGGTGGCGGCCGCTGGAGGCGGGTTTTGTGGCGGAGAACTGGGAAGTTCCGGGCGAGCGGGTGCGGTTGGGGGAACAGTATGCGTCGATTCGCGGGGACGTGAGGATCGAGTGGCGGGACGAAAATTTGACGGCGAACGTGAGCGCGTCGGGCGTGCCGCGCGAAGGTGCGAAGGCGCCGCCGCTCGAGGTGGCGATTCGGGGGCATGGCGAGGGCGGTCGTTTCGTGGCGGAGACGATCGAGGTGGAGTTGCCGGGAGTGACGGCGAGTTTGAGCGAGCCGGTGGAGATCGATCGCACGGGGCGGGTGCATTCGGCGGCGTCGCATTTCCGGTTCGAGGCGGATTTGGAGCGGCAGCGGTGGCTCGAGGCGGCGGGGCGGTTGGCGGGGGTGGGGACGATTTCGGCGAACGAGGATGGACGGCCGTTGATCGCGTTTGCGTTCAGCGGCGACGGGCTGGACGTGTTGGAGACGCGGTTGTCGCGGATCGATGCGCGAGGGACGTTGAACTGGCCGGTGTTGCGGATCGATGCGGCGCAGTTGACGGGGACGCGCGAGGATCAGTTGGAGGCGACGGGCGCGTGGGATTTTCGCGAGCGGGCGGTGCACGGGGCGAAAGTGACGGGGAGCGTGCATCGCGAGGCGTTCGGGCGATGGCTGCCGGAAGGCGTGGGAATCGAAGTGGTGGCGGTGGATGCGACGGCGGAGGGGCCGCTGAGCGAGTTGAAGCACGAAGGGCGCGCGGAGATCGGGGAGTTGCGCGTGAAGGAATTTTCGCCGGCGAAAGTGGTGGCGAGCTGGCGGGGGGCGTCGGGACGCGTGGAGGAGTTTGCGGCGGAGGCGCGAATGAAGGAGGCGACGCTGGTCGCGCGCGGGGCGGGAGATCGGTTGGGGATGGACCTGCGGGAACTGGAGTGGACGAAGGCGGGCGAACGGATTTTGGCGTTGGCGGAGCCGGCGCGCGTGGAGTGGGCGGAGCGGCGGGCGGGGCCGTTGCGTTTGCGCGGCCCGGAAGCGCATGCGGAGGTGGAACTCGCGTGGGGCGAGACGGGCCGGGTGGAGCTGACGTTGGAGGAGCTGCGGTCGGAATGGTTGCGCGATTTCGTGGAGATGCCGGCGGTCGAATGGCGGGTGGATGGGTTGAAGTTTGCGGGGCAGTGGGATCGCGGGCCGCTGGTTTACCGGATCGATACGCGCGCGACGGTGATTTTGGACGAGCAGCGGAGCGCGTATTTTTCAGCGCAGTTCACGGGCGATGCGAACGGGCTGAATCTGGGGCATCTGCGGGTGTCGGAAGGCGAAGGCGTGGTGGTGAACGCGTCGGGTGCGCTGCCGATCGTGGTGCAGCCGTTGCAGCGGCCGCTGGTGGTGTTTGATCAGAATGCGCGGTTCACGCTGGATGCGGCGACGTCGCCGAATCCGGTGTTTTGGGAGAAGTTCGACGCAGCTGACGGGATTGGAGTTGGTGGAGCCGGTGGCGGAGGTGAAGTTCGGCGGGACGTGGGCGGCGCCGCAGGGCGAGGCGCGGTTGCAGGCGGAGCGGTTGGAGGCGGTGTCGGGGAAATTCAAGGACGTGTGGCCGAAGATCGAGGATTTGAACGCGCATGTGACGGGCGATCGCGACGGGGTGAAGCTGGAGCATTTTTCGTTGGACGTGAACGGGCAGGCGGTGCGCGTGGAAGGCTGGCTGCCGGTGACGGCGTCGCGGTGGCGCGAGTTTTTCGAGGATCCGCGGCGGGTGGCGCGGCGGGGGGATTTGCGCGTGCAGGTGCCGAACGCGGATCTGGCGGCGGTGGCGCAGCATTTTCCGGGGGTGCTCGCGCCGAAAGGTCGCGTGCATCTCGACGTGACGTTGAAACCGGATGCGACGGTGAATGGGTTTTTGCGGATCAGTGAGGCGACCTCGCGTCCGCTGGGCCCGTTGGGCGTGTTGCAGGAAGTGAATGCGGATGTGCGATTCGAAGGCCGCACGGTGAAGCTCGAGGGCGTGACGGCGCGGATGGCGGGGCGGACGGTGCGGCTGCAGGGAACGGCGGAGTTGCCCGATGGCGAGCCGGTGAAGTTGAACCTGACGCTGCGTGGCGAGAATCTGCCGTTCGTGCGGAAGACGGGGTTGTTGTTGCGCGGCGATCTGGATCTGAAACTGGTGACGGAGGCGAATGGCCGGACGACGATCGGCGGGCGCGTGGGATTGCGGGACAGTTTGTTTTTGGCGGATGTGCGGGCGTTTTTGCCGTCGGGCGCGAAAGGCGGGCCGGCGGCGCGGCCGCCGTATTTCTCGGTCGACGTGGAGCCGGTGAACGCGTGGCGGTTGGATGTGGCGGTGGAGGGCGAGCGTTTCATGCAGTTGCGGACGCCGGTGTTCAATGGCGTGGCGTCGGCGGATTTCAGGCTGACGGGCACGCTGGCGAATCCGCGGGCGAGCGGCGAAGCGGTGATCGAGGAAGGGACGGTGCGGCTGCCGTTCGCGAGTTTTGCGGTGCGGCAGGGATTCGTGCGCGTGAGCGCGGAGCAGCCGGATCCGCATATTTTCGTGACGGGAACGACGCGGCGTTATGGCTACGACGTGCGGATGGAGCTGTCGGGCGCGGTGAATGCGCCGAACCTGACGTTTGCGTCGAGTCCGCCGCTGGAGGCGGAGCAGGTGTTGTTGATGGTGATGGCGGGGCAGGCGCCGAACGACGAGATCACGACGACGGGCCGGCAGCGGGCGACGCGGTTCGGGGCGTTTTTCGGGCAGAGCTTGTTGGGAACGCTGGGGGGCGATGCGACGGGCGCGGACCGGCTGACGATTTCGAGCGGAGAGGATATTTCGGCGCAGGGACGCGAGACGTATAACATCGAGTATCGGCTGAGCGACAAATGGGCGCTGACGGGGGAATACGACGAGTTCGACGAGTATTATGGCGGGTTCAAGTGGCGCATCTACAGCAAGGGAGGGAGAGAGGATGCGAAATAGTGGGGCGCGGATCGGACTCGCGGGGGTGTTGCTGGCGGGGTGGCTCGCGGCGCCGATGTCGCTGGCGGCGGAGAAGCCGGAGGTGGCGCATATCGAGGTGAACGGTTTGGGGTGGTTGCGGAATCGCGAGCAGCGGCGATCGCTCGAGCGGTTGCTGGGAGATGAGCGCGGCGCGACGCTCGATGCGGATGCGCTGGAGGACGCGGTGTTCTTGTTGGTGTCGGCCTTGGTGGAGCGCGGGCATTTGAAGCCGACGGTGGAAGCGGTCGCGGAGACGCCGGCGGGGGAGACGCATCGGTTTCGATTCGATGCAAAACTGGAGACGTCGCTGCCGCGGCCGTTCGAGGCGAAGTCGGTTCATTTCAACGTGGAGGAAGGGGAACGATATCGGTTCGACGAAGTAACGATCTCGGGGCTGACGGTGCTGCCGGAGGAGTCGGCGCGGGAGTATTTCGTGGGGGAGAAGGTGTTGATTTCGACGGGGGCGGCGCGGGTGTATTCGCCGGCGAGGCTGGATCGCGCGAGGGCGTCGTTGATGGGCGAGTTGGAGCGGCGGGGATATGCGAATGCGACGGTGGAAGTGCGGACGTTGAACATCGATGACGCGAGCGGCGAGGTGGACGTGGAAGTCGTGGTGAACGAAGGACCGCGCTGGGTCGTGCGTTCGCTGGAAGTGGCGGGCGACAACGAGCGGCAGCGGATGCCGTCGCTGGGAGGCTTCGTGGGGCAGCCGTGGTCGATGTTCTGGCAGCAGGACGTGGTGGCGGCGGTGCGGAATCATTATTTCGCGGTGGGGCATCCGGATGTGTTGGTGCGGATCCGTCGCACGTTGGCGCCGGTGGAGGAAGGCGTGCAGCCGGTGGACATCGTGGCGACGGTGGCGCCGGGGGAGGAGGTGCGGATTGGCGGCGTGCGTTTCGAGGGGGCGGAGCAGACGCGCGAATCGGTGTTGCAGCGGCGGGTGCGGAGCGGGCCGGGGGATTTGCTGAATCCGCTGGCAATCGACCAGGCGCGGTTCCGGCTGTCGCGGCTGGGGGTGTTCGAGAGTGTCGACGTGCGTTACGAGCCCGAGGACGGGCCGGTGCGCGATCCGGTGTTCGAGCTCGAGGAAGGGCGCGAGCTGGAGGTGAATTTGCTTTTTGGATACGGGAGCTACGAGCAGTTGCGCGGCGGCGTGGAGATGCGGCAGTTCAATCTCTTTGGGCGGGCGCATCAGACGCGGCTGCTGCTGGTGCAGTCGTTGAAGAGCAGCCGGGGCGAATACAGCTACACGGTGCCGGAGATTTTCGGCGAGTTGGTGGACGGGACGGCGCGGGTGTTTGGGTTGCAGCGGCAGGAGGTGTCGTTTCTCCGGCAGGAGTGGGGCGGGAATGTTTCGCTGGCGGCGAATGTGCCGCGGATCGGGGCGAACGCGTCCGTGGGCTACACGTATCAGGCGCTGCGAAATCGGGACAACAATTTGGCGACGCGCGGGGCGGACGATCAACAGGTGACGGCGGCGAGCGTGGACGTGGNGCTGACGCGGGACCGGCGGGACAATCCGTTGCGGCCGCGGCGGGGGTATCGGGTGTTCGCGCAGGCGGAAACGGCGAGCCGGTATCTGGGCGGCGGCGTGGATTATCAGCGGATCGAGTTTGGCGGGTCGTATCACACGACGTGGGGCCGCGGGCGCTGGATTCACGCGGGGTTGAACCACGGGTTGATCACGACGTTTGGCGGTTCGAACGATTCGGATCTGCCGGTGAACAAGCGGTTCTTTCCGGGCGGCGACAACAGCATCCGCGGGTATCAGGCGGGCGAGGCGGCGCCGCGGGATGCGGAGGGGCGGTTCATCGGCGCGAAGACGTATTTGCTGCTCAATTTCGAAATCGAGCAGGCGTTGACGGCGAAGTGGTCGGTGGTGGCGTTTGCGGATGCGCTGGGGACGGCGGTGCGGCTGGGGGAGTATCCGTTCGACGAGAACTTGTATTCGGTGGGGCTGGGCATCCGGTATCAGACGTTGATCGGGCCGCTGCGGGCGGAGTATGGGAGGAATCTCAATCCGCGGCCGCGTGATCCGGGCGGGACGCTGTTGTTGTCGATCGGGTTTCCGTTTTGAGTTCGCGCGTGAGCCGAGCGGCGTGGAAGCGGGCGAGGGCGTTTCCACCTGGATCGATTCGGCTGGAAATCACGGGGTTTTTGATTAAGTTGGGGGCCTTCGCAATTTTCCCCCTTTTTCCAACTATGACAGCACAACTCGCATTCGTTTATCTGCCGACGGGAGTGTTCATCCTCCTGTTCGTGGCTGTGTTCATCTTCGCGCTCTATGCGCAGATTCGCGTGTCGAGCGCTTACAACAAGAACGCGCGCATCCCGTCGCGCGGCCGCATCACGGGTCGCGAAGCGGCGCAGGCGGTGATGGCGCACGCGGGGATCACCGATGTGCAGATCGCAGAGACGTCGGGGCATCTGACCGACCATTACGACCCGGTGCACAAGCGGCTCGTGCTTTCTTCGGAGAATTATCGCGGCACGAGCTTGGCGGCGCTCGGCGTTGCGGCGCACGAGGCGGGGCACGCGATTCAGCACGCGACGGGCTACTCGATGTTGAAGGCGCGCATGGCGCTGGTGCCGACGACGCAGTTTGTGTCGCAGATCCTGCCGTTCGTTATTCTCGGCAGCTTTTTTTTCGTGCGCGGGCTGACGGGCATCGTGCTCGACATCGCGATCATCTGCTACGCGGTGTTGTCGCTCTTCCAGTTGATCACGCTGCCGGTGGAGTTTGATGCGAGCCGCCGCGCGAAGACGCAGCTCGTGCAGCTCGGCATCATCGATCGCGACGAAATGCCGGGGGTGAGCCAGACGTTGAACGCGGCTGCGCTCACCTATGTGGCGGCGTTTGTCGGCGCGTTGTTGAACCTGCTGTATCTGCTGTCGCGCCGCGAGTGAGGCGGGCGGGTCGAATATTATATAGCAAAGCCGGTCCTTTGACGGACCGGCTTTTTGTTTAGGCGCGCGCGAGATCGATCACTCGGTCGATGCGGCGAGTTCCGGCGGGGGAGGCACATGCAGGAGGAGGTGATGCGCGAGGTCTGGCGCGCTCATCCCGACGATGCCGAGGCGATCGCGGCGATGAGCGCCTGTTCGACGGGCGAGGATTTCGCAGCGTGCTGTTGGGCGAGTTGCAGCACTTGCCAGGCTTGTTGGCGGCGGGCGGGGGGGAACGAAGGGGACGTTGATGTGGGGACCGAGCGCGAGGGCGACGCTCCAGTAAGGCATCGCGCATTTCGGGTCGATTTCGGCGGCCTGGCGGAAAGGGCGCGGCGAAGTTTACCCTTTACACCCTCGGCGCGCTTCTCTGTTTTCGACCGCTCTTCCCATGCAAAAGACGAAGAAGTCCATCGCCAAGCGCTTCAAGCTGACCGCCAAGGGCAAGCTTGTGCGCCGCACCCCCGGCTTCCGTCACTTGCTCGCCACGAAGAGCTCGAAGCAAAAGCGTCGGGCCTCGCGTGACAAGCTGGTGGCTGAAGGTCACGCCGCGCCGCTCAAGCGTGCGCTGCCGTTCGGCCTCTAAGAAGCCCGGATCCACCGAAATTTCGCTCGGCGGGTGAAACCTAAAAGCCGACCCGCCGGCGACTAACCTGATCAAAAGGAAAAACTAACATGGCTCGTGCAACCAACTCCCCCGCGTCGCGCAAGCGCCGCAAGAAAGTGCTGAAATACGCCAAGGGCTATTTCGGCAACAAATCGAAGCTGTTCCGCTATGCCAAAGAAGCGGTCCAGCACGCCTGGCAGTATGCCTATGCGCATCGCCGCAAGAAGAAGGGCGACTTCCGTTCGCTCTGGATCGTCCGTCTGAACGCCGCCTGCCGCAACGCCGGCATCAGCTACAGCCGGTTCATCGAAGGCCTCAAGGCCGCGAACATCACGCTCGACCGCAAGGTGCTGAGCGATCTCGCGATTCGCGACGAGGTGGCGTTTAACGCCCTGGTCAAGCAAGCCCAGGACGCGTTGAAGACCAAGGCCTCCGCCGCGAAGGCCTAAGTTCTGACAAACGCGAGCCGGCAAAGGCTCGCCTCCCTGTCTCTTTCCGGAGGACGGGCCTCAACCGAGGCGCCGTCCTTCTTTTTTATAACCTCGTTCTCGTAATCGTTCTCTTTCTCGTCCTCGAGCCGGAGTTCTGAGAGAACGAGAACGATTACGAGAACGAGAACGATTCTTTCGACCTGCCATGCAAGAAACCCTCAACGCCCTCGTCGCCAAAGCGCAGACTGAACTCGCCGCGCTGAAAACGCGCCCCGAGTTCGAAGCCGCCAAGGCCCGCTACGTCGGTCCCAACGGCGAACTCACCGCGCTCATGAAGCAGATGGGCAGCGTGCCGAAGGAGCAGCGTCCCGCACTCGGCAAGCTCATCAACGAAACCAAGGGCCGCGTCCAAGCGCTCCTCGACGACGCGCTTCGTGCCATCGAAGCGAACGAACTTCAGGCGCAGCTCGGGCCTGCGGTCGATCCGACGCTGCCGTCGCCCGACATCGGCCCTGGCACGTATCATCCGCTCACGCTCGTGCGCGAAGAGATGTGCCGGATCCTGCGCAAGGTCGGTTTCACCGTCGCCGACGGTCCGGAAGTCGAAACCGAATACTACTGCTTCGACGCGCTCAACACGCCTGCCGATCACCCGGCGCGCGACGCGCAGGACACGTTTTATTTTCCGGCGAATGCCCGTTTCGGGAACGTCTCGAAAAAGAATCCCGAGGAGAAATACCTGCTCCGAACGCATACATCTTCGGTGCAAATCCGCACGATGCTCAAAGGCGAGCCGCCGATTCGGATCGTTTCGCCGGGGCGCGTTTATCGCCGCGATACGACAGACGCGACGCACTCGGCGAACTTTCACCAACTCGAGTGCCTCTACGTCGACAAGAACGTCACCGTGCGCGACCTGAAGGCGTTGCTCGATTACATTTTCGCTTCGCTGCTCGGGAAGGATACGAAGACGCGTTTCCGTCCGCACTACTTCGGCTACACCGAGCCGAGCTTTGAAGTGGATCTGAGCGCGAAGCACCTGCCGAAAGTGAAGAAGGAATGGATCGAGATCGGCGGCTGCGGGATGGTCGATCCGGTCGTGTTTTCCGACGTCGGTTACGATCCCGAAGTCTGGAGTGGTTATGCCTTCGGCATGGGCCTCGAACGTCTCGCGATGCTCCTCTACGGCATCGATGACATCCGTTACTTCTACCAAAACGACCTCCGCTTCCTGAAACAATTCGCCTGAGGTGAGTTGAACAGAAGGCAACGAAGGGAACGAAGAGATTTAGGTATGCATCCGCTTTACGCCAAGGCTGACGCGATCAGTGGAGACGTGATCGGTGCGGCCATCGAGGTGCATCGCGACAAAGGCCCTGGCCTCATCGAATCCATTTACGAGCGCTGCCTGATGCACGAGCTGACACTGAGAAAACATCCTGCGGTTAATCAGAAGGTGATCCGGATTCGATATAAGGATTTGGTTTTCGATGAGCCGCTGCGTTTCGATGTATTGGTCGAAGACTGCCTCCTCATCGAAGCCAAGTCGGTCGAGCGAATCCTTCCTATCCACAAGGCGCAGCTTCTGAGCTACATGAAGCTTCTCGATGTTCCCATCGGCCTTTTGATCAACTTCCACGAAGTCATCCTGAAAAACGGCATCCATCGCCTCATCCTTCCCGGCGCCAACCAGCCGTAGTCTCTTCGTTTCCTTCGTTCTCTTCTGTTCAACTTATTCCCGTGAAAATTTCCCTCAACTGGCTCCGCGACTACGTCGAACTCACTGCTTCCACGGACGAGATCTGCCGTGCGATTACGTTTCTGGGGTTCGAGGTCGAGAACGTCATTTCCACCGGCGCGCCGAAACTCGAGAACGTCGTCGTCGGCGAAATCCTCACGCGCGCGAAACATCCCAACGCCGACAAGCTTTCCGTCTGCACGGTGGACGTCGGCTCGGCCGGCGGTGTGAAGACGATCGTGTGTGGCGCGCCAAATTGCGACGCAGGCAATCGCGTGCCGGTCGCGCTTCCGGGCGCGGTGCTGCCGGGCAACTTCGTCATCAAGCAGTCGAAGATCCGCGGACAATCGTCCGACGGCATGATGTGCGCGCCGGACGAACTCGGACTCGGCGACGAGCACGCGGGACTGTTGATCCTTTCCGGTTCGCCGGCGCTCGGCACGCCGATCAACGACGTGCTTCCGCCGGGCGACACGGTGTTCGACATCGAGATCACGCCGAATCGGCCCGACTGCCTCTCACATCTTGGCATCGCGCGCGAGCTCGCCGCGTGGTTCAAACTGCCGCTGAAGTATCCGCAGGAAAAATTCCGCGGCGACGTATCCAATTTGCCCGCACGTCCGGAGTTGCTGCGCAATGTCAGCGTCACGGCGCCGGAGCTTTGCCCGCTTTACACGGCGCACGTCATCACCGGCGTAAAAATCGGTCCTTCGCCCGAGTGGATGCAGCGGCGTCTCGCGGCGGTCGGGCTGCGTCCTATCAACAATGTCGTCGACGTCGGCAACTACGTGATGCTCGAGACNGGCCAGCCGTTGCACGCGTTCGACGCGCGCAAGCTCGGCGGAAACGAGATCGTGGTTCGTCCTGCGACCGAAGGTGAGAAGATCCTGACGCTCGACGGCAAGGAGCGGACGTTGAGCTCGCGCATGCTCGTGATTGCCGACGCGGAGAAACCGGTCGTCGTCGCGGGTATCATGGGCGGTGAAAATTCCGGCGTGAGCGATGACACCACGGATCTCGTGCTTGAGTGCGCGATCTTCAAACGCCAGTCCGTGCGGGCGACGTCGCGTGCGCTCGGTTTGTCGTCGGATTCCTCGTATCGCTATGAGCGCGGCGTCGATCCGCATGGGACGTTGGAAGCGGCGTGGCGGGCGATCGATCTGATCATCGAAACGGCGGGCGGCCAGGTGGTCGGGCCGGCGTTCAAGATCGGCGGTGATGTGCCGTGGCAGCGCGAGATCGTGGTCACGCACGATTACATCACGGAAAAGCTCGGCTTCGATATTCCCGCCGCAGACATGCGCGCGGCGTTCGACTCGCTCGAGCTGACGGTGACGCGCGAGGAGCCGACGGAGCGTCGTGGCCCGGCGTGGACGGTGAGCATTCCGAGCTGGCGCGACGATCTGGATCGTCCGATCGATCTGGTCGAGGAAGTGCTGCGACTTTATGGGACGGAAAAAATTCCGGCCACCGTCGTAAGCTCGCCCGGTCTCGTGGGCGACGATGATCCTATCGTGCTCTTTAATCGGCGCGTGACGGATTATCTCGTTGGGCACGATTTCCACGAGTGCGTGAATTACACGCTGCGCCCGGCGAGGGAGGTTGCGTTGTCGGTCGCGATTCCGGCGGCGGCGGAACTCGCGCTCGCGAATCCGTTTGTCGAAGATCAATCGCACCTGCGGCCGACGCTCGTATCGGGTTTGCTCGAGACGTTAAAACTCAACCAGGCGCGCGGCGTGGCGGTATCGCGGTTGTGCGAAACGGGCCGGGTCTTCATCGAGCGCAACGGCCAGACGGTCGAGTGCGCGGCGGTCGCGTTTGTGATCGCGGAGGATACGGAGCGCCGTTGGAAGCAGCGCGAAGCGGCGGATTTCTACACGGCGAAACATCACGTGACTTCGCTGGCAGCGATGGCGGGAATCGATCTCGTGCGTCAGCCGGTTTCGCCGATCGCCACGCCGAGCTTCGGCTGGCAGTCGGGGCATGCGGCGGGGGCGGGTGAGATGTTGGGCGGCTGGACAGCTCGGTTCGGGCTGGTCGATCTCGCGCTCGCGAAATCGCTCGGCATCGAAGGCAAGGTTTACGCGGGCTTCTTCGCGATTCTGCCGGAGAAAATCACGGCCGAGAGCGTGCGTCGTCGTTACAGCGACTTCAGTCTGTTCCCGGCGGCGTTGCGCGATCTCGCGCTCGTGGTCGACGCGGCGACGCCGGCGGACGACGTGCGCAAGCAGCTCACGAAAGTGGCGCGCGCGGCGGTCGGAAATGCGTTCGCGCTGGAGCGCGTGGCGGTCTTCGACGTTTACCAAGGCACGGGTTTGCCGGAAGGGAAGAAGAGCGTCGCGTTTGCGCTCACGTTCCGCGCGGCGGATCGGACGTTGACCGACGACGAGGTGAACGCGGCGTTCCAGAAGATCCAGGACGAGATCGTGAAAGCGAACGGTTGGACGGTGCGGAAGTAGGCGAAGGTGGCGGGGCGTAGAGCCCTTCCACGCGTCGGCAATTTTGCCGGTTGCCAAGGATTCGTCCGGGCGCACGCTCGGCCGTTCGCCTGCCATGACACAGCCGCCTGCTTTGAACATCGAGCATGTCGCGCAACTCGCGCGCATCGCGCTCACGCCCGAGGAAAAGGACCGTTTCGCGCAACAACTCGGCGACGTGCTGCATCACATCGAGCAGCTGTCGAAGATTGACGTGAGCGGCGTGGAGCCGACGGCGCATGCGTTTGCGGTGACGAACGTGTGGCGCGACGACGTGGCGAAGCCGGGGCTGCCGGTGGAGGCGGCGTTGAAGAACGCGCCGGCGCAGCGCGAGAACATGATCGTGGTGCCGAAAGTCGTCGAATGAGGTTGTATTGAACAGAAGGCAACGAAGGGAACGAAGCACTGGAGACTGCAGAACATTTTAGAACTCTTCGTTCCCTTCGTTTCCTTCTGTAAAAACGTTTTTCTGAATGTCGTCGGAACTTTTTTATCGGCCCATCGCTGAACTCGCGTCAGCGCTCGAAGCAAAACAACTGTCCTCGATCGAACTCACGCGAGCCGTCATCGAGCGGACGAAGGCGGTCGAGCCGCGCGTGCATGCGTTCAACTCGTTCGACGAAGCGGATGCGTTGAAACAGGCGGAGGCTTCGGATGCGCGGCGGGCGCGAGGCGAGGCGCGCGGGGTGCTCGACGGAATTCCGGTGGCGTTGAAAGACGTGATCGCGGTCGAAGGGCAGCCGCTGACGGCGTCGAGCAAGATGCTGGCGAATTTCGTTTCGCCTTACGATGCGACGGTCACGACGAAGCTGAAGAATGCGGGCGCGGTTTGTTGGGGGCGGTTGAACCTCGATGAGTTTGCGATGGGATCTTCGACGGAGAATTCGGCGTTTGGACCGACGGCGAATCCTTGGGACACCACGCGCGTGCCGGGCGGTTCGTCGGGCGGAAGCGCGGCGGCGGTTGGCGGCGGGCGAGGCGATTGCGACGCTCGGATCGGATACGGGTGGATCGATCCGGCAGCCGGCGGCGCTGTGCGGCGTGGTCGGATTGAAGCCAACGTATGGACTGGTTTCGCGTTTCGGTTTGATCGCGTTTGCGTCGTCGCTCGACCAGATTGGGCCGTTCACGCGGACGGTGGAAGATGCGGCGATCGTGCTCGGTGCGATCGCGGGTCACGACGAGCGCGATTCGACGTCGTTCAAGGCGACGATTCCGGATTATCGCGCGGAACTGGCGACGCGGAAAGGACCGTGGAAACTGGGTATTCCGAAGGAATATTTCGGCGAAGGGCTCGATCCGGAAGTTGGCGCGGCGGTGGAGCAGGCGATCGCGTTTTATCGCGCGCAAGGCTGCGAGATCAAAGAAGTGTCGCTGCCGCACACGCAGTATTGCCTGGATACGTATTACATCATCGCGACGGCGGAGGCGTCTTCGAATNTGGCGCGCTACGATGGCATTCGTTACGGGCATCGCTCGAGCGAGGCGAAGGATATCGTCGATCTGTATTTCAAGTCGCGCGCGGAAGGATTCGGCGCGGAGGTGAAGCGACGGATCATCCTCGGCACGTATGTGCTCTCGAGCGGGTATTACGA